>Ga0182030_10009944_pt1 | contig 19400 bp, 18 predicted proteins | sample 812S3MmetaG_FD_121299 | JGI IMG/M metagenome (GOLD analysis project Ga0182030, IMG submission 121299) | Permafrost microbial communities from Stordalen Mire, Sweden - 812S3M metaG (Illumina Assembly) | ecosystem: Environmental > Terrestrial > Soil > Wetlands > Permafrost | place: Sweden... | reverse complement strand
GGCGCCAATCTGGTGCTGCCGAAAGACGAGGTGCCGGGACTGGCGATGGGCCTCGGCGGCGTTGGCGTCAGCTTGCAGGATCTGGTTCAGCTCTATTCCGGATTGGCGCGGCTTGGCAGTACGCGGCCGCTGCGCGAGATCGTGAGCCCGAAAGACGCCGAGCGCGATTCCCTGCGGCTGATGGATCCGGTCGCGGCCTGGCAGGTCGGCAACGTGCTGATCGGTACGCCGCCGCCGGAAAATGCCCCGCACAATCGGATCGCGTTCAAGACCGGCACCAGCTATGGCTACCGCGATGCCTGGTCGGTCGGCTTCGACGGACGGATGACGATCGGGGTTTGGGTCGGACGTCCCGACGGCGCCCCGGTACCCGGCCTGGTCGGGCGTACCGCTGCCGCCCCGGTCCTGTTCGACGCCTTCGCCCGTACCGGAAAACTGCCGGCGCCGCTGCCGAAGCCGCCGAGGGGCGTGCTGATGGCGAGCAATGCCAAGCTTCCGCTGCCATTGCGGCGATTTCGGCCGCTGGGAGAACTGGTCCGGACCGGCGGCGAGCAGGCGCCGCACATCCAGTTTCCATTGAATGGCTCGCGGATCGACGTGACGGGCTCGGGCGATGCGTCATTTTCCGCGATGCCGGTCAAGGTCGCCGGCGGCGTGCTTCCGATGACGATGCTGGTCAACGGCGCAGCGGTCGGCGAAATCCATAGCCGGCGCCAACGTTTGGTCGATCCGCCCGGCCCGGGCTTTGTGAGATTGACCGTGATCGATGCGACGGGCGCCGCGGACACAGTTGTCATCCGAATTCAGTAGATGCTCCCTAAGCGGTTGTCGCGATAGTGGTTTCGGCGTATGCGGGACCGATGGCCGAGACCTTTGCCCGCCCCCGATTTGGAGAGCCGCGAGAGCCGAAGAACCGGGTGAATCCCGGTAGTCGGCTCAGTAGCGCGATCGATTTTGTCACCGGCAGCCATGTCCGCGCTATCGCATTCCTGACTCTGTGTGGGTTGCTGCTGTTTCTGCCGGGATTTTTCAATATCCCGCCGATCGATCGGGACGAGGCGAGGTTCGCGCAGGCGACCAAGCAAATGGTCGAGACCGGCGATTTCGTCGATATCCGGTTCCAGGATGAGGTGCGCTACAAGAAACCGGTCGGCATCTATTGGATGCAGGCAGCGGCGGTCGAAATCGCGTCGGCGCTGGGCTTGCCACACGCACAGCTTCGCATCTGGCTGTTCCGTGTTCCGTCCCTGATCGGTGCGATCGGCGCGGTGCTGCTGACCTACTGGACGGCTTTGGCGTTCGTGACGCGGCGCGGCGCCATATTGGCAGCCCTCATCCTGTGCAGTTCGGTGCTGCTCGGCGCCGAAGCGCGGCTCGCCAAGACCGATGCCATGCTGCTGCTGACCGTCGTCGCGGCGATGGGGGCGCTGGCGCGGGTGTATTTGTCCTGGCAGCGGGGCGAGGATCCCGCGCATCCCTCATGGACATGGCCGGCGATTTTCTGGACCGCATTGGCCGGCGGCATCCTGCTCAAGGGACCGTTGATCGTGATGTTCGTGGTGCTGACGATTGCCACGCTGGCGATCCTCGATCGCTCGGCGACATGGCTTTGGCGGCTGCGTCCGGTATGGGGCCTGATGTGGCTTCTGGTTCTGGTATTGCCCTGGTTCATCGCGATCTTCTGGCGCGCCGGCGATGCTTTTTTCTCGGATTCGGTCGGCGGCGACATGCTGAGCAAGCTGGCGGCGCAGGAATCCCACGGCGCCCCGCCCGGAATCTATTTGCTGCTGTTCTGGGTGACGTTCTGGCCGGGAGCGCCGCTGGCGGGAATGGCAGCGCCGGCGGTGTGGCGGGCGCGGCGCGAGCCGGGCGCGCAGTTCCTGCTGGCGTGGCTGATCCCGTCCTGGATCGTGTTCGAGATGGTGCTGACCAAATTGCCGCATTACGTGCTGCCGCTCTATCCGGCGATCGCCATCCTGACGATCGGAGCGCTGGAGCGGCGCGTGCTGTCGCGATCCTGGTTGATGCGCGGGGCGGCCTGGTGGTTTGTCATTCCGGCTGCGACTTCGGTCATAGCCGTGGTCGGCGCGGTCACGCTGACGCGTCAGCCGGTGTTTCTGGCGTGGCCGTTTGTGGCGGCGGCGCTCATCTTCGGGCTGTTCGCGTGGTGGCTTTACGACGACAACCGGGCCGAACGTTCATTGCTGAACGCCGTGGTCGCGGCGGTGTTTTTGGCCGCGGCCCTTTATGGCGTCGTGGTGCCGGCGCTGACGCCGCTGTTTCCAAGCGCCGAGATTGCGCGCGCGCTGCGCAATGTCGTCTGCGTCGGACCGAAGGCCGCCGCCGCGGGTTTTCAGGAGCCAAGCCTGGTCTTCATGACCGGCACGTCGACGCTGCTGACGGATGGATCGGGCGCCGCGGATTTTCTGGGGCAGGGCAGTTGCAGGTTCGCGCTGGTGGAAGCGCGGTCGGAACGCGGTTTTGCCCAACGCGCTGAGGCCATCGGCTTGCGCTACGATGTTGCCGCCCGCATCGAAGGCTATAATATTTCGCAAGGAAGGGCGGTTTCTATCGCGATATTCCGCTCCGAGGGCACGGAGTAAGGAGCAAGATGTCCGCTCAGCCCGGCCTCGGCGAGTCCCCGAATTATTTCTCACAGCTTGTGGCGCTGATAGGCCTGTCAGTCACGCAACTGGTACGGCCGCCGTCAAGTTCGCGACGCGCCGAAGCAGCGCGGGGATTGGCACGCCGCGTGTTGTTGCTGATCCTCATCGTCGGATCGGCGATCGTGGTGCTGATGTACGCGGTGGATGCGAGCGAGATCGGCCTGATGCCGCCGCGCCGCACCGCCGGCCTTTGGCCGGTTCGCATCCTGACCGACTTTGGAAAAGCCGCCTATGTGCTGTGGACCTTGGCAGCGCTGTTGTTTGCGGTTGCGATCGTTTCGCCCCGATTGCGGGCAACCCAGCGATCCCCGCTGCTCAGGTTCGGGACGCATCTTCAGTTTCTGTTTTTTGCGGTGCTGGTGCCGGTCCTTGCCGGCGAGGTCATCAAATGGATCGTCGGGCGCGGCCGGCCGTTTCTCGGTGGTGAAGCCAACGCCTTCAACTTTGCGCATTTTGCCGGAACCGAGGCCTATGCGAGCTTCCCGTCGGGTCATGCCATCGCGAGCTCCGCGCTGGCGTTCGCGGTTTCCGCCGTCTGGCCACAGGCGCGGATTCCGATGGTGGTGTATGCTGTTCTGATCGCGGGCAGCCGCCTCGTGCTGTTGGCCCATCATCCCAGCGACGTGGTCGCGGGCGCGTTGATCGGGGTGGTCGGCGCGATGTGGGTGCGGTACTGGTTCGCCGCACGCCGTCTGGGGTTCGCCATTAGCCGCGACGGCACCATTGCGCCATTCATCGGACCGGTGCGGGGGACACGCAAAGGGGTTGCCCGCGAGGCGTCGGCCCCATAAGAAGCGGGCGCCGCAAGCGCGGACGCCATATCACCGGCTGCAGGCCAATTCAAAACGATGAGCGTTGATTTGCCGTCTTCCGACAGTGCCGAAGTGGCCGTTTCCATCGTTGTTCCCGTGCGCAACGAAGCCGAGAACGTCAGCCCGCTGATCGGGGAAATCGCTGCCGCCCTCGACGGTCGATGGGTTTACGAAATCATCTATGTCAATGACGGCTCAACCGATGCGACCGCCGAGCGGCTTGCGGCCATGATGAAGCAGCGTGGAAATCTGCGCCAGCTCCGTCACGCCACATCGGCAGGTCAGTCGGCGGCGGTGCGTAGCGGCGTCCGCGCTGCGCGCGGCGCCATCGTGGCGACGCTCGATGGCGATGGGCAAAACGATCCGGCGTTCCTGCCGGATCTGATCGCAGCGATCGAAAATGGCGGCGATCGCGTCGGCCTCGCCGCCGGCCAGCGAGTCGGGCGCAAGGACACCGGCTTCAAGAAAATCCAGTCGCGTATCGCCAACGGCGTGCGCAACGCCATTCTGCGCGATGGCACCCGCGATACCGGCTGCGGCCTGAAGGCCTTTCGGCGCGAGGTGTTCCTGGCGATGCCATATTTCGACGGGCTGCATCGTTTTTTGCCGGCGCTGGTGCGCCGGGAAGGCTACCAGATCGCCTATGTCGACGTAACCGATCGGCCGCGCCATTCCGGCGTGTCGAACTACGGCTTTTTCGACCGGTTATGGATCGGCATCATGGATCTCGCCGGAGTGTGGTGGCTGATCCGCCGCAAGAAGCCAACGCCCGCTGTGACCGAGGTGACCAGCCATGTCTGATCTGTTCAACAACCTCGCAACCTATCTGCATGATGTCTTCGTCATCAAATTCGACGCCTGGGTCATTCTGGGATTTGTGGCGCAGGGATTTTTTACCATGCGTTTCGTGGTACAATGGATCGCATCGGAACGCGCGCGCAAGAGCGTGATCCCGGTGGCGTTTTGGTTTTTCTCGATTGGCGGCGGCGCGCTGCTGCTGGTCTATGCGTTGTATCGCCGAGACCCGGTGTTCATCGCGGGGCAGGCGCTCGGGTTGGTGGTGTACGTCCGCAATTTGTATTTCATCATTATGAATGGACGGCAGGCGTCGGCCGGCGACGGATAGCCGCGAACGCGGCAGCTAAGCAGCGTTAAAGGCCTCAAACCCGCGTTCAAGATCGGCCTTGAGATCCTCGACATCCTCGAGCCCGACATGGAGCCGCAATGTCGGGCCGCCCGGCGCCCATTTGGAGGCTGTGCGATAGGCCGCGCAGTCGAACGGAATGACAAGGCTCTCGAAGCCGCCCCATGAATAGCCCATGCCAAACAGCTTGACGGTGTCGAGCAGGGCATCGACCGCCTTCTCCGGCGCTGGCTTCAAAACAATACTGAACAGGCCGGAGGCGCCGGTAAAATCCCGCCTCCAGATCGCATGGCCCGGATCGCCTTCCAGGGCGGGATGCAGCACCCTGACAACCTCGGGCCGCTTCGCGAGCCATCGCGCCATATCGAGCCCGGATCGATGATGCTGCGCCAGCCGTACGCTGAGCGTCCGCAAGCCGCGCAGCGCCAGAAACACGTCGTCGGGCCCGGCGCAAACGCCGAGCAGCCGGATCGCCTCGGCAATCAGCGGCCAGGCCTTCGCGTTTGCCGAAATGGTGCCGAACATGATGTCGGAATGTCCGCCGATATATTTGGTCGCCGCCTGGATGCTGATATCGACGCCCTGATCCAGCGAGCGGTGAAACAGCGGGGTCGCCCAGGTGTTATCGTCGATCACCAGCGCATCGCGTGCATGCGCGACGCCTGCGATGGCGGGAATGTCGGGCATTTCGAAGGATTGCGATCCGGGCGCCTCGACCAGAACCGCCCTGGTGTTCGGCTTGAACAATCCGGCGATGCCGGCGCCGATCAGCGGATCGAAATAGGTCGTCTCGATGCCATAATGGGCGAGCAGGCCATTGCAGAAATTCCGTGTCGGCCGGTAGGCGTTGTCGCAAACCAGCAGATGATCGCCGGCCTTCAGCACCGCGAGCAGGGTCGTGGTGATCGCCGACAGGCCCGAGGGCGCAAGACCAACGCCGGCACATTGCGGACCTTCGATTGCCATCAGCGCCTCCTGCAGCGCCTTGGTCGTCGGTGTTCCGTGGCGGCCATATTGGAACTCGCCGCGATGGGCGTGCAGATCGCTCGCGGTCGGATACAGAACGGTGGAACCGTGGACGACCGGGGGATTGACGAACCCTTTCTGCGCCTTGGTGTCGCGACCTGCCGTCACCAATGCGGTTTCCGCTTTTTGCGGGCTCGATCGTCCGTCATTCCCTGAAGAATTCATGCGTCCGCCGCCACCAAAGTATTTTTGCCGCAGCCGCGCCATCGCGTAAAACGCCCGCCGGGGGCGGGTTCGGGCCGGGTTTGTTAATAACAGGACAGGGAAGACGGCCGTCAACCCCTTGACCGGTCTCGCCAGTCGTTCTGTGATGTGTATCTGCTATTCAGTCGCCGCACGCCGAGGGGCTGCCGCGACCGTTGATCCATCGTTTCACTGGACTGCACGTCAAACGGCCTGTCCTTTCCGGCGTAGATCGCGAGGTTGGCCTATCGGCGCGCGCGATGATAAGCAAGCGTTCCCGGACGACCCTTGAAAGGCTTTGCCATGAAACGCGTATCCCTGGTTCTTACTGTTGCGCTTGCCGCCGCATGCTGGACCCAGGCGGCCTCGGCCCAGACGCTCAAGACGGTTACGGATCGCGGCATGTTGTCCTGCGGCGTCAGCCAGGGCTTGCCGGGCTTTTCGTTGCCCGACGACAAGGGCAACTGGACCGGGTTCGACGTCGATATCTGTCGCGCGATTGCAGCCGCCATCTTCAACGATCCGACCAAGGTCAAGTTCATCCCGTTATCGGCCAAGGATCGCTTTACCGCGCTGCAGTCCGGCGAGATCGACCTGCTGTCGCGCAACACCACCTGGACGCTTTCCCGCGATACCTCGCTCGGCGCCAATTTTACCGGGGTGGCCTATTATGACGGTCAAGGCTTCCTGGTGAAGAAATCCCTCAAGGTCAATTCCGCGCTGGAGCTGAACAGCGCATCGGTTTGCGTGCAAACCGGCACCACCAACGAGCAGAATCTCGCCGACTACTTCAAGGGCAACAACATGAAGTATGAGGTCATCGCATTCGGCAGCGCCGACGAAACCATCAAGGCCTATGAATCCGGACGCTGCGACGTCTTCACCGCCGACGTCTCGCAGCTCTATGCCGAGCGTCTGAAGCTTTCAAGTCCGGCCGATCACACCGTTCTTCCGGAGGTGATCTCGAAGGAGCCGCTCGGCCCGATGGTGCGTCATGGCGACGATCAGTGGTTTGATCTCGTGAAATGGGTGCTGTTTGCGATGATCGACGCTGAAGAACTCGGCGTCACTCAAAAGAACGTCGATGACATGGCGAAATCGGACAAGCCGGAGCTCAAGAGAGTGTTCGGCGCCGACGGCAATCTCGGCGAACAGCTCGGCCTCACCAAGGATTGGGTAGCGCGGATCATAAGGGCGGTGGGCAATTACGGCGAATCTTTCGACCGCAACGTCGGCGCCGGCTCCAAGCTCGGAATTTCCCGCGGCCTCAATCAGCTCTGGAACAAGGGCGGAATTCAGTACGCGCCGCCGATCCGCTGATCGCGGCAAGCGGCAGCGGCGATGACCGACGAGGCCCGACCACCACCGCCGCAGTTCGTCGCCAAACTGCGGCACGCGCTCGGCGGCCGTGCGGGCTGGGGAGGATTCGTCCTTCAGATCTTGTTTGCCGCCGCGCTGGTCTGGATCGGCTACGAGATCGTGGCCAATGCCCGCGCCAACCTGCAAGCGCAGCGGATCACGTCGGGCTTCGGGTTTCTGGCGAATACGGCGGGCTTCGACGTCAGCCAGAATCTGATTCCGTATTCCGGATCCGACTCCTATGCCCGGGTGTTTGTGGTCGGGTTGCTCAACACGCTCGTGGTCGCAATCATCGGCATCTTCTTCGCCACGGTGATCGGATTTCTCGTCGCGCTGGGCCGGCTGTCGCCGAACTGGCTGCTGTCGCGCATCAGCGGTGGCTATGTCGAACTGGTGCGCAACCTGCCATTGCTGTTCCAGATCCTGTTCTGGTATCTCGCCGTGCTCGGCGCGCTGCCGGGTCCGCGGCAGAGCATTTCGCTGTTCGGCAGTATTTTTCTCAGCAATCGCGGCCTCGTCGTTCCAAAACCGATCGCCGACCCCGGCTTCGGGCCTTTTGCGCTGGCGCTGCTGCTGGCGATCGCCGCTTCATGGCTGTTGCGGATTTACGCGCGACGCCAGCTGTTTCAGGCCGGCCGCTTGTTGACGATCTGGCCCTATGCCGTCGGGTTGCTGATCGGATTGCCGTTGATGGCTTCGCTGATCTTTGGCGCGCCCGTCACGTTTGAGATACCGGAACTCAAGGGCTTCAACTTCTCCGGAGGTTCGCGCGTCATCCCGGAATTCGTGGCGCTGACGCTGGCGCTGTCAGCCTACACCGGCGCCTTCATTGCCGAGATCGTGCGGGCCGGTATCCAGTCCGTACACAGGGGACAGATGGAAGCCGGCTCATCGCTGGGGCTGGCGCGCGGTTTGACGCTGCGCCTGATCGTTGTGCCGCAGGCGCTACGGGTGATACTTCCGCCGCTCACCAATCAATACCTCAATCTCACCAAAAATTCGTCATTGGCGGTTGCGATCGGATATCCCGACCTGGTCTCGGTATTCGCCGGCACCACGCTCAGCCAGACCGGCCAGGCGATTGAAATCATCGCCATCACGATGGGCGTCTATCTCATCATCTCGCTTGTTACCAGCGCGATCATGAGTTTTTACGGTTGGCGGATCAGCCGGAGCCTCGGCTGATGAATAATCCTGCCGCATCTTCCTTCGTTCGCCAGCAGATCGTTCCCGAGCGCGCCGCGCCGGTCAGGACCACCGGCTTGATCGGGTTTCTGCGCACCCGCCTGTTCAATTCGCCGACCAACATCCTGCTGACCGTCGCAAGCCTGCTGCTGCTGTGGTTCACCATCGTGCCGGCCATCAGGTTCCTGGTGATCGACGCGGTCTGGCGCGGCACCGATCGCCGCGCGTGCCTCGCGGAGAATGCAGGCCATGTCGTCGGCGCGTGCTGGCCCTACGTGCAGGCGAAATTCATCCAGTTCATCTACGGATTCTACCCGCAAGCCGAGCGATGGCGGGTCAATCTGACTTTCATCCTCGCCGCGCTGTTACTGCTGCCGCTGTTGATTCCGCCGCTGCCGGCCAAGGCGGTTAACGCCGGCCTTTTCTTCGTGGCATTTCCCGTGGTGGCGTTTTTCCTGCTGCGCGGCGGCGGGTTGGATGGTTTCGGCATCAGCTGGGCAGCCAGCATTCTTGCCGGATTTGCCGACAGCATGGGCGATGCCGGCCGCAAGCTGACCGGGGTAGGCGAGGCGACCGCGGTCGTCGGGCCGATGCTGGCTTTGCTCGGAAAATTCGTCCTCCTGCTCGGTGCCGCCGTTTCCTTTTTGATCTGGCCGCTGACCTGGTTCCGCGATCAAATTCAGGCGTCTTCCCATCGGGTATGGGCCGACTTCGCGGCTACCGCCATGATCGTCTCGCTGCTGCTGTTTGTCCTGAATGGCGGCATCCGTGCCGGATGGCGATCGCTGATCACGAGCCTTGCGGTCTTTGCGGGCATCGGCGTCGTGATCGCCGCGATCGGCCTCGATCATGGCGGATTGCCTGTCGTCGATACCCGGCTCTGGGGCGGTCTTTTGCTGACGCTGGTGGTGTCGGTCACCGGCATCGTGACGTCGATGCCGGTCGGTATTGCATTGGCGCTGGGCCGGCGCTCGACAATTCCGCTGATACGGATTTTCTCGGTGGCGTTTATCGAATTCTGGCGCGGCGTCCCCCTGATTACCGTGCTGTTCTTCGCGACCTATATGCTGCCGCTGTTCCTGCCCGGAAATTTCACGATCGATGGCCTCGTTCGCGTGTTGATCGGCATCGCGCTGTTCGCCGGCGCCTATAATGCCGAGGTTATCCGCGGCGGCTTGCAGGCGATTCCGCGCGGGCAGGCGGAAGCTGCGAACGCGCTCGGCCTTTCGGCCTGGAAAACCACGGCACTGATCGTGATGCCGCAGGCGCTGCGTCACGTCATTCCCGGCCTCGTCAACAGTTTCATCGCGCTGTTCAAGGACACCTCGCTGGTGTCGATCGTGGCGCTGTTCGATCTGCTCGGCCAGTTGCGCGCTTCGTTTGCCGATCCGGCCTGGGCGACCCCCACGACCTTGTTTACCGGTTTTGCATTCACCGGAATGATCTACTTCGTGTTCTGTTTTGCAATGTCGCGCTACTCGCTGTTCGTCGAGCACCGGCTGAACGCCCACCGGCGTAGTTGAGTAAAATGACCATGGTTGCGAATTCGATCGTCGGCATCACCGGCCTAAACAAGTGGTTTGGCGATTTTCATGTGCTTCGCGACGTCAACCTCGATGTCGCGATGGGCGAGCGCATCGTGATCTGCGGTCCTTCGGGTTCGGGCAAATCGACGCTGATTCGCTGTATCAACGCGCTAGAGGAATTTCAGGAAGGCCGGATCGTCGTCGACGGCATCGAGCTCGGACCGAATTTGCGGCGCGTGGATGAGGTGCGGCGCGAGGTGGGCATGGTATTCCAGAGCTTCAATCTGTTTCCGCACCTGACCGTGCTGGAGAACTGCACGCTGGCGCCGATCTGGGTGCGCAATCTTCCCAAGAAGGATGCCGAAGCAGCGGCGATGAAATATCTGGAACGCGTGAAAATTCCGCAACAGGCCCATAAATATCCGGGCCAGTTGTCCGGCGGCCAGCAGCAACGCGTGGCGATCGCGCGCGCTCTGGCCATGAACCCGAAGGTCATGCTGTTCGACGAGCCGACCTCGTCGCTGGATCCTGAAATGGTCAAGGAAGTGCTCGACACCATGGTCGATCTGGCCCAGGAGGGCATGACCATGCTGGTGGTGACCCACGAAATGGGATTTGCCCGGGAAGTGGCCGATCGCATCGTCTTCATGGATGCCGGGCAAATTATCGAGGCGAACACCCCGGCGAATTTCTTCGCCAACCCGCAGCACCCGCGAACCAGGCTGTTTCTCAGTCAGATTTTGCGGTGAAAGCTCGATGAGCTATCTGCTCACGATCACACTTTCTCGAACGGCACGTTGATGCTGCTGCGCCGTTCGAGCCACTCCGGCACCGGCAGATTCTTGGAGCGCATGAAATCCGGATTGAACAGTTTCGATTGATAGCGATTTCCGGAATCGCAGAGAATGGTCACGATGGTGTGGCCGGGCCCCAATTGCCTGGCGAGCCGGATCGCGCCGGCGACATTGATGCCCGTGGAGCCGCCGAGGCAAAGGCCTTCGTGTTCGAGCAGTTCGTAAATGACCGGCACCGCTTCCTCGTCCGGAATAAGATAGGCTTCATCGACCCTGGTGTTTTTGATCACCGGCGTGACACGCCCCAGTCCAATGCCTTCGGTGATCGAGCCGCCCGGTGACGGCTTGGCTTCGCCGTGCTTGAATAATTCGTACATCGAAGCGCCCCGGGGGTCGGCAACCCCGATCACAATGTCTTTTTTCTTTTCCTGCAGGAAGGCTGAGGTGCCCGCCAGTGTTCCGCCGGTCCCGACCGAGCAGATAAACCCATCAATCTTGCCGCCGGTCTGCGCCCAGATCTCGGGGCCTGTCGAAACGTAATGCGCCTTGGGGTTATCCAGATTGTTCCATTGATCGGCAAACAATACGCCGTTCGGCTCGGATTTCCGAAGCTGCTCGGCGAGCCGTTTTGCAACGTGCTGATAGTTGTTCGGATTGCTGTACGGCAGCGCCGGAACTTCGACGAGTTCGGCGCCGCACAGCCGCAGCATGTCCTTCTTTTCCTGGCTCTGGGTTTCCGGAATCACGATCAGGGTTCGGTAACCGCGCGCACTGGCGACGACCGCAAGACCGATCCCGGTATTGCCGGCAGTCCCTTCGACGACGAGGCCGCCGCGCTTCAATTCGCCGCGCTTCTCGGCCTCGAGGATCATTTGCTTTCCGGCGCGATCCTTGACCGACTGGCCCGGATTCATGAACTCGGCCTTGCCGAGGATGGTGCAGCCGGTCATCTCTGAAGCCCGCGTCAGCTTGATGAGCGGGGTGTTGCCGATCGCTTCAACGACGTCGTTGTTGATGCTCATGTCTGTAAATTGCCGGTTCTTGTTCTACTGCCCCGCGACCCTAGTGGAGCGCCGCCGGGTGCACAAGCCGATGGCGCGGGACTTGGATTCGGATGGGCGTGCCGTCAATCCGATTTCGCGAACACGACCTGGCGCACATCGATATTTCCCGACAGGAATCCGGCCTCGCAGTAGGCAAGGTAGTACTCCCATAGCCGCCGGAACCGGTCGTCGAAGCCGAGCGGCATCAGGCTCGGCCAGGCCTCGCGGAAATTATTTCGCCAGGTCGCGAGAGTCTTGGCGTAATCCTGTCCGAAAATGCGTTCGCGGATGACGGGGAGGCCGAACCGTTCGCCGAGCGATTTCAATACCTGCGGCGAGGGGAGCATGCCGCCGGGGAAAACGTAGCGCTGGATGAAATCGACTTCGCGCCGATAGGTCTGGAACAGGCTGTCCTGAATGGTGATGGCCTGGATGCCGGCGAGGCCGCCGGGCAACAGCCGGTCGCGCAACTGCGAAAAATATCTGGGCCAAAACCGCTCGCCGACCGCCTCGATCATCTCGATCGACGCGATCCGATCATACCGGTCGCGCTCGTCGCGATAATCCTGGAGCCGGATTTCGACCTTGTCGTTGAGGCCGGCGTCCTGGATGCGCTGCCGCGCAAAATCGCGCTGCTCCCGGCTGATCGTGAGCCCGACCACCCTGGCGCCATAGGTTTTGGCGGCATATTCCGCAAAGCCGCCCCATCCGCATCCGATCTCCAGCAGCTTCTGGCCGGGTTGCAGATCGATGGCTTCGGCCAGCCTGCGGTATTTGTTGTTTTGCGCGGCGGTCAGATCCGGCGTGTGATCCTCGAACAGTGCCGATGAATAGGTCATGCTCGGATCGAGCCAGGCCGAATAGAACGCGTTGCCGATGTCGTAATGGGCATGGATATTGCGGCGCGCCTGCCGCCTGGTATTGCGGTTGAACCAGTGCCGGACAATCTGGACAAAACGCATCAGCGGCTTGTCGCCGAGCATCGCCTGGATCAGGTCGTGATTGACGCAGAACAGATAGAGAAACTGCGTCAGGTCCGGGGTGTCCCATTCGCCGTTCAGATAGGCCTCGGCTATTCCAATGTCGCCGCCCTTGAGAAGCCGCGACGCAAAACCGTAATTGAAAAGTTTCATGGCCGCCGAGGGACCCGGTTCGATGCCGCCCAAAAGCAGCCTGCGGCCGTCGGGAAGTGTTACCTCGAGCGTGCCGCGCCTGAGCCTCGATCCGAATCCGAGCGCCAACCGAACAAGGCGCGGCAAATCGGAAAGCACCGATTCCACATTTTCGGGCGTCACCGAGATCAAGTCCGACGAGATCAAGTCCGACATGGGCAGATCCATCAAATGCGGCTCCGGGTCCAATTTCAGTTGGGCTGAACCGGAGCGCTTTGCCGCGGACCCGGCATCCTCGCGGCCGCTGCAGGTAACGCTGCTCCAGTATAATCGTCACGTTCGCCAGTCGCCAAGGTGGTACTGGAGGCGGCGTTCGGCGCGGCATACGGACGAGGCACCGGACGGGCTCCCTTGAGCCAGAGCCGCAACGCTTCCCAGTGGATCGCCGCGACAATCTTCAAGCTGACGAGCGGCAGCGAGAAAAACGATCGCAACAGCGCCGGCGTGGTCAAGTCGCGGCGCCGGCCGTTGAAGGTCGCCGCGAGCAGGGGGCCGGCGCGGTCGGTCTCCAGAATTCGCAGTTTGACGTTTTCTCCCGGCGGCGAAACGCGGAAATGATAGCGCATCGCCATGCCGATGAAGGGCGAGACGTAAAACAGCTTGTCCTGCTGTTGGCGGATTCCGGCATCGCTGATTTCGCCGGGCTTCACCGGAAGCACGTAAGCGTGGATATCTCCGAAGGTGTTGCGGACCTCGTAGATCACAAGGGCCAGCCCGCCGTCGCCGCGATGGCAGAAATAGACCGACAGCGGATTGAAGGTGTAGCCGAGCAAGCGCGGATAGCACAGCAGCAACACGCGCCCGCCGGTCAGGTCGATGCCGTGCCCGGCGGCACATCGCTGCGCGTAGGCGCGCAGCGGCGAGCCGTCGCGCTCGCCGTGATCGGCCTCGTTAAAGCTGTAGACGGCCGCCCGGTTGACGCCGAACAGTGGACATTGCCGGTCCGCCGCGTCGAGGCGATCAAGATCGATCAGCAGACTCATTACGCGATAACTGAAGCGATGGCCCATCGGCTTCAGGCGCGCATGCATCACCTCGCCAAAGTAAAGCGCAGCCGCGGCGTCTCTGGTATCGCCATCGGCTTTGGCTTTGGTGGCTGGCCCGGGCATCGCTACTCCGCGGCCTGCGCCAGTTCGGGCGGGGCGGCGCGCCACGGCACCGTTGCGCCCAGTGCTTCCGCGACGGCGAGTCCGGACCGCAATCCGTCCTCGTGAAATCCGTATCCGGTCCAAGCGCCGCAGAACCAGGTATGCCGCCGCCCCTGAATTTCTGTCAGTCGTTTTTGGGCCGCAAAGGCGGCGGCGTTATACTGCGGATGATCGCAGATATATTTGCCGAATGTGAGCGCCGGATCGGGCTCGAACGGAGGATTGAGGCTGACGAAAAGCGGCTTGCTCTCGTCGATGCCCTGCAGGCGGTTCATCCAGTAAGTTACCGCGACGTCGTTTTCGGCCTTGCCGTCGCGCCGCCAGCGCAGGAAATTCCACGATGCCCAGGCCCGCCGGCGTTTCGGCATTAATCTGACGTCGCGATGCAGATAGACGGCGTTTGACGCGTAGCCGATGGCGCCGAGAACGGCGCGTTCGCCATCGTCGGCGTCGGACAGCATCGCCAGCGCCTGGTCGCTGTGCGATGCGAGCACGACGTGATCGTAGGTATCGCTTCGGCCGTGGCTGTCTTTGACGACGACGCCATGCGACGTCCGTTCGATCGATGTCACGGCGCAGCCCAGCCGAAGCTGGTCCCGGAATGCCGAGGTCAGCTTCGCCACGTAGCGGCGGCTGCCGCCCTTCACCGTGCGCCAGACCGGGCGGTCATATTGCAGCAGGCGATGATTGCTGAAGAACGCCACGAAGTTTTCGGCCGGGAAGTCCAGCATCTCGGCGGCCGGTGCGGACCAGATCGCCGCCCCCATCGGGGCCAGATAATCGGTCAGCAGCCGCGGCGCGAAGTGGCTGCGCTTGAAATACTCACCGAGCGTCAACCCGGCCAGCCTGCCCGCGGCATGATCCTCGATGCTTTGGGCGTTGAACGTCAGGATGTCGCGAAGCATCCAAAGATAGGACGGCGACAACAGGTTTCGGGGCTGCGCAAACAGCCCTCCCGCGGTTTCGCGCCAGTTGTTTCCGCCACCCTTCCACTCGAACCGGCCGGCGTCCGCCGAGACCGCAAAGCTCATGCAGCTTTCCAGGGTTTCGACACCCAAATGGGCAAACAGCGCCGTCAGATCCGGATAATTCAGTTCGTTATAGACGATAAAGCCGATATCCACGGCAAGCGGCGTTCCGTCGTAGTCAATGCTGACGGTCTGGCTATGTCCGCCGGGCCGGGTTTCGCGGTCATAGACGGTTACGGGATAGCGTTCCGACAAGGCCCAGGCCGCCGCGTTGCCGGCGATTCCCGTTCCGATGATTGCGATCCGCATTCCCAGCTCCCTCGGCTATCCCGCAAGATACGGGTACGGCGTTCTCGGAGTTTCAAACCGGCTGCGGGCGTGGCATCGCGCGACAGGACAGATTTAGACCGTCGGAATAACGGAAAACAGCATCAAATCCCGCTGCGATCGCCGTTTCCTCGAATTGCACCAGTCCCTCCGGCTACACCGGATTCGGCCTCGCTTGTTGAAGCGCGCGGGCGCAGGGCGTATAGCGAGCGCATGTCCAAACAATCCGAGCCTGACATTGACCCCGCCGCGGCGGCGGCGGTACCGGACTGTCCGCGCTGCCACAAGCCGCTGGCTCTGTGCATCTGCGACAGTATTACCCCGATCGAAAACCGGGTTTCACTGCTGATCCTGCAACATCCGCAGGAGCAGGACAGGGCGCTTGGCACCGCGCGGCTGACCGCCCTGCATTTCAAGAATGCGGTGCTGAAGATCGGATTGTCGTGGCCGAGCCTCTCCAAGGCGCTGGGGCGGCCGGTTCACGATCCCTCGCGTTGGGCGGTACTGTATCTCGGTTCGGCGAAGGTTGCCGACCTCGAGACCGACCGCGATATCGTCGCGATCAATCGCAAGGGCGAGATCGAGGATAATCAACGCGCCATCCTGAAAGACATCGAAGGCATTGTGCTGCTGGACGGGACCTGGAGTCAGGCCAAGGCGCTGTGGTGGCGCAATGCGTGGATGCTCAAATGCCAGCGCGTCATTCTCGGCCCGGCGCGTCCGTCCCGCTATGGGCCATTGCGCCGCGAGCCGCGTCGCGACGGGCTGTCCACCATCGAGGCGGCGGCGATGTTGCTGGCCAGTGTCGAAAAGCGGCCGGATATCGCAGCGACGCTGCACAGCAGTTTTGAGCGCATGCTGGCGAAATACCGCGAGGCACAAAGCGTGCTGCCCGAGCTTACGCCCAAACCGAAACCGAAGCGAGATTACCGCCGCCGCAAACACGCCTGATCGGGCCTTTGACACGGGATCGGCAATGACAACTGGCGCTCAGCTGGCGTCGTCGCCCGGGTTGCTCGGCGCGACCTCCGACGAGTCACTCCAGTGCGCCACGCAGCGCTCCAGGTCCTTTAAATTCTGCCGCATCTGTTCCAGAGAAAATCCCAGCGCGAAAAACCGCTCCGCGACGTCGCTAGGCACACCCCGCGTCAGGCCGTCGCTGCGTAGCGCTGCGACCTCCGCGGCGTAGGCCTCCAGGGCGGCCTGCACCGGCCGGATTGCGGGCGTGCCCCTGCCGGTCCGCAGCGCTGCGGCCATCATCCTGAGATATTCGACCATCGCGGTGCGGACGCCCGTTAGTGGCGCAGCGAGCCGTGTCCGCAGATCGACCGGCAACGGCACCACGCTGGCACGCCCGATCATCACGAGATCATGGCGCAGCCGCAGGATGGTGCGCAGCAATGGCCCGGTATCGGGTCCGGTGGAGAGCCGGGCCGCGCGCTCACGCTCCGCCTCGGCGCCGATGGTGTTCAATCCCACCAACGCGTCGCCGATGCCGTCTTGCAAGCGGTGAAGGGCGTCGTTGTCCAGGCTCCGCGTCAGGCCTGAAAGCAATTCATTCAGCACCGCCGCCATCAATTCGAGCACGCGCGCCGCGCTGGCGCGAATCTGGCTGTGCGCCCGCGAGGGCAATATCAGGAACGACACCGCAAGGCCGGTGAGGGCGCCGACCGCGACTTCGAGAACTCGATCGATCGCGGAGTCGAGCGGATTGCCGTGGTTCATCTCCGGAAGCAGCAACACGATGATGGCGGTGACGGTCGCAACGTTCAGGCTGGGATTGATGGCGGCGACGAACGCCAGCGGCGCGACCGCCAGCACCAGAACCACGAGCAGGGTGACCTCGCCGGAATGCGGGATCAACACCGCGACCGCCCCGCCGTAAATCGCGCCGCCCAGGGTTCCGACCAGATAATCGCGGGTCGCCTTGAGGGATCGGCCGACGCTCATCTGGGTCACGATGATGGACGTCAGCACCGCCCACAGCGGCAGCTTCAAGCCCAATGCCAGGGCGATCACCAGGGAACCCATGGCGGCAACCGTGACCCGGACGCCCAGCCCAAGTTCGACCTTTCGGGACTTCAGCCAGGCAGCGATGCGTTTGAGAAATGCGATCATCCGCATTTGTCCATGTTGCAGGTACCGATGCTTATAAAGGACATTTTGGTCACGCCGATGCCGGCGGCGGCGCCCGCCCGCGCGGACGCGGCGCCGATAATAGTGTAATAAAATCAATGATTAAAGGTGGAGGCCACGACCAGAATTGAACTGGTGTACACGGTTTTGCAGACCGTTGCGTAACCACTCCGCCACGTGGCCCCATCGGCCGGGATCAATATACAGCATCAACCGCTTAGGCAACCGCCGCAGCTTCGCCCTTGGCAGGTCAAGATCACACAAAAGGAGTGGATTTTCGCTCGGTTTCGGATTCACTGCGCCGCATCCGCCGGCGACTGGTTGGTCGCTGGAGCGGCCGTGGACTGTCCAGGCGGGAGCCGGGCTCGCGCCATGTTGACGAGGCAGCCATATTGCGAGAATGACATCGTCCCGTCGCTGCATTCGAATTTGGCAGTTGCAGCGTCTGCGACCGGAGCAGCCCGTTCCGGCGCGGAGGCTTGCTGGGGTGCGGCTGCCAGCGCAGCGGGTTTCTGTGATCCGGCGCAGCTCGCGCACGAAAGCGAGATCAATACAAGAATGCCTAACCGCATCTGCCTGGCTTCCGGACGATGCCCGCGGTCGATCCGGCTGGTTTCGTCCTGCAATCAACCTTCCAGCCTGCGAGCTCCTTTCAACATACAATGGCCGGGCATGATTCGGACATCATGGGCCGGCGTCTTCACGACGGCTTGACGGGCTATGGAACGCGGTCATGGGAGCGAGCAGACATGGTGCCGGTGTCCGGATCGACGAATCCGGCCGATTGGCCTGCAAGACCGCCGCGCTTTGGTAGCCGCGAAGATGGCTCAAAGGGCCAGGCGCGCGCCTTCAGGCCGATTCCATGACAAGCGCACCAGCCGACAGTCAGTCGACCTGGAAATTGGCTTTGTCTTTCGCCAAGATACTCAATGCCTTGCACTGGTTATTTGAGAGATCAGAATCGCGCGTAAGCGCGATCAGCAGGAGGCGTACCAGCCTTCCGGAAACGGGATAAGCCCCCATGCCAGCTCATTGTCGTTGGCGGCTTGCGGCGGCTGGTCGAAAGTCGGCGGGTGGGCCAAGAAATCCTCCTTCACGGGCGGTGCAATCGCCGCTCTCACGGCATCCAGCAATCGGTCGAATTCAACTTCGCTCATCGCGCGCTCCCGGGTTAGGAACGCACGCTCTCAAAACTCCTTTGTTTCTGGATTGAATAGATCGCTCAAATTGTATCGATCGGGCGGTCGCGGCCCACTTGGTTATTTTTTTCCTTCCGCGGCGCGCGAAGATTAGACCGATCCGGCCGCGCTCAAATGTGAGAAAAATCACATTCGGAGAACAATGTTTCCCGTAATTGCCCTGGTGACGACGGCGCCGCGGAGACGCCGGCAAACCAGGGAATGTTGTGATGAAGGCATGGTCTACCGGACTTTGGGCCGTGGCGAGCCGGGCCAATCCCGTTTTGGCCCGCGGTCTGCTTCTCGCGCTGCTCGCAACCGGCCCGGCGTCGGCCGAGCTCGCAACGCCGGAACAGCGGCGGGCCTGCACGCCCGACGTCTATCGGCTTTGCGCCGGTGAAATTCCGAACGTTCGGGCCATCACCGCCTGCCTGCGACGGCAGAAGGCCGGCCTCAGCGACGCCTGCCGGGCGGTATTCGAGCGCTGAAAAAATTGATGCCCGCATGTCGTTCCAAATCGCGACCGCGTCGGCGACATGGCGTCAGCCAAAGGGCGATGAGGAAATTACACGAAGTTCAGCAATCCGGTAGCCGCAACGATCATGCATGAGGATGCGTCAACGGCGGCGGCTGGCCCGGTTGTGGAGCTTCAGTGACCAGCGTGCCGCCATGGCCGTCAGCGCCGGTGACCAAGGTCGACGCCATGTAGTTGCCGAGCAGCGCAATGGCGGCG
>Ga0182030_10009943_pt1 | contig 19401 bp, 16 predicted proteins | sample 812S3MmetaG_FD_121299 | JGI IMG/M metagenome (GOLD analysis project Ga0182030, IMG submission 121299) | Permafrost microbial communities from Stordalen Mire, Sweden - 812S3M metaG (Illumina Assembly) | ecosystem: Environmental > Terrestrial > Soil > Wetlands > Permafrost | place: Sweden... | reverse complement strand
CGTTTGCGCGTTTGCGCGTTTGCGCGTTTGCGCGTTTGCGCGTTTGCGCGTTTGCGCGGCCGGGTCAGGCGCCCGAGCGCCGGGCGCGGAAGGCCGCCATGTTGACCCGGTTGGAGCAGCTCGTACTGCAGTAGCGGCGGGAGTGGTTCTTCGACAGGTCGACGACCACGTCATCGCAGTCGGCGGCTTCGCACACGCGTAACCGGTCGAGCTCGCCGGAGCGAACGACATCGACGACGGCCATTGCAGCCTCGACCAACATCCGGTCGGCCAGCGGGGCGTCAGGCGGCGTCGCGTGCAGGTGGTAGCTCCACTCGTCGTGCGCCACCAGCTGCGGCAACGCACGCGTCTCGCGCAGCATGGCGTTGACGGCCGCGACCACGCCGTCCTCGTCCATGTGCCAGAGACCCCGCAGCCGCGGGCGCAGAGCCCGCACGCCGTCGAGCTCGCTGTTGTCGCCACGGCGGGACCCGGTCCAACCCCAGTGTGCGACGAAACGGTCGAGTGCAGGGACGTCAGCCAGCTCGTCACTGTCGGACTGCTCGGTGTTAACCAGCGCCGCGGCCGCACCGAGCGCAAGCTCCGTGTCATGGGCAAAAATCATGTTGACCTCTTTCACTCCCTCCACTACCCTGAAAGGACTGTAGTCCCGTTTGGTCATGACCGGGGAGGTGGACGTTGAGAGCAGTCGGCAACAAGGCGGGGCTGGGACTGGCCCTCGTGTCGGCCGCCACTTTCGGCACGTCCGGGAGCTTCGCGTCCAGCCTGCTCAGCACCGGCTGGTCCGCCGGCGCGGCCGTCACCGTACGCGTCGTCATCGCCGCCGTGGCGCTCACGATCCCGGCGCTGTTCGCCCTTCGCGGACACGTAGACCAGTTGCGGCGCGGTGGTCGCACCGTGGCGGTCTACGGCATAGTCGCCGTCGCCGGCGCGCAACTCTGCTATTTCAACGCAATCCAGCACCTACCCGTCGCGATTGCGCTCATGCTCGAATACAGCGGCGTCCTGCTGGTGGTCGCCTGGATGTGGGCCCGCCACGGCCACCGTCCCGGGCGGCGCACCGCCCTCGGCGGGCTGGCCGCCGTCGTGGGCCTCGTGCTCGTGCTCGATCTGCTCGGTAACCACCGGGTCGATCCGGCCGGTGTGCTGTGGGGTCTCGGGGCCGCTGTCGGGCTGGCTGCCTACTATGTGATCTCGTCGGACACCGACGACGCCCTGCCGCCGATCGTGGTGGCCTGGGGCGGGCTCGCCGTCGGGGGGCTGGCCCTCCTCGTCGCCGGCGCCGTGGGTGCCCTTCCCCTCGCCGCACCCCTCCGCGACGTCACTCTGGCGTCGACCCAGGTGTCGTGGCTCGTGCCGGTGCTGTGCATGTCGCTCGTGGCCGCGGCCGTGGCCTACGTGGCGGGCATCCTCGGTGCTCGCCGGCTCGGGGCTCGGGTGGCGTCCTTTGTCGGGCTGACCGAGGTGCTCTTCGCGGTGCTGTTCGCGTGGCTGCTCCTCGGCCAGGCACCGGGGCCGCTACAACTCGCCGGTGGCGTCCTGGTGGTCGCCGGGATAGCGCTGGTGCGGTTGGACGAGGGGCATGAGACGGCGAAGCGTGTGGAGCGGGAGACTCGGCTGCGGGCCACCGTCCTCGGGACGGTCTGGTGGCCAGCGTCGAGATGCGCCGCAAGTACTTCACTCAAGAGTTCGATGCGCTATTCAGACGACGGGCGGCCGGGTTCATCCACTCGGGAGCGCGCCCACTGACGTCGTCGAATCAGCCCGACACTTTCCGTGAGGACCGAACCCTACGGACAGTGTCGGCTGGCCCCGCAAAGCCATCGCTCGCTCAACGTCAGTGAGGTGATCACCGGCGTCGCCTCAAACGCCTGTGGAGCAACTGATCAAACCGGTGGGGATCCTGCCCTGACATCCCGAGGTAGTCGGTCATTTCGCTAACTGCCTGCCGACGAATCACCGTTTGAGAGATTCCCTGGTCCCTTTTGCGCCCTGTGCTGACAGGACCGCTGGTGAAGCGGAAACTTGGGACTTCCGGCCCTGGCTAGGGTGACGCACCGACGTTTAGCCTTACGTCCGAGGAGCCGCCTGCGGTATCACTGAACGGGTGGCCCAGAGGGTGGAGCATTTGCCATGACCCTGAACCTGGCCATCATTTTGAAGGAAGCCGCGAGCGAGCATCCGGATAAGCCGGTTGCTTTCTTCGAAGGCGGACAGATGACCTACAGCGAACTCGACGCCCTGTCGGACCACCTCGCTGCCGGGCTCCGACGCGACGGTATAGGCCGGGGCGACGCGGTGGCGCTCCAGCTGCCCAACCTTCCCCACTTCCTGATCGCCTACTTCGGGATCCTGAAAAACGGTTCGGTTGTGGTGCCGCTTAATGTTCTGCTCAAAGCCCCCGAAGTCGAATACCACCTCAGCGACTCCCAGGCGCGCGCTCTGATCACATGGTCCGGGTTTGCCGCCGAGGCGGGGAAAGGGGCCGCGGGAGCCGGACTCGATCGCATCTACGTCGTAAACACCAGCCCCGGCAGCCATCCCCCGGTAGGCGAACCGTTTGAAAATCTCCTCACGGAGACCGGAGTCCCCGCGCCGTTCGAGCCAACCGACCCAGGCGATACGGCGGCCATCGTCTACACGTCGGGGACGACGGGCCGGCCCAAGGGAGCAGAGCTCACTCACTTCCAGCTGTACATGAACGCCGACACCCCGGGTCGGCTGTTCGGCATCCGCCCCGATGACGTAGTTCTCGTGGTCCTGCCCCTGTTCCACGTCTTCGGCTTGAGCAGCCAGCTCAACGTGTGCGTGCGCTTCGCGGCGACCATGTCGCTGGTAACCCGCTTCGAACTGGCGACGGTGCTCGAAGTAATCCAGCGCGACCGGGTGACCATCTTTGAAGGTGTTCCCACCATGTACGTATCGCTGCTTCATCATGCAGCGGTGGACCAGTACGACCTGTCGTCCCTGCGGGTCGGTATCTCCGGCGGCGCCCCCATCGCGGCCGAGGTACTCGATGCCTTCGAGCGAAAGTTCGGAGTGGTCATCCTGGAGGGCTATGGCCTCTCGGAGACCGCTTCGACCACCACCTTCAACTGCAGTGCCAGCGAGCGAAAGATTTACAGCGTGGGCAAGCCCATCTGGGGGGTCGAGGTCGAAATCTGGGACGACAACCTTCGACGGCTCAAGCCTGGGCCAGATCACGTGGGCGAACTGGTCGTACGCGGCGTCAACACGATGAGTTGCTACCACAACAACCCGCAGGCCACCGCCGAGGCCTTCGCGGGCGGATGGTTCCACACCGGGGATCTCGGTTACGTCGACGAGGACGGCTTCTTCTTTATCGTCGACCGGAAGAAGGACCTCATCATACGTGGCGGCTACAACGTGTACCCCCGGGAAGTCGAAGAAGTCCTCTACGCCCATCCGAGCGTGGCCCAGGTGGCAGTTGTGGGCGTTCCGCATGAACGATTGGGCGAAGAGGTCAAGGCCTACGTCGAGCTCAAGCCAGGCTTGGCCGCCAGCGAACAAGAGTTGATCGCCTTCGCCAAGGTGCGGCTCGCCGCGTACAAGTACCCGCGCACCGTCGAGTTCCGGTCGTCCCTGCCCATCGGGGCTACGGGCAAAATCCTCAAGGAGAGCTTCAAGTTCTCGAAGCGGCCCCAGCCCGGGGTCGGGTCAGGGACCAGGTGACCGGTCAAGCGGCACCCGGCCACCGAGGGCACATCCCGCGAGAGCCGCTCGATGACTACAGCGAAGAGATAGCCACGGCTCGGCGAGGCTTCGTCGCCGAGCAGACAGGCGTCGATCTGATCAATGTCGGCAGTTATTCGCTCGACCCCACGACACTCCGGGGAAATATTGAGCACTTCACCGGCGTCGCCCAGGTCCCGATCGGCATCGCCGGGCCGTTGCGAGTGCTCGGCGAGCATGCCGTCGGCGACTTTTACATCCCCCTGGCCACCACCGAAGGAACCCTCGTCGCCAGTTACAACCGGGGCATGCGCCTACTGACCGAGAACGGTGGCGTAACGGCCACCGTCGTCGACAGCTCCATGCAGCGCGCCCCCGCCTTCGCTCTCGACGACGCGCGTCAGGCGTTGCATTTTGGACGGTGGATCGACGAGAACTTTCAGGGGCTGAAAGCCGCAGCCGAGGAGACAACGCACCAGGGGCATCTCCGGGACATCCGACAGTACCCGGTGGGACCACTCCGCTACGTGCGTTTCAACTTCACGACAGGCGACGCGGCCGGTCAGAATATGACCGGCAGAGCGACGCAGGCAGCCTGCCAATGGATCCAGAGCCATTACCCGGGTCGAGTCCGTTACCTGCTGTCGGGGAACATTGACACCGACAAGAAGCATTCACAGATGAACATGATCGAAACCCGCGGCAAGCGGGTGGTCGCCGAAGCGACCATCCGCAAAGACCTACTGCAGTCGCTGATGGGCGTTGACAGCCGAACAGTGTTCTGGGCTCGCCAGATTCAGATGGTCGGGTCGTTTCTGGCCGGATCGGCCAGCAACGGCGCGCACGCGGCCAACGGGCTGGCGGCCATGTTCATCGCCACGGGACAGGACGCGGCCAACGTCGCCGAGTCGCATGCCAGTGTCAGTTATAGCCAGTTGCTCGAGAATGGCGACTACTACTGGTCGGTGACGCTCCCCGCGCTCATTGTCGCCACCCATGGTGGCGGCACCGGCTTGGCCACTCAGCGGGAATGCCTCGAGATGATGGGATGCTACGGACCCGGGCAAGTGGGAAAACTGGCCGAGATCTGCGCAGCGGTAGTGTTAGCCGGCGAGGTCTCGCTCGCCGGCGCGGTCCTCAACGGCGACTGGGTCGACAGCCATGAGCGCCTTGGACGTAACCGCCGGTGACCGAACGAGATCAGATACAAGGTGAATCAAATTTCCAACCGTCGCTGAGCGATCGGGCGCTGTCGGAGTCCGGTGGGGGCTAGTCGATGATACCGAGGGCGCGGGCCCGGTCAACGGCCTCGGCGCGGCTGTGAACGCCGAGCTTCTTGTAGGCACGCTCGGCTCGGTCTTTCGCTGCCGAACGGGAGATCCCCAACTTGTCAGCGATGACCGTGAACGTTGACCGGGTGGGCAGGTAGCGCAGGACCCTCGCCTCGGCCAGGCTGATCGACGCCGCCCGGAGGATGGCAGCGGCTTCCGAGACAGCTTCCGCGGCGGCGGCGTGAGCGACCATCACCTTGCCGACGTCGTCCGCCAGGGCCTTAGCTGCCGCTTCGTCGGCCGCGGCGGTGATCAAGCCAGCGGCGCGTACCGCTTCGACGGCCTCGTGGGCGGCTGCCTCCTCGACGATGCCTGCGCTGATCAACGCTCGTACGGCGTCGGCCGCCGCCGCGGCTCGGATCGTTTCGGAGGTGGCCATGGCGTCCGCGGCTCTTGCCTCTGCAGCCATGGCCAGGAGCGTCGCGTCGACTTCGGCGGCCTGCGCGGCCGAGATCACCCCAGCCGCCTCCAGCTATTGCGCAACACCTCTAGTTTCAGCATGCACGTCCAAGACGATTGTGGCGCTCGTGTCTGGGCGTCGCCAGAGGCGAACGTCCTCGTCGGGTGCAGAGCGGCCGCCTCTACCGATTCGACGCTGGATCGGCAAGGTCGAACCACGCCGCGTTGGGCTAGTGGAACCCGTGCGGAAACCTTGTGAGGTAGGCCGCAACGTAGGTGGCGGCCAACCCTCCGGCCGCTCCCCCGATGATCATTGCGGCGGCCACGGTTGCCCACCGTGTCCGTCGACCCGTTACGGCAGGGCTGCGCCGTACGTCGGCGAGTGTCGACCGAGCCGACTCTCGGAGGTGGGCAGCAGTGTGGACGATCACGAGTAGAAGAAACAGCCAGAAGCAGAGCATGTGGATCGACTTTGCGTCACCTTGAAGCGATGATGGCCCGAGGAGGGCCGCCATGCCGCTTCCGAGGAGCGCCACCGTCACCACGGCCATGAGCGGGCCAAGTATCCGCAACAGTGGCGCTGGCGGTCCTGCGGCCACGAAGGCGTCGTCGTGCCTGTAGTACTTGACCATGCGGCGTCCGGTGGTGGCCAGCTTGGGCACGACCAATGCGGCCAGGATGAAGCCCGCCACCACGTGCAGGCCCAGCAGACCCCGCACGCCGAGCACCACCGTCGCCAACTCAACCGCCAGGACCACCGTGAGCACCGCACCAAGGACGGCGGTGAATCGAGTGTTGGCCTCGACAACGTCACTCTTGACGGCGTCGGCGGGCCCGGCGCCCGCCTGCTGGTCGGAGGTTGGCTCCGGGAATCCCGGTATCGCCGGGACCTCGAAAACTGGCATTGCATGATTCGCAAACTTCTGATCAGGCATTGGCTCATCTCTCGCGCAGGAAGAGGCGACCTGCATCACCCGATCGCGCCGAAGCAGATCTCGACCGGCCGTATCCTCGCTATCGACAATCCCAGCCAGCTGCTTGAGCGCCATGGACGATGCCGCTATCCGCCCGTGGCCACGGGCGGCCACCACCGGGACACCTGCTTAGCGACGCCAACCGCCGCGCAGTGCCAGCGGTTCAGTGATCGTGCAAGCCGACCAGGTAGATGAAGCGCGCCTGCTGATCCCCGCCGTTAGTCGTTCTCGACCTGGAAGTCCCACTTTGCGATGATGTTGTTGCCGTTGGGAGCCCACCGCAATAGGCCCTCGCCGATGGGCATGACCGTGCGGACCTGGAAGCTGGCCTGCTGCCCGGTGGACAGCGCCGCGGGGATCGCTGACCCCGAGACCACTTGGAGGTGGTATTCGGCGGACACGTGGTCGATGGTGTCGAAGTCGGCCAACGCCAGCGGAAGGTGACCCGTGACGTTCCAGATGTGGAGCGTCCAGGTGCTGGTGACGTAGCGGGGCTGGTAGGTGAATCCCTCGCCCGGCACGAGCGGGCCGGTCACCTCGGCGAAGGCGGAGAAGGTCGGGGTCTGCACCCGGACCTCGTCCCCGCTGATGGTGAGGCCGGGGTTGGCGTAGGTCCCCCGGACGATGTGATCGGCCGACAGGCCTTGCTCCTGCCTCGGGAGCCACTTGACGGCGTTGCCCGCATAGGTCGCCGAGGCCTCCAGGTGCCCGTACACGCCATAGGCTGCCAAGCCGAGGAGCGCGGCGACCGTGACCGCCATGGCCCCTGTCCCGACGCGGCCGGAGCCGGGCCACGTGGCCCGGCTCCTTCCCCCGCCCGCGGCGCGGGTGATCGCCGTCACGGCGTTACCGTTGCCCGGTTCCGGCGGCGCCGCACCAACAGCAGCCCGCCGACCACGACCAGCCCGGTGATGGGCAGGCCCACCGTCAGCGGCGATTCAGGAGTGTTGACCGGCGGCAACGCCTGGAACCCGTTGCCGCTCGGTGCAGTGAACACATCCGAGCCGAAGTCGTCCAGGTTGACCTGGGCTGCGTACCCGATGTGCCCGGAGCCATCCAGGCCGCCGCACACCGTGCCGGCGAGGAGGGCGACGTCGCCGGGCGTGCTGGCGCAGCTACTCACGTCGAAAAGGTCCTCCATCGTGCGCAGCCAGCTGTAGTGGTTGTAGTCGACGGTGCTCACCGTGCCCGGCGTGATGTACGGGCTGATGAGCACGCTGCCCGTATCACCGCCACCGGCGGTGGCGTCGATGGCGTCGAAGATCGGGTCCGGGGTCTGGTTGCCGGTACAGGTCGACGTCAGCCCGCTCGTCGTCGACGGGTCGCACTCGCCGCTCAGTGTGACGCTGCTCAGCGCGGCGGTCGGGGTGATCGGGTTGCCATTGTCGTCGATGAGTTGGAATGAGCCTCCGCTGAGCGTGGACCCGCCGCTGTTGGCCGGGAGTGCCGGCCCGCTCTGGGTGACCTCGCCTACATAGACGGCGCCGGTACCGAATGCCGTGGTGTAGGCCGACGTGCCGATGGTCACCGGCGTGCCCCCGATCGTCGCCCCGACGATCTCACGGCCGGTGTCGTCAGCCGCGATGGAGGTGTCGACCACTTCGCTGGCGCTGTTGGACACCCCGGAAGTGTCGGTGCGGGACGCCGACGAAGTGTGCCCCCCGTCGCCGATCACCTCACCGGTGACGCAGTTGGTGGTGACCGTCGGGGAGCAAGCGGCAGGCCGATCGATATCGAGGTTGAAGCCGGGCCCCGGGTACAGCTGGTTGCCGTTGACGTCGGTGGCCAGGGGCGAGTTCGGCCCCGTGGGCTCGCTGTCCTGCGGGGCACCCCCGACCGTCTCAGCCGCAGAGTCGGCGAAAATGTCGTCGGCTCCGAACGGCGAGTCAGCGCCTGGGGCGGCGGTGCCCGGAGACCCGTAGGTGAGGGTGTCATTGGGTGCCAGGCTGGGACTCGCCGGGTAGGTCACCGGCGTCGACCCGTTGTCCTCGACGCCGGTCCCGCTGGGACCAGCGGTGCCGGTGCCTTTGGTCGGCTCGTTGTAGCCGCCGGTCGGGCCGGTGGTCGGGATGTTGTTGAACGTGTTGCCGCCGTAGACGAATGACGGCTCGCCCTCGTCAAAGGTGACGTCGATCAGGCCGTGCTGGAACGCCGTGGAGTGCTCGATGAGCGGCACGTAGTAGGCCAGGAAGAGGTCGGCGGAGTAGGTGCCACCCGTGTAGTTGCGCGGCGTGGTGGCCTCGGGGTCGTAGCTGAGGATATGGGAGCAGTCCGGCGTGCAGTTGGCCCCGGAGACGGTGGACGGCGTGTAGATCGGGTCGTTGAGGTTGATCGTCCCGTCGCCGTTGAGCCCAAAAGCGCCGGACAGGTTGTTGCCCTTGCAACTGGCGTCATGGCCGTCACTGCAGTTGTCCGGAGTGATCCAGCTGAAGTTGGGGACCGTGTTGTTCTGCAGGTCACTGACGAGACCGTTTTGAGGGCTGTCCAGGTTGTCGATGTGGTTCGCATCGCAGTTGGTGCCGCCGTTGGCCGGCTCGGTCAGGGCCGTCGTGCCGCTGCCCCCCACCCCGCTGAGGGACTCAAACCACGGGAAGGGGAAGTGCTTGGCCACGTACTGGTCCGAATACTCGGGGTTGTTGGCGCTGTAGGACACGCCGTCGGGTCCGGTGCCCGAGCCGGCGACCAGGGATGCTGCGGTGTAGGTGGACGAGTCGGCCAAGCCGACCACATACGTCGAGGTGGTGTCCGGCGCCACGACACCAGATGCGCCGGGAGCCGTACTGAAGCCCGCCCCGGACAGGGTCAGGGTCGTCGAAGTGTTGTCGAGGACCGTGCCCTTCTCGCCGGCACCGGTCCCCCCGGTAATGATCACCTCGTCGCCGGTGTACGCGTTGGTGGCCCACGACTGGGAGGTGTCGAGCAGGGTCGACACCGTCCCCCCCGTCGCCGTGGAGTCAACGAGGTTGCTGGCGAGCGGATAGCCCTCGGCGCCGCTCAGGTAGGTCGGGTTGCTCACCGAATTCTCGGCGACCTCATTGGGGTTGCCCGGCGCACCGCACGTGCCCGAATCACGTCCGGGCACCGTATTGGTCTGGAAGGTGGTGGCGCCGGTCTGCTGGGCCCCGCCCAACTCCTGGGCGTAACCCTTCCAGGTGACGCCGGACTCGTTAAACTGGTCGAAGAGCGTGGCCACGTTGGTCGGGAAGGTGCACCCGTTGGTGTTGGCCGCGGTGGTGCCCAGCGGCGAGTTGGCGCCGAACTTGGACACGTCCTGTCCGTAGGTCCAGTTGGTGTCGCCCCCCACAGTAGAGCCCGTGGTGATAATTCCGTTGGTGCCCCCCGCCGCGATGGGGGTATTGGAGCCGATCTGGGTGTTGGCGTTGCCGCAGTCGCTCTGCACGTCGTTCGACGGGCCCTGGCCAGACACCAGCGAGATGTAGTTGTCCATGCTCGTGTGACCGGTGCCGTAGTAGTTCTTCAGCAGTGCACCTTCGGACGGGAGGGTCTGCCACAGATACGTGTCGTCGTTCACCCCGGAGAACTCGGAGTTGTACGACTTGTTTTCCAGGATGATCAGCCAGACATGCTGGATCGATCCAGACGAGAGGTTGGCCGTCGTTGTGTCCCCCGCGCTCGCCGAGAGCCCGCCCAGGTTGGCGCCCGGAGTAGGCGAGGACGCGTTGGCGGCTGACGCGTCAATCACACCCAGCGGGATTGCCATTCCCGCGGTGAGCAAGGTCGCCCCAACCACCGCAGTCAGTGTCCGCACACGGGTCTTACCGCGAAACGATTTGCGCATGGCGTGATTAATGCATGGTTACCCGAACGCGCACAGGATCCGGGCGGTGAACACTTTTGGGGGCCGGTGAACAGTCAAATCCGTCGGTGAACGGGCGGCGGCGCGCCAGCGAATGCCCCGTGCACCGCCCGGTCCGGGACCAGATTGGGCGGGTGCAGACGGCATGTGCGGTGGCAAGCTGTCGTTTGTTTCGGGTGGCTGCTGACGGGAGGTCGGGCAAATTCTTCGCAGGAGCGCACGAGGGCCGATCGCGCTGGTTCTGTTGTTGCTGATGGCCGCCGCCGGCTGCGGCTCGGCGCACCGTGCGGTCGCGTCGGGGGCAACGACGTCGCTCGCTCCGCTCGTCGCGCCCAAGACGTCACCCACTCAAGACAGCCAGTATTTCCAGGACCTGGCGACCACCGACCCGTCACTGTCGAGCTATGTGGACGCCGAGCAGGGCGTCGCGTTGCAGGCCTTGTTGACAGACGGGGCGGCGTTCTGCGCGTTCTTGAAGACCGGCGGAGGTATCGACGGGGCGATGGAGTCCGAAGTCATAGGAGCCAACAGCGTAGAAACGCAAACGCATCTGCCGGCGAGCGTGCAGACCTACAACGCTATTGATGCGGCTGCGCTCATCGCCCTTTGCCCTGACGAGCAACGGCTGATCCCCGCCGCCGATCAGGCGCACATTCGTCAGCTGGAACAAGGTCTTACGGCGGGGGGATCGCCAGCATCCCAGTAGTCGCCGGTCGGGTTGTCGGCGACCGCCGGCAGCGGGGTCGGTAGACGTCGGAACGGTGTTCGATCCTGACAACTCGCACTGTGCCCCCAAAAAATCAGTCGCCGGTCAGCTCCCCGAAGGCCAGACACCAGCACAGCGCGGTGAGGGTCAACCCATCGCCCACCTGCCCGCCGGCCACCGCGGTACGCACGTCGGCCAGCGGCACCCATTCGACGCGCTCCGCTTCGAACCAGTCGACCGGTGCACCCTGGTGGGTCGCCCCTCGTGCGGCGAAGAGGTGGAACGTCTGGTCCGACAGCCCGTTGCTCGGGCGGTAGCTGGTGAGGTGGCGTAGCGGGCCTGGCTGCCATCCCGTCTCCTCGAGCGCTTCACGGGCGGCGCCGGCCTCGACGGTCTCGCCCGGCTCCACCCGGCCGGCGGGGATCTCCCACCCCCAGGTATCGGTGATGAAGCGGTGACGCCACAGCAACAGGACGCCCCGCCCGGGTTGGTGGACGACCACGCCCGCCGCCGGCGCCGGCACCCGGATCAGGTGGTGCCCGAACCGCCGGCCGTCGGGAAGCTCGACGTCAGCCAACCGTAACGAAACCCAGGGCGAATCGTAGAGATGTTCCTCGCCATGCACCGTCCATCGCACCCGACGTACGCTACGCCAGGCGCCGGACCCGGTCGGCCGCAACCAGCCGGGGTCAGGGTCCGGAGCCCCGGGACTTCAGGGCCCGGCCAGCATCGCCTCGATGAGCGGCCCGAACCCTCGCTTTTCGGCCGGGCGGGTCTGCCCCCCGGCCGCCAGGAACCGCCGCATGGGCTCATGATGAGCACCCGTGGCCATCAACTCGCTGAGCGCGTTGCTCTCCTCCGCCAACGCGGCCGCCGGATCGGGCAGCGCTGCGCTGAACACCCGCTTTACCGCAGCCACCGAGGCGGGCGGCATGGCGGCGATGCGCTCGGCGAGGGACATGACGTGGCGGCGAATGTCGGCTGCGGGGTGCAGCGCGGTGAGCCAACCACAAGCCAGAGCCTCCTTGGCGTCGAGGTCGCGCCCGGTGAGAATCATCTCCAGGGCAGCGCTGCGGCCCAGGATGCGGGGCAAGCGGGCCGTGCCGCCGGCGCCGGGCAGAATCCCCATGGCCACCTCAGGCTGGCCGATCACGGTGTGCTCGGTCCCGTAGCGCAGATCGAGCGCCGAGAGAAATTCGCATCCGCCGCCGCGTGCCGCGCCCTCGATAACGCCGATCGACACGAACGGGGCGTCCGCCAGGCGCTGGAAGCTCGCCGCGGCCCGGTTGGGCGCTTCGGACGGCACATGGGCGTAGAGCGCGGTTTCGGCGAGCACGGTCACGTCGCCGTGCATCAGAAAAAAGTCGGGGTCAGCGCTGATGAACACCACCGCCACGACCGGTGTCTCGGCCCCCGGGGCGAGGAGGGCGTCGAGCAGGGCGTCGACCCCTGCTATAAAAGGGCCGTCTACCAAGTTGGTGGGCGGATGATCGATGGTGGCCACCGCCAGAGGGCCCGAGACCCCGAGGCGCAGCGCCCCGCAATCGACGAGCACGCTAGCTGGCCAGGAGGTCCCTGGCTCCGGTGTCCACCGAAGGATGGCGCAGCTTGGAAAGGGCGCTGCGCTCGATCTGGCGGATACGTTCGCGCGTGAGGCTGAGCGCACTGCCCACTTCTTCCAAGGTGCGCGGCTCACCGCGGTCCAACCCGTAGCGCAGGCGCAGGATCACCCGCTCCCGCTCCTCCAGAGGGGCGAGCAACTTGTCCACCTCGCCCCCCAACATGCCGTCGGCTACCAGGTCGAAGGGCGACCGTGCGGTGCTGTCGGACACGATGTCGGCCAACTCGGTGTCGCCGTCGGCCCCGATGGGGCTCTCCAGGCTGACCGGGTCGCTGCCATAGCGGAGCAACTCGGTGACCTGCGCTTCGGGCATCTGCATGGCCACCGCCAGCTCCGCAGGGCTGGGGATCCGCCCGATCTCGCCCTCCATCTGGCTGCGCATGCGCAGCAGGCGGCGGATCTGGTCGCCGGCGTGGACGGGCAGGCGGATCGTGCGCGACGTGTTGTCGATGCCGCGCCCGATCGACTGGCGGATCCACCAGGTGGCGTAGGTGGAGAACTTGAAACCTTTGCGCCAGTCGAACTTGGCAACGGCGTGGATGAGGCCCAGGTTGCCTTCTTGGATCAGGTCGAGCAACGGCATGTCCGACGACTGGTACTTCTTGGCGATCGACACGACGAGACGCAAGTTCGCGTTCGTGAAATCCTCGGTCGCCCGCTGCCCCAGCCGCACGCGTCGGCGCAGCTCACGGCGCCGGGCGGGCGTTAATGAGGCCTCGGTTTCGAGCTCCGCGCCCGCCGCATTGCCCTCTTCGATGACCTTGCTCAGGGCCACCTCCTCGTCCTTGGACAGAAGGGGGTAGCGACCGATCCCATCGAGATACAACCGAACCAGATCCGGATCCCCCGAATCCTGCCGGGTCTTCGCCACCACGACCTCCCTCACGGAGTTCTGACGCTCCTACCCACTAACTCTCCTACATCAACGCCACCAAGACTGCGCATATGCCCGCAGTGGTCCGGTTGTGGCAGACTGGGTCCCCCTTGGTGGCCGTAGCTCAGTTGGTTAGAGCGCCAGGTTGTGGCCCTGGAGGTCGGGGGTTCAAGTCCCCTCGGTCACCCTACGAAGGTCGTGTCGACGATCAGCCCCTCCTCATCGAGGGGGGCCGCTGACGGTCGCCAGCGCAGCAGTGAGGTGGTCGCCACCAGCCCGAAGGCGAAAATGCCGACGGCCACCCAAAACGCCGTGGTGTAGCTGTGCACGGTGGCTGCCGCCATCACGTGGGCGCTGGGCAGCGCCCCATGGCGGTGGCTGGTCACATAGGCCGTCGCCGCGCTGGCCGCCAGGGTGTTGAGCAGCGCGGTACCGATCGAGCCGCCGATCTGCTGGCTGGTGTTGACCATGGCGGAGGCCACTCCGGCGTCGGTGGGATTCACCCGGGACGTGGCGGTTTGCATGGAGGGGGCGATAATCAAGCCCATCCCCATCCCGGTGGCTACCAGGCCGGGAAGAACGTGGGTGACGTAGGAGGATGTCAGTCCGAGCTGCGTGAAGATCAGCATCCCGCAGCCCCCCAGCGTCATCCCCCCGGCCACCAGGGGACGGGGGCCGAAGCGGGGCAGCAGCTTGGTGTTGGCCAGGATCGACATGGTGGCGATCCCGGCGACCATGGGCAGGTAGGCCACTCCGGTGCGCACCGGGCTGTAACCCAGGGTGCCTTGCAGGTAATAGGTGATGAACAGGAAAACCCCGAACACCCCGGCACTGGCCACGAAGACGGCCAGGTAGGCCCCCGCCCGGTTTCGGTCCAAGATGACCCGCGGGGGAAGCAGCGGGCTCGACACCCGGGTCTGGATCCAGGCGAAGGCGGCGAGCAGGACCGCCCCGGCCACCAGGAAGCCGATGGTCACCGGGTTGGACCAGTGGCTGGTCTCGGCGTGCGAGGTCCCGTAGACGATGCTGAACAGTCCGGCGCACACCACGACGGTGCCCGGAAGGTCCAGCTTGGGCTTGGCCGAAGCGTCCCTCCCGGCCAGGAAGACCAAGGCACCGACCGTCGCGGCCAGGGCGAACACCAAGTTGACGTACAGGCACCACCGCCACGACAGGTAGGAGGTCAGCACGCCGCCGAGCAGGAGTCCGACCGCTCCCCCGCCACTGGCCACCGCACCGTAGATGGCGAAGGCTTTGCCCCGCTCACGCGGATCGGCGAAGGTCGTCGACAGCAGGGAAAGAATGGCGGGGGCGAGCAGTGCCCCGAAGGCCCCCTGCACAGCTCGTGCTGCGGCCAGCATGGCGAAGCTGGTGGCCGCGCCGCCCACCGCCGACGCGACGGCAAAGCCGATGAGTCCAACGACAAGCGTCGTCTTGCGTCCCACGAGATCGGAGAGCCGGCCTCCTAAAAGCAGCAAGCTGCCGAAGGCCAGTGCGTACGCGGTGATGATCCATTGGCGGTCGCCGTTGGAGAAATGCAGGGCCTTCTGCGCCGAGGGCAGGGCGATGTTGACGACGGTGGCATCCAGGATCACCATGAGCTGCCCCACCGCCAGCACGCCCAGGATCCACCACCGGCGCTCGTGGTTGGGGTCGCTCGGAGCGGGGGCGGCGGGCGCCGCCTCAGTGTTCGCCATGGTCCTCCGTTCGGGTGGCGTGAGGAACCAACCTAGGAGAGCGGAAAGCGGTTCTGGACCGTGCGAACTTCGGCCTCGATGGCGCCGTGCGCGCCGAGCACTGCGAGCAGGCTGCCGACGTCGCCGGCAGCTCGTCGCAATACGGCTGCTTTGGGATCGACGAGATGGGAGCCGGCGCCGGCCACCCAAGCCGCCCAGGCCGCCAGCACCTCAGCCCCTGCGGGTGCCTGACGGCCCGCGTGGTGAGCGGCGTGCATGACCGGCAGTATGCGCACCGCCAGTTTTTCTGTTCCGTCCCGGGCGATCTGGTTGAGGGAGTGGGCGATGCGCCCGTTCGCAAACCGCTCCCGCAACGCGGCGCGGTACCGGTCGGTTCCCTCGGCGCCCAAGACGCCCTCCGCTTCGTCCCACCAGCGTTCCAGGGTGTCACGGCAGACCGGGTCCCCGAAGGCGGAGGCCACCGTTTGGTGGTGGCGCAACAATCCGACGTAGGCCAGCAGCGAGTGGCCACCGTTGAGGAACCACAGTTTGCGCCGCTCGAAGGGACCGACGTCGTCCACAAACGCTGCACCAGCCTGCTCCCATGGCGGGCGACCGGCGGGGAACGCGCCGCTCAGCACCCATTCGTGGAACGGTTCGGCAACCACCGGCACGCGGTCGAGGCACCCGCTGGAGCGCGTTGCCTCCTCTACGTCGGCGGGCGTGGTGGCCGGGGTGATGCGATCGACGACGGTACTGACGAACGACACCTCTTTCTCCACCCAGACGCGAAACGTCGCCTCGAGCGGGCGTGCCATGTCCAGCGTCACCGTCCGCAGGGCTGGGCCGTTGGCTGGCAGGTTGTCGCAGGGGACGACAGCCAGGGGACCGGCGCCGGCGCGCCAACGGGCGGCCAGCCCCGCCACCAGACGCCCCGGTGCGGTCTGAGGTTGGCCGGCGCCGCCGCCCAGCGCCGCCAGGTCGGCCTGCACGTGCGGGTCGCCCACATCGAGACGGCCATCGCCCCCGCGCCGGTAACCCGCTTCGGTGACGGTCAGGGTGACCAGCGCAGTGGCCGGATCGGCGAGTGTGCGGGCCAAGGCGGCGAGATCTCCCCCCGCGTAGGCCGCCACCACACTGGTCACCGTCTCGGTCCGGTCGGCTTCGGGGCCCCGCTCGATCAGGGTGTAGCACCCGTCCTGTGCCGCCAGCCGGGCGGCCAAGCCGGCGCCGCGGCCGGCGAACGCGGCGATCCCCCACGGGTCCTCGCCTGCCACCGCGTGGGTGTACCAGGCGCTGTGGGCCCGAAAAAAGGCTCCCAATCCCAGATGCACGATCCGCACCGGTGGGGTGGGACGCGATCCGCGGCGCAGCAGTGTGCTCAAAGTCGGAACACCCGCCGAGCCTGGGCGCCGGCCAAATCGAGCGCCACTTGCGCGGCCTCGTCTTCGTCGAGGCGGTGCTCCGCCACCAGACGCGACAGGTAGCCGCAGTCGACGCGGCGGGCCACGTCGTGACGCACCGCGATGGAACACAACGCGCGCGTGTCATCGACGAAGCCGGCGCTACGCGAAAACCCCGCGGTTTCGGTCACCGCGGCACGGAACCGGGCCATGGCGTCGGGGGCGTCGAGAAACCACCAGGGTGCCCCGATGTAGAGGTTGGGATAGAAACCGGCCAACGGCGCCAGTTCCCGGGACCAGATGGTTTCGTCGGTGCTGAACACCACCAAACGGAAGCGGCCGGAGGTCCCGAAGCGTTCCAGTAGGGGGCGCAGGCTGCGGGTCAACTCCACCGCCACCGGAATGTCGTGGCCCGTGTCAGGTCCGAAGGCCGCGGTGGTGGGGCGGTGATGTCCCCGCAGCACGCCGGGATGAATGGCCATCACCAGGCCGTCGTCAGCGGCCATGGCGGCCATCTCGAAGACCAGATGGCGGCGCAACGCAAGGGCTGAGGCCTCGTCGATGGTGCCATCCAGAGCTAGGGAAAAGAGGCGCCGGGCGACGGCCGGGTCGAGAGGCTCAGTGCCCGCGTCGAGGTGGCCGTGGTCCGTGGCGGTGGCACCCATTGCAACAAAGGTCGCCCGCCGCCGCGCCAGCGCGTCAAGGAACGTTTCGTAGCCGTCGATGTCCACCCCGGCCGCCTCCCCCAGGGCGCCCAGGCGGCGGTCCCAGCCGGGGCTGCGCACCTCCAGATAGGCGTCGGGACGGAAGGTGGGCACCAGCCGCCCGTCCCATGTCGGGTCGTCGCGCAAGACGATGTGGGCGGCCAGGTCGGACGCGGGGTCATCGGTGGTGGCCAACACCTCGACCCCCATCCGGTGGTAGAGCGCTCGGGGCCGAAACTCAGGTGCGGCTAAACGGGCGCACAGTTGGTCGTAGAGGGCGTCGGCGTTTTCAGCCGACGGGCGCTGGCCGACTCCGAAAACCTGGACCAGTTCGGCTTCCAACCACTGCCGGGTTGCCGTTCCCCGGAACACCTCCCAGTGCCCGCACAGTCGGCGCCAGACGTGACGGGGCTCCGCGTTGGCCCCCAACTCCGAGAGCGGGACGCCGCTGGCGTGCAGAAGGCGGGTGACGTAATGGTCCGGTGTGACCAGCAGTGCAGCGGGATTGGAGAAGGGTTGGTCGTCGGCCAGGAGCGCCGCGTCCACGTGGCCGTGCGGGCTGACCACGGGGAGCTCCGCCACCAGTTCGTAGAGACGTCGGGCGATGGGGCGGATGGCGGTGTCGGGCGGCAGGAGACGGTCCGGATGCAACTCGAGAACGGCCACGGCTGCCATCCTGGCCCGATATCGGGCAAGACTGGAGGAGTCATGTGCCCTCTCGTCCGCCCGCCGGCGGCCCCGTTGTTGCTTCCGCCGGAGGCCGGGGTCCTTTCGCTGGGGTCGGCTGGGGCGACGCTCGATCCGGGGGCCGTCGACGCCTTCTTGGCCGACGCCCTGAGGCAAGCCGACTTCGACGGCCGCCGGGTCTGTGTGCTGGTCCCCGACGCCAGTCGCCACTGCCCACTGCCGGTGCTGCTCGACGGCGTCCACCGGGCTCTGGCGCACCGGGTCGCCGCGCTCGATGTGGTGGTGGCCCTGGGCACCCACCCCCCGCTCGGCCCGGCCCGTCTGGCCGCGTTGGTGGGCTGCCCGGAAGGGGGTATAAGCCAGCGTTACCCGGGCATGACGGTGGCCAACCATGCGTGGTGGGATCCGGCGTCGTTCGTCGACCTGGGGGTGGTGGAGGCCGAAACGCTGCACCGGCTTTCGGGAGGCCTGCTCGATGTGCCGGTTCCCGTGCGGGTCAATCGGGCGGTGGCCGACCACGACGTGACGCTCATTGTGGGGCCGGTGCTGCCCCACGAGGTCGTTGGGTTCTCGGGGGGCAACAAATACCTGTTTCCGGGGGTGTCGGGCCAGGAGCTGATCGACGTGTCGCACTGGCTGGGGGCACTCATCACCATCCCCGAGATCATCGGGACATTGGGCATCACCCCTGTACGGGCCCTCATCGACACGGCGGCCGCCCTGGTGCCGAGCAGCAGGCTGTGCCTGGCCATGGTGGTCGAGGAAGGTACCGACCGCCTCCACTCCGTGCATTTCGGGTCCCCGGAGTCGGCGTGGGCAGCCGCTGCGCAGGTCGCCGCACAGGCCCATGTCCGCTATCTCGATGCACCGGTGACACGGGTCCTGTCGTTGCTGTCAGCTCGCTACGACGATCTGTGGACGGGAGCGAAGGGGATCTACAAGGTGCAGCCGGTGGTGGCCGACGGCGGGGAGATCGTGCTGTACGCACCGGGCCTCCACGAGATCAGCGGCACTCACGGCGCCGCGATCGCTCGGGTCGGCTACCACTGCCGCGACTACTTCACCAAGCAATGGGACCGCTTTGGCACCGAGGCGTGGGGGGTGCTGGCCCACTCGACCCACGTTCGCGGGACGGGCACCTTCGACCCGGTCGGCGGCGAGCACAACCGCATCCGGATCACCCTGGCCACCGGCATTCCCGCCGCGGAGACGCGCGGCGTGGGGCTCGGCTATCTCGACCCGGCCAGCGTCGATGTGACCGCCTGGGCGCGTGATCCCCATACGCTGGTGGTGCCCGACGCCGGCGAAGTTCTGTACCGGCTTCGTCAGGCTGGCTAAGCTGCCAGCGCTGAGCAGCCAGCCTGGTCAGTGGTGCAGGCGCCTCTAGCTCAATGGCAGAGCAACGGACTCTTAATCCGCAGGTTCTGGGTTCGAATCCCAGGGGGCGCACCAGAAAGCCCCAGCTCAGAGGGGTAAGGACGGCAGAATTAGGGCTATCAGGCGGCCCACTTCTAGT
>Ga0182030_10009941_pt1 | contig 19402 bp, 23 predicted proteins | sample 812S3MmetaG_FD_121299 | JGI IMG/M metagenome (GOLD analysis project Ga0182030, IMG submission 121299) | Permafrost microbial communities from Stordalen Mire, Sweden - 812S3M metaG (Illumina Assembly) | ecosystem: Environmental > Terrestrial > Soil > Wetlands > Permafrost | place: Sweden... | reverse complement strand
AGAGTCTGTAGTCGACATAATGGCAATTTTTTTTCATTTTTTGTTGTTTTTTTTTTTTTATTTTTTTATTTTTAATTGTTAGTATTGGATGGTTGACGGGGGGGGGGGGGGGGGGGGGGGGGGGGGGGGGGGGGGGGGGGGTTATTCCAGGCTCGGAGCTTGAGAATTGCTGCCGCTGCGACAAGGGACGAAATGTGGGCATGTTGAGTCTTGAATCCTTTTTGACTTTGAATCCAATAATAAATGAGAATGCTATATATATATTAGGCAGCCTCTTTCTTTCTCAATCCACTCAACGCTCCCGTCTGCACCACAGTCCCCAACTCACGCCAATCTTTTCCATGCCCCGAATATCCACGAGTGTCCCCTTGTATATCACACTAGTTAGCTCTATACACATAACATCATCAGATATTCATGAAACATCTCATGAAGCAAGTCTCCGATATATTCCTTAAGCTTCGCGGCCGTTCCATCAAGACAGCTTTCGAAAGCTTGCCCGTTCATTCATGTACGCTCGAACAGCTTCGGTAGTCGTTTCTCCAACCCTAACTCCCATTCTATATTCCGGAGAATAGGATATGTAAGTTGTATACCACCTTTTGTGAGCGCCGACGAAGGAGAAATCGTCGAAGAGATCGAAGAAGGCTCGGATTACTGAGTCGTCGTTTGTCCAGCCGCTGTTGCCCACTATTTGCCTTCTTTTGAAGTGGAATATATGAATAGGGTCAACAGCTCCCCTGGTTCGGCTTTCTAAGTGGTTTGAATGGTAATGTACGCCTTGGAACAGACTGTTAGGGTGTTTCCGGATTATACATTTTAAATAGAAAGGCCCAAGGGATTTATTTAATTTCCTCCTTTCCCCCCCTGGGATACGATTAGCTAACAGAAACACGGCTGTGATTACCGACTTTCACTGCGAATTAGAAACAATAACTCGTCGTTATGAAGTTATCAGGTACAGAACTCCTCGATACCAGACATTCAATGAGTGTTCCATGAAGCACGAATTAACTTGAGCTGTCTAAGGTTTGAATGATTCAAATATGAGTTAACAGGAGATTGGAATGTTTCAAGTATTTAGGAATACGTTTGGAATGTTAGAAGTAATCGATGCAGATACAGAGGGCAAGGAAAGCAAGAGTCGGAGCCTGGCGTCGCTGTGAAGAGGCCGGCGCAATCTAATATTTATGATATTCGGCTCTTAGACTCTGTTGCGAACATGGATTGCTGCTCTTCTTCATTTAATTCAGACGCGTCTTATCGTTTGCTCTTGCGATTCTTCTTTTCGATCGAAACTGGCCTGCAATTACATTTATGTCACGTGCCTGGAGCCCTTTTCCGAACCGACTTAGTTCGAATTTGTCAAATTTGCGATCTTCAGATTATTCAATTTTAGACAACTATATAATGCTGCGGCTTCAGTCTCTATTTGACCATAATAGAGGTATGGTTTATGGCGAAGGTAGATATTGCCAGCCTTTTGAAGGGATCGCTCATCAGCATCGCCTTCAGATTCATTTTACAGACACATCACTTCCAATTATCAAATTACTACTTTATGCTTGGGTTTCGAAAAGCTGAGCATAGTCTTTTAGGGATGGTTTTGTTCTACTTTTAATACTTCACGTGTGATTGGTTCTCCTCTTCACGTGCCTTCGACTTGAGCTTTAAAGTTTTTGCATCGCTCCTTCCACTTCCACTGCCTTCCGTCATCACTTAACCAAAATGCGTCTCACTCGATATTGTCATTTTTAAAATTTGATCATAGATTGCATAATTGGGTGTTTGTATCTTTAAAATCTTTATCAATTGGCGATTGTCATCCGTTTCTGTGAGGTCGTCAACTTTGGAGAGGCACAATATACCATCAACACTTCCGCGACATTTGATTGACAATACATTCTCACATTTCCCTATCAATCTAAGTTCTCAAGCTTTCGATGTTCGCATCTACTATACCAACATCTTTTGGGTTAGTCAGTCAACAATTATTGGGAAGGACACTTCAACGCCTAACATTCCGTCACCTATGATTCACCCAAGCCAAGACCTCAGTAAAGTTTGAGCAGAGTCTCCACAATTACAGCTTGAGACTGGGCAATGGTCCGGGTATTTTAGTACGCCTTGAGTCGGCCGGAGCCTCAAACTGGGAATCTTGTTTTGGCTATGGGGCGGAGATACCCATGGCTTCGTCCATGGCCCGAAGGATGTTACCTATGGGAGCCCAGTCTCTAAGGTTATGAAGGATATTGAGAAGTGCATGCACTGGACTGAGGGAATTGTCTCGGTCGTTTGAGTTCACAATACCTGCTCACGCTTTCCCAATAGATGACTGTTGAAGTTTCTATCTATTTTATAAACATCTTTTAGGAATAGCAATCAACATTCTTGGGGAAGGACACTTCAGCATCAACAATTCAATCACTTCTGACCCACTTCTGGCTCACTTTTGACTCACAATACCTGCTCACGCTTTCCCAATAGATGACTGTTGACGTTTCTATCTACTTTGTAAACATCTTTTAGGAATAGCAATCAACATTCTTTGGGAAGGACACTTCAAAACCAACAATTCAATCACTTCTGACTCACTTTTGACTCACAATACTTGCTCAACCTTTCCATTTCTGTTCAAAACAACCAAGCACCCCTTTAGCTCTCCTTTAGCTCCCAAAGTTTATATCTTCCTCGCTTGAATTAGCGTCCTCCTGAGGGTATAAAAGGACCTCCTCCCCCCTCTCCCTCCAACTCTCCTTTTCTTTTTTTCTCAAGCCAGCCTGTGGTAAGCCTCAGGCTGGGATGGCCTCTCGACGGCTCGGGTATCCTGTAGATACTCCGAACTTACCGACGCTTACACCTCTTAGGTTACCTAGACAGTCTCCCTCACCCGACGGGTGCGTTGCGGAGTCCGTCCATGGGCTTACTTGGTCCTTGTCTCTTCGTCCTTCACAGTATCGGGTAAACCATCAAGCCGGCTTGCGCCCCTCGGGGAATGCCCCCGGCTCACGGTTCTTTGGGTCCAGTCCATCATTTCGGAGATGGTTTTGCGCCACTGATACCCGCTCTACTGACCACTTTCAACTCCTGTGGCTTATACCCAGGGAGGGTTGGCGATCTGTACCTCTGCCCTTAGAGAATGAAGCGGCCAAACTTCCAGTTAGTGTCTAAGGTCGCACACAGACCATTCGCTCTGGATTATAAACGCTGGGGGAGCAAGTCTCCCTACACCAAACAGCTATATGCCCAGCGACGGCAGAGTCTCCCCTGCCACAGGAGACTCACTAACCAACCTCTATAGGGGGTTGGGAAGTCCGTACGGAATAGGGTGGACAATTGGCGGTCTGGCGGAATGAGGGCGTCCGAGGGCCCCTTTACTCCGACCAGACAATTGTCCTTCATTGTACTTTGATCTTCGTGATCGAGTATGAAGAAGGATATAAAAGTGTGATGAGGAATATGAGTTGGCATTGTTGTGCACCCTAGTCAACATTTACCACCTCCTCATTGCCAACATCGTCGTCGTCAAGGTTGGCGACGACGACGACCACCCTCTCCTACTCATTATTCGCGGCGTATCATCACCATTCCTCTTCATTCAAGTCATTTCACATCTTTCCCTATCATCGCCGTCGTCGTTGACAGCCTCGCTGTCGCTAATATCGACGATGACCTTCCTTGCCCTAATCATCCGTGACGTATCGTCATTACCTACCATTCTACCAAAATTATTTCCCAGTCTTTGCCCCGCCCAAATTGAAGCTATCGCAACCATCATATCGCTAATCACATCGTCGTCGCCAACATCGACGACGACCTTTCTCATTCCACAACCCCTTTCCATTCTCGCTTCGTCAACGTCGCGTCGCTATCAACACCACTTCATACCCCACTGTCGCATCAACAGCATCCTTCCATCTTCTAATTTACACTTGAATAATTCTAATGAGGATAAGGAGAATTGTGTCTTATCTCATTAAATCCACCATCATTCAAATTCTTTAGCTTTCGCAAATGCATGCCTGGTCGTAAGCCTCACTCAGAAAACCACAGTATATCAATTTTAACCGAAAAGGATGAAAATTTCCCTATAATTTTGCTCTGCGAAGTCTTCCACATTAGGAAAGTGTGAAGCTATCCGCAGGTTGGGATATGACGTGGCCCAGTGATGTCACTGGCAAGAGCAGATTGTCGCGCTTTCCCCTCAACAAACGCTTAACGAGTGTCCTGCGATTACGTAGAACATCACCGAGAAGTTGTTAGACCATTCCCTCCTCTCGGACTTGTAAATAACCACAAATCATGGAATATGCCACTCATCAGCGGCGATGCATGTCCCGTCATCACCACGGGCATACTTGGTAATAAGACTACTTTCCGAGCTTTCCCCCACCTCATCATTCATTATCTGCTTATTTTTGTTCTCCCTACTCGGCCCGCCGGCACTAAGTGTTTCGATTTCGGTTTCTCAGGCATGTGTAATTCACTGGTGAAACGCATCTCTCGCCGCGAGCGATTAAGGATCTTCTTCCCAGGCACGTGCGTCCGAGATGCTATGTACCTCAGATCATCATCTTGGGCCTGCCGTCTCCTGAACATGCACTAAATCGCGAAACGATACCTTATGACAGGAAGGTTAGAGGTTAGAGGTTCGCGGTTTCAGACAAAAATATTAGAGAGGTTCTCTGTCATTGTGTTTGGTGATGTGGGATATGATTTTAATTATATATCCTGGTTTCTATTTCGTCAGATTCTGAACTGTATGTTCAATACCGTTATGACAATCTATAATCTAAAAATATTGTGTTTTGACGGAAATTTCTCACAAAAAGGCTGAGGGAGTCATTTAGTATTATTCCAAGAACTATTCTGGCCGTTGGAACTCTTGAGCTGTGCTCACGCTCGAAAGTAAAATGGCCAACGAATAAGGCTGAGCAGTACGGCATTTAGTATTAGATGTGGAAAGGCTGAAGTGTGACTCGAGGATGAATACCAAAGTTGAAGGAGCTACGTGTAGCCGCAAAGGCTTGTCTTGAAAACTGGGAGTCCTGTTTTCTTTCCTATCAATTGTCGCTAAAGCGCAACTGGGCATCTATAAAGGGGTTCGCTTGAGCGGCGGCGATTGGAGCGCTGCTATAAATCCCAAAGAACCGGAGCGCTTGGTGCTAGGAAGAAAATTTAGAGTGAAAACTAGCTTAGTAAGTGCGAAACTGGGATGTGCTTCGCTGGATTTTGAGCGATCTTTAGCAGGTAGTTCAGTATGGGATTGTTTTTATGATATTTTCCATTTTCGTGTGGACCTTGAGCTGCCGCTGCTTTAGCCAGCACTGCACCGCCTGATCACACGCTAAGCAAGCCTGAGCATGCATTAAGTGATGACTAAGCTCTGGAAGCATCTTATGTACTGACTTTTCATAGGAGATTACATTTGACATCGCTGTATCACGAATGAACACTATCAATTGCCTGTATCCCATTATTCCTATTGATTTGACTGTAAACTGGCTCCGCTTAAATCTCATAATTCTAACAACCCTTCGGGGGCGCTGCTAAACACGCTTTAAGAGAACTTTGTAAAAGGTAAACCGGATCATCTGCTTCCCAGTCTTCAACAACAACAAAAAATTTGCCTCGTAATTTTTGACCACAGTCATTATGTCAGCCTCGACTGCTGAGCAAGCAGGGGAGGCACAGAAGCCCCCTTACCCTACTTACGAGGCGCTCCAGATAGAAGCCCAACGTGACAGCAGTACACGCGTGGCGAGAGGCTCCCCCCCGCCCAGCGCCTCTTCTGGACTCTCTCCGGCCCTCTGACAACCTCAATCTCAATCATGGAGAAGCCCCACAATCCTGATTCTGTAGAACCGTACTTTAATCACAGCACCAACGCCTTCTACGTCGTCTCGGAAGCGCCGCTTACGGAGCCCAAGGTCTCGTCTAACACGGTCGGGGTCTATGACTTGGAGATGTAGGAGGAGCAGTGGTTGGATATGCATCGCGAACACTCTGAGCCTGGCGGTGGGGAAGAGAATGGCGAGGGCGTGGTGTGGGGGGAGTTGAGGATTATAATGAGGACTCTGATGAGGACGGAGAGGGTGAGGAGGTGGTGCATTTGTTAATGTGTTGCTCGAAAAAATGACCGCGTAAAAAAGCAGTCAACATAACAGGGAAGCCTGCGGCAGCGGCAAACGGTTTCGTCACGGTTCATGATTATTTATCGACTGTTCATCCGTGGCTGATGAGCTTGCGAGATGATATCATACGCGCCATGCAGATGATGAATGAGGGAGTTTTGTGTGAGATGCATGGGGATGGTGAGGTTATGCCGACTGTGCCGTCGTCGGCGTCGGATCTCATGGTTAATCATAATTCGCCGGCAAGGTTGATGATGTGTAGGAGGGCGATTTGGATTAAGGAGGAGATGAACCCGCCTAAGCTTGATTTTAGTTCTCGCTCGGTTTTTGCGAGGTGAATGGGTGGGGGGTTTCCTTTTTCGGGGATATGAAGGGGGCCTGGGGTTGAAGTTCGAGGTTTTTGCGATAGATAGGAGAGGGTATTCGTCTTAAAAGCGATTTTACATCAGATGTAATATTAATGACCTTTAGGCTTGGCTTAAAAGATACAGTATGTACAGTTCTCACTTTCAAACTTCAAGTCCACCGACGGCTCGGTCTTGTTGATAGAGCAACAACTCTAGATTTAATTTCCTTTAAAATAAAAAAAGAACAACATCCACAGGGCTACGAGACTGAAATGAACCCCGACAGGAGCCTATGATATAAAAGCGTTCTCAAGATCGCAAGCGCCGACTACTATCGGAAATCGATTGGTTGTTTTGATAAATAGGAAGGGGACTGTTCATCTCAGCATATGAGACGGTCTATCTCACGGAAACAAGTCAGTAATGGGCTGTCATTCGCTCATGTAATATCAATAGAGGATAGGTTTACAGCACTTACAACATCATTCTTGACTATAATGGAATGTACGTCGTCCGGCCTGACCATCTCTTCTTGCGAATCAGTACCGCTTGGATGCCAACCGTTGGTGGATTTCATATCGGTTGAGAACGAGTCAAGTGGGATGCTTGCTTTGCGAAGTCTGTTGTTGCTGTTGACTTTGGATTTGGTCCTACTGTTAGAATAGGCGTGGTTGGTGCGTCTTGTGGCGGCGCGGCTGGCGATGAGGGACTTGAATGCAGGGAGACAGCCTACTATCACAGCTGGACGCGATATAATAATTAGCTGCGGGCACTCCTATACAAATTGATTGTGGAGTTAAGCGACATGATGAATAGAGCAGGGATACTCACATATTGAAGATGCGAGCGTAGACCAGATCTCAAGAAGTACCATATTCACAAAATATTGCTCGACCAGAACCTGTTTTGCTCGAATGATGGCGAAAATGATCATGACGAAGCACAGGCTGAAAACACACACCAGACCTGCCTTTTGCTTTAATGATACCTGTAGATTGTAGATCAACTTGAGAGGCATGGCCATCACTGGCGATATTGTCAGCACCCTGCTAAAGTCAGTTCGCAAGTGCACTTACTGCATAAATCGGTAAAGATATCGATAGCAGTGCTGTAATAGATACTCATTCTCGAGGCCCAAATATCCTTTTTAGAATTGCACTGCTCGAACTTGAAGAAGTTGGAAATAGGATGGCATGAAGTGGAAAGCGTAATCAAGCATCCTACATACGCACAGAGCGTAAGTGTGGCGAGGATATACCACGCGCGGCGATACATCGGCAGCTCTTGGAACAGTTTAAAATAAAGTGTCAAGAAGCTCGCCTTGACACACCAGAGGACCGTCCAGAAAAGTACCATAATCGCAAATTCGAACCTCAAATAGTTTTGCACGGCAGCTATCAGTTCCGTAGATATAGGCACTATGCCAGCTATGGTGGCCAATAGGTAATAAAGACTCGGCAGCTGAATCGTCTGAAGGATACAACTCGTGAGTAGCGCTGCCAGAGCCAGGAATATCCAAAAGTCCTCCAAGGTCAGTCGTGACAGAATCTTAAAGCGGATCGCCATCCGCAGGATGACAAGGAGGGATGCGATGCTAAAACTTGTCCATACCACGGCTAGGAGGGACTGACGCGGTAGAGAGCCTACAGACTTGGCGGTTTCCATGTTGTGATTTCCTCAGCGGCGCTCCTGTTAGGATGGATACAGCGTCTATGGTGATTAGACGTGAGGGATACTGCATGTGCCCATATATCAACAAATTTTCGGAAGGAGAAACGGAGTATGATTGTGGCGCATCGACAGCTTAAAGCTGGATCTTCCCTAAGAAAAAGACCTGAAACATGCATAGCACTGTACTCTACCCCACTGGTTGTATTTTACTAGCGCAGTCACGTTGGACTAACTGAATAGAGTATCCCTTTGCACGAAGGGGGATGTGGCGTGGGTTAAACTTGTTTAGGAAGGTCGGTAGTGGGATTGAAATTCGTGGTGGCGGCCGCCCCCGAAGAGAGAAGAGATTCAAAACCGCCGATATTCTCTTACTCCCGAAAATCCTCCTGCAAAGGGGTAGTATTCTCGCCACTTTTTCCCTTAATGGTGTCCATGAAAGCAGGACTCGCTCCATACCATGTCACGTTCGACCAAACAATCACGCTGTTGAATCCTACAAGAAAAGGGGGTTTCGGAGAGAAGGGTGTTGTGGATATTCTCTGTATCACTCTCCAGGGACTTTTCGCCTGTCACATCCCAAGGCGTATTGGCACTTTAAAGTCGCGAAATCCATAGGCCATTTTTATGGGTACCCCGGAATCAGCTCGGCTCTTTGGATCATCACTGGATTACGGGCAGCAGTGGCGTAACAAGGGTGCAGCAGTCGGCGCGTGCACGACGGGATGGCAACAACGAACGAAAGCTCGGACTGCCTAACTAACTGCGGATATAATTAGAACTCTCAGGGAGCTACGGAGCAGATGAAGCGGAAGACGAGTAGAGATCATCGAAGTTTCAAATTGTCGGCGAACAGTTTGTGGACATTGTTCCCCTGCAGCTATATCGTTGCACTGCAGCCTTTCCTCTCAGGCGCCATAGAAAAGGGGTTGAGTGCACGACTACGAAGGCGTTTCCACCATACCATGACCAACTGAGGCTCTGTAGCCTATGAGACAACATAAACCCAGTGTGTTTATCAGTATGTGTGGCTCACGTTCTCATTGGCGCATCGACGAGCGTACCACATGTGTCACCGAAGCGCCACCAATAACGCCTCTCTATACCGCTGCATGAGTGCCCTACTGACACGTTCTGGACTGAAGCCATAAAAGACTAGCCAATGGTCCTCACCTGCGCAATTCTCGTCACATTCCGCAGCAGGCTGCCAGGTAGGGCACTTATCGTGAGACATTGCACGTATTCCAGAGCCTCTGTGCGGACTCTCGCTATATTTAATACCGCCAACACCGCAGTATATGAAGAGGCCTGATTCCCATTGTTCTCGCACCCGTTAGGGCACGAAGCGAGCCTGAATTCGTCGTCAAGCCCTCTGACGATTTTTACAAACACTTTCAGACGAGAACCTGACGCGACCGAAAAAAAGCAAAGAAAACCAGCTACTGGTAGAATCTCGAGAAATTATCAAAACACTTTAGATGCGACTCACTTTAAAGTGATCAGATAGATAAGTTTCAAAATCAAATATTGAGGGCTAATAGCTGACATAACGATTGCAGTGCGTCCAGAGTGTTATGTCAGCAGCCTGGCTCATCAGTGCCTTCTACCGAGTTTCTACCGAGTTTCTGCCTGAGGCCGAAATATTGGGCTTGCTCCCGCTGGAGATAAGCCAAGTAGTAACCGAAGACCCGGGGACATGGACACGTCACGTATTCGCATCAGGCTTTTCTTCGTAGTGAGATCCAGGCGGTGGGTAGTGCAGGGTCGATCCAAGTATTCGGAGATCATCACTATCAACGATTGACAACGACCGACCGAATGCAGTAAGACATCGTTGCGGTGAGGCGCCACAGACGCCCTGTACATTTGGAATAATGTATCTGGGCCGTGCGAAGGTCAGTCCAGATTGGCCAGTGGTCCACCTCGTCATCAGCTTGCGGCATGGCATGATCCAAACGTTGCCAAACCGCCACGTTGCTTTCATTAGCCCTATATTCGGAAAGCTATGATAACGATTGCTATCTATAACAAGGCACCGTCTGCCTTTCTCGTATGGGATAATTTCACCATTGCAAAGCCTTTTCGATGCTGCTAGAAAATACTGTGACTCTTAGCATGTATCTGTTTGACTGGCATGTTATATGCATCTGTCTAGCTGGTTTGATACCATCAATATGGAGTCTGCCGCTAGAGAAGAAACACGATGAGCACCGACATTACGAGCAGCGCAACTTCGACACCGTGAGAAGCATCTACGAACTCACAATCTATCCCAATCAACTCCCAATATTGGAGGGAGGGGCAGCAGCCGTCCCCCCGGGCCTATTCAATGAGAATGCTACTGGGCGAGTCGATCCTGTGGGCAATTTCACCGGCTTCGATGACTCGATCGAGTACTTCTTCGCTCTGGCACCGGTTCCCCAAACGAACGCGGCCTCGACAGCTATTACAAGTATTCAAATCACTGAGTTCAGCTCTGCTTGCCCAGGTGTAGCAGCCTCTGTAGTCTATTTGTTCTGTAACGTGGAGGATGCTAGCTCTCCAGACAATGGAAAATCCCTTGCACCCTTAAAAGAGGTGAGTGAGACATCAATCTTGCGCATATACACGTGATCATCCCATTAAGTGCATATCCCTGCAGGTAGCATTTTGGAAATTCGACGAGTGCGGAGCAGTTCTCAAATATGACGCCTGGATCCCGAATCTGAACGACTGGATTGTGGCTGGTCTAGGCATCTCAATATCCAATCCTCAGGTCGACACGCAATCAATCGAGCAACTCTGCGCGGGCACCCAGCAAAGGTGCACAGGGTCAAATACTCAGTGGAGTAGCATCGATGAATGTGTATCTACCTTATCTCAGAAACCGTATGGGAACTATGACGAGGCGTGGGGCGACAATATTGTCTGCCGGACTATTCATCTTGTACTCACCCAAGTGCGGCCGCAAGTAAGCTTGCTCTCGCATCAAGCGCGTTTCACAATCAAAGGCAGACACTAAATCATTCTCATACAGGTCCATTGCCCTCACGTGGGACCTACGGGAGGCGGCAAATGTGTGGATTACGCATATCCTCTTGAATATTTCGCCGATCAAGCCCTTTACGGTGATCCGCTCGGTCAGACATTTACATGCCATTGATTAAGCGGGAGGTGCGAATACATCTCTGTATTTGATGTTGTATCGATTTATGTCCGAGTTTGTTGGAAATCACGTCACATGATCAGCTCAACTTGTGTGTTCGCCAGCCTTCAGCCTCACTTAGCTCGTAAGACTTCCGTCCCAACGTGTGAAATGGGTCCAATTTGACGACAATACGAGGATGAGGAGAAGAAGACGGGGTAAGAATCCGATCAAGAATCATGATGGGGCAGGGCGTGATGGAAGATTGTAATTGAATTTGTAATGCTTTATGTGTGTATACCTCGCGTAGAATAGAATAATATAATTTATCGATGTATCCGTTTGTTGTACACGCTCTATCTCCCATATTCTGATCCAGAACGCCTCGGACGGGAACCGTTGAAGTCGAAGTGTATATTTAACACACGAGGCCTGGAATAGCCACTAGCACGTACAGGTCCCTCGATAGAACAGATAGAATTTAAAAAGACACATCAACGTAGGCAAATCCGAAGAGGCTACATCCGCCTCATTTAAACATCAAGAACGCGGACTCATTCTTCTCAGAACACCGCCTACTCGAGAGAATCATGTATAGAAGACCCTAGTTGAACAATAGAAGAGTAGAACCACAACGGGATGACAGCATACGTAATAGGCAGAACCTGACTGAAGAGGCCCTAACCAACGAAACACAGAGAAAGTTCACTACCTCTCCCCAACACCCAATCTCAGCTTTTATTTACCAGAATGAAAGTGAGAAAACACTCGCACTCGCATCCACATCCAACACCCATCTTCAGCCACCCAAAACCTCCCGCTCACAACCCATCACAACCTCCACCAGCGCCCTCAGCAATGTCCCATCCACCCCATCCCCCTCCCCAGTTATCTCGCCAATCAACCAGCCCATACAATCTCTCAACCGCCCCATCACTTCCTCAGCTCTCTTCCCCAACAACCCCTCCTCAAACCTAGTATCGCATGACGAACCCGAGTTGCGACTGATTGCGTCATGGCGGACAGTGAAACTTCCTCGAGAGACCGAATTAAGGGCCGTCGCACCCAGGACTTCTGCCGCTTTCGATGGGAGAGAGTGTGGGTTGGTGGTGTACTGGGGGATGTTGGCGCGTTCAAACATCGGTTCGTGGGTATGTGTGGGGCTTTGGCTGAGCGGATGTGTTTTTGGGTGGGATGATTGGTGTGATTGGTTGGGACGAGGATTTTGTGATGCGGATGAAATGTGGTGTATGGGACTTTGTGATTGAGGTTGGGGATTTCGTGGTTGTGTGTACGATATGTGGGGTGTTGGGGTGAGGGAGGCGATATAGGAGTAAGCAAGGAGGTGTGCGTAGAGTGCTGAAAGGAGGAAGGGTGTTGATGTTGAAATTGAGTTGGGAAATATTTTGTTGAGGAATTTGAGGTTTGGTTGTGGTAGCTGATCGTATGTCGGGTGGGATGAGGTTACTGACGCGAAGTCGGGCGTTTCAAAAGGTTGCGAGGGAGTCTGTTGTCGTTGTTCGTGGAGAGACTGTGTAGTTTTTTGGCCGGTCATAGAGCGGTGATGACAATTGTGGTTGTTTGAGGTTGAACGGGAAATATTTACAGATGAAGATCGAGACTGGTGTAACTTTATGCGGATGAGAGAAATACAGGGGGTATCTAGGAGTAACATAGCAGAAGGAAAATTTGAAGTTGATTGTTCAAGTACAGAGATGATGTTGGTGGTTGAGTCTGGGAATGAAGTCGTGATGGGATCTTCTGAATTCGGTTGGAAAGTTGTGATTCGGTAAGATTCTTGAGATGTTGCAGGAGTTGATATCTCTGTGTCTGGCCATTTTGGTGAGATAGGTGGGCTGCTCATCGCAAGATCCAAGCGTCCAGATTCGAATTTACCGAATCGACGAGGTCGAGGGTCGTCTTCATCATCGCTCCACGAGTCAGAGAAATATGAGTGCATTGGAGGACTATCGCGGAAGGATAACCGACTTTGACGTCCACTGCTAGCTGTGAAGAAGACTGATTTAGTACCTGCGAAGGATGAAGATCTGGTTGGGATCGCAGGAGATGAGAATTGGCTGTTGACATCAATGACGTGAGCTTTCGCAGGCGCCAAAGCTGTTGCGCAAGACTGAAATATCAGTGGGATTCAAATAATTGGACTAAGAACGCTCACCAATTCTTCATCTTCAATGCTATCGTTGAGCCAGCTTTCCCTGTTCTCTACCATGGCGCTCAGTGGCGGCTCCGACTTCGATCCTTTTCGTGATGAACTCAACCACGCGCCTTCGTTACGGAATAGTGAATTGCTATAAGAGGGAGATTCGCCCAGGCACTTGAAGCTTAACTCTGAAGATCGAATTACATCTTTCATTTTGGGTGCAGCGGAACCGCCCTCAGATTGCCTTCCCCAAACCTCATCCTTAGTGATCGCTTCACTTGAACTCTCGTAGTCATGAAAAATACAAGACTCATCGCAAGATGATCCTGGAGGCGAGCAATTAAAGCAAACATCCTCATCAGTATAATAAGCGCGGCCGAGAAGAGGCGATCCTGGTTCTGTATAGATAGGAGTGTCGCGATATAGGTTTGGGCGTATTGTCATGGGCGGGCGACAATATTTCTTTTTGGATCGCCGTTGAAGTATAGATGGATTGGCCCCTGGTGGATATATTGGAAAGCCGAATGTTGACCTCTGATTTGAAGCTGGGGACGGCCACTCATCCTCGGAGAGTTGAGGCGAGAGTTTGAGAGGAAGCAACTGCTTCATACCAGATACTGACCGCCTCATCGAGGTTATGGATACGCTCTCGCATTCTCGCAGGCTCCTTTTTGAGATGTCGCGGGAGCGCATCGTGCTTTGCATATGCTGTAGGGATGCGCGTTGCAACCTTGCACGAGAGTTGCCACTGTGTAAAGTGGAAGGAAGTACATGATATATTCTGTGGGGCGTCTGCGAGTTTGACGTGGTATGAGCATAGACCTGCCTCGCCTTGCGACTATCAGTTGGGCCCGCAAAGAACTTGGTCAGAACGATGAAGGCATGTCTCAGGGGCGCAGGATCTTGCATGGCCAATTGACGAGCAAAGGCAAAAGAAGAAAGAAAGTGAACAGACAGGAGGAGATATAGAAATGGGAAATCTATTGATTTGAAATTGGGAGAGCTTCATCTGTGTCTACTGATGATTTGGAAGCAAGGAAATATGAGTCTCATCACTTGATGAAGAAGCCCCCTCACAGATCGTCTGCGACATTGCGGTTTCTTGGAGATTGCTTCAGCTCGATACTGCGAATACTGCGATGAGATAGGAGGGAGCAAGATTAAATCGAGGCGTTCGATAGAAAAGGTCAGTTGGGGAGCAGCTCGTTGTGATATGTCGGGTGTGACAAAGGCGTCCCAATTCCCAAGGCAAGGGGTCGGGGGTACCAGTGGTGATCGCCAGCCAGACAGCCATGAGCTGAGATACTAGTATCCCGACGAAATTTACTTGGGAGTGGGAAACAATATGGAAACAGTATTGAAGCAATATTGAATAAGATGAGGATATACTCGTAGGGGAATATCATTATATGGGAAGCAATCATGGTGGTTGTGTGGTTGGAAGAACAACAATTCGAGGAGAATGGCCGAACAGAGAGGAAACTGCGGGGAGGTGGGTTGTTTGGCAGAGGAGCAAACATTCGCGCGAAGATCCCACCACCAGCACCAAAATTTATTTTTCTCCAAATCTTCCAGTTCCCAGCGCAACGGCATTAAAATCACAACACCCTCCTCTTCCCACTCATCTCCTCGAATTATTACTCTTCTGCACCTCCTGCTCAATCCCTTACCTCCTCGTACCTGCATATGCACCCGATTCCAAATCCTCCGATGCTTGTACAGGATTGACCTGTCAAGTCCCTCGAATCCTAACAACCGCGAGCGACACACAGCAGCACAATTCCCTATTGTCGTACCACAGATCAGCTCAATCAATAGAGCCATGCTTTCCGAAGGCTTCGTTACGTCTATTCGCGCCCAGCCGAAATCTGCCAATACTGCGATCGCAAAAGATGTCGGTATCTACATTCATGAACTACACCCATCTCCGACCATCAAATCATCCTTCAAAAAGAGTTCCACGCCTGTCAATGCGCTCGCTGTGAGCTCTACCCATATATTCGCCGCGCAAGCAGACAAAGCGGTGGTTCATGTCTATTCTAGAGAACGAGGAAATCAAGAGGCGTTAATTTCATTCCCAGAACGAATACACTGCTTGACCCTGGTCGGCGATGGAGTTCTAGTACTTGGAACCGCAGAAGGAAGGGTCATACTGTGGGAGGCAAGTGTCCCATTTCCGTCCGTGAATCTTTGCTCACTTCTCAGGTCTGTACTGGTAGACAAGTCTCGACTCCAGCCGCACATTTGCAGGCCGTCTCTTGTGTCGCAGCAACACAATTCCACCTCACGACCGGTTCCGAAGATTCGAATATCCACGTTTGGTCAATCCCAAGACTTCTATCTTTATCTTCGACCGAAACACACGAGCCTCTCCGAACTCTGTCCAACCACCGTGCGGCCATTACATCTCTTGTCACGGGCCACAGCTCGAGTGGAACAAACATCTGTGTTTCAGCGAGTAAGGATGATACTGTCATTGTTTGGAACTATCATACTGGGGATCTTCTACGGACATTCCTACTCCCGTCAACTCCACTCTGCCTCGCACTTGACCCATGCGATCGGGGTGTATACATAGGCTTTGAGGACGGGTCGCTCCAGCTTGTCGAATTTTCTCAACCTGACTCCATGATCAATCCACTTTATGATTCGAGGTTACAGACTACTCCGGTACAGGTCACCGCGCCTCCTTGGATTACGCAATCTGAACCCGGACCCGCACATTGTCTTGGATTGAGCTACGATGGGACAAGCATTCTCTCTGGACATGCGGCAGGCAAGATCATACATTGGGATACAGGGCGTCGTCATTTCGCTGCGGAGATCGTTGATTTGAATGCTCCAGTCACCAATCTTGTCATGCTCTCCCCCTTTCCTACCAAGAGACTGACCAAAGCCGCAACTGTGGTGAAGCCAAAACTAGGAGAAGGCAATTATACATTTACTGCTCAACTGACAGGCACAGTCAGACGCAACTCATTTAAACAGATATTGGAACTGCCAGGGTTCCCATCCGATATGCTCGAGAATGCAATCTCCCGCCTTTCCAACCCCGTAAACGCGTCTTCGAGTGGGGATGATAAGTTACGGAAGGAAAATGAAGATCTTTGGGAAATTGTGAAGGAGCAGAAGGCTTTAGTTAAGAAGTTGAACTCGAAGCTGAAACCCAGCTCGACTTGATGTTTCAGGATGCGTGTTCGAGCCGCGTGTTCGCATTTTTCTAATTGCAAATATCTAGAGGACTTTGCCAAATCCCCTCGAAATAGAAGTCAGTGGACTCTTTTTCAAAGATAAGACCTTTGATCTATGCGGTTTAGTTAACTGCCAAATCGCAGCTGCGTAAGCTGCATCGCGACTTGTCGCATCAGATCTACATATCTGTGCGTAGCGAATGCTTAGAGATATAATTCCGATGCGCGCTCGCCATGCGAAAGGTGGGTTTACCAGGATCTCATCCATGCACAAGCTCCATCATAAGCGTTTTGAAAACTTATATAGTTTGGAGGTTCCTATGCTTCAGAATTCGTACCATCGAAGCCGCAGATCTAGATTGATTGGCAACAATGTCTACAGGATTGAACCCTCTCCGGTCCATATTGCCTTCTCTTCAAGTTTCAGTCAAGATCGCCAGAAACAATGCACGACTTCTTATCGACCAAGACAATCACGGCGTTATCATCGTACATATCGTTGGCATCTGCCGTGAATGTCAAATGTCAGATGCTCCAGCCTAGCATCAAGAGAAGTTAATATGAGAATTGCGGGTCTTGTTCAGATATTTGCTACCCTGGTGGTAGCTGTATCTGCGTCACCAATTTCAATAAACCATGTCGTTCACGAACGTCGGTCCGTCCCTCCAGAAAATTGGCGGAAGCATTCTCGGCTTCATCCCGCCACCGTTTTCCCAATTCGAATAGGTCTCACTCAACAGAACCTACATCGGGCGGAGGACTTCATCAATGAGGTGTCGCATCCAGATTCTCCATACTATGGTCAGCATTGGTCTCAAAAGAAGGTGGCCGAGATGTTTGCACCGAAGCAAGAAACCGTGGATGCCGTTCATGGGTGGCTTTCAGAGTCAGGAATCGAGCTCAACAGAGTGAAGATGACACAATCAATGACATGGATGGAATTCAATGCTACTGCCAGCGAAGCTGAAAGTCTACTAAGGACCGAATATTATCTCTATCAACATCCAACAGGTCACACTCATGTTGCATGTAATGAATACAGCATTCCTTCTCACCTCACAGAGCACATTGATATTGTGACTCCAACTGTTCACTTCGATAAGAGACTTGGCTCTCCTCAACTCCTACAGCGACACGAAGAGCTACCTCACGCACTTCGACAATTGAACCGGAGACAGATTGAGCACGGCATTGCTGGATCTCCTCTGGATGCTTCAAATCCCAAGCAAGGTGCTGCTGTCATCAATGCTCTCATGACTTTGGACGATTGCGACACGATGATCACCCCGGCGTGCTTGAGGGCATTATATGATGCACCTGCAGGCAGCTCCTCTAACCCGAATAATTCTATGGGTGTCGTGGAGTACACCCCGCAGGCGTTTTTACAGAAGGATATGGATATGTGGTTCAAGCAGTTCTCTCCGAATCAGGTTGGTACAGCACCAGAGACAAAACTCATCGATGGTGCCATCGTTCAGACCCAAAACCAAAGTTTCCAATTCAACGGCGAGTCTGCTCTGGATCTCCAGTATGCCATGGAGTTGGTTTATCCTCAGAAGGTCACCCTTTTCCAGGTTGGCGATACTGTTACTGGTGGAAGTTTCAACAATTTCCTCGACGCACTTGACGGAAGTTATTGCACTTTTGAAGGGGGAGGTTCCAAAGATCCGAACGTTGATGGACAGTACCCGGATACCCAACCGGGCGGATTCAATGGAACTCTAAATTGTGGGACCGTTGCTCCCACGCATGTCATCTCCACCAGTTACTCTGCAAACGAAGCCGACCTTGGGGCTAAATACGAGCAGAGACAATGTATGGAATATATGAAGATGGGACTTCAAGGTGTCTCAATCCTCTACTCCTCCGGTGACTTCGGCGTAGCAGGAAATTCAGGCCAATGCATCAATCCCGTCACCGGCGCATATAATAACGGCTCAACCGGAAGCTTCAACCCCTCTTTCCCCGGCACCTGCCCATACATCACCTCCGTAGGCGCCACAATGATAATGAACGGCTCCACAGTCCATACCCCTGAATCAGCATCCGAACGCGTCATATTCTCCGGTGGTGGCTTCTCCAACGTCTTCCCCATACCCTCCTACCAACAAAAAGCCGTCTCAACCTACTTCACCGACCACGCTCCCGCTCTCGGATTCGGTGGCGACCGTTTCAACAATTCCCAAAAAGCCCGCGGCTATCCTGACGTGTCAGCTAACGGCGTAAACTACGTGGTAGCTGTAAACGGCCAATTTTCACTCGCGTTCGGAACTTCCGCCTCGTGTCCTACATTCGCATCGCTCCTTAATCTAGTTAATGAGCAGAGGATAGCGGCGAAAAAAAGTCCGGTGGGATTTGTTAATCCGGTACTGTATGCGAATCCGCAGGTTATGAATGATATTACGAATGGTGGGAATCAGGGGTGTGGCACGAAGGGCTTTCAGAGTGTGGCGGGGTGGGATCCGGTTACGGGATTGGGGACGCCGAATTATCCCGCGATGTTGCAGTTGTTTATGAGTTTGCCGTAAGCTAGGCTGGTGCCTGAAATGGAGAGGGAGGTAATAATTCCCCACCCACCGGAATGGGATGGGAGGGGAAACCATTAGAGATCTTTATACTAATAACTACTTTCGTTTCGATGTTCTAACCTAATCTTCAATTGTTTCTTTCTTTTGATTCAGTTCGCTCTATGTTATTGGTTCATCTTTGAAGTGCAATTTCAAAGAGCTATAAATTGCGCATCAACCAAATCAAGAAGATATTTTAGCATCTCGATT
>Ga0182030_10009940_pt1 | contig 19407 bp, 16 predicted proteins | sample 812S3MmetaG_FD_121299 | JGI IMG/M metagenome (GOLD analysis project Ga0182030, IMG submission 121299) | Permafrost microbial communities from Stordalen Mire, Sweden - 812S3M metaG (Illumina Assembly) | ecosystem: Environmental > Terrestrial > Soil > Wetlands > Permafrost | place: Sweden... | reverse complement strand
TTCGACATCGACGAGTCGTCGAACGGCATGGCGGCGTTTCCGGGAATCTTCCACACCGAGGCCCGCAGGCGGGCTCAGCTGGAGGCGGTGGAACGGGCGAGCATCATCGCCTGGTGGGAGGGCGCCCTCGACGGCGAGGTCCGCGCCACGGAATGGCCGGGGATCAACGCCCTGGTGCTTCCTAGCCCTATTGGAGTCGGCGTCACAGTTGTCGCGTTCAGGGAGGTGAGGCCCGACTGCTTCGCGTATGGCCAGGGCGCCGCCGAGAATTACTTCGGTGCGTGCGAGCGTGCGGTCATGGAGCTGGCGCGAAATGAATACGTGCTTGGCCTCCGCCGCGTCTCCCAGGGCCTTGCGGTGCAGGACCAGCCCTCCGACCTGTTCGAGAGGCGCTGCCTATTCTTTTCGACCGCCGAGGGTCATGCGATGTTTCAGGAGCGGCTGGGCCGCGCGATAACGGGTCCCCGTTTCCAATCGAACGTCATCTGCGACACGGAAATTCCGGGGCCTTGGTCGGAGTTCGCGTCAGTGTGGCGGGTCCTGATCCGGCCTGCTTCGACCGAGTTTCTGGCCAATTCGGAGAGATACTTCTTCTGGTGAGCCGCTGGCGGGGGCGGAATCGGAGGATTCCGCGCAAAGGGTTCGCGTGGCAGGCCGCTTGTGGGCTGCCATATGTCGGTGGCCGACGCCTGCACGGACAATCCAGGGAACGAGAATGGCCTCCTGCCATGCCTGAGCGCCATGTCGTCACGACCCTCGGAGAGCTGCCGTTGAACTCGGGCAACACGTTTACGATCGGGGGCCATTGAGTCGGCGAAAGGGGGTCCGAGCGCAGCGAATCTGTCAGGGGATCAGTTCAGGAGAGAAAGCCGGCGAACACGGTGCAGGCGACCAAAGTGTATCCCGTGAATGCCCAAACAAGCGCGTTTGCGGCCGCTCCGAAACGCTGCAGGCGCCGGTACGCTGAGTCCAGAAACACGAATCCTAGGCAGAAGAAGACCAGCAGGGCCGGAAGTATCAGCCGCGGCATCCAGAATCCCGGAGTGTACGGATCCTGCAGCTTGTGAAGGCTGAAGAAGACCGTCGAATAAAACCCGGCTGCCAGCGCGGTGAGCACGACATTTGAGTCCGCAAACGGAGGCCTTAGGAAGGCGAGCGAGAGGCCGCTGAAAAGGATGCAGAAGATGGTTCCCGCTACCGCGAGGGCCGAGTAGACCAGGCACAGGCGCACAGACCAGACTTGGAGGGTCTGCGAGCGGGGGCTCCGATCGCGCGCAGCCGGCGCCCCGATGAGCTTGTTCGAATCTTCGAACACGTGGCCGTTGGGCGGCTGGAAATTCCCAAGCACGTCCGTGAACGAGGAAACGTGAAGCAACCCCATGTAGCTGTATCTTCTGAGGGCATACAGCTTGCCCCGAAGGTATTCCGGGGCCGAAAGCACGCCGAGGTCGCTCTTCTGCAACGTCAGGATGTCGCTCCAGCGCATGACGGACGGCGCGCCCTCCGGGAGCCATTGCCCGCTCGCGACGTTCCCGTTCATCTTCGCGCATTCGCGCATCTGAAGGCCAAACGCCGCCGCCGGCAGTGCGAGCGCCAGGAGTCCAACCGCACACCATTGGAGGCGCTCCGGCTTCTCCAGGCGCCTGAATATCGCAAAGGCGAGCAGCAGCGCCACGGGCGGCAGCAAGCCTATGAATGTGTATTTGAAAAACATGCCTGCGCACAGGCTGAGCGAGAGCCCGGCCCATGATACGGCGCTTCTTGGGCTCCAGAATAGCCGAAGCGTGAAGAGGGCGACGAGGGCGAAGATCGGAAGCGTGAACGCATCGGCTGCCAAGACTATGGCGTGAATCACGCGGAACGGAACGAACGTCGCAAACGCGGCCGCCGCGAACCGAAGGCGCGGGCTCGAGATGCCCCTCCAGAGGAACCCGTAGATTATCCAGAGCGCCAGGGAGTTGAAAATGAGGAATGCCAGCGCGATGGCGTCCAGGTAATGCGCCGGACCGACGCGAGCGCGTATGAAGCTGCCGAACCAGTAGAGTCCCGGGGGATTGGTTCGCATGTAGCTGTACGACCAAGGGAAGGTGTCGATCAGGACGCGGTGGGTGTAGAAGTCCTGCCCGATGTAGCCGTAGTCGATGATCCCCCTGAGGCCGAGGGCGAAGCCCGCGGCCGAAAGCAGGCCGAGGAGGAGCAGATCTCTCCTGGAAAATGGTGAAGCTTCGCGAATATTCGAGGCCTGGAGCATCAACTGGGTAAGGGAAGGGTGGCGTCCTCGGCTGGGACAGAGTTTAGGCAGGCGCCAGCGCGGCGCCGTGCCCGAAAGGGAGGATTTGGAGCCTATCGGCCCGTCGAGACAACTGCGATCGCCGCGGCAGATTGGGCACAGGAGACAGGCGTTACGATTCCGCCCGTTCCCACTCGGATTGCGTGGATGCGTCAGAAGCCGAACCATTGAGTTCGGCCTTCCCGGATTCCTCGATGCCGGGCATGGCAAGAAAGTGCGCCCCGGGCTCAGTCTTTGCTTGACCAATGTGGGTTAAAATGGGTTGAAATGGGGTATTGTGGGGCGGGTCATCAGCTCGCTTACCCCATGGCGCATCCCGGCAAAGCATTTTTCACGGGCCTCTTCAGGCACACCCTCGACGAAAAGGGTCGCGTCACGATCCCGTCCGCGTGGCGCGCGGCGCACGAGGATGGCGATGTGTTCCTCGCGACGCCGCATCCCGACGGCTATGTCGCCGTGCTGCCCCCGTCCGAGGTGGAGAAGCTGCATGCGAAGATCGCGCAGATGGCGCTCAGTGACGGGGCCGGGCAGGACTTCGCCTCGCGGTTCTTCGCCCAGACGCAGTCATTTTCGTTCGACAAGCAGGGACGCGTCGGCCTCGCCGCCGATTTGCTGGAGCACGCCGGGATCTCAAAAGACGCGGTCCTCGTGGGCTCCCTCACAAAGTTCAACATCTATTCGCCTTCCCGGTGGCAAAAGGTCGAGGCGCGCACCTCGGGAGAAAACTTCGGCGACATCATGCGCCGCCTCGGAATTTGAACATGCCACACACATCAAGATTGTCAGCGACCGGCAGCCTTCTGCGGACGGCCGCCTCGTTAGCCGTCTCCCACACGTTTCCTGCCTGGATCGACGACGGCGAGCGCGGCGTCGCCCCATCCTCCGTTATGCCGCGCGTCCGCGACAGTCTCGTGCTGCGCCTTGTGGCCGGCAGGCGCCAGATGCGCGAGCAGACCCTGATTCATGCGAATGGCGCTCATTGATTTCGGGGCGGCGAGCATGATCCCCGGCCACAAGCCCGTCCTCCTTCGCGAGGTCCTGGGATTCCTTGCGCCCGTCGACGGCGGAAAATACCTCGACTGCACGTTCGGGGGAGGGGGGCATTCCCGCGCAATTCTTGAGGCGGCGCGCGACGTCAACGTCGTGGCGCTCGACCGCGATCCGGAGGCAGCCGAGCGAGCCGAGGTGCTGGCGGCCGAGTATCCAGGACGATTCACATTGATTGATAAGGACTTCGGTAATCTCGACAGCATGACTGACTCGGGCTTTGACGGCGTTTTGTTCGATTTCGGCCTCTCTTCGTTCCAGCTCGACAATCCCGGCCGGGGATTTTCGTTCCGCGAGGACGCGCCCGCGGACATGCGCATGGATCCAAGGATTGGCCTGCCGGCGGCAGCGTGGCTCGAGACCGCGACTGAGGAGATGCTTTCTCGGGCGATACGGGACTTTGGCGAGGAGCCCCATTGGCGACGGGTGGTCCGCGCCCTTCTCTCTGCAAGGGGCACCGGAGCCCTCGGACGGACGGCGTCACTTTCGTCAGTCATATCCGGGGCGATCCCGGCGCGCGTGAGGCACGCCTCCCGGCTTCATCCGGCCACACGCGCATTTCAGGGGATCCGGATAGCCGTGAACGACGAGCTCGGAGCGATTGAGCGCGCGCTGCCCGCGGCGTTCGGCAAGCTCAGGCCCGCCGGAGTCCTCTGCGCGATCAGCTTCCACTCTCTTGAGGACCGTTGCGTGAAGCAATACTTCCGCCGGTTGTGCGGCCAGCCGGAGAGTGCGGACGACTCGACCCCGCAGGACCTTAGGACACGCCTCGCAGAGGCCCTGACCCGGCGCCCCGTTGCGCCGTCGGACGAGGAGATTGAAGCCAATCCCCGAAGCCGGTCAGCCAAATTGCGGGCAATCAGGAAATTCTAATGCGCACCGGGCAAAAGGCACGCTCACAGGCCTTTGTGAACCAGTTCATGATCTATGCACTGATCCTGGTCTCATGCAGCGCGTCCATCGGCCTGGGGACGGTTTGGATGCGCCACCAGATCTCGATCGCCGCAAACGCCAACAAGGCCCTGGAGGCCTCGATCGCCGAGGTTGAGCGCAAGATTGAGGAGACGGATGCGGCCATTTCCGCCGAGCAGGATCCTGCGTTGCTCAACCGCAGGAACACCGAGTGGCGTCTGGGATTGGTCCCTCCGGATGAGACCCGCGTGCAGCGCATCACGGAGGATCCTGTCAAACGCCTTGCGGCCATTCAAAACAGCAAACTTTTCGGGGAAGGGCCGGCAACAGTAAGCCTGCACGTCGCGCTGGCGCACTGACCCGGCCTTCCCCCCATGTCGAAGGGCTTCACCTCCAGCTACCGGATCGCCCTTCTCGCGGGCATAGTCCTTGCGATGTTCGTCGGACTTGAGGCGCGGCTGGTCTGGCTCCATGTCGTCGACAGCGGCGATCTCCTCCGGTCGGTTGATGAGGCTCGCCGCCAGCTGATTGTCGAGAACGCCCGTCGCGGCGATATTCTGGACTCCCACGGGGCACTCCTCGCCACAAGCAGGTCGGTCATCGTTCTCGGGGTCGACCCCCAGTTCACACGGCCCGAGGACCGGGGCAAATGGCCGGCGCTCGCTTCGCTGCTCGGGCTTCCGCTGTCAAAGATAGAGGGGACCTTCTTGACCAAGACGCGCCCGGCTTCAGAGGTGGCCGAACCGCCGGCCGCAGCTCCCGCCGGCATGATTTTCAACTTTGGGCCGAGGGTGGCGACGGCGGCCGCCCAGGGGACAGATGCGGAGAGGAAGGATGACACGGAGCTTGACGACCCGGACAAGGACGGGAACCGGCCCATCCGGTGGGCCAAGCTTGGCGAGCAGGTGCCAGAGTCGGTCTACGATCAGATTTCGAAGCTTGGCATCCGGGGCCTCTACGGCAATCGGGTCTACCGGCGGGATTATCCGCTCAACGACCTGGCAGCCCACGTGATCGGGTACGTCGACCATGAGGAGCGGCCCGTCGCCGGAATCGAGCATTACGCCAATTTCTACCTCCGCGGGGAGAATGGATGGCTGGAGTCGGAGAAGGACGGGAAGGGCCGCGAGCTCGCCCAGTTCCGCACGCGGGAGGTGCCGGCGAGCGACGGGTACAGCGTGTCGCTCACCATCGACGCCGCCATTCAGCGAATGGTTGAGGAGGAGCTGGCCACGATTGCCGAAAGGTACTCGCCGGAGAAGGCGACAATAATAGTGAGCGACCCGAAGACGGGCATAATCCTCGGCCTCGCGAACTACCCCTCGTTCGACCTGAACACGTTCAACCGGCTTCCGTCCGGCGAGCAGGGGCGGATGCGCAACACCGCCGTCGCCGACGAGTATGAGCCCGGGTCTGTCTTCAAGATCGTGGCCGTGGCCGGCGCCCTCAACGAAGGCCTCGTGACGACCCGCACGGAGTTCGACTGCACGCTCGAGAAGATCGACTACGAAGGAATAACCCGGAACCTTCCCCGGGAGGACAGCTCGGACCACTTCGAGCATCCGCTCAGCGTGGCGGAGATAGTCGCGCACTCCTCGAACAAGGGAGCGGCCCAGCTCGCGATGTGCCTCGGCGACCGGCGCTTCTACGACTACGCGCGGGCGTTCGGCTTCGGCCAGCACACGGGCTTTCCCGTGGGGGGGGAGGTCGCAGGAAATCTCAAGTCCCCCGACAAATGGGACAGCCTCACAATCACGCGGATGCCAATGGGCCAGTCCGTGACGGCGACGGCCCTGCAGATGCAGCAGGCCATGGGGGTCATTGCGAGCGGCGGAATCCTGCTCAAGCCGCAGATCATGAGCGAGGTCAGGGACACACACGGGGAGCTCATCTACAAATTCGGGCGTGTGGAGGTGCGAAGGGTGATCAGCGAGCAGACCGCCCGCACGATGGCCCGCCTCCTCACGGCTGTTGCGTCCACGGACGGCACCGCGCCTGAGGCCGCGATCCCCGGCTTCGAGGTCGCGGGAAAGACGGGTACGGCCCAGAAGCTCCTGCCCGTCACTCTCGCCTCCGGAGCCACAATGCTCCGATATTCGGACAGGCACCACGTGGCCTCGTTTGTCGGGTTCTTTCCGGCGAGCAACCCGCAGGTCGAGATCGCCGTCATCATCGACGACGCCGACTCCCGCTGCCCGAACGGCGTTGCATTCGGGGCGAAGGTCGCCGCCCCCGTGTTCAAGCGACTGGGCGAAAGGCTGATACCCTACATGCCCATCCGCCCGACGATCGAGAACGAGATCAAGCAGTCATTTGCGCTGGGGGGAGGGGCAAAGTGATCGGATACCTCGCGCAGAACCATTCGCTGGTCCATGCTTTCAGAAGCCGGCCCTTGCGCCGCCGGGCCAGCGGCTATCTTGAATTGAACCGCGCTCTCAAAATGGCACCCATCCTCTCCGACTATTTCAACGAGGGCGAGATCCTCGCCGCAAAGGGAAGCCTCGATCGTCCGATTTCGGGGCTTGTCATGGACAGCCGCCGGGTCGTTCCCGGGAACCTGTTCTTCGCCCTTCCAGGGCTGCGCGCGGACGGGGCCTCGTTTCTGGACGAGGCCGTCAGCCGCGGAGCCTCCGCCATCGTCGCGCAGAGGCTGCCCGCGCATCCGCCGGCCAAGGTGACCTTCATTCAGGTGGCCGACTCCCGCTCCATGCTCGCCCGCGTGGCGCGGCGTTTCTACAGGTTCCCCGACCGGGACCTCAAGGTGGTCGGCGTGACCGGGACAAACGGCAAGACGACCGTTACCCACCTGATCCAGCAGTTCCTGAACGGCAACGAGCGCATCGGCCTCCTGGGAACCATAAGCTACGACCTGGGAGCGCGGACGGTGCCGTCGTACCGCACGACGCCCGAATCCCTGGACATCTTCGGCATGCTCTCCCAGATGCGCGACGCGGGATGCCGCAACGCGGTGATGGAGGTGAGCTCTCACGGAATCGCGCAGCAGCGCGTGCTCGGCCTCGAGTTCGGTGCCGCCGTATTCACAAATCTGACACGGGACCACCTCGATTTCCACAAGGACCTTGAGTCCTACTTCGAGGTCAAGGCCCGGCTGTTCACGGGCGGCACCGGACCGGTTCCGCGGGTGGCGGTGGTCAACATCGACGACCCCTACGGAGAGAGACTCGCGGCGAGAATCTCGTCCGAGGCGGCGCCGGCGCGGCTTGTCACCTTCGGGGAGAATCCGCGCGCGGATGTCCGCGCGGAGGAAGTCGTCCTCAATTTCAGGGACACCGCGTTCAGGCTCGTCTGGCCGGGCGGCACCAGGGCCGTCGAGTCGCCCCTGATAGGGCGCTACAACGTCTCCAACGTCCTTGCCGCTGCCGCGGCGGCGTGGGCGCTCGGGCGCGATCCTTCCGTGTTCGCCCCGAGGCTCCGGGGCTTCAAGGGGGTCGCGGGCCGGATGGAGAGGATCGAGGAGGGGCAGCCCTTCAACGTGCTTGTCGACTACGCGCACACGGACGACGCCCTGCGAAACGCGCTCGGTATGCTCAGGGCCATCACGCCGGGCCGGCTGCTGGTCGTCTTCGGCTGCGGCGGAAACCGGGACCGCACGAAGCGCCCCAGGATGGTGCAGGCGGTGCAGGAGTTCGCCGACCACGCCTTTGCCACGGCCGACAATCCCCGCGGCGAGCAGCTCGAGCGGATCTTCACCGATATGAGGGGCGGCGTGAGCGACCCGTCGAGGATGACCTGGGTCGACGATCGGCGCCGCGCGATCAGCCTGGCCCTGGACAGCGCGAAGGCGGGCGACAGCCTGCTCATTGCCGGCAAGGGCCACGAGGGCTACCAGGAGTTCGCCGATACGGTGATTCCCTTCGACGACCGCCAGGTGGTGCGCGAGCTCATCGCGGTGAAGGCGATGCGAACCTGATGCCCTCCTTCGAGCCAAACACGCTTGCGGCATGGACAGGGGGCCGATGGACGGGCCCCCTGGCGGCGGCGCCCGTCGGCTTCACGGCCGACTCGCGCCGGCTGTCGGCCGGGCAGGCATTTGTGGCGCTCAGGACAAGCAGGCGCGACGGGCACGATTTTCTGGCCGCGGCACTCAACGCGGGAGCGGCCTGCGCCATCGTCTCCCGGCCCGAGCCGCGGGTCGCTTTGGCCCAGCTCGTGGTCGCCGATCCGCTGGCAGCCCTGCAGGCGGTGGCCCGCGAGCACCGAAGGGCATTCGGAGGGACGGTTGTCGGCATCACGGGCAGCGCGGGCAAGACCTCGACGAAGGAGCTCCTTGCGCTTCTCCTCGGAGGGGAGGCCGGCGGTGTTCTCTCGACCGAGGGCAACCTGAACAACCAGATTGGCGTCGCACTCACCCTGACCCGGCTCGACCCCGCCTCTCATAGGTTCGCGGTGGTCGAGGCGGGGATCAGCGCGCCGGGCGAGATGCAGGTCCTCGCAAGGATGATCGAGCCCGACATCGCCGTCGTGACGCTTGTCGGTCCGGCCCACCTGGAGGAGCTTGGTGGGCTCGCCGGGGTCGCCCGGGAGAAGGCTGTTCTGGCGGGGGCCGTCCGGAACGCGGGGGCGTGCTTCTTTCCGGCCGCCTGCGCGGCCTACCCCGAATTCCAGGCTCTCGCGGCAGCCGGCAGCACGGTGGTCGAGCCCTCCTTGGGGCGCGGTGCGCTTGAGGGCCGGATCCGCTTCGCGGTCTCGCACACCTCGGAGGGAACCAGGGTCTCGATGGCGACGGGAACACAGGCCCCCTTTGACGTCGCGATGCGGCGGGTGAGCGACGGGATGGCCCAGAACGTGGCGTTGGCGGTGGCGGCCGCGCTGAAGATCGGGGTCAGGAGCGATGAGATCCAGCGCAGGATGCTTTCCTGGAGGGCATCGCCGCTACGGGGCGAGTGGAGGGCCTCCGAGGGCCGCAGGCTCTACCTCGACTGCTACAACGCCAACCCGGCCTCGATGGCCGACGCTCTGGAGGCGTTCTTTGCCATGGCGCCCGAGGACGAGCCGCGGCTCCTTGTGATTGGCTGCATGGAGGAGCTCGGCGCCGAATCGGCGCGGTACCATCTTGAGCTCGGCAGGTCCCTCGCCCTGCGCAGGGGCGACCATGCGGTGGTTGTCGGGGGCCACGCCGGAGCCGTCAGGCAGGGCGCCCTCGAAGGGGGATGTGGCGCCGACCAGGTGGAGGTCGCCGATGCGGTCGAGCAGGTCTCGATGAGGCTCGCGGGCTTCCGGGGCTCGGTTTTCATGAAGGGCAGCCGGCGCCACGAGCTCGAAAGGGCCCTTTCCGGGGCCGAATTCGCGGAGGCGCCCCATGCTTAGCCTCCTTTCCGCCTACGACGCTTCGTTTGGTCCGCTGCGGATACTGCGATACCTCACCTTCCGCACGCTCCTCTCGGCGGGAACGGCGGCCCTCATAGGGTTCATCATAGGCCCATGGCTCATCGCCCATCTCCGCCGCCTCAAGTTCGGCCAGCACTACGACGACGACCGGACCGGGGACCTTGCGGACCGCTTCGACAAGAAGAACACCCCGACCATGGGCGGCCTTCTGATTTTTGCCTGCGTCTTCGGGAGTTCCGTCCTGTGGGCGGCGCCCAACATCTGGGTGGCCGTTGCCCTTTTCGTCTATGCCGCTCTGACCGCCGTTGGCTTCAGGGACGACTACCTGAAGGTGGTGCGCAAGAACCGGGACGGCATCTCCTCGGGCGCGAAGATATTCTGGCAGAGCGTCACGACCGCGCTCGCGCTCTTCGCGCTGCTGATGCACCCAGCGAGCTCGGAAAAAATCCGCGAGCTGTGGGTGCCCTTCGTCAAGCACCCGGTGATCGCGAGCATGCCGATCGCGGCGCTCGCCGTCTTCATCTACCTCTGGATCGTGGGCTTTTCGAATGCGATCAACCTGACGGACGGGCTGGACGGGCTGGCCATAGGCTGCACGATAACGGTCGCCATGACCTATGGGATCATGGCCTATGTGGCCAGCAACGCGAAGCTTGCTGACTACCTGCTCATAAGCTTTGTGCCGGGCACGGGGGAACTGGCGGTCGTCTGCGGGGCGCTCGTGGGAGCCGGCCTCGCGTTCCTCTGGTACAATTCCCATCCGGCGGAATTGTTCATGGGCGACACGGGTTCGCTCGCGCTCGGGGGCCTGCTCGGCATGATCGCCTTCATGGTCCAGCAGCCGCTCACCCTCATCATAGTCGGAGGCGTGTTTGTGTGGGAGGCGGCGTCGGTCGTCATTCAGGTCGGATTCTTCAAGTTCACGCGCCGGCGCTACGGGGTGGGGAGGCGCTTTTTTCTCATGGCGCCCATCCACCATCATTTTCAGAAGGAGGGATGGCCGGAGACGAAGGTGGTCATGCGCTTCTGGATTCTCTCGGTCATCTTTGCCCTGGTCGGCCTTGGCACCCTTAAGATCCGCTGACCGATGTCCCTGGCCATTCCAGATTTTCTAAGTTCCCGGATCGGCCGGCCGGCTGCGGTCCTCGGGGCCGGCGTGAGCGGCCACGGGGCCCTTCTGCTCCTCTCGAAGCTGGGGGCTAAGGCGGAGGTCTACGACCGGAACGGGGCTGAATTCACGGCTGAGGCGGCGCGCCGGCACGGCTTCGTCGTGTTCTCACCCGGGTTCCAGCTCCACCATCCGTGGCTCGAGACGGCGCGGAAGGCCGGGTGCATATGCCTGCCGGAGATCGATTTTGCATCCCTGTTCTGGCGCGGCCGAATCCTCGCGGTGACCGGGACGAACGGCAAGACCACCCTCACGGAATTCCTGACCCATGCGCTGAATGGCGCGGGGAGGCGCGCAAGGGCCGCGGGCAACATCGGCCTGGCCCTCTCGCGGCTCGCGGCCGAGGAGGACGGCGGCGCGCCGGATGCCGTGGCGGTCTGCGAGGTGAGCTCGTTCCAGGCCGAGCAGCTGGGGCATTTCATGGCCGATGGCCTTCTTTGGACGAACTTCGCCGAGGACCACCTGGAGCGCCACGCGGGACTCGCGGGCTATTTCGAGGCCAAATGGGAGCTCGTCCTGCGCGCCCGGCAGGGCAAGTTCTTCGCAGGGAGCTCCGTCCAGCGCTTCGCCGCGCAGTTCGGCCGGACTGTCCCGCCCACCGCGTTGGTGGAGACCGAGGGCCGGCCCGCCGATCTCAGGCTGTCCGGCACGCCCTTCGCCTCCTATCCGAACAGGGAGAACTTCATCCTGGGCGCCGCCTGGTGGCGCTCCGAGGGCCTGGACGAGGCCGCCCTCTACGCGGCCGCAAGGAGCTTCAAGGTGGGCCGCCACCGGCTTTCGAAGGTGGCGGTGGTTGACGGCGTGACCTACTGGAACGACTCCAAGGCCACGAATTTTCACGCTGTCGAGGCCGCGCTTGCCGGCTTCAAGGAGCCCGTCGTGCTGATCGCAGGGGGAAAGTCGAAGGGCGGCGACATCTCTGGCTTCGCGCACCGCGTCGTCCCGGCCCTTGCGCACGTGGTCCTGATCGGGGACACCGGCGCCATGCTCGCCGCGGCCTTCGAGGAGTGCGGGGTGCCCCACTCGGTATGCGCCAGCCTTGAGGACGCGGTGCACTGCGCCGCCGGCCTCGCCCGTCCGGGGGCGAACGTGGTCCTCAGCCCCGGCTTCGCGAGCTTTGACATGTTCCACAACTACGAGGAGCGCGGCGACCGCTTCGAGAGGGCCATAGCAGAGCTTCACGCAGCCCGAGTTTGATATGGCCTTGGAAACAACGAACGACAACCTTACGCGCGGGCAATAATCCAACAATTTCGCCATGAAAATCATCAAGATACTGGGAATTGCGGCGGGCCTCCATGCCCTCGCCCTCATCCTCATTTTCGCCAACCCGGGCTGCAGCTACACAAAGGCGGCAGGGACCGACGCCCCGCCCATTTCGGCGGCGCCGGGCGGCGACTCGTCCGCGCAGGGCGCGACGGCCACGCCGGAGCCGATCACGGTTCGGTACAGTCCGACGCGCCCGGGGACGGCCGTCGCCTCGGCGCTTGAATCCCAGCCGGTGTCCGACGTGACGCCGGCAACAACCTACGTCGTGGGCAGGGGCGACAATCTCTGGACCATCGCCAAGAAGAACCAGCTGTCGAGGAGCGATCTGGCGGTGGCCAACCACCTGAGCGCGGACGCGGTCCTGCGCGTCGGCCAAAAGCTGATAATACCCGCGAAGCGGGTCGCGGCCGCGCAGGCCCCTTCGGCGGACACCGAACCGAGAGCGGCCGCGGCCGTCCCGGCGGACAAGCCAGCGGGGGAGACCCTGAGGCACGTGGTCAGGCCGGGCGAGACACTGGGCGCCATTGCCCGCCAGTACGGCGTCAAGGCGGGGGATGTCGCCGAGGCGAACAACATAACGGACCCCAGAAAGATCCACCCCGGCCAGGAGCTCGTCATTCCCGCCAAATCGGCCGGCGCGAGGCAGGCGAAGACCTCGAAGCCGGCGCCGAGCACCCCGGTCCCGTCCAGGAGCGCCCCGCCTGCGGCGGCTCCCGCGGCCGATCAGGACCTTGACTCGGGGCTCAAGCCCGCCAACGACGCCGAAGTGCCCGTCGTGAAGATCGAAGACTCAAACCCGGGCTCGCAGCCGAAGAACCCTTGAGCATGGCGGCCATGGCGAGCGGAAGGTCCCCCGAATCCCACCGCGCCCGGGCGATCGCAAATCCCGTGGCGGCCATCGTCGTCTGCGCGGTCGCCCTGACGTTCCTCGGGCTGACCATCCTCTTCAGCGCCAGCGTCTCGCTGAAGCAGGATCCCTACTTCTACATCGACAAGCAGGTTGTGGGCGTGGTGCTGGCGGGGCTGCTCTGCTTTGTCGCCAGCAGGATCGACCTCGACTATGCGCGGCGGGCCTCGGTGTGGATAGCGGCCCTGGCCCTCCTCCTTCTCGCCCTCGTGCTCGTTCCCCACCTGGGGGTGTCGGTCAAGGGGAGCCGCCGTTGGCTCGGACACGGCGCAGCGCGCCTGCAGGTCTCGGAGTTCGCGAAGCTGGCCATGGTCTTCTGCCTGGCCCACTACCTCGCCCTCAACCAGACCCGCATCGGGGACTTCAGGAAGGGCTACCTCTACCCGCTCGCCATCATCGGCGCGTTCTCCGGACTCATCCTCCTCGAGCCCGATTTTGGCACGGCGGCCCTCGCGCTCTCTGTGGGGCTTCTCCTCCTCTTCCTCGCGGGCGCCAAGTGGCGCTACATGCTCCCGACGATCGCGGCGTCTGCGGCGGCCTTCGCGGTCCTCGTCGCGAACAATCCCAACCGCCTGCGGCGGTTCACGGCGTTCATGGACGTGGAGGGCAACCGGCAAGGGGGCACCTACCAGCTCTACCAGTCGCTTGAGGCATTCGCCGCCGGGGGGGTCTCGGGGGCGGGCCTGGGGCAGGGGCGCCAGCAGATCAACTACCTGCCCGAGGCCCACACGGACTTCATCTTCTCGGTCATCGGCGAGGAGCTCGGCTTGTGGTTCACGCTCGGGGTCGTCGCCGTGTTCGCGTTCATGTTCCTGGCCGGGCTCTCGCACCTGCGAAGGGCCCCGAACCTCTTCCATTTCCTTCTCGGTGCGGGCTGCCTGCTCCTCATGTGCCTGCAGTCGATCATCAACCTGGGGGTCGTGACCGGGGTCCTCCCGACAAAGGGAATGTCGCTGCCCTTCATCAGCGCGGGGCTGTCCAACCTGCTTCTCATGGGCCTTCTGGTCGGGATCCTCATCAACACGCAGCGAACCTGGGGCCGGGCGGCGCTGCCGCAGGGAGCGATGCGGGACATTCTCGAGTGAGCCGGTTCCTGATTTCCTGCGGCGGCACGGGCGGCCATCTCTCGCCGGGAATCTCGCTTGCCGAGGGCCTCATCTCCCGGGGACACGAGGCCACGCTCCTGATCAGCATGAAGACGATCGACGCCCGCCTTGCCGGGAAGTACCCGCACATGCGATTCGAGCGCACTCCGGGCGTCGGCTTCTCATGGCATCCCGCCGGCATGGCCAGGTTTGCATGGTCCCAGATTCTCGCGGTGCGCCACTGCCTTGAGATCATGCGGGCGTCGCGGCCCGACCTTGTGGTGGGCTTTGGCGGCTTCACGTCGGCGCCGGCGGCGGTCGCGGCCCGCATGCTTGGCGTCCCGGTTGCGCTGCACGAGGCGAACCGCGTGCCCGGCCGCGCGATCCGCGCGTTTGGTCGCTTCGCCGACCGCATCTACCTTCCGCTCGGAGTCCGGATCTCGGGCGTGCGCGCCGCCGCGACCCGCCATGCGGGCCTGCCCGTGCGCAGCGAGATAGTCAGGATGCCCGCCGCCTCGTCGCGCCAGGCGCTAGGCCTCGACCCCAAGCAGAAGGTGCTTGTGATACTGGGCGGCAGCCAGGGGGCCTCCTCGCTCAACGCCTGGGCGCGCACAAGGCTCGAGACACTGGTCTCCGAGAACATTCAGTTGGTGTGCGTGACAGGTCCAGGCAAGGGCGCCCAGGAGGAGCTCTTGCTGCGCTCCCGCGCGGGCGAGCCGGTGAAGGCCCTGTTCATGCCGTTCTGCGACAGGATCGGGGAGCTTCTCTCCGCCGCGGACCTGGTGGTCACCCGGGCTGGGGCTGGAACGCTCTCCGAGCTCGTCCGGTGCCAGGCCCCGGCAATCCTAATTCCCTATCCGCACGCGGCCTCGGACCACCAGCGCGCCAACGCGGCCTTCTTCGAGCGCCAGGGCGCCGGCATCGTGGTGGAGGAGGCGGCCATCGGGAGCCTGCATTCGGAGGTGCTTGACCTGATCTTCAACGACTGGCTCCTGCGCCAGTTCCGGGCCAACCTTGAGAGGATGGACCGGGTCGGTTCACTGGAGCTGATTCTGGCCGACCTTGAGGAGCTGGCCCTCGCGCGTCCGCTCGGACGCGGTGGACGGCCGGCGGAGGCTGCGGCATGAGGCAAAATCCGCTTCCGTACCTGTTCGGGCGCAGGGTGCGCAGGATCCACTGCCTGGGCGTCGGCGGCATGGGTGTCGCCCCGCTTGCGATCTACCTGGCGCGCTCGGGATGGGAGGTGTCCGGGGAGGACGACGCGATGACCCGCGAGGTCTCGCTCCTGCTCTCGGAAGCGGGGGTGAAGCTCGGGCCGCTGCCCGGCGAATGCGACCTCGTTGTCCGCTCCTCAGCCGTCGCCGAATCGCACGCGTCGTTCGCGGCGTCGGCCGCCCGTGGCCTGACACCTGTGAGGCGGGGCGAACTGCTGGCCGAGGTCCTGCGCGACAAGAAGCTTGTCGCCGTCTGCGGCTCGCACGGCAAGACCACCACGACCGCCATGCTGGTCACCGCCCTGAGGAGCGCCGGGTATCCGGCGGGTTATGTCGCCGGGGGGCTCTTCAACGACTCGACGCCTCCGGCCGCCGTGGGCTCCAACGAATGGGTCGTGGCCGAGGTGGACGAGAGCGACGGGACGATCGGCTGCTTCTCCCCGGAGATCACGGTGATCGTGAACCTAGACTGGGACCATCCCGACCGATACGGGAGCCTCGCTGAGCTGGAGAGGGCCTTTGCCGCGCTCTGCGCCAGGACGAGGGGCACGGTCCTCGTGAGCGACACCTGCGCGCTTTCGCTCCGACTTGCCCAGTCCCCGGCCACCTTCGGGCGCAGCGGCACCTACTCCTGCGCCCTCGGCGTCGGGAAGGAGGGAATGACGACGCTCATGCTCGGCGGCCGTTTCAAGCCCATCGAGGTCCTCGTCAGGGCCAGCGGAGACTTCAACGCCTCCAATGCCACGGCCGCTCTTGCGGCCGCCCAGCTGATGGGCGTCGAGCCGGCGCGGGGATCGCTCGCGGCCTATCCGGGCGTTCGCAGGCGCCAGGGAGTGCTCCTTGAGGAAGGCGGTCTGCTGGTCATGGAGGACTACGCCCACCATCCGTCCGAGATTCGCGCGCTTCTCTCCAGCCTTCGCGGGCGGCTCGCGCCCCGGGGCCGTCTCATCGCGGTCTTTCAGCCTCACCGGCACAGCCGCACCGCCCAGTTCAAGTCTGAATTCGCTGCGTCCCTCGCCCTGGCCGACAGGGTGCACCTCCTCGACGTCTACCCGGCGGGCGAGCGCCCGGTCTCAGGCGGGACGACTGCCGACATCTATGCCGAAATCAAGAAGGGGGCGCCGCTCCTTCCCGTGAGCTACCTGCCGGGCAACGGCTCTGGCTGCTTCCCGGCGCTCACCGGCGACGCGAGGCCGGGCGACCTCGTGGTGTTCGTCGGGGCGGGCGACATCGACCAGATCGCGCGGGCGTGGATCGAGGCCGCAAAGGGGGAAAGGGCGCGGTCGGCGGGGTGGGACAGGTTCGCGGAATCGGTTCGCCCGCGGCTTTCGCGGGAATCGACGCTCGTCAGGAACGAGCCGCTTGCCATGAGGACGACCCTCCGGGTCGGCGGCGCCGCCAGGCTCTACGCCGAGCCCGCGAGCGAGGAGGACCTGCGGATGCTCCTCGTCGAGGCGAGAAGGGCCGCCGTGCCCGTGTTCATCTTGGGGAGGGGCTCCAATCTGATCGTCCCCGACGAGGGCGTCGACGGGCTTGTCCTGCACCTGTCCCACAAGGCGTGGTCCTCCTTCGAGACGCTGGCGGACGGCAGGGTCCGCGTCGGCGCGGGCCTGCGGCTGAAGAACCTCTGCGGACTGGCGGCGGCGGCGGGTCTCGCCGGGTTCGAGTTCCTGGAGGGCATTCCGGCGACCGTCGGAGGCGCCCTCAGGATGAACGCGGGCGCCATGGGCGGCTGGATCTTCGACATCGTGGACGAGGTGCGGCTGATGTCGCTCGACGGCACGGCCACGACCCTGGCGCGCTCGGCCATGCACGTGGACTACAGACACTGCGACGACTTGAGCGACGCGGTTGCGCTTGGCGCCATTCTCCGGCCCGCCTCCCAGGCCGACGCAGCCGAGATCGGCAGGCGGATCGACGGGTACCGAAGGAAGAGGCGCGAGTCGCAGCCCCGCGAGCCGAGCGCCGGCTGCATTTTCAAGAACCCCCCGGGCGGATCCGCGGGGCGCCTGATTGAGGAGAGCGGACTCAAGGGCTCGAGGGTTGGCGACGCGGAGGTCTCGCGGATCCACGCAAACTTCGTCGTGAACCGCGGGAACGCCACGAGCGCAGATGTCCTCGAGCTCGTCCGGCAGGTGAGGAGACGGGTGCGCCAGGCAAAGGGGGTGGACCTCGAGCCCGAGGTGCTTCTGTACGGCAAGGAATGGAGGGATGTGCTGTGAGCGGGCCGTTGATCGCCGTTTTCTCGGGAGGAACCTCCAAGGAACGGGAAGTCTCGATCGGTTCGGGCAACGCCTGCGCGTCGGCCCTGGCGCGCTCGTTCACGACGCGCCTCTTCGACGTCTCTGCGGACGCGCTTCCCGCCGGCTATGATCCGGACCGGCAGGTCGTATTCTCAACCCTCCACGGCACGTTTGGCGAGGACGGGGGGATGCAGCAGCTTCTGGATGGCGCGGGGGGCGCCTACGCGGGCAGCGACACCGCATCGAGCAGGCTGACGATGGACAAGGAACTGACGAAGGAGACCGCATCCGCGCACGCGGTCCGGGTGTGCGACGGCCTCGCGTTCGACGCCGAGGCCAAGCCGGCCCCGGCCGAGGTGGTCCGGCGCCTGGGCGTCCACCTTGTGGTCAAGCCCAACAACGAGGGCAGCAGCGTTGGCCTCAGCCTGGTCGAAGGCGTGGCGGGTCTCGAAAGCGTCCTGCGCGGGATCACCCGGGGCCGCTGGATCATCGAGCGCCGGGTCGACGGGCGGGAGCTTTCGGTGGGAATCCTGGCCGGATCGGCCATGGGCATAGTCGAAATCAGGCCGAAATCGGGGGTGTACGACTATTCGAGCAAGTACACCAAGGGCCTCACCGAGTATCTCGCGCCCGCGCCCATCGGCGAGGCGCAGGCGGCCGCGGTGAGGGCGGCCGCGGAGACCGCGTTCGCGGCCTGCGGCTGCCGCGACTACGCGCGCGTTGACTTCATCCTGCCGCCGCAGGGCGAGCCGTTTTTGCTCGAAATCAACACGCTCCCCGGCATGAAGGAGACGAGCCTGCTGCCAATGAGCGCCCGCTGCGTGGGACTGGATTTCACGGCCTTGGTGAGGGAGATGGTCTCGCCCGCGGTAGAGCGCTTCCGCTCAGGCATCGTCCTGCGCCGCCCATGATGAGCAAAGACAACCTGACGCTGCCCGAAACCCGCACATGGAGGGAAATCCCCCAGCATGTGAGGCCTCGCGCGATGTCGCGCGAGGGGCGCCGGCGCCTGCTGATGGGCTCCATGCGCGCGACGCTTGGTGTTCTCGCGCTTGTCATGGTCGCCTGGGGTGGATGGAAGATTGCCGCCGTGATCCGGGACCCCTCGTCAATGCCCGACGCGGCCAAGTCCGACCGGATTCGCAGGCTGGTCCTCGTCACCGACGGCGTCCTCGACAATGGCTGGCTCGCCCGGACGCTGTCCATGCCCTCCACCGCGACGCTCATGGGCGTCGACCTGACCCAGTTGCGAGCACGGGTGCTCGCCGACGCGCAGGTGAGCTCGGCGGCGGTGATCCGCAATTTTCCCGACACGCTGACGGTCCGGATTTCGGAGCGGTCGCCCGTGGCGAGGCTGATGGCCCAATCGGGCGGCGAGCCGCCAAGAATGCTCCTTGTGTCGAGGGACGGGGTCGCCTTTGCCGGCACGGGCCTTGACCCTGCGATGATCGCCTCGCTCCCGTGGATCGAAGGGATCAACCTCGTGCGCCGCGCAGGGGCGATGGCCCCCATCGAGGGCATGTCGACCGTCGCGGACCTTCTGGCGTCGGCGAAACTGGAGGCGCAGGGCCTTTACCGCACCTGGCAGGTGGTCTCGATGGCGCGCCTCGCCTCGGACGGCGAGATCGAGGTCCATTCGAGCAGCGGGATGAAGGTCACCTTCGGCACCCGGGAGGATTTTCTCCGGCAGATCGCCCGCCTCGATCTCCTGATCGATTCCTCGACCGACGCAACGCGGCCCCTGAGGGAGGTCAACCTCTCGCTCGGTGCGGAGGTGCCGGTGGCCTACGGAACCGCGGCTCCGACGCTCGGCGGAGCGCCGGCGAAGCCCGCGTATGAGGCCCCGACAGCGCCCTTGATCACGTACCCTGGATTCACCAACCTTCAAATTGACGCGCATCGTGGGCTATAAGAACACCTTCA
>Ga0182030_10009938_pt1 | contig 19407 bp, 20 predicted proteins | sample 812S3MmetaG_FD_121299 | JGI IMG/M metagenome (GOLD analysis project Ga0182030, IMG submission 121299) | Permafrost microbial communities from Stordalen Mire, Sweden - 812S3M metaG (Illumina Assembly) | ecosystem: Environmental > Terrestrial > Soil > Wetlands > Permafrost | place: Sweden... | reverse complement strand
GGTCGGGGCCCAGGGCGGGCCCGAGGTCTTCGCCGCCGCGCGCTTCGATCGCGAGCCGGCCTTCGCTTCGCGCTACGAGACGCCGGGCTGGCGGCGCGCCCAAGCTAATTCGGCCCAAGCTAATTCGGCCCAAGCCAATGCGGGCCAGGCCGACGCCGGGCGTGAGACGAAAGCGCCGCCGCGCGTCATCGAGGGCCGGGTCGTCGCCCGCGACGGGCCGTCGGCGCAGTTCGCCGTCGGCGCGCGGGTGTTCCACATCAAGTTCGGCAACGGCGACGTCGTCGCCGTCGACGGGCCGAAGCTGACGGTCGAATTCGACCGCGCCGGCCGCAAGATGGTGCTCGACAGCTTCGTCAGCGCGGTGGGGTGAAGGCGGCTCAGGCCGCCTTCGACTTCGGCGTCACCTCGACGGCGTAATCGTCGATCAGCGCCGCGGTCAGCGCGCCGGGCGTGAACTTGCGCCCGGCGATTTCGCCGACCGGGGTCACTTCCGCCGCCGTGCCGGTGATGAAGCACTCGCTGAAGCCAGCCAGCTCTTCGGGCATGATGCGTCGCTCGGCGACTTCGACGCCGCGCCGGCGCGCCAGCTCGATCACCGTCTGGCGGGTGATGCCGTCGAGGAAGCAATCGGCGGTCGGCGTGTGGATGACGCCGTCCTTGACGAAGAAGATGTTGGCGCCGGTGCATTCGGCGACGCGGCCCTGCCAGTCGAGCATCATCGCGTCGGCGTAGCCGCGCCGCTCGGCGCGATGTTTGGAGATGGTGCAGATCATGTAGAGGCCCGCCGCCTTGGCGAGCGAGGGCGCGGTCGCCGGATCGGGCCGGCGATATTCGGCCAGGTCGAGGCGGATGCCCTTCATCCGCTGGGCGGGATCGAAATAGCTCGGCCAGTCCCACACCGCGATCGCGAGATGGATCTTGTTGTGCTGGGCCGAGACGCCCATCATCTCCGAGCCGCGCCAGGCGATCGGCCGCACATAGGCGTCGACGAAACCGTTCTTCTGCAGCGTCTGGGCCTTGGCCGCGTCGATCTCGGCGGCGCTGTAGGGCGCCTCGAAATCGAGGACGCGCGCCGAATGGCGCAGGCGCTCGGAATGCTGGGTCGATTTGAAGATCTTGCCGCCGTAGGCGCGCTCGCCCTCGAAGACGGCGCTGGCGTAGTGCATCGCGTGGGTCAGAACATGCGTTTTGGCGTCGCGCCACGGGACGAGCTTGCCGTCGTACCAGATCCAGCCGTCGCGATCGTCAAATGTCTGGGCCGCCATAGCGCGCTCCTTGGATTGGCCGGTTAGATTTTGATTTTATCCCGGCGCGGATTAAATAGCCCCGCAGGTCTGGCGGCAATGGCTAGCAGGAGCCGGGCAATATGTCAACATTGCTGACCTAAATGGCCGAACCGACGCGCATGGGCGGACGGGCCGCGACGTCTTCGGCCGCGGCGCGGGAGGAGGCGCCGCTCTACGAGCTGATCGAACTGCTGTTCTTCGCCTACCGCGATTTCGTCGGCGACGCCGATCGGCTGCTGGAGACCTTCGGTTTCGGCCGCGCCCATCATCGCGTGCTGCATTTCGTCAGCCGCCACCCCGGCTTGACCATCGCGGCGCTGCTCGACATCCTCAAGATCACCAAGCAGAGCCTCAATCGCGTGCTCAAGGAACTCCTCGCCAAGAATTTCATCGATGCGCGCGCCGGCGCGACCGACCGTCGGCATCGCCAGCTCTACGCCACCGAAGCGGGCGAAAAGCTCGCCCGCGACCTCGCCAAGCTGCAGACCCGCCGCTTCGCCGCCGCGCTCGACGAAGTTGGGCCGGGGGCGAAAGCGATGGCGTCGACGTTCCTGCAAGCGATGATCGACGCGCCGGAGCGCGAACGGGTGATGGCGCTGATCGCCTCCGGCCGGGGCGGCGCCAAATGAGCGCCGCCGAGCTCGCCGACGACGCCGCCCATCTGCTGGTGGTCGACGACGACCGCCGCCTGCGCGACCTGCTTTCGGCCTATCTGTCCAAGCACCGCCATCGCGTCACCGTCGCCGCCTCGGCCGCCGAAGCGCGCGGCTTCCTCGCCAACCTCTCCTTCGACCTGATCGTTCTCGACGTGATGATGCCAGGCGAAAACGGCTTCGCCTTCGCCGAAAGCCTGCGCAAGCGCTCCGACGTGCCGATCGTCATGCTGACCGCGCGCTCCGACGCAGCCGACCGGGTGCGCGGCCTCGAGATCGGCGTCGACGACTATCTCGCCAAGCCGTTTGAGCCGCGCGAACTGCTGCTGCGCATCGGCTCGGTTCTGCGCCGCACCCGTGCGCCGGCGCCCAAGAGCGACAGCGCGGTGGCGCGCTTCGGCCCGTTCACCTTCTCGCTCGAACGCGGCGAACTGCGCAACGGCGCCGAGATCGTCCGCCTGACCGAGCGCGAACGCGAGATCTTGCGCCTGCTGTGCGCGAGCGCCGGCGCCAGCGTGTCGCGCGAGGCGCTGTCGGGCGCCGGCGCGTCGGCGCAGGAGCGCACGGTCGACGTCCAGATCAACCGGCTGCGCCGCAAGATCGAGGTCGACCCCGCCAATCCGGTTTACCTGCAGACGGCGCGCGGATCAGGCTATCGCCTGCTCGCCGACGGATGATCGCCGCGGCGAGTTCGGCGCTCACCGCGCTTTCGCAGCTCCGCCGGGCCTGGCGCTGGGTCGCGCGCAGCGTCGCCGAACTGTTGCCCAAGGGCCTCTACGCGCGCTCGCTGCTGATCGTCATCGTGCCGATGGTGCTGCTGCAGACCGCAGTCGCCTATGTGTTCATGCAGCGCCACTGGGACATCGTCACCCACCGCCTGTCGGCCGCCGTCGCCCGCGACGTGGGGGCGATGGTCGATCTCTACGGCGCCCTGCCGCCGGGGGTCGACGATCCCAAGCTGCACGCGATCGCCGCGCGCTTCCATATGGACGTCGAAACGCTGCCGCCCGGCCCGCTGCCGCCGAAGACGCCGGAAACCTTCTTCAACGTGCTCGATCCGCTGACCCGCGCCCTGCCGGAGGAGCTCGGCGCCCAGGTCAGGCTGCCGTTCTGGGTCGACACCGTCGGCCGCTCCGGGCTGATGGAAATCCGCGTCAACCTCGGCGGGCGGGTGCTGCGCTTCATCACCCGCCGCACGCTCGCCTACGAGCCGAACGTCCATATCTTCATCCTGTGGATGCTCGGCGCGTCGTTGGTGCTGGTGACGGTGGCGATCCTGTTCCTGCGCAACCAGATCCGGCCGATCCTCAGGCTCGCCGACGCGGCGGAGGACTTCGGCAAGGGCCGCGACGCCGAGTTCCATCCGCGCGGCGCGCGCGAGGTGCGCCAGGCCGGCTACGCCTTCATCGAGATGAAGCGGCGCATCGAACGCGCCACCGAGCAGCGCACGGCGATGCTCAACGGCGTCAGCCACGACCTGCGCACCATGCTCACCCGCTTCAAGCTGTCGCTCGCCGTCATCGACGAATCGGCCGAGGTCGAGCCGATGCAGAAGGACGTCGACGAAATGCAGCGCATGCTCGAGGGCTATCTCGCTTTCGCGCGCGGCGACGCCGGCGAGCCGACCGAGCTGACCGATCTCAGAGGCGTCCTCGACGGCTTGCGCGCCGACGCCGAGCGCCATGGCGCGCGCGTCGAAGTCGAGGCCAAGGGCGACCTCAACGTCAGGGTCAGGCCGATCGCGATCAAGCGCTGTCTCGGCAATCTGGTCGCCAACGCCGAGCGCCACGCCAAGACGATCGCGCTCAAGGCGGCGCGCGAGCAGCGCTTCGTCAACATCTGCGTCGACGACGACGGACCTGGCATCGCCCCCGAACATCGCGAGGACGTGTTCCGGCCGTTCCACCGGCTCGACGAGGCGCGCAACCAGGACGAAGGCGGCTCCGGCCTCGGCCTGGCGATCGCCCGCGACGTGGCGCGCTCGCACGGCGGCGAGATCACGCTGTCGACCAGCCCGCTCGGCGGCCTGCGCGCCTGCGTGCGATTGCCGATCTAGGCGCCTGCGGACGCGGTCATCGGCCGCGTCGACAGCCAAAAAACCTCCTCATCCCGAGCCGCCCGCGAAGCGGGCGAGTCGAAGGACGAGGAGGCGCTCGCTGCAAATCGTGGCGCGTCGATCCTCCTCGTCGTTCGAGACGCGCCGCTGGCGCGGCGCTCCTCACGATGAGGAGGATCGGTCGGCCTCTTTCCCAGAAGCGTCAACCTGGGCCGAAACGCAAAACGCCGGCTTGTCGCCGGCGTTCGCAAGGCCTGGAGATGGAGCGGTCCGATCAGAGCGAAGCGCTGATCCAGCGCGACAGTTCGCTCTTCGGGCCGGCGCCGGTCTTGACCGCGACGCGCTGGCCGCCCTTGAACACCATCAGCGTGGGGATCGAGCGGATGCCGAGTTCGGAGGCGATCCTCGGGTTCTCGTCGACGTTGAACTTGGCGATCTTGACTTTGCCCTGCATCTCGACCGCGATTTCCTCCAACGCCGGGGCGATCATGCGGCAGGGGCCGCACCACTCGGCCCAGAAGTCGACGACGACCGGCTCGCTGGATTTGAGGACGTCGGCGTCGAAGCTGGCGTCGGTGACTTTCGAGGTGTTGGCGGACATGGCGGCACTCCGGGCAAGCGCGGGCGGAATCGCGCCCTCAAGGATATCCAATAGGTAGGAACCCCTTGGAGCAGCGTCAAGACGACCTAGGACGGAGCCCGGGGGAAGCGCGCCGCTTGATCCGTCCGCTTGACGCGGTCCTCCACGCAACCTAACCGCTTGCGCCATGGCCGCCGACATCGCCGACGATCCCATCCCGCTGATCGACGGGCTCGGCGCCTTGTCGGGCCGCTACGACGCGATCCTGTGCGACATCTGGGGCGTGCTGCACAACGGCCGCGACGCCTTCCGCCCTGCCTCCGAGGCGCTCGCCGCGTTCCGCCGCGACGGCGGGACGGTGGTCCTGATCACCAACGCGCCGCGCCCCAATCCGATCATCCGCGACCAGGCGCTCGCTTTCGGCGTCGCCCCGGAGGCTTTCGATGCGGTCGTCACCTCCGGCGACGTCGCCATCGGCATGATCGCCGCGCGCGGCGGCGCGCCGCTCCATCACATCGGCCCGCCGCGCGATCTGGCGCTGATCGCCGCGGCGGCGGAGCGCGGCGGCGTCGCGCCGGCGCTGGTCGGGCCGGACGAGGCGGCCTACGTCCTCTGCACCGGCCTGTTCGACGATTCGACCGAGACGCCCGAGGATTACGCCGGTCGGCTGGCGAGGCTCGCCGAGCGCCGGCTGCCGATGATCTGCGCCAATCCCGATCTCGTCGTCCATCGCGGCCACAAGCTCGTCTATTGCGCCGGCGCGCTCGCCGAGGTCTACGAGGCGCTCGGCGGCGAGACGATCTACGCCGGCAAGCCGCATCGGCCGATCTACCAAGCGGCGCTGGAGCGGATCGCGGCGCTGCGCGGCGCTCCGGTCGCGCCGGCGCGGGCGCTGGCGATCGGCGACGCCTTGCGCACCGACCTCGCCGGCGCCGTCGCGGCCGGGCTCGACGCCTTGTTCGTCGCCGACGGCATCCATCGCGGCGAACTCTATGGTTCCGGCGCGCCCGACGACGCGCTGCAGCGGCTGCTGGCGTCGCCCGCGCCGCGGCCGGTCGCCGCCATCCGCGCGCTCGTCCCTTAGCGAACAGGCCCACCGGCGCCAATGTCGAATGGCCGCGGCGGCGCGGAGCGGGCATAGTCGCCGCCAAGCCGCCAGCGCCAGGAGCGCGCCGCCATGCCGAGTCTGGGATTGCAGACCCTCTATTTCGAGGACCTCGCGCTCGGCATGCGCGAATCCCTGCGCAAGACGGTCGAGAGCGAAGACGTGGTCGGCTTCGCCGAACTGACCGGCGACCACAATCCGATCCATCTCAGCGACCATTTCGCCCGCAAGACCCGCTTCGGCGAGCGCATCGTCCACGGTCTCTACACCGCGAGCCTGATTTCGGCGGTGATCGGCATGCGCCTGCCGGGCCCAGGCTCGGTCTACATCTCCCAGACGCTCAACTTTCGCGGGCCGGTCAAAATCGGCGACGTGATCGACGTCAATGTCGAGGTGATCGAGCTTGTCGAGACGGGACGGCGGGTGCGGCTCAAGTGCGAGTGCCTGGTCGACGGTAGAGTGGTGCTCGACGGCGAGGGCGTGTTGAGCGTGCCGAAGGGCCAAGCGTCGGCGCCTTGACCCTGCCGGCGCCGCGAGGCAGTTTCCGCGCGCCTCAAACCAAAGTCGCGCCGCGGCGCCGGATGCAGCCTTGATTCAAGCCCCGACGAGATCCTTCGCGCTGGCGATCGACCCGGCGCGGCCGCCGGCCGGACTCGAACGAGCGGTCTACGCGGTCGGCAATTTCGACGGCGTCCACCGCGGCCACGCCGCGGTCATCGCCCGCACCCTGGCGCTCGCCGCCGAACGGGGCGCGCCCGCCGCCGTCCTCACCTTCGAGCCGCATCCGGCCGACTATTTCGCCGGCCGGCCGGTCGTCTTTCGCCTGACGCCGCTGCCGATCAAGGCGCACATCTTCCGCTCGCTCGGCCTCGCCGGCGCGGCGGCGCTGACCTTCGACGCGGCGCTCGCCGGCCTGACGGCCGACGAATTCATCGAACAGACGCTGGTGGCGCGGCTCGACGTCGGCGCGGTCGTGGTCGGCTGGGACTTTCACTTCGGCCGCGGGCGCGCCGGCGCGCCCGTCGATCTCGTGCGCGCCGGGGCGCGGCTCGGTTTCGCGGTCGAAATCGTCGAAAAGGTCGAGGCGCCGATCGACGGCCGCGCCGAAGTCGTTTCGTCCTCGGCGATCCGCCGCGCGCTCGAGCGCGGCGACGTCGAGGCGGCGGCGCGCGGCATGGGCCGCGACTACGTCGTCGCCGGGATCGTCGCTCCCGGCCAGCGGGTCGGCCGTACGCTCGGCGTTCCGACCGCCAATCTGGCGCTCGAGCCGACCAATCGCCTCGCTTTCGGCGTCTATGCGGTCAGGGCGGCGGTCGGCGGCAAGATCCACGGCGGCGTCGCCAGCTTCGGCGTGCGTCCGACGGTCAATTCCGGCGCGCCGCTGCTCGAGGTCCACCTGTTCGATTTTTCCGCCGACCTCTACGGTCGGGAGATGGAGGTCGCGTTCCTCGCCCGGCTGCGCGAGGAACGCAAATTCGCTTCGCTCGACGCGCTGAAGGCGCAGATGGCGCTCGACCTCGCTGCGGCGCGCGCGGTCGTCGCGTCCCGCCCATTTGGCGATTTGGGCTAAATCATCTAATCCGTGCGCCGCGAAGCCCGAAGCTTCCCTCATTCCCGCATGTTGACCTGTTCGCCATGACCGAAGCGTCCGCCCAAGGCCCCGACTATTCCGACACGCTCTATCTGCCCAAGACCGATTTCCCGATGCGGGCCGGCCTGCCGCAGAAAGAGCCGGAAATTCTCGCCCGCTGGGCGCGCGACGGCCTCTACGGCCAATTGCGCCGCGCCGGGGCCGGCCGGCCGAAATTCGTGCTGCACGACGGCCCGCCCTACGCCAACGGCAACATCCATATCGGCCACGCGCTCAACAAGATCCTCAAGGACCTGGTCGTCCGCTCGGAGCAGATGGCGGGCAAGGATTCCAACTACGTGCCCGGCTGGGACTGCCACGGCCTGCCGATCGAGTGGAAGGTCGAGGAAGAGGCCTACCGCCGCAAGGGCAAGGTCAAGCCCGATTTCAGCGACGCCAAGGCGATGGTCGCCTTCCGCCGCGAATGCCGCGCCGTCGCCGAGCATTGGGTTTCGGTGCAGCGCGAGGAGTTCAAGCGGCTCGGCGTGGTCGGCGACTGGGATCATCCCTATTTGACGATGACCTATCCGGCCGAAGCGCAGATCGCGCGCGAGATCTTCAAATTCGCCGCCAACGGCCTGCTCTACCGCGGCTCCAAGCCGGTGATGTGGAGCGTGGTCGAGAAGACCGCGCTGGCCGAAGCCGAGGTCGAGTACGAGGACCACGTCAGCGATACGATCTGGGTGAAATTTCCCATCATCAGCATGCACGCGGGAAACGTTGACCCACACTTCTATCTCGATGCGTCCGTCGTGATCTGGACCACGACCCCATGGACGATCCCTGGCAATCGCGCCATCGCGTATTCCTCGAAGATTAGTTACGGCGTTTATCGAGTTATCGACTCGCCAGACGGGAATTGGGCTCGCGCAGGCGAGAAGCTGATCTTGGCGGATTCGCTTGCGAAAGAATCATTCAAGGCCGCAAGAGTCGATAGGTATGAAAGAATCGCCGATTTTCCGGCGACTTCATACACAATGTGCGCGCACCCGCTGCGTGGCCGAATTGCTGGCTACGAGTTCAATGTTCCCCTCCTGGAGGGAGAACACGTTACGGAGGACACGGGCACGGGATTCGTCCACACGGCGCCTTCTCATGGTCGTGAGGATTTCGAGCTCTGGATGCTGCCCAAGACGCAGCAACTGTTAAAGGATCGCAGCATCGACGCGCGCATCCCGCACCCGGTCGACGAGAACGGCGTTTTTACGGAGGAAGCGCCGGGCTTCACCGGCAAGCGCGTGCTTACCGACAAGGGCGACCAAGGCGACGCCAACAAGGCGGTGATCGACGCCCTCGTCGCCGCCGGCGCACTGGTCGCGCGCGGCAAGCTCAAGCACCAGTACCCGCATTCGTGGCGGTCGAAGAAGCCGATCATCTTCCGCAACACGCCGCAATGGTTCATCGCCATGGACAAGCCGATCGCCGGGCGCGCTGAGACCCTGCGCGAGACGGCGTTGCGCGCGATCGGCGAAACGCGCTGGGCGCCGGCCGCGGGCGAAAACCGCATCCGCGGCATGGTGTCGGCCAAGCCCGACTGGGTGATGAGCCGCCAGCGCGCCTGGGGCGTGCCGATCGCCGTGTTCGTGAAAAAGGGCGGCCACGAAATCCTGATCGACGATCGCGTCAACGCGCGCATCGCCGCGGCGTTCGAACAGGAGGGCGCCGACGCGTGGTACGAAGCGGGCGCGGCGCGCCGCTTCCTCGCGCCCGAATACGATCCCGCCGATTACGAGAAGGTCGACGATATCCTCGATGTCTGGTTCGATTCCGGCTCGACCCATTCCTACGTGCTCGAGGACCCGGTCCACTTCCCCGGTCTGGCCGGGATCAAGCGCCGGCGCGACGGCGGCGATGACGAGGTGATGTATCTGGAAGGTTCGGACCAGCACCGCGGCTGGTTCCAGTCCTCGCTGCTCGAAAGCTGCGGCACACGCGGCCGCGCGCCCTTCGACGTCGTGCTGACGCACGGCTTCACGCTCGACGAGAAGGGCCGCAAGATGTCGAAATCGCTCGGCAACCAGACCTTCCCGCAGGACATCATCAAGGCCTCGGGGGCCGACATCCTGCGGCTGTGGGCGGCGAGCGTCGACTATTCCGACGACCAGCGCATCGGCCCGGAAATCCTCAAAAGCGTCGCCGACAATTACCGCAAGCTGCGCAACTCGCTGCGCTGGATGCTCGGCACGCTCGCCCATCGGCCGCTCGCGCCGCTCGGCGACGCCCTGCCGCGCGCGCCGCTCGAGCGGCTGATGCTGCATCGCCTCGCTGAGCTCGATCCGATCGTGCGCAAGGCCTATTCCGACTTCGACTACGCCAAGGTCGTCGCGACGCTGTCGAGCTTCATGAACGTCGATCTGTCGGCGTTCTATTTCGACATCCGCAAGGACGCGCTTTATTGCGACGCGCCGTCGAGCGCGCTGCGGCGCGAGGCGCTCGAGACGGTCGAACGCATCTTCCGCTATGTGACCGTTTGGCTGGCGCCGATCCTCGCCTTCACCTGCGAAGAGGGGTGGGCGTCGCGCGATCCAACCGCCGGCTCGGTTCATCTCGAGCAGTTCCCGACCGCACCGGCGGCATGGCTCGACGACGCGCTCGCCAGCCGCTGGGACGCGATCCGCCGCGCCCGTTCGGTCGTCACCGGCGCGCTGGAGAAGGCGCGCGAGGCCAAGGCGATCGGCTCGTCGCTCGAAGCGCGCCCGCGCGTCTACGTCGACGATTCCGAACTGAAGGCGGCGCTCGCCGAGGTCGATTTCGCCGAAGTGTGCATCACTTCCGGTCTCGTCCTCGCCTCCGGCGACGACGCGCCGGCCGACGCCTTCCGCCTGGCGGAGGTCGCCGGCGTCGCGGTCGTCGTCGAGCGTGCGCTGGGCGTCAAATGCGCGCGCTCCTGGCGCTATTTCGATCCGACGACCGCCGACCCGGACTATCCCGACGTCAGCCCGCGTGACGCAGCCGCGCTGCGCGAACTCGCCGTCATGCGGCGGGCGTGATGCGCGCGCGCGTCCTCGGCGCCGTCGCCATCGTCGCCGTCGTCGCGCTCGACCGCGCGGCGAAGGCGCTGGTGCTCGCCGATTTCGACGCGACCGCGTCGGCGCCGACCCCGTTGACGCCGTTTCTCGACCTCGCCTTGCGCTGGAACCGCGGCATTTCCTTCAGCCTGTTGGCGCAGGAATCGGCGGCCGGGCGCTGGCTGCTGCTGGCGCTGACCGCGATCGTCACCGCGTTGATCGCGCTGTGGCTGTGGCGCGCGCGGGCGCTGCTGGTCGGCCTTGGCCTCGGGCTGATCATCGGCGGCGCGATCGGCAACGGCTACGACCGATTGGTCTATGGCGCGGTCGTCGACTTCCTCGACCTGCATGCGTTCGGCCGCCACTTCTTCGTCTTCAACCTCGCCGACGCGGCGATCAATCTCGGCGTCGCGCTGCTGATCGTCGACGGCCTTTTCGGCGCGCGGCGTCCGGTGGCGCCGGGCTCGGGGCGCGCCGCGGGCGCGTGAATCGGTTCCCCCGTCTGACGGACGCGGTCGGGGGCCTCGGGGAGTCCCATTTCTCGCCTCTTCGTGGTAGGAGAGCGATGTCGGCCGCGCTGGCGAACGAGGCTTGGACGCTTTCCACGCCTTGGATTCGCCGGATTGTCGGGCCAACCAGAAATGCGGAGCGGTCGTTTCCGCGCGCGCGACGCCGTCGCGGCGACCGCGAGGAGGGGTTTTCGGCGATGCCGTCTGTGACGCTTGGGAAGGTCGGGGCCGGCGCCGCTGCGGCGAGCGCGGCGTGCCTCGTCTGGCTGTGCCTGTCGACGGCGCCGGCGACGGCCGGCGACGACGGCGCGGCGCCGCTGTGGGTCGGCATCGGCTCGGTGTTCGGCTTCGGCGGCGACGAGGAGCAGCCGGACATCGAATATCGCGACCACGCCAAGCTGGTCGTCCCGCCCAAGACGGATTTGCCGGCGCCCGCCCCCTCGCCGTGGGCCAGCGCGACCGACTGGCCGCGCGACCCCGATGTCGCGCGCTGGAAGGCGGATCAGGCCGAAAAGAACAAGAACAAGACCTTCATCCCCAAGCGCGACAGCCATCTGCCGCTCGATCCCCATATGGTCGTCACCACGGATTACACCTCCGGGATGGGCCCCAGCTTGCGCGGCAAATGCACGGTCGGCCCCGGCGAATCGTGCGACAGCGCGCCGGCGCCGGCGCTCAACTGGAACCCGCTGACCTGGGTCGGCATCCAGAAGAAGCCGGTGACGGTGCTCGGCCCCGAGCCTTCGCGCACGTCGCTCACCGACCCGCCGCCCGGCTTTCGCGCGCCCGTCGAGGGCGCCGGCGTGAAGGTCGACACCAACTAGCCCTCTTTCGACAGGGCCGTGGCTTCGCGCGTGAGCGGCCGGGCGCAAGCGAAATCCATGACCGATTATCCCGTCTCCAACGCCGCCCAGGCCGCCTCCAGCGCCTATCGCCTGGCGTCGCTCGACCAGGAGTTCCTGCTCGGCGATTCGACCCGCGGCGTGCGCTTCCAGCTCGAATATCAGAAGGCGCAAGAGGCGCTGCGCGCCTATGGGGTCGTTTCGATGCTGGTCGTCTTCGGCTCGGCGCGGGTGCGCGAGAACGGCGCCGGCCGTCAGGCGTTCTGGTACGCTGAAGCGCGCGCCTTCGGCCGCATCGCCTCGCTCGAGGGCGGCGCGCTCGGCGGGCCCCCTTACGCCAACGTAGTCGCGACCGGCGGCGGACCGGGGACGATGGAGGCCGCCAACCGCGGCGCGCACGAAGCGGGCGCGCCGACCATCGGCTTCAACATCACCCTGCCGCGCGAGCAGGAGCCCAACCCCTACACCACCCCCGCGCTGACCTTCCGCTTTCACTATTTCGCGATGCGCAAGATGCATTTCGCCATGCACGCCAAGGCGCTGGTGGTGTTTCCCGGCGGCTTCGGCACGTTCGACGAACTGTTCGAGCTGTTGACGCTGTCGCAGACCGGAAAAACGCCGCGCATCCCGATCGTCTTGGTCGATCAGGACTATTGGCGAAAGGTGATCGATTGGCGGGCGCTGCGGGAGAACGGCATGGTCAGCGCCGACGACCTCGGTCTGGTCGAATTCGCCGACGACGGCGCCGACGCCTGGGCGATCCTCAAGCGGGCGGGAATCGACGCCGCCCCCACCGTGAACAACTTCCCTCTTGGCGGGACGTGAAAAAGGCGCTACAAACCGCCCAGATTCGTCGTCGAGCCTTGAGTCTAGACGACGTACGGTTTCCCAGATCGAGCCGAATTGCGGACGCAACCTGAGGGGGTTCGCGACCGGCTAAGGGCTGTGAAGCTAAACCGCCTTTTTTTCGCGCGCCGTCCGCGCGGGTCGATCGAAGCGGCGATCGGCGCGCGAGACGCAGCGGGGACTGGCAGTCCGTTCCTGTGAGAACGCTATCCGCCGATGCTTGAAAGCGCCGTTTTTCGTTTCGCCGCGCCGCGCGGATCTTCCGCCCGACGGCGCGAACGCGCGCCCGGCCGCCGCGAACGTCGAGATCAATCAAGGAACATTCGATGAGACCTGGTCAGAACAACAATAAGCGGATGCGCGGCAACCGCCCCTCCAACAATCGGCGGGGCCCCAATCCGCTGACCCGTTCGTATGAATCGAACGGGCCCGACGTGAAGATCCGCGGCAACGCCCACCACATCGCCGAGAAATATCTGCAGCTCGCGCGCGATTCCCACACCAGCGGCGATCCGGTCGCGGCCGAGAACTACCTGCAGCACGCCGAGCACTATTTTCGCCTCATCGCCGCCGCCCAGGCCGCCCAAGCCCACGCCCAGAGCGGTCGGCCCCCGGGCGAAGGCGAGGCGGTCGAGATCGAGGACGACGAGGACTTCGGCGGCGGTGTCGCCGACCGCTTCGCTTCGCCCCCCGAACGAAACCCCCCTCCGTTCGCGCCGCAGCCCTATGTGCAGGGCCAGCCGACAGCGCCCGGCGCCGGCCCGCAACCGACCTTCGTCGAAGGCGAGCGTCAGCCGCAGCAGGGCGGCGACCCGCGCGGCGGCTACCAGCAGCGTCAGGACCGGCCGATGCGGCCGCAACAGCAGGACCGCGGGCCGCGCCCGGATCGGCCCTACGGCGATCGCCAGGAGCGCGGCGAGTTCCGCGAGGGCCGCCGCGATTTCAAGCCGCGCGAGTTCCGTCCCTACCGCGATCCCAATCCGCCGCGCGAAAATCCGCCGCCGGCCCCGGCCGACGGCGCCGCGGCGCTGCCCTCGTTCATCACCGCCGCGCCGCGCGTGCCCGGCCCGATGGACGCCGAGGTTCCGGCGCCGCAGGAGAACGCCGCCGAGACGAACGGAGCGGTCGAGTCGGGCGACGCCGCGTTCGAGGCTTCGGGCGATCCGCGGTTCCCCGGCCGGGCGCGCCGTCGCCGGCTGCGCTCGCCGTACGGATTCCATCCGTCGGCGAATCAGGACGACGAGAGCGAAGGTCCGGTTCCGCCCAGCGACGCGCCGGTCTCCGAGTGAACGGCGCCGCCGTTCAGCAGACGCCGACGCTCTCGAACTTGGCCTGTACGTGCTCGCGGTCGAACGGCTTCATCAGGAAGTCGTCGGCGCCGGCGTGCATCGCGCGGGCGATCTGGGCGACGTCGTATTCGCTGGTGCAGAACACCACTTTCGGCAACTCGCCGCCGGGCATCGCCCTCAGCTCGCGCAGGAACTCGTAACCGTCGAGCACCGGCATCGCGCCGTCGACGAGAATCGCGTCGGGCATGAAGAACGAACAGGCCGCCAGCGCCTGCCGGCCGTCGGCGGCTTCCGACGTGCCGAGGTTCATGCCTTCGAGGATGCGGCGCGCGATCTTGCGGATCACCGGCGAATCGTCGACCACCAGAACCTGCTTCATAGCCTGGACCCTATCGTGTCGCCGCGCGTCGAAGCGCGACCGGCGGCTCGCCGATCTTGGCGCGGCGACGTTAAGAAGGATTGAACCGGCGCGCTGCGGCTTACGCTTTAACGCCAGTCGGCCGCGCCTCGAAGGTCACCGATTCCGCCTCGACGGTGATCGCGACCTCCATGCCGCATTCGCGCGCCACCAGTCCGGCGAAGTAAGGCTGGATGCTGTGAGCGTCGACGGCGCCGCTCTCCGGCCGCCCGGCGACGAGATCGGCGACCCCGCTCGCCAGCCTCGGGTTGGGGCCCTTGGCCTCCACCCGCATCGCCAGCGTGTCGTCCTGGCCGCTGAGGTCGACGGAAATGACGCCGCCGCGCGGGATGGCCGATTGGGCGATCAGGCAGAGGTTGAGCAGCAGCTTGACCTTGTTCTTGGCGGCGAACCGGCGCGGCGGGTTCCACGCCAGCGTGGTGCGGTCGGCGGGGATGACGCCGCGCATCACCGTCTCGGCGTCGCCGGTGTCGATCGTCGCCCCCAGCGAGCCCGCCGCGCCGAAGGCGAGCCGGCAGAACTGCAGCCGCGCCGAAGCGGCGGCGGCGCTCTTCTTGATCAGTTCGGTCGCCACCGCGCGCATCTCGGGGTCTTTTTCGTCCTCCAGCACTTCCAGGCCGTTGACGATCGCGCCGACCGGAGAGATCACGTCGTGACAAACCCGCGAGCACAGCAGCGCGGCGAGGTCCATCGGGGCGAGGGCGACCATTGTCATGGGAATTTTCCTGTGGCTGAAGCCGCCGAGGGCGGCGCGGACGAGGCGCTTCGGGCTTGCTGGGCGCGATCGTATTTGATTCGCCGTCGGCCCGCGACTGGGCGATGAGCGCAAGCGAAGAAAGGAAGACGGCTTGAACGATCCGGCGACGACAGGGCGACTCGATCTTGCGAAGGCCGGCCGCGACGAGGCGGCGCTGCTGCTTGCGCGCGTCGCGCTCGCCGCCGGCCCGGGGGTGATGGCCGAATACGCGCACGGCGGCCCGGCGCGCGCCAAGGGCGACGGCAGCCCGGTGACCGCCGCCGACGAGCAGGCCGAGGCGACGATCCGCGAGCGTCTGGCGGCCTGGGCGGGGCCGATCCCGATCGTCGCCGAAGAGGCGACCGCCGCCGGCGTTCCGATCGCCATCGCCGAACGGTTCGTCCTGGTCGATCCGCTCGACGGGACGCGCGAATTCATCGCCCGCAACGGCGAGTTCACCGTCAATGTCGCGCTGATCGAACGCGGCCGGCCGATCGCCGGCGCGGTCTATGCGCCGGCGCTCGAACGGCTGTGGTTCGCCGGCGCGCGCGCCTTCGCCTGCGCGGCGCCCCTCGGCGCCGATCTGCCGCGGCGTGAGGCCTGGCGCGCGCTCGCCGTTCGCGCCGCGCCGCCGGCGCTGACCGCGCTCGCCAGCCGCTCGCATGGCGATTCGGCGACGGAAGCCTTCCTCGCCGGCCTGCCGATCGCCGATCGCCGTTCGGCCGGCTCGTCGCTGAAATTTTGTGTCATCGCCGAGGGCGAAGGCGACGTCTATCCGCGCTTCGGGCCGACGATGGAATGGGACACCGCCGCCGGCGACGCGGTCCTGCGCGCCGCCGGCGGGGCGACGCTTTCGGTCGAGGGCGGGCCGCTGCTCTATGGCAAGATCGCCGCGGGCTTGCGCAACGGCGGCTTCGTCGCCTGGGGCGACCCGCGCGCCGCGGCGCGCGCCGTTCATCGTTAATGAACCGTCAATCGGCCGCGGCGATAGTCGCGGCTGGCGAATCGCCATCACGGCGACACGATTTGCCGGAAAGCCTCTGCTGGCGCGGTCGGCGCGCCGGACGCGCTTGGAGGACATGGACATGTCGACGATCACGCGGCGCGACTGGCTCGGCGGCGCCCTCGCCGTCGGGGCTTTCGCCTTCACCCGCCCGGCGCTGGCCGACGCGCCGGCCAATTACTCGCTCGACGAGGTCGTCGACAGCGGCCACCATTTCTTCGGCGCGGTGTCGCGCGGTCTCGCCGAAGTCGTGCAGGAAGCCGGCCGCCGCTGGGGCCTGCCCAACGCCTATATCCTCGGCCAGGAGGCCTCGGGGGCGTTCGTCGGCGGCCTGCGCTACGGCGAGGGCAAGATGTACACCCGCAACGCCGGCGACCAGAAGATCTTCTGGCAGGGTCCCTCGGTCGGCTTCGACGCCGGCGCCGACGGCGACCGCACGATGATGCTGGTTTACAACCTGCCGGCGACCGAGGCGATTTTCAGCCGCTTCGGCGGCATCGACGGCTCGGCCTATTTCGTCGGCGGCTTCGGCTTCACCGCCCTGGGGGCGGACAACGTCATCGTCGTGCCGATCCGCTCCGGCGTGGGCGCCCGGCTCGGCCTCAACCTCAGCTATCTGAAGTTCACCCCGCGCGCGACCTGGAACCCGTTTTAAGCCGCCTGCCTCTTTGCTTGACCGGGACGGGCGTGCGATATTGCCGCACCACCTCGCCCCGGCAACGAGACGAAATTGATCGAGCAGGCGATCTTTACCGCCGTCGGATTCCTAGTTGCGACGCTGTTGGCGCTGGCCGCGGCGCCGGCGGTCGCGCATCGCGCTCGCCGGCTTGCGGAGGCGCGCGCCCGCCTGCTCGCGCCGCTCAGCGAAGCGCAGGCGATCGCCGACCGCGACGCGCTGCGCGCCCAGCACGCGATCGAGATCGTCCGGCTCGAACGGCGGTTGCGCGCCGCCGAAGAGGCGGCTGCGGCGCGCAAAGTCGAGGTCGGACGGCAACTCTTGCGGCTCATCGCGCTGGAGGATGCGACGACGACGGGCGTCGGCGATCTCGAAGCGGCGCAACGGGAAGCCAACGCATTGCGCGGCGATCTCGGCGCGGCCCAGAGCGTCCTGGCCGAATTTGACCTGCAGCGCCGTCGCGCCGAAACGCGGCTCGACGCCAGCGAGACGCTCGCCGAGGAGCGGCGCGGCGAGATCGCCGCGATGGAGACGCGGCTCGCCGCGGCCGAGATTCGTCTCGTCGACGTCGAACGCGCCGCCGCCGCCGCCGCCGAGCGCGCCGCGGCGGAGCGCGACCGGCTCAGAGCGGCGCTCGTCGACGCCGAGGCGCGGCTGGCGCGTAGCGAGGCGGCGCGCGAAGAGGCGGTGCTCGAGAACCGGCGCCAGCTCGAGCGCGTCGCCGAACGCGGCGGCGCAACGGCGAACGCCGAGGCGGCGGCGAGCCTCGATCGCGACAAGGCGTATGCGGCGGCGAGCGCCGATCACGACAAGGCTTTGCGCGCCGCCATCGCCCGCATCGGTCGCGACGTCGCGCGCCTCGAACGGCGCCGGCGCGTCGCCGAAGCCGAGCCGATCGCGCTCGCCCAGTCGCTGCATCCTGCGCCCGCCGGCAAGATCCGTCAGAGCGAGCCGGCGGCGCGCGAAGGCTGAAGCCGGCTTTTCCGCAACCTGCGAACGTGCATAATCCGCCGGCGCCTCTGCGCAAGGCGCACAGGGGGAATCCATGGCCGAACCGCTCGAAGACGCCGTCGAATCCGAAGACAAGAAGGTCGCGCTGCTGATCGCGATCCTCGCGCTGTTCCTCGCGCTCGCCGAAGCGGGGGCCAAGAACGCCGACCACCGCGCCACCGAGCTCAACATCGAATCCTCGGACCTCTACAATTTCTATCAGGCGAAGAAAGTGCGCTCGTCGATCGCCGAGACCGCCGCGGAAGCGCTCGCGGCGGAGCGCGGCGCCGTCAGCGACCCGCAGGTCCAGGCGGCGATCGACAAGCAGATCGCCAGTTGGAAGGCGGCGGTGGCGAGGTTCGAGAACGACCCCAAGACGCCCGAAGACAGCCTCGACGCCATTCAGGAGCGGGCCAAACAGGCGAGCGAAGGGCGCGAGCTATCCAACCGCAAGCTCGAACACTACGAATATTCGAGCGGCGCGCTGCAGATCGCGGTGGTGCTCGCCTCGGCCGCGATCATCACCGGCGTGGCGGCGCTCGCCTGGATCGCCGGCGGGCTCGGCCTCATCGGCGCGGCGCTGCTCGGCTTCGGCCATCTCGCGCCGACGCTGCTGCCGTTCTTCGGTTGAGATCGGCCGCGCCACTGGCGAGCGCGGCGCGCCGAACGTCGCGCTTCAGTCGCAGACTTGGACGCGCGGGCGGCGCCAGACGCCGTAAACATCGTCCCAGACCGCCTGGCCGCGCGTCCAATAGCAATGAGCCGGCGGCGGCGGGCCGTCGGGGCCGGGGCCGTAGTCGACATAGCCTGGCGGCGGCGGGCCGGGCGGGCCGTAGGGCGGCGGCGGCGGCGGGTAGACCGGACGCGGCGCGAGCGCGCCGCCGAGCAGCATGCCGCCGAGGAAGCCGCCGGCGATGCCGGCCGCGACGCGGCCGCCGTCGTCGGCGCGGGCGCCGGTCGTCGGCGCGACGGCGGCGAGCGCCGTCGCAGCGACGGCGAAGGCTGAGATCAAACTCTTCATGACCGGTCTATCCTCGCTTCAACCTCGGCCCGCAATCGGGCGGGCCGCATCAGGGCAAATTGACGACCCGCGCTCGCGGCTTCCTTCACGCGCGTTCGCCGCCGCCGCGCGCGCCGGCGGCCAGCGCCAAGGCGCGGCGGCGGCGTAGAACGGCCGGCGTCGGGACGGCGTTGCGGATCGCGGCTGCGGGCCGACCTGGCGTCGCCGCGGCGGTCGCGTCGTATTGCGATCGATGGCGCGTCGGCGTCGGTTGCGGCGCGCCGATCATCGCCGCCATCGTCAGTCGTGCGGCCGCAGGACTCAATGCATCTTTCAGTCGGCCGAGGGCGGCGATGCGGCGGTACTGGCCGCCATCGAGCAGGTCGCGCGCGGCGAGGATGCGCACCGTCGCGTCGCTCGGCGCGTAGAGCGCCGCCAGCGCAACCGCAAGCGGCTCGCCCGACGCATCGGCGGCGATGCGGGCGGCGAACGCCGGCGGACAGCCGAACGCGTCGGCGAGCTCCGCCTCGAACCGCGGCCAGTCGCCCGCCAACGCATCTCGTTCGAGTTGCGCGGCGACGCGCGCGGCTTCGCCGCCGTCAAAAGCGGGTTCCCGCCGGCCGAGCGTCGCGCGCTGCGCGGCGGCGACGATGCGGGCGCGGTGCGGCGCGTCGGCCTCGAAGAACAAGGCCGCCTGTTCGATCGTCGCCGGCGTGCGCTCGAGCAGCGCGTCGGCGAGCCGCCGGTCGCCCGCCGCTTCGATGCGCGCCTTGGCGCGGC
>Ga0182030_10009936_pt1 | contig 19408 bp, 22 predicted proteins | sample 812S3MmetaG_FD_121299 | JGI IMG/M metagenome (GOLD analysis project Ga0182030, IMG submission 121299) | Permafrost microbial communities from Stordalen Mire, Sweden - 812S3M metaG (Illumina Assembly) | ecosystem: Environmental > Terrestrial > Soil > Wetlands > Permafrost | place: Sweden... | reverse complement strand
TAATCGGCACGACCCCCTCCCTCCTCCCCGTCTCCACCGCCCTCCTCATCCCCGGCAACCCATCCATACTCTCCGCATTCTTATACGCCCAATACCTCTCAATCCCATCCTTCCTATCGCCCCTCTCCTCGGCCTCCACCCTCTTCTCAAAGAAAGTATTCAACGTATCCCTATACCCGACAAAGTCAAAAAACGGCATACTAAACCCGCAACTACTGCCCACTTGATGAATATCCACTCGCACAATCGCTCTCGTCCCCGCAATCGTCTTTATGTGATTCTTCTCCACGAAATCATGGAATTCTCTCGTTCCATACCTAAACCGCACACATCAGCACATCCCTCACAATCTCTCAAACTCATCTCCTCACAACTCGACACCTTCCCAACACCTCCCCTCCCCTCCCTTCCCCAACCCCCACAAACACAAGCAAGAAAAAACAAAAAACACACCACTTACTCAAGCGGCACGCCCTTCCCCCACATCCGCACGATCCTCGGCGGCCCAGAGAACGCATTCAGCATCACGGTGACACGGCCATTCCCGGGTTCGAGCAGATGTGCGAGCGTTTCGACGCCCGAGCCCGTCAGGTCCATGTACCAAAACGTTTTCTCGTCCACGATCCCGAAATAGGGTCCCCCTTTCGGGGAGACGTTCACGTGCCCATTGCCCGAGAGGGGCGCTGAGGCGATCCAGATTACGTGTTGCGCGAGGATCCAGGGGATTAGGGAGGCGGGGATGGTTTCGTAGAAGGTGCCCATTTTGGAGAGGGGTGTTGGGGAGGTGGTGGGTTGGGGATGGGGTTGGGTGAGATGGGTGAGATGGGTGAGATGGGTGAGATGGGTGAGATGGGTGAGATGGGAGGTTGATAGGGTTGAGTCAATGATGAGGTGGGCGAGGCGCCGGGATCGGAGTGCGGGGTTGTTTTACTTATATCCGCTGACTAGCAAATGCTATATACGTACATCAGTGTGATGTATATATAAAATCATGGCTTTGATCAGAACTGAAACGTATTTGTGAATGGAGAAAATAGCGAGTGTACGTTTCTGATTCAGGTGGAGCTCATCAGCCAGTGCAGGTACGAGGGCCAGGTGTCATATGAGTACGATATAGTGTCACTTCCTAGGATTTATACTTTAAGATGACTGTTATTATTGTTTGTTGATAAAACTGCGCTGCCTTTATTTAATTTTTTTTTATTTTTTTTATCACACTTTGCTAGGGGCTCCAATCACCTTCGGATCATGCGTGAAAGTGTCGAGCTATCGAAGGAGCTGTTTCTTAAACAGAAGTACCACAAGCACAAATATAGTCGGCAACATCTCCGCCCAAAAGACCCAAAAGCGCCTCGAAACTAGGTACTTGCTCGGTACCCTCAGCCTAGAAATAAAAACGTGGTACTAAAAACCACCTTTTGACAATTGGCCAACCTCCATCTTCTCTCCACCCCGCAAATCAAGACATATACCCACCGCAAAAAACGTCCCGAGCAAGAACAACACCCCCAAAAGCGAGAAATTCTGTTAGTTTCTACTATAATGCAGCGTATCATCATGCTCGACTTTATCTGAGACGCCTTGTTGTTCCGCAAGTGCAACAGAAATCAGATTCTGAACAGCAGAGCGCAGGATATTGATTCTTGATAATCCGACCGCGACATCCGCAAGCCCAGCCTCCGTCTTCGATTTCTAGAACTTGATCGTCCCGTTCATGACTTGTTCTTTGTGTAAAAATGCTGCGTCTTGGTGTCGGATAATCGATGATGATTCGATGATTTTGCGCTTTAGGTCTTTGATGACTTCGATTCAAGCTTAGGGGTGCTTGGTCATGACTTTCTTGTGTAGACAGAGCAGTTTGTGCTCTACTTTGATGAGTTGGTGGAGATTGAATGGGGTTGTGGTTTGAGTGAGGTCGTTGATGGCGGATTCGGCGTCATATAGCCATTCACGGCTGCATTGCTGGCCAGCGTTGGAAATTCCTTTCATGTCGTATTGCAAGATAATCATGGGTAAGAAGAATGAATATATAATATCCTTGTAGCTTGATTTGAGATGTTATATTGAAGTCTCAAGGATTGAATTACTGGATCCACGAAAATGGCCCGTTGTAGTTCAAGTATTAGGATTATATGCAAGTGATAGCTCGAATCCATGGTAATCACCGACTTTCTGTCCGTGGATATCGCTGGTTATGAGTTGTGAGACTTGTAAGGAGGTGATATAAGAGGAAAGATTAGATATATACGGAAGTTTTCTTTCTCAGGTGGCTTGGTCTAGCAAGTGATAGACCACAAGAAAGGCCCGGTAGTGTTGCGACTCTCAATCTGCCGTTTTGGGAGCTGAAAAGTCTGGACCATATCCTCATAATGGGCTGGTGATAAACTAAGGGTATGCGGTTCAAAGCAACGAGGCTGGCATTTTCTCTGGGTCCTATGCCACAGATTATCTGAGTTATTCTATCGGACAGGTCAAAACATACACGAGTCTTAGAGAGCCTTTGCACTCCAACTTGCGTCCCTCGGGAGTGGAGTTACAATAACACCCACGTTGGTTAAGCTAGTCTGGAAACTCGGACTCGTCTAAGCTATGTTCCGGATTGAGCCCAGGTATCTCATCCTGGCGGTTCTGTAAGAATCTCTCTCTCCTCAATTGAGTTTAATTTGTGAGGAACCAACATAAATGCTTACGTCGTAGATACGAATCTCCAAGTATGATATTGATTCCGAGTAATGCCGGCACTGGCGAACACTGGATGCAAACAAGTCATCCATTTGAACTAGTAATCTTTAAGAAAGCTTAAAGAGGGGACCTAACTGAAACATAGTCCGACATTGATTTCAACGGTCTACTGAACCGTGTGGCAATCGACACGGCGATTACTGGCCCCATGTACGTCGCCTCGTTACACGATAGAGGAGCTTGCTAGATGAGGGACTTTCCTATTAAGATATTAGAATTGAAGATCTTAGTAGAATTTATGATTATTATTGGGAATTCGTCAAATCATGACATTCGGGTATTATTCCAGCCTCTTTAAAGTCCTATTTGACCATTTTGCCTCCATGTCGTCCGTGAACGACAGTCCAAACGCCACATATATTCCTTCCTCAGATCAAACAAGCTATATATAACAAATTACACGTCCAACATCGACCTAATCTGATGTGGCTGCCCACTCACAGATACTCCACTATTCGTACTATCACTTCGATCACTAAAAGCCGATCTCGTCGATGTTGTGTTTTCCCCCAGTCTTGCATCTTCCGTACTCCTTCCTCTACCCGGGATATCCTTGAAAGGATCGCTTCGCTCACTCGTCGTACTTGTTGGGAAAAGAAGACTGGCAGCCATCCTGACTGCATCCAAATCTCCCTTCGCAGGCCTATCCGGATCAAGTTTCTTTGAGACAGGCATATTGCCCATCTCAATCGACCTCTCCAAATTCTTCGTCGTTGCCCGACCTCCTCCAATCTCGCTAACATTTCTGGCGATACGGTCATGTACGCCCAACTCCTGATTATCGCCATGTAATCGTGACCACCAATGTGGTTTCTTGGTTATTCCCATTTCTTGGTCAATCTCCGCCCCTCGGACCCGACGTTGGCGAATCAATTCCCGATCTTCATTGGGATCGAAATACCCGGCCACTTCATAAACTAACAATATGCACGCAATCGTTCCCCAGCCAAGACCGTACATCATCCCGAGATTGGTGCCAAGTTTAAGAGGTGAAATGGAGAAGTCGAAAGCACTAGCAGCTTCGTAGCCTACCATCATCAAGCTCAGAGGAATGGTAAGAAGAAACTTGAGAGGTGTGTATTTGACAACCCCAAGCCCTCGATTCAATAGTCCGCGATTCTGGGGTTTGTAGTGTTTGATCGAGTGCCACAAGGAAAAGACTATTGTGAGCCAGCCGACGAAAAGAAAGAAGGCGGCGACTTTGAAGCGGATATCGGTCGCACTTGGTTCAGCAAATTGTTTCGTCTGATCTGGGGAGCGTTGTTTTTCAATAGTGCCCCAAGAGCGGGGGACAATCATGAAGAAGTTCTGTTGTTGTTAACAGCTTTCTTGTAAGGTGGGAAATCGGCATACCATCCAGAAACAAAAGTAGAATACTAGCGGTAGGTAGAACTCTACTTTACTCCTTCGGTCATCCTGCCGTAACAAGAACGGGTTTGGGTCCACCATCTGCCTTTCCTGCCAACTTCCCCAATGTCGCACACTTTCCCAGACAGCCGCCATTGTAGCCGGTAGCATCAGAAACCAGAAGAAACTTGAGAGAACGAGTGGCAGCTCCGGGAGGTAGTATCGATCAACATCCACATCTGTAATACTGCTTATGATTGCAAACGCCGCAACGGCCAGCATCCAATACCACTGCCATCTTCTCCCAACGGCTCGAAATCGCTTCTCAGTCGGTAGGAAGAGCCTTCCGTGTTTTCGCAGATTGATGAATGTGAACATTATAGATAGGGCAAAGAGGCATGCGTATACCAATCCCACAATTGACCGCGTTCCCATATGATTAATTGGAGAGTAGCATGATGTGCTATTGAGGAACGTGCCGTTTTGGAGGAGATGCGGGGTATAAGGTTCGAAGAGGAGGAAGCATAGGGAGCCGTTCGAGAATGTGCCATTGCTATAGTATGTGTAATTCCAATGCTGTAGCGTCGTTAAGTTCCAATGTATCCCGCCGATCAAAGTATCGCTGCTGTTGTCGCCTTGTGGGAATGCGAGCAAGTCGCGGACGTTGACGAGGCCCATCTTGTTCGCTCCGGCCCTTCCGGAAGATGGGATGGGGATGGGGGAGTTGAGAGTAGTCTTTAAGTCATGCTTGCGAATTTCCAAGCCATATTCATAAAGGCGTACTGAGAGGGAGAAGTAGAGGGCGAAGTAGAGGATAGCAAAAGCTCCAAGCTTGGAGTTGATCAACAGCTGTCGCCGAGCGCGCCGTTCCTAGCTATAGTTGATAGGCTGCCCGAGCTCCCGCAAGCCCCAATATCAACATAAGCTCCTGAGGGGATATTGCTCCGAATTCCAAGGATTCCAATGTAGTACATACGATAGAATAACTGAAATGACGCTTTTGAAGTTTTTGAAGCTTAAAAATCATTTCAAAATCTTTAGTGTCATGAGCTTCACACGAAAATTCCCATCTTGGAATTTGATACAATAGAAAAGCGCCAGCCTCTTGATGAACCGTGCGCCAAGGCTGAACACTGCACAAATTTGAAGCTCCACCACCCCACGAAACACACACTTGAATTGCCCCTCCATGGCCAGACCTTTCTCACATATTTCACGATGACAACCGCAGAAGAAGAATCATCCTACATCGACTATGAGGCTTTCCTCTCTCCAACCTTCTCCCCCTCTCAATTCGCCAACTCCCTTGTTCTAACTACGAATAATCCCTCCGACACCCCCCTGGATCTCTCTACACCCCTCTCGCGAGTCCTTTTCGATGCTCAAGAAATCAATACACATATCGATACCTTGACTACGAAGTCTGCGCTCCCTTTACTTTCCCATACACAGGAACAAACCGAGTCGAGTAAGAATATTGTCAAGGAGATTGATTCGCAGGTGCAGAGCTTGAATGATGGTTATAAGAGGTTAGAGAAGGAAGTGTTGGTGAGATATGAGGCAGCGGAGGAGGTCAAAGCTATCGCGGAAAGGCTGTGGGAGACTGTCAGATTAGGGAGGAGTGTAGGAAGATGTTTACAATTGGGAAGGCAGTTGGAAGCACAACTTGCAGAGGTTGGAGGGGGAAGCGCCGGCAAAGGACAAGCTGGAAGAGAGGATCATAGGGCGTTGGTGAGATGCTCGGACACTCTAATGAACCTGAGGGAATTGTTTATGAAGAATGGACCTGGAGAAGAAGGCGCCGGATTGGAAAGGGTAGATGTCGTGAAGACTTTGCAGAGTTCGATTATTACGCCTACGGAACGAGCAATACTCTCGAAGGCCCAACAGATGATTCGAGAATTTTCAATGAGCAGCTTATCGTCTGGGACGAGCACAACCACATATGCTCAAACCACGGATACAAAGTCAAGGACCACGTCCGCTTTACTGGCCCTTTACCTACTTTCCCCCGTCCCGAAGTCGAATACCAAGAAGGAAAAATGGGAGCCAGACCTACTGATTGGTTCTTGTCAGGATTATCTACAGGCTTCTCTGACAAGTTCCTTGGCGGCGTTAACTAAATCACTCTCTGCCCTCCCCACACTTGACCGTACATTACTAGAGGTCTCTGCTCGCTGTCAAAATATCCTCGCTCTCGAATCACTCCTATCTTCAATTCCCTCTCCTCCACATCCACTTCTGCCGACTTCAGTTTCTCAACCAAAAACCTTCCTTGAGCCAGTGCTACAAAGCCTTGAGACGGGGAGTTTAACTTCCTACTTCTGGCGTACGCTAGCTGGTCGTTTGGGTACGAAGGTCATGGAAATTGTGAACAAAGGTGGCGTATCTGCGAGGACGTTGAGAAGTAATAGGAAAAGTGTTGGAGAGGCAGTAAGAGAATGCGTGGTGAGAGGATGCCAACCACCTGCTGGCACGAGTACTGGGAGAGAAGGGAAGAAAACGGCAAGTGCATGGGAAAGAGAGGTTGCGGTAATGGTTGGCAGTGTAGTAGGGGCTTTGGGGAGGTGACCATGGGATTCGATTGGTTCGACAGCACTAAAACACCGCAAATTAGTCAAACGGCGCATATTATCTGGACGAGTGCGACTCTCAAGGGTCGTCGTATTTTAGGTGGAGAACAAGCAGTAAGCTCTGTCTTGCGATACCAAAAGTAATCTTCGAGTCATCGTCGCCTCCCTTCCCAGGACCAAAGTTCGTGATCAACGCCTCGTACCCACCGCGCGGATCTCAGACCTGTTGTACGTCAGTTTATATGTGCCTCAAATAGTCATGTTCACCGGGTTTTCTTGGCGTGTAACAGTCCCTTTGATTTTTAGTGGGGCATACGGCGAAAAATGGCCGTACGCGACTGGAGCGGAATATTCACACCTTCGAACGGCCTTTAAAGACCGTATCATGGGCAATCTATTCTCCTATAGCAGAAATGATGCAGATATTTCGGCCAGTTGGCCGATAATGCCAGATGTTTATAAGGATCCAAACCTCCTTGAAGGTAGATCGATTTCTTGCTTCGTAAAATAATTTCTCTTTTCTCCAAACCCTCGCACCCCCAATATTCCAAGAATCCCAGTACATGTTGGAAAGAGAAGGGAGATTATGGCCTTGGACACCTCTGATTCAGACCAGACGATGGAGAAGTCGACAAATCCCACAAAGCAAGACTCACCTGCCGAAACACCCCACCCAACCGGCCTCCGCCTCATCCTCATTTTCTCCTCCCTTTGCATGAGCACCTTCCTCGTCGCTCTCGACGGCACTATAATCGCCACCGTAATACCTACCATAACATCCCAATTCCACAGTCTCTCCTCCGTCTCCTGGTACAACGCCGCTTATCTGCTCACAACATGTGCTTTCCAACTGCCATATGGTCGAGCCTACACTCTCCTGAACACAAAATACATCTTCATATCCTCAGTCCTTATATTCATGGTTGGCTGTGCAATTTGTGGCTCTGCGCCTAGTTCTGTAGCATTGATTATCGGGCGCGCGATTGCGGGGATTGGGGGAGCGGGCATTTTTAGTGGGTGTTTTATTGTGGTCTCAAAGATTACGGTGTTAAGGAAGAGGAGTCTTTTTATGGGGTTACTGGGAGCGTCATTTGGGATCGCGGCTGTTATTGGGCCGCTGCTTGGTAGATTCTCCTCTCAAAATTATAAGTATTGTCCGCTGATGAGTTTGTTAAGGTGGTGCATTCACGACTCATCTTTCATGGAGGTGGTGTTTTTATAGTACGTTCTGCTCGATCTCTCCCTGCCGTAACAAGTACACGTCTAACAGATAAACAGTCAACCTCCCAGTTGGCGCCCTCGCCCTCATAGTCATCATGCTCTTCCTCCCCAGCTCCATTGGCCCCGCATCCCAAGACCTCAAGCACAAAACCTTGTTGGAGATCCTAAAACGCTTCGACCTGCTCGGAACCATCCTCCTCATCCCATCTATCATTTGCCTCCTCCTTGCACTCCAATGGGGTGGTCTCGAATACCCCTGGAACAGTCCTCGTGTGATTATCACATTCACTTTATTTGGCGTTTCTTTCATTGCGTGGAGTATCCTGCAGGTATATCAGGGTGACGATGCTATTGTACCGAAGAGTGTGATTTGTCAGAGGAGTGTGGCGGCTGCTACGTTCTATGCACTTTGTGGTAGTGCTGCTTTCTCTGCTGTGGTTTATTACCTTCCTTTATGGTACACACAACGCTCCTTCTCCTCCCCTTGGAATTCGACTTTCAGCAGCTAATCGAAGTCCAGGTTTCAATCCATAAAACAAAACAACGCCCAACAATCCGGTATCCACACCCTACCAATAACCATCAGCGTCATCATCAGCTCCATCGCGGCAGGCGGCCTCGTATCAGTAATTGGTTTCTATACGCCCTTCCTCATCCTCGGTTCTCTTTGTTCGGTGGCTGGAGCTGCGTTGTTGATGCTTTTGAGGCCAGATTCTGGGATTGCTACCTGGATCGGATACCAAATCCTCTTCCCCGCCGGCATCGGCATAAGTCTCGAACAATCCAATCGTCCCTCCCCACCCACCAAATCCCAGCCGGTATCTCACTAGCAATCTTCACGCGTGGCTTAGGCGGTGCACTTGCAATCTCCATTGCGCAGAATGTGTTTGAGTCAAACCTGAAATCGAATCTTCATGATATTCTGCCGAACTTGGATACGAAGGTCATTACTGGAAGCGGAGCTACAGATTTGATAAGCAATATTCGTACGTTGGTTAGCGGGGATGAGGTGATGGTAAGCAGAATTGTGGGGTTGTATAATGGGGCTGTGGTAAAGTGTTTCATGGTTGCTTTGATTTTGGCAAGTTTGACGTTGCCGGCGGGACTGCTGGTAGAATGGAAGAGTGTTAAGAGGGAGGAGAAGGTGGTGGAGGGGGCGGGTGAGGAAGAAGGGGCAAAGAGGAAGGAGAGGGTGTAGCATGGGCAAGGAAACTGTGATAATTGCTGAAATATTTGATGGCAGTATGAGTGCTATGCACCATCCCCAGTAAAATTAGCGATGCCCAAGGCAACGCGGCCCCTATTTCTCGCGAAGTCCGAGCTAGCATGGGAACCAGATAAGAATGGAAATTTGTCAGCCTTTCATTGCCTATCTCAACCTTAACTGGATTTATTTCTCTAATTTCACAGAATGCAATGAAAATTCATCTATTTCCACGGACATGGCCTGCCAGAAAGCAAGCTGGACCCATGTCAATCACATGACTACCTAAACAAGTGCTGTATTAGCTAATGCTCCAGGGATACTTCACGTACATCGCAGATGTCTCTTTTAGAACTATGAAATACAAAATAATTCCCCAGCGCCAATCGTCAGCTGGTCGTCATATTTATCGACCCACTCTTAGGCGACTCAGCATGTCCAGAAGAGGGAGAGCGTGCGATTCCTACCACTCGATCAAGATTAAGTGCGAACTTGGTTCAGGACAAGGCGACCCGCCATGCACAAGATGTCTTCGTCTGGCAAAAGATTGTGTTATTACGCCACCTATGCGGCAAAAAGAGAGAGTAGCCGAATTAGCAGCCAAGGTCGAAGCGCTTACCAAGTTGTTGGAAGTGCAAAGATTGCAATCATCTTCACCTGGAACATCACCTGGACGGGATAGCACCGAGTCACCAAAGTCCGTCAAGCCACTGTCAAGAAAGAGACGACGAGCATTGCAAATATCGTCAGAGAATGATGTCTCGACTGAGCTTGGAAAAGTTTCATCAACGCCCCACGATGGCTGTTTGAGTATCGATCATGTGCTCGATACTGAATTGCAAGTGCAAATCTTTGAAAAGTACCGCCAAGACATAGAGCCAGTATTCCCGCTGGCTTCACTGATTGCTAAGAGTAATTATGATACTCTCCGTGCGAAATATCCCATGCTTTTCCACGCAGTCATATATGCAGCGAGTCCAAAAGTACTGTCGGCCGAGATGGGAGATAAGGTCACCAGAATCATCCTAGATCTCTTCGCACCAGTTGTTCTTCAAAAAAGGGAAAAGAAGGTTCTGCGCCCTGTCTTGCGAAAGAAATGCGATGGCTTTCCGCAAACCATATATCGAGCGTCATGAAACCTAAGCTGACTCCTCCTCAGATCCATTGAGCTTGTTCAGGCTATCACCATTATCATCTTCTGGTGTCGTGCCCCTGAAGACCATATTCGTACTGATTGGGTCGAGCTCGTGGAGCTTGTCAAAAGAATCTCAGAAGACATCGGTATCACAGGGCCGAATTCTATTTCCTCCATCTTCACCTTCGATGGTAATGAATGGCGGACATGGGCCACATACTATCTCCTTTCCACCACACTATCAATCGCTCGACGTGTTCCCCGAAGCTTGTCCTTTTCTGCCAATAACCTAAACCAGCTATTTAGAGTAGAATACTTGCGTGACGGCCTGAGTACCGATACCCTGCTCTGCCAATACCTCCGAGCATCACATCTCTGCGAACAAATCGTCTTCGAGACCAAACTCACCACTAACGATACCGTGCTGGATGGCTCAGAGCCCTCGGCTCAAGAGACAATACGCCGTCTCGGGAATCTAATCTTAGACTGGAAAGCACAAATCCCGCCCTCCCTCCGCTGTACCCCACACCTTAAACTTTGGGAAGAAGTTTCAGAGCTCTATCTTCACGAGTTCATTCTGCATACACCATCAAATAAGCAGTCATTTAATTCTCCCTACATCGCATCAAGGTTATCAGTAACCGATTTCCCAGCCCCCATCGTAACACAACAACACATTGTCTCCTTATACAACATCCGAGACGCAAGCCATCGCCTTCTCAACTTCTATACAAGTCTTGATGTCCCGACCGTTCTCTCCACGCCTGCAATATCTTCTACAGCACGTACAGCATACGCACTCTGGGTTCTCATAAAACTATATATCGCTACCACGGCGCCGGGTTCTACATATGGGGCTTTTCTTGATGCAGAAAGTCTGCAAGTGGACAAGTATATGGAGGCAATGACTCACCTGGGTGAGAAAGTGAAGGAGGTAGATTTAGATTGTGGAGCGGTGAAGATATTGCAAGCGCCGATTAGGTTGAGGGAATGGGTGGAGAACTATAGGGTTAATCATCTGACATTGCCATTGGCCCCGAATATCTATCCTAATACGATGGTTGTGGGACACGGAAATCTGATGGCTAGTGCAGGAGAGATTGACTGGACGGAGATTGTGATTCCTGATGAGCAGTTCCAATTTGGGCTGGAAGATCTGTTTGGTGGTCTTTAATCTCGTCTGGGGTACGGTTCTTGAGGAATTGGCACTTATCCATACGTTAGAAAACCAGTAAGGAACCAAGTGAGCGTGGTCAAGTTCCGGTTGAAGAATTTCGAAAGATCCTATTGAAGAATTAGCTATGGTTCGGTGTTCTAGGGAGGATATGGTGCTTCCTAGTGTTACTTTAAGATAGTGATCTATACGCTTGCAGAAGAAGAAAGGGGAGGAGAAATAAGTCCTAGAATACCATGCGACACTCGACAAACCTAGAAAGACCTCCACCTTTGTTAAACCAAAAGCTGGACACCACGTAACACACTTTGCAGCCCTGACCGGGCTGACAGTTGCTGATTGGCACAGGCCTTGTCGGTACCAGGATGACAAATCACACATCCGATGACCTAATTTTAAGTCTACAAAGCAGGCTGGCAATGGGAATCTAATTCTTCTGATATCATCTGACTGCCTTCATCCTAAAGAGTTTGGTTCGGCCATTCGACATGCTCTGTAAATATTGTACAAACATCGACATCGATAAGCTGAACACCAAAAATGGAGTTCGGCACCACGCTTCTCTAAAAGAACTTGAGCGCTGTGCCTCAACAAGCTGTGACCTATGTGCTTTGATATCGAGGTTAGCTTTACAATATGATATCCGGTGGTTTTCCGGGGATGAGCCCGATGATATATCGTCACTTTCAAACTCACAAATTATCTGCCGCGCCAGAACAAGTCGCCACAAAGGATTCAACGCGGTTGAATTTTGGCAACCAAAATCCAGGGTTGAAGAAGGTGGGATCTTTGTTGTGCTTGAGCTCTTTACAGACAGAAGTATCAATTGTCGGTCATACATCGGCTCCAACTGATAGCTCTAGATGATCCACTGTCAAAACTTATCGATGGACGCCGTCTGGCTGAAAGTTCTGATTCTTCCAGCGTCTTTGAACTCGCCTCGAGTTGGCTGAGAGAGTGCAGGGAAGAGCACCCCATGTGCTCATCTGGGCCACACGCCCTTCCAACAAGGGTTATTGACGTTGGGTGGTCTGACACCGAAGTCTCTCTAGTTGTTTCTAGTGGTCGAAACGGGGAATGGGTGGCATTAAGTCACTGCTGGGGCGGCAGCAGGGAAGGCCTTACTACTCTGGCAAATTTCGTACACCGGCAGCAAGGACTTTACACTTCGGAACTTCCTAGTTTATTCCGCGACGCTATTCATATCACAAGGAAACTTGGTTTTCGATATCTGTGGATTGATTCTCTGTGCATCATCCAGGATTCAAGGCCTGATTGGGAATCGGAATGTCTAAAGATGAACGAATATTACAGGAATTGTTTTTTAAACATTTCAGCATCTTTTGCATCGAACTCTCGCGAAGGTATCTTCTCCTCGGCAAATTCGCGGCAATGGGCCACGCTTTTGATGACTGTTCAGGGACATAGCACAACCCATGATATCAATGGCAAGATACATTTTAGGCGCCAGAGTCGTGATATCAAAGAATCACCCCTCAACCAGAGGGCTTGGGTCCTACAAGAAAGTTTGCTATCTCCTCGAGTTCTGTGGTACGATGCAGACCAGCTTCGCTGGGATTGCATTACTGTTTGTATAGACGAAGATATCCCAGGACCTTTTGACAAAAAGAATTATCGGCACAAATTAGGCAGGTTGATTCTCCGAAATAACGTTAAGAATGAAGATAGTGCCTTCGATATTCTTTGGTGCTGGTACTGTTACCTGAACAATTTTGTTCACCGAAGGATACAGTTCCCCAGCGATCGGCTTCCAGCGATTGCTGGACTTGCCGCAGAAGTCTCCCGAAGGTCTGGTTTTCATTATAAACATGGCTTATGGGAAGAGGATATTCTGGGTGGTCTACGCTGGAATGCGCATGGTACGAAAATTCAGTTAGACGTCTCTACAGGCATTCCATCTTGGAGCTGGGCATCTGTTGAAGGAATTTCTCCGAAAGGTCAAAGGCTCTTTTGCTACCACCACAAGCGCATTAGTGACTCAGATGCTCATTTCATGGGATTCTCTAATACAGGCGACTTTCATAGCGACATTCCTGGGCAGGCGATGCCACGTTCAATTTCGTTGAACGGACGCTGGCAGTTGCTAAAGACTTCAAACCGCTTGCCTTATTTCGAGACCAACATCGATCGTCGCTCCGACCATCCAATATCCATTCCCCCAAAATCAGATCAGATTAGAATATCATTGGATTCGTGGCCTGATCTTGAAAAAAGCTTCTTTGAAAGACTTCGTCCCGACATCATATATTTTCAGCTAGGGAAATGGGATGGCTCATTGATGCCACTCTTTAAGGAACAGTGTGAAATGATTTATGCTCTTGTTCTAGAGCCTTTAAACACTGGCGAGGATCAATACAGACGAATCGGGATTGCTGAAATACCTAAAGGCTATACCGAAGCTCAAGAGTGGCCAACAAGAACCGTCAATATATTCTAGGGTCTATGAAATGCGGAGCCGCGGAGCAATCCACCCGCCAGCCCATATTTATTCAATTGTGCAATCTTCGGAACTCCAGTTCTCGAGACGCCGCTACTACCATTCAAGTCCTATTTCCCTCATTCTAAGAACCCCCAAATATTGTTCAAGCTCTCCGCCAAAGCTGGGTGTGCCCAGATCGCGTCCCTCAACTTCTCGTAGCTGACCCCACCCATCATTGCCATCTGCACAATACTCATCACCTCTCCGCCCTCAATCCCTAGACAAGTAAAGCCCAAAATTTGGCTTGTTTCCCCGTCAATCACCGCCTTCATCATGCCTCCACTCTCGTCCGTCTCTAACGCTCTCGCTACATATGACATTGGCATCTTTGCAGTCTTTATTGTCTTTTCTGGATATTTCGACCGTGCTTCATGTTCATGAAGTCCGATATGACCAAGTTGGGGGTCTGTATAGACAACATATGGAACTACTCTATCTTTTGTGCTTGATTTCACTGCTGCTTCTGGTGCTGTGATCAAGTTCTTCTGTATGATACGAAAGTCGTCGTAAGAGGCGTGAGTAAATGCTGGTGGACCCGTCACATCTCCAAGGCCGTAGATGCCGGGAGCTGAAGTCTCGAGGAACTCATCCGTCAAAATATGCCCTCTCGAATTTGTGGAAATTCCAGCCTTCCCAAGATTGAGCGTTTCCGTATTTGGAATCCTTCCAGCTGCAAACAAGATATGCGAGCCCAATATCGTCTCTTGCGAATCCTTCGTTTGAACTTTGAGCTCGAATGCCTCTGTCGTAGAACTAGCAATACTTGTCGCCATACTTTCCAACTTAAACACCACCCCGTCTTCTTCTAAAATGTGTCGCAAACATTTAGCAACCTCCCTATCCTCCCTCAATAGCAGTTGCTTCCCTCTCTGCACAACCGTCACCCTAGCCCCCAACCTACTAAAAAGTTGCGCAAACTCAACCCCTACATACCCACCTCCGATAATCACTAGATGTTCTGGCACCACATCCAGCTCCTGAATACTCGTTGAATCCAGTACTCTAGTCCTCTCAATACCGTCAAGTCCCTCCAAATCAGGAGGCGCGGGCCTCTCTCCCACATTAACAAAAATTCGTTCTCCTTCTACCACCCTCTCTGTCCCATCATTCATCTGCACCTTCACAGTCTTGCTATCTATAAAACTCCCCTTTCCCATAAAAATATCAACTCCTGCATCTTTCACCCTCTTCTCATTCCCACCCCTGAAACTATTCACGATTTCCCTTTTCCTCTGCCTCACTCTCGCCATATCAACTACCACACCATTCTCCCCATGACTTCCCTGTGCATCAGCAAGCCCAGAAATTCCATACTCGATCCCTCGTCTCATAAGATAGGCAACGCGTCCACTTGCAATCATAGTCTTGGTAGGCGTACACCCTTCATTAACGCAGCAGCCTCCAATGTGCACACTTTCTATCAACGCAGTCTTTTTGCCGCTTTTCGCAAATGCTACAGAGAGGGGAGTGCCTGCCTGGCCGGAACCGATGATAAGAGCGTCATATTTGGTGGTGGTGCTGGACATTTTGGCGGGAGTGAAGATATGGATGGTTCTTGAAAGGGATCTAAGGTTGTGGATGCGAGGCAGCATGTGACTGTTCACCTTGTAAGACGCAATGGATGTGCAAGACAGGGTATATTATATGTTGCGGTATAAGACGAAATAGACAGGAGTCAAGGGTTTGTGAGATCTCGAAAGTTAGAATAAGGTTGGCCTGATTAAGCACCCTGCAGAAAGCCTCCTTGGCGGTGTGGAATGGCAGATGTATTTGTTTTTCTTTCCTACATCTGATCTCAAATAGAAGGTGTGGGGTTCATTATATGACGAGGGATGTGACTAATTAATCCCTTTTCTAAAGCATTATACTACCGCTTATAAAAATACACTTTTGTTCAGAAGAGTGGCGGCCAATTCAAGCCTTGGAGAGACATGAACTCGCGTATTAACGCAATGGTATTATGGACCTATGCTATCTTTCATCTGTAAGCATGCTAAAACATCCCTTTATTAAAGGTGGTTCACTCTTCATTAGGTATGACATAAAGGAGCTATGTGATTCCTTTCGAATTAAGCCTAGGCGGGTAAAATCCTTGGCTGGTGGAGCTGTCAATAAAGGGGCGGTGCTTGCAACTTGGCCTGCAGAATGCTGTTTTAGGTCAGTGAATATAAAAGTTGAATGAAGGTATATAAGGATATAAGTAGCCTTCATCTAATTCAATGCAGCCAATTCAGTTTCACCTCCATTTATCTATTGTAACTTCGCTAGAGATACTCAGTCGCCCAGTCCATCTTGTCCGATTTAAGGCCTTAGTTTGGCCGGACGCCCACTCATCAACTGATTCACTTAAACACCAACACATCTTCTTTACATACATACACCTATCACGCATCTAGCCACTCTCTCAAACCTCATCAACTCAATCGCTATTACTGCTGCTTTCCCAGTGCATTTAAAAAACAACAACAGAAATGACCTTGTTGCGAGGAGTGATCCAAAGGCAACAATGAGAGCCCACTATATGATGTATGAGGTTGGTATATTCAATCGTCTTCTAATGCATTATAATACGCCAAAATCCACTTTTGCCCACCCAAATTCCAAAATGCTTTCAATCAACAGATCAATTGGGTATCAGATCATGCCCCCCCATTCCAACCGGGATAGTATACTCCATATTAACGATCTATGCAATAAATCTACCTTGCCATCATATTGTCTTGTGCCTGCGAATTGGTAAGGCATCAAGCGAAGGCTAGTGCCGTCCTGTAGGAGGGCAACCTCCCGGTTTTGGTTTGGGAAACTGACTATCTAACTCGCTGGCAAGACCAGAGTCTGGATTAAATCCCAAACCCCCTCACTGTCTATACCTCGAGTTGATAGAGGCCTGACGTTGAACTCCTGTGGGCGAAACATTCGCCATGTTCTGAAACCCAGCCAGTTCGAATGGACCATGCCCTTGATGGGGTATTCTATTCCTCGGTGTCTGATCCATCAGTGTTTGTCCTGGTGGGTATATCCTGCTTGGTCCTCCTGCTTGGAAGGAATCAGCGGGAGATACTGGGGATGTAATGGGAGTGCCTGGTGATGGCATGTCGTCGTCATCGTCGTCTTCATCGTCGAATTCCTCGACGAAGCTGCCTAGCATCATTTTGTTGATGTCGCCGTTACAGGGTTCTCTATCGACGATATCGCTGTGTATGGATTAGTCTGAGTGCTTTTCGTCGAGTAACTCGAATACGTACCGGATGCCCGAGTATTTGAGATCATTGTCCAAGGCTTTCAATCGATACGTTGCATCCTCGTCGTAGCCGAATTGGATGAACTCAATGGACACAGGGCGGTCCTTGAGGTTACCAATAATGCCTTCCAACTCTCTGCTAAAATAGACAATCTTTCGATTGACTTCTTCCTTGTTTTTCGTACCTTCCCATTTACCGTCTGTGAGGACGATTAAAGTGAGGTTTTTGATATCCGAGTTGTATTGTTTCTTCCTCCTTGCATCAGTAATATATTTGTCAAAAATGTTTCCCAGTGATCCTCTCATGTCAGTGTGCATTCCCTTCTTCGGTCGTGCTTTCATGTTGTCCATTTGAGTCATGATCCGAGATGTTCCCTTTTGATTCTCAACGTCATAGGAGCCGATGGTGAACATGAGGTCCATTCCATTCTCATCTAAGCCTTGAGCCTTCTTGAGAAGGGTCTCGAGGAGAAACTTCGCTTCGTACCAGAAGTCTTCCATTGACTCGGCGTTGTCTACTAGAAATTTCTTCATCGCCGTTAGCACAAATGAGTTTAGTTTATAGCGACAGTTATCACTCACAATGTCGCGGTTTTTGTAATGATCAGCAAGTAGAGGATCCTTCACTGTCCTGCGCACTTTCCTAAATGCATGAATGATGCCCTTCTCGCGCATTTCAATCTCCTCGCGAGCTTGGAAGACATTTTGATGCTTTCTTCCATTTTTGATCCTTGATTGTTGCTGCATTTTATGTCGAGTGGGGGTTGACCCTGAGGAGTCTGTGGGAAGTCTGGCAGGATAGGTGGTGTTGGTAACCTGTATATCATGTACAAGTTGGGGCCGCGTGGGCAGGATAGTGGCAGTGGGAGTTGGATTGGGGACCTGACTAGGCTGTGCAGTGGTGGCGGAGGCTGGCAGTTTAGGAACATCGGGCACGCGTCCAGATCGGCTCGACCCTCTCATGGCATTTTGAGCAGCCATCGCAGAGCGGCGATACTCGGAACGATGCGTAGTCTTCTTGAATGGTTCGCCATTGAGTTTTGATTTCCTAGCCTTGCGTTGGTCTTGGATAGTTAGGGATTGACCCTTGCCCTTCCCATGAGCCTTGCTGTCAGCCTTCTCCACCTCGAACGACTCAGGACTCTTGATCGTGTCTTCCTCGTCTACCTTTTTCAAGGCTGCCATAATGTTGGGTGGTATCTGCTTCCGTGGCCCTCCTCGGCTTTCTATGAGGATTTCTCTTAGGGCTTCGCAAGTCTTCTCTGCACTCAGCCTCCTTGACGCATCGTCGACGAGCATTTTTTGATCAACAAGATCAAGTACTCTTTTAGTGATTGTGTCGGTATGTCTTAGAGAGTGTCGTAGCATCTCATGCCAATCGAGGACATCATTTAATACACATTGACTGTCGTGAAAGTAGTCCCCCATATCATCTGTTGCGATGGCAGATTTCTCCTGGCCAACTGATTTTTCATTAGCCCCAGTCGTTGGACCAATCTTCATAATCGCTTTCTCACGAAGTCGGCTGAATTGCCTAATGCCCTCATAACCAAGAACGACCCATGTCGCGGCGATGGAGAATACGCAACCCAAAGACCAAGTATCAATTGTCTGTGGAACGGCACTCAGTGATTCTCTCCTTCCGGGATGACGTTCGGGAGCACCATATGTCTCTGTGCCTCCGCAAAGACGAGCAAGAGCATTTCCATCCGTCTTCTTGACAAAGGTTGCAAACCCCGGATCTGCAAGTTTGAACTTCCCTTGCACGATCAGAATATTATCAGGCTTGATGTCCGCATGCCATCCATAGTATTCCTGAACCCTCCCATCTGTATTTGTCTGAAGATTATGTACCCCTTTCACAGCATCTGCCACTTCAAATAAACCCTTCCAAAATGCCTCGACCTCGGTCTGCACGACCGGTGGTAGCACGTCGTGGAGGTACTCCTCAAGATCAAATTCACCGAACTCGAGAAGTATGTTGTAGGTCACCCTTGTTTCATCTTCTTGTGAGTCTGGTGTCACGATTTCTGGAACTGTGGAAGCTTTTGTGCTCGATTCGTGGACTTCTTTGTGTATATATTCTCCCAGGTATCGCACCATCCCATCGTTTTTGCGCAGTGCTTGAAACGCCTTCTTTTCGTTTTCGTATGGTCCCGCATTTCCTTCTTCGAATGTTTTCAGCGCGAAGTGATAACACTGGCTGGCGTTAGTAGTGTTTCGTGCAAGACACGTCATTCAGGAGTCACAATACTTACAGGGCCATTTCCT
>Ga0182030_10009935_pt1 | contig 19409 bp, 16 predicted proteins | sample 812S3MmetaG_FD_121299 | JGI IMG/M metagenome (GOLD analysis project Ga0182030, IMG submission 121299) | Permafrost microbial communities from Stordalen Mire, Sweden - 812S3M metaG (Illumina Assembly) | ecosystem: Environmental > Terrestrial > Soil > Wetlands > Permafrost | place: Sweden... | reverse complement strand
ACCCTGCCCGTGGCAATGGCCCCATTCCAGATAGCCATTGCACCTATCGGCTACAAGAAAAACGAAGCCGTGCGCAACGCCGCAGAGCAACTCTACGCTGAACTTACTGCGATAGGCGGCATCGAAGTCCTAATGGATGACCGCGACGAGCGCCCCGGCGTAATGTTCGCCGATCTGGAACTGATCGGCATCCCGCATCGCATCGTTATCGGCGAACGCGGCTTGAAGGACGGCATGGTCGAATACAAGGGGCGTCGTGATGCAGAAGCGCAACAGGTGCCTTTGCAAGATATTGTGAAGCTCGTACAATCAAAACTATGAAATTGCCACACGACAAAATCCGTAACCGCTTTACGCTGCCGCTGTTGGTAGTCGGGTTGCTATTTGTCGACGCGGCCCATGGCGGAACGCAAGCGGAGGAGGCGCTCTCCGCCAGCGTGCGCGGCGTATTGCAACGTGCGGTTTCGGATCGGGCTGCGCCCAAGTTGGTTTTTGCCTCGCAACGTGAGGCCGACATTTGGCTGAGCGAGATGTCACTTCGCGTGGCCAAGCGCATCCCGGACGCGGACTATCGCATGGATTTTCTCAAGACCGTACATTACGAAGCCACCCGCGCCGGACTCGATCCGCAGTTGGTGCTGGGGCTGATTGAAGTGGAAAGCGGTTTCAGGAAATATGCCGTATCCCAAGCCGGGGCGAGAGGCTACATGCAAGTAATGCCGTTCTGGGTAAGAGATATCGGCTCAAGCGGACAAAATCTGTTTCACCTCAGCACCAACCTGCGCTACGGCTGCACCATCCTGCGCTACTATCTGGACATGGAAAAGGGCGACCTCTATCGTGCTCTTGGACGCTACAACGGCAGCTTGGGCAGGCCTGAATATCCGAACATGGTGCGTGCCGCCTGGCACAAATATGGCAACACCAATCTCCGCACCGCCGATTCCAGCAGCTAGCGAAACGGTTGAATCTTAAAACAGCAATTCATCCACGAAAGCACCCGCAAGGAGTAGGCCGTGGTTGTAAGGGGCTAAAGCCCCAACAACACACGCACACACGAAAGGCACGAAATAAAATGGCGGAATGCCTGCTTTCTCCATTTGCAAGTTATCGCCCACTGGGCAATATCCCTGCGAAGACCGTTTCGTGTTTTTCGTGCCTTTCGTGGACAAGCTGTTTTTTTTAGAAGAATTTCCTTGAGCTGATAAATTTTTCCACACTATCTTGTGTAACATTACCGGACTGGGAACTCACCAGCTTGCCGGTTTGATCGAACAGGTAGGAAGTCGGCAATCCCTCCACCGCGCCTATCTGCTTCGCAATTTTGTAATCGCCCAGCACGATGGGATAAGGCAGAGGGTGTGTCTTGAGAAAATCCAGCACCACCTTGGTCGAGGGGTATTCCATCGCGATGCCGATCACGATCAGATCGGTATCCTTGTGCGCATTGTGCAGCGCGGTTAGTTCGGGAAGTTCTACCAGGCAGGGCGCGCACCAGGTTGCCCAGAAATTCACCAGCACCCATTTGCCGCGATAGTCAGTCAAATGGTGTACGTGGCCCTGAGAATCTTTCAACGTGAATTCAGCGGCTACCGCATTCAACGTAAACAATAGCAGGCAGGAAGCCAGCAATGTACGCAGCATCGCCGCCAGAATAACGAAGCGGCTGTTCCACAACGACCCATCAAAAAACCATTCCACAAATTTCATGCGGCCCTCTCGAACTTGTGCTTATCGGTGTGCATTATACAATGAGCGCTCCACAGCTTCGCCCCGTTCATAACTAAACGCAAAATCTAATGACCGACAAAAGACAAAGCTGTTAACGGAAAGAATTGAAGATTGGGGAGAGGTGGATTTGTGTCATTTGCTGCATTCGACATATCTGAAATACAATGGCTGCTGTCGGCAGTCAAGCGAATATTGGCGAGTACAATATTGACTGGCAGTTAGGTGCCAATTTGAGACATTCGCACTAATCCTCAAATTCAAACGTCAGGAGTTAGCTTTGCCCATGGGAAAGGTTAAGGAATGAAAGAATACATGGGTAGATGCCACTGTGGAGACGTTCAATTTACTTTCACAGGACCTGAAATTGATCGTGTTCTTCGCTGTAATTGCTCAATTTGTCGTCGTAAAGGAGCAATGATGACCGTGTTCACAGTTGCACCTAACGAAATAAACATCGAAGTGCAGGGCGAACGTTTAGCTACCTATGAATTTGGAAGCAAAGTTGCCAAGCACCATTTTTGCAGTAAGTGCGGTATCTATACCTTTCACCAAACGCTCAGAAAGCCTGGTCACTATCGCATTAACGTAGGATGTATTGACGGTGTAGATTCCTTGTCGCTCCCGTTTGAGGTTTTCGATGGCGCATCACTTTAGGGATAATCGAATTGACCTGCAATGAAATTGTTTCCTTAGCGAAAGACTTAATTCTTAGCAAGCGTAGCCCGGATGGAATGCAATGTAATCCGGAATTCATGGCACCCCGTTGAATGTTGAGATAACAGCGGCACCCAACGGGATATCCCGGATTCCGCTAAGCTTCATCCGGGCACACAGCCGGATTGTCCGGATTGGCAACCAGATTACGGGCAAACAGCTCATGCAGCGTAATTGCCGTCGCTTCCGCCATCCGCTGTTCCATCTGCACGAGCCAAGCATGAATCTCCGCATCATCCTGTCGCACAGCCATTGAAGAGGGGTCGAACACGAACAGGCGATACAGTTCGCTTACTTGTATGTGTTCCGCATCACGTATCATCGCCCAGCCCTTGCCGGTGAGTTTGCGCACCATTTTGACTCGCACCAGTTCTTCCAGAATTTGCTCCAGTGCATCGAAGCCGATGTGCAATTGCATGGAAAGCATCGGTAGGGTCTGCACCTTGCCGCTGCGCATGCTCTCGCGCATCGCCCTGAGTATACGCAGGGCATAATAAAGTTTTGCCGCCGCCGTCATTTTCTGGACAGGATTGCCGCGCCAATGCGATAGCGATGACGTAATCAGTGCGCCCAGCAAAATAGTCAGCCAGGACAGGTAAATCCACAGCAGAAAAATCGGGATGCTGGCAAACGCGCCGTATACCAGCTTGTAAGAAGGAAAGTGCGCGATGTAATAAGCAAAGGCGCGGTTCATGGATTCAAACGCCACCGCCGCCACGGCACCGCCGATGAAGGCGTGGCGCAACGGCACGAAGCGGTTTGGCACCACGCGAAACAGCAGACTGAAGGCCAGCGTGGTAAGCAGCACCGACACCACCTTTAACATCACCACATCGAATTCCGGAGCCTGCTTGGCATAGCCCATCGACATCCCGGCCAGCCATGAGGTCAGCGACAGGCTGCCGCCAATCAGCAGCGGGGCCAGTGTCAGTCCCGCCCAATAAATCAGCACGCGCTGCACCAGGGTACGCGGCTTCGACACACGCCAGATCGTATGAAAGGCCTCCTCTATGGTGTGCATCATCAGCATTGCGGTCAGCGCCAAAAACACAATTCCCACAGCGGTTAATTTTGCGGCGCTTTCGGTGAATTGCTCCACGTAGCGCGAAATCATCTTGCCGCCGGTTTCCGGCATCATGTTGCTCAGCAGGAAACTCTTGATTTGCCCGGAGAAGTCATCGAATACCGGAAATGCCGAGAACAGCGTGAGCGCAATGGTAACCAGCGGCACCAGCGACAGCAGGGTGGTAAAAGTAAGGCTGGCCGCCATTTGTGCGCAGTGATCCTGCTTGAAGCGCACCGCGACAAAATGCAGCAAGTGGCGCAAATCCGTCCAATTCTTTTTCATGAGCAATTATTTCTAGGCGAAACGAAATACAATGGGCATATGATACCCGACACCACTACAGCAGAGGTTCCCATGAGCACCGCACGTGAAGCACGACAATTACTACGCTCCCACCGCTACGGCGCGCTATGTACCCTGTCGCATAAGTTCGACGGTCATCCATTCGGCTCCATCACCCCGTATCTGGTTGACCACGACGGCAGCCTGCTCATTTTTATCAGTACGCTGGCTGAGCACACCAAAAATATCCAGCACGACCCGCGTGTCAGCCTCATCACGCACAACCAGAACGATACTCGCATCCAGACACAAGGCCGCGTAACGCTAGTAGGTGCGGCTCATTTCGTCGCCGAGCGTGAACAAGCCGGAAAATACTATCTGCGCTACTTCCCGGAAACACAAACTTATATGGAGATGCACGATTTTTCGTTCTACCGCATCGTACCGATTGCCATCCGCTACATCGGCGGCTTCGGCAATATCCATTGGGCAAAAATGGAAAATTATGCTGTGCCGCCTTATCCGCTGATCGAACAAGAGGAGGATGTCATTGCACACATGAATGCTGACCACAAGGACTCCATGCGGAGTTACTGCAAGCACTTCCACCAACACGAAGCTACAGATGTCGAAATGCTGGGGATAGACTCTGACGGCTTCGACGTGCGCGCCGATGGCCGCGTGCTTCGCTTTGACTTTCCCGAGCCGGTGCTGGACGCGCAACAGGCGCGGCAGGCACTGGTTGCGATATCGCGGCTCGTCAATTCCTGACAAAAAAAGCGGCACGCCAAAGCGTGCCGCACAATCACTTACCCGGCCCAATTACACCTGCGGATGCGCACGCTCTGATCCGCTGTGCAATTTATTCAGCGCATTCAAATACGCCTTGGCCGAGGCCACCACGATGTCGGTGTCTGCGCCCTGACCATTGACGATGCGCCCGCCCTTGGCCAAACGCACCGTCACTTCGCCTTGCGCATCGGTGCCGCTGGTGATGTTGTTCACCGAGTACAACTGCAACTCGGTGCCGCTTTGTGCGATCTGCTCGATGGCTTTGAAGGTTGCGTCCACAGGACCGCCACCTTGCATTTCTGCGCTGCGTTCCTGCCCGCCCACGCTGAGCACCACCTTGGCTATCGGCAATTCTCCGGTTTCGGAGTGCGCGCGCATGGAAACCAGCCGGTAATGTTCGCTGACATGCGCAACCACTTCTTCATTAACCAGCGCCTGCAAATCTTCGTCGAAGATTTCGTGCTTGCGGTCAGCCAAGTCCTTGAAGCGCGCGAAGGCGGCGTTCAATGCTTCCTCGCTTTCCAATACTATCCCCAGTTCCTGCAAGCGCGTGCGGAAAGCATTGCGGCCTGAAAGCTTGCCCAGCGTCAACTTGTTCGTACTCCAACCCACGTCTTCGGCGCGCATGATTTCGTAGGTTTCGCGGTGCTTGAGCACGCCGTCCTGGTGGATACCGGATTCGTGTGCGAACGCATTGGCGCCGACGATGGCCTTGTTCGGCTGCACCGGATAGCCGGTGATGCTGGATACCAGCTTGGAAGTCGGCACAATCTGCGTGGTATCTATACGTGTGTCGCAGGTGAATATGTCGCGGCGTGTCTTCACCGCCATCACGACTTCTTCAAGTGCTGCATTCCCGGCGCGTTCGCCCAATCCGTTGATGGTGCATTCCACTTGGCGCGCGCCGTTCATCACAGCGGCCAATGAGTTGGCAGAAGCCAACCCCAGATCGTTGTGGCAATGCGTGGACCAGATCACCTTATCGCTGCTCGGTACACGTTCGATCAATTGCTTGATACGCTCGCCCCACAATAGGGGGATGCTGTAACCAACGGTATCCGGTACGTTGATGGTTTTGGCACCGGCCTGAATCACGGCATCGAAAATACGAATGAGAAAATCCATTTCCGAACGCACCGCATCCTCGGCGGAAAACTCCACGTCGTCGGTGTATTCCAGCGCGAGCTTAACCGCCTTCACCGCTGCTTCCAGCACTTGATCCGGCGTCATGCGCAACTTCTTTTCCATGTGTATGGGCGAAGTGGCGATGAAGGTATGGATGCGCCCGGACTTGGCTGGCTTGATCGCCTCTCCTGCTGCGCGCACGTCGCGCTCGTTGGCGCGCGCCAGCGAGCAAACCGTGGTGCGCTCTATGATTTTTGCGATGTTCAGAATCGCGTCGGCATCGCCCGGACTGGCTGCGGCGAAGCCCGCCTCGATCACATCGACGCCCAGTTTTTCCAACTGGCGCGCAATGCGAATTTTCTCTTCCTTGGTCATGGATGCGCCGGGGCTTTGCTCGCCGTCGCGCAAAGTGGTATCAAATATTATTAACTTGTCAGTCATGTCAGACTCCATCGAAAAATAGATTTAACCTGCGGAACCGGTACGGTTGCCGCGCATGCTTCAAACTTGTGGGGTATTAGATTAGCGCGCGACGCGCAGCTTCAGCGCAGCCAGCAGGCTGGAAGTGGAGTGCAATTGCGAGATGTGGCGTGAGAAGTGCATGGATGAGAATATAACGGCTTTGCCGTGGTCGCGCAATATTTTTCTGGCGCTTAAGGACGTGATTGCGGTCGAGCTTGAGCGTGGGCAATGCCGTGAAGCGGTCGAAAAAATCAATTTTCAGGGCTGGGGGATGACTGCATTATTTGATACCCGGCATAACTGCCGGATTTAAAGTGAAACAACATCAAATCCCCCCCTAGCCCCCCTTTTTCAAAGTGGGGAACCACCCCCCTTTAAAAAAGGGGGTGGAGCGAAGCGGAGGGGGATTTGCTTTTTGTTTCATCATTCAGGGTGGCTAACGCCATGCCCGTTAGGATAACGGATTGTCCGGCCCATCTTGCATCTCACCAGCCACCGAAAATTGAATACGATGCAACTGCGCATACACACCGCCCTTTGCCAGCAATTCACGATGCGTGCCTATCTCAACTATCTCGCCCTTTTGCAGCACAACTATCCGATCCGCTTTTTCGATGGTAGAAAGGCGGTGTGCGATGACCAAGGAGGTGCGACCCTGCATCAAGGTTTCCAGCGCAGCTTGCACGTAACGTTCGGATTCGCTATCCAGAGCGGAGGTGGCTTCATCGAGAATGAGGATAGGAGCATTTTTGAGGATGGCGCGCGCGATGGCAATGCGTTGGCGCTGTCCACCAGAAAGTTTCACTCCTCGTTCACCTACCAGCGTATTCAGTCCTTGCGGCATGTCGCGAATAAATTCCATGGCGTAAGCGGCTTGCGCAGCAGCGATGATTTCCGCTTCGGGCACTTCACGCATCTGGCCGTAAGCAATGTTGGCAGCAACGGTGTCGTTGAATAACACCACTTCCTGGCTCACCAGCGCAATGTTGGCACGCAGGCTGGCTAGTGTGAGATCAGCGAGATCATGCCCGTCCAGCGTAATGCGTCCGCTACTGGGCTGATAGAAGCGCGGAACCAGGTTGGCAAGCGTGCTTTTGCCGCCGCCAGAGGCACCGACCAAGGCAACTGCCTGTCCCGCCGGAATTTCCAGGCAGATGTCACGCAATGCCAGTTTGTCGTCGTCGTTGTAGGACAAGTTTACGTGCTCAAATCCTATGCGCCCGTTGGCGCGCCCAATATTTACTTCCCCCGCATTGATTTCACCGGGTGTATCCAACAATTCAAATATGCTTTCCGATGCCGCCAGTCCGCGTTGCAAGAATTCACTCACGCCCGTTATGCGTTTAATTGGAGCGGTCAGCATCATCATGGCTACGATAAACGAAAGGAATCCGCCAACAGTGGTTTCATCGCTGCGCGATTGTATGGTGGCAAGATAGACAATAACAGACAGCGCGGCGGCGGCGATCATCTGCACGATGGGTACATTGGCCGCTGCTGCCATCGCTTGCTTCATGGTGTGGCGGCGTACCCAGTTGGCTTGATCGTTAAAACGATCGCTCTCATATTGTTGTCCGCCAAACAGTTTGACCACTTTGTGTGCGGCAACGCTTTCCTCGATCACTTGTGTGATATCGCCCATCGCCCGTTGCGAATCCCGGCTGGCGTTACGCAAGCGGCCATTGATGACTTTCAGGATGATTGCAATGATGGGTAGCATCACCAAACTGAGCAGCGTGAGCTTCCAGTTGAGGTAGAACAGCCAGCCGAGCAGCCCGACGATGATGATGGAGTCTTTGATGGAAACCGTCACCACATTGGTGGCAGCAGCGGTCACTTGAGTCACGTCGAAGGTCAGCTTGGAGATAAGATTGCCAGTGGCATGGTCGTCATAAAATCGGGTTGGAAGTGTCAGTAGCTTGTGGAACATTGCCTCGCGCAAATCCATCACAACTTTGTTGCCGACCCAACCGATGGCATAAGTACCGACAAATGAGGCGACACCGCGCACGAAGAAAATCACCAAAATTAACAGCGGTGCAAGTCGAATGACGAAGTCATCCTTGTGAACGAAAGTGCCATCCAGCATAGGCTTCAGCAAAGCCGGCAGCAACGGTTCGGTTACGGCTGTCACCGCCATGCCAAGGATGGATATCGCAAAGGTGCGCCAATAGGGTTTGACGTAACCGAGAAGACGTAAATAAAGCTGGGTGCTGGTCATTTCTTTCATGGCGCGCACTTTAGCAGAAAACCCCGAAACTGGCTGGCTGAGAGCGAAGGAAATTTCCCATTCCGATCCGGAATTACCATCCTGCTTAACCTGAAAACGGCAATTAATCACGGATAATACGGAACAAGAACAATCCACAGGCAGGTTTCGTTACAATAGCAAAGTCTGCATGCCAACCCAACGCCCGTGACCGATTCTGCCTCATCCAATTTGCGTATTGCCATCGTCCGCTTCTCTGCCTTGGGAGATGTGGTAATGGTGACGGCAGCGGTACGCGCATTGCAGCGTTGCCTTCCTGATGCTGCGATTACGTGGATTACCAGCCCGTTGGCCTATTCGCTGCTGGGCGGAATGGATGGGGTGAAGTTCGAGATAACCGAGAAGCCAAGATCGCTGACGGACTATCGTGCGTTCTATCGCACTTTCCGGTCGCGTCGCTTCGACGTGGTTTTGGCGATGCAGGCCAACTTGCGCATCAACCTGCTGTATCCCGCGTTGCACGCACCTGTCAAAATCGGCTTCGATCGCACACGCGCTCGCGAAGGACAATGGCTATTCTGCAATCGCCGCATTCCTTTCCGCGATACTCATCTGGTCGATAGCTTTCTTTCTTTCGTCGAGACCTTGACTGGCAAGCCCGCTACAGCAATTTGGGATTTGCCTGTGGACGAAAGCGATCTGCGCTGGGCGCGCGAACAATTGCAGGCCTTACCCAACGGGCATAAAAATTGTTCTGTCCCGGATAATAAAACTTGTGATGCCCGTTTCCCCCTCCCCATCCCTCCCCCGCAAGCGGTAGAGGGGGACAAGGTCTCGCTTCGCGAGTTTTACGTTAAACCTTGGGTGGCGATCCACCCTCACTCCAGCAAGGTAGAACGCAACTGGTTGCCGGAGCGCTATGTGGAAGTCGTGAAGCAAACCGTTTCCCGCTGGCAGTGCGGCATCCTGTTGACCGGTGGAAATTCGCCATCTGAACAAGCTCTGTGCGAGCGCCTCGCACAACATGCTCCCAACCACACCCTGAATCTCAATGGCAAGACTACGCCAAGACAACTTGCCGCATTGCTGAGCCAAGTCGATGTGTTGCTTGCGCCCGATACCGGCGCAGTGCATATCGCCAGAGCGATGGGCACGCCCGTAATCGGACTTTATGCGGTCGCTTCGCCCAAGTTGACCGGGCCTTATCAGCATCTGGAGTATTGTGTGAATCGCTATCCGCAAGCGGTGCAAAAGTTTCTGGGCAAAGACCCCGAGCAATTAGCCTGGAACACGCGAGTGCATCATCCCGATGCGATGTCCTTAATCACGGTCGATGAGGTAATGCAGCAATTGGAAAAAGTGTTGGGGCAGCAGAGATGAGGAGATTCTTCGGTTCAAGGCTTGTTTACACAGCGCTGCTATGGCTGCTGCTGCCCTACATTTTTTTCCACCTGCTGTGGCGCGCACGCAAGCAGCCCGAATACCTCAAGCATATTGCCGAGCGCTTCGGTTTTTATGCTGTGCACAGCGACAAGCCGGTGATCTGGCTACACACCGTGTCGGTCGGCGAAACACGCGCGGCGGCCAGTCTGATAAAACGCTTGCGGGAAAACTACCCGGATCATCAATTGCTGCTCAGCCATACCACGCCTACCGGGCGTACCGCCAGCGAGCAACTTTATGGCGACGATGTGCTGCGGGTTTATCTGCCTTACGATTATCCGTTCGCGGTGCGGAGGTTCCTGAAACATTTTCGTCCACGTACCGGCGTCCTGCTGGAAACCGAAATCTGGTTCAACCTTATCCATACTTGCCATGCCGAAAAAATCCCGCTGCTGTTGCTCAACGCGCGCCTGTCGGAAAAATCTGCCGCACGCTATGCGCGTTATCCGAATCTGGTCAGATCGGGCTTGCGTGAGTTGAGCGCCATCGCCGCACAAAGCACAGCCGATGCAGAACGTTTGACGGCCTTGGGTGGAAAAGTAATTTCCGTCATGGGGAATCTCAAATTCGATATCGAACCGCCAGCGACCATGCTGGAACTGGGGCAACAATTGCGCAGCCAGTTTGGTGCGGACAGAAAAATATTCCTGGCAGCCAGCACTAGGGAAGGTGAGGAAGCGCTGCTGCTGGATGCGCTCAAGCCCTTACAAATTCCCGGCATGCTCACGGTCATTGTGCCACGCCACCCGCAGCGTTTCGCTGAGGTCGAGGCGCTGCTTGCTCGACTCGGCTTCAGCTTTCAGCGCAGGAGCGAGAACCGCACGATTGCCCCGAAAACTCAAGTAGTGCTGGGCGACAGCATGGGCGAAATGTTTGCCTACTATGCGGCCTGCGACATCGCTTTTATCGGCGGCAGTTTGCTGCCGTTCGGCGGGCAGAATCTTATTGAAGCATGTGCGGTCGGCAAGCCCGCACTCATCGGGCCACATACCTACAACTTCGCGCAAGCCAGTCAGCTTGCTGTTGCAAGCGGTGCCGCCGTATGCGTGCAGGACACAACAGAACTTACGCTGACCCTACAAAATTTACTTTCCCATCCCGATCAGATGACCGAGATCGGTAAAGCAGGGCTTGGTTTTGTAAGTGCCAATCAAGGCGCAACGGAACGGGCGTTGCTTCACATCAGCGAATGTTATGGCGTTCATTCACGCACATACCCGTCCTAAGTTAGATGAAGCTGCGGTGAAATGTCGAATCCGCGTGGGCACATAGACGTGCCCACCCTACGAAACTGGAAAGAATCCCTGCGGGAATGTTTGGAGAAGTAGCCGTGTAGGGTGGCACGTCTTTAGTGCCCACGCGAATGTTTGCCACGCTATGACTTGAGCCGTGAGCACCAAGCCTGAATCATGTCCAACAAGAATTTCCGGTCAGCACCAGATAGACTTGCTATCCAACTTTGAATTAACAATGACTGGTCGGTACAGAGATTAGTTGATTGCGATAGCAACTCCGCTAGTGGCAGTCCAAGCGCATTTGCGATTTTTTCAAGACGTAGTAGCGAAGGCAGATGACTGCCTCTCTCAAACCTTGAAATCGTGACGGTGTCAGTTTCCAGTCGCTCGGCAAACTCAGCCTGAGTAAGCCCAAGCGCTCTACGACGATCCGCGATATTCCTGCCTAGCAAGATGCCAAGACCATTCGAGTTCTTTTTCACTTCATTCCGCACCCAAATATGACTAGGCGTGAATTGTTGTGTCTTTACAATAATTGATACATGGCGCAATATGCTAATTACTAGCAAATAGCGCCTATATTATCAATAGCAATACTGCCACATGAGCTTCAAAGCAAAATTTCTTCAAGACTAAGCTAACAGCAACTGCCATCAGAAGCAGCGCATAACTGAAAATAAAGGGCGGATTCAAGATGGCAGTTATTGATTTAGTTAAATGGAACGGAAACCCAAACATACTGGCTTGGAAGTTTCCATCCGAAGAACTTTCAACGTGGACACAGTTGATTGTCAATGAAACCCAAGAAGCTTACCTTGTAAAAGAAGGCGTTTATCAGGGGCCATTTGGCGCGGGACGGCATACCCTGTCTACCGAAAATATCCCGCTTTTACGCAGAATGATTGGCATACCGTTCGGTGGTAAATCTCCTTTCACTGCGGAAGTTTGGTACATCAATCGTGCAACCAATCTGGATATCCGCTGGGGAACACCAGACCCCATTCAGTTAAAAGACCCTGAATATCAAATCCTTGTTCCGGTTAGGGCGTTTGGGCAATATGGTATTCGGATTGTCGATGCCAAGAAATTTTTACTCAAACTGGTTGGCACACTGCCTAGCTTTGATGTCGATACATTATCAGATTATTTCAAGGGCGTTTTTACTACAAAGATTAAGACCGGGATTGCAAAAGCAATCATCACCAATGGGCAGTCTGTGCTGGAAATTTCAACCCAGCTGGAAGATCTGTCCGATATGTTGAAAAAATCCCTTGCGCCAGAGATGGAGGACTACGGCGTGGGATTGACGCAATTCAATATCCATTCCATCAACGTCCCTGAAGATGATTCGGCAGTAATCTCATTGAAATCTGCACTAGACAAAAAGAGAGAAATTGTGCTGCTTGCGCAAGCCAAAAAGGAAGAAATGGGATTGCTTGGTTATAACTATCAGCAAGGTCGCAGCTTTGACGTATTGGAAACTGCTGCGGGCAATGAAGGAAATGCAGGCAATGTTATGGGCGCAGGCATGGGCATGGGAATGGGGGTGGCAATGGGCGCACCGATGGGCGGTGCACTTGCTCAGCTAACTCCGCAAATTCAGACAAACATGGCTCGACCTGCTGGCACCCAAGATGAAGTCAAGCAACTAATTGCGACGTGCGACAAATGCAACACGATCATTCCCAAGGGAGCGAAATTTTGTCCAAACTGCGCCGACCCAGTCAATGCATGCCCTGCATGTGGTGAAGACAATCCAGCCGAAGCAAAGCAGTGTCGTCGATGTGGCAAGTCAATGCCTGTCGATTGCAGAAACTGTAAATCTGCAATCCCAGAAGGCGTCAAGTTCTGCCCAGAATGTGGAACAAAAACGACACTTTCATGTAAAAAATGCGGGAGCGATGTAATCAGTGGGGCGAAGTTTTGCAACAACTGTGGCGAGCCTCAACAGACTAATTAGAAAATTAAACCGAGGTTAATCATGCGTTCTATGGGGATGTTCAATCTTGCGGCGTTGGTCGGCAGCATAATGGTGTTGGCGATAGCGGCTGTTTTGGTACCCGATAAAGCGTGGAGTACTGCTGCAATTACATCAGTCGCGATTTTTGCTTTGGCAGTCGGAATCGTTTTCTACGCTCCTTCGGTGGTTGTAAAAAGCCAGAGTGGTAGTGATGCGGCACAAATAGCGTCGCTTGGCCCACTTGGTGTTATTACGGGCTTAACTCTTCTACTGACAGCAGGTGCTTTTTGCATTGCGCTTTTTGGTATGGAAATGCTGGCATTGGCGCTGGATATATTTTCCATCGGCTCGTTAATTATTAGTGGGCTGATGCTCCGTGCAGCATTGAATGTGGTGGGTAATGTCGCATCTCAATATTCCGTACCCAGCAAACATACTCGCTGGCAAGGAGAAATCCAAAGTTTACGTAGCATCGCATCTGATACCGAATCTAAATCATCTTTGGAACAGCTTGCAGAAAAATTGCGTTATGCAGCCAGTGACGTTCCGGGCGGGTCACCACAAGACGGTCAGATTGATAGCGAGGTAAGGGCTATAAGCGAGCAACTCAGTGCTGATAGTGCTGCAAATGTACAAAGTAAAATTTCGAAAATTGAAATGCTGATTGCACAGCGTGATGTGTTTTTGAGGTCCGCACGCAACAAATCTTAATTATAAATTTTTCAACTCCAAACAAGAGGCTTCCATGTCAGAAAAATGTAATAGTTGCGGTGCGGAAATTGAATATGCGGCAGGAAGTCAGTCACTAAAATGTCCCTACTGTGGTGCGGTCAATGAAATTCAGAAGGCCGAGGATCAGCTTCCCGATGCAGTTGAAAAGATTATCCCATTGACGGTTAGCCAAGACGACTTGGAAAAACGAGTCTATGGCTATATGGCAAGCGGGACTTACACACCGGACGACATGCTGGAGGCCGCCACATTTACCAAGCAGGAATGTTTTTATGTGCCAGCCTTTTTGTTTCGCGTCAAATATGAAGCCACTTGGACTGCCTCATTTGGCTATGACCGAACGGAACATTACACGGTTTATGAAACTCAATCTCTCGGGACTGACAGTCGTGGCCATTCACGTGGAACCCATCAGGTGCCAGTTACTAAAACAAAAACAGTAACCGATTGGCGACCACAAAATGGTGTGGATTCCGGTGTTTTTCCTGTTTCTACTTATGCGGGAAAAAAATTAAGTGAGTCTGGACTTGCACCAGCAGAGCTTGTGCCATATGCAATTTCTAAAGGAAGCATTACTGATTTCAACCCTTCTTTTATGAAGGGGGTCGAGTCGGAAAATTTTAGTGTTTCCAAGTCTAGTGCATTGGCAACCCTCGATAGTGAAATATGCTCGAATATTGATGTGAGGGTAAAGAACCACGGTCAAGGAGATCATCAAAAGGATTGGCACTGGAATGCCAAAAAGTCTTACTCGACCAGTACGCTTTACGTACCAATTTGCCACGCTGTTTATGATTATGAAGGAATCGAATATCACGTCTGGATAGATGGTATTGGGGACGATGGTATTCGTGCGGACAAGCTACCTGAAGACAAGGGGCGGAAGAAGTTGGTATATCTTGGGTTCGTACCTGTAGGGGTGGGAATTGCCACTTTAATAATAACCTCCTTCATCGGGCCATTCAATTCTGGTGGTCTAGTTGTAGCAGCTATTTTTGGGGGATACGCTGCAATGAGGCGTAAGTCCATAATTGAATACTCGAAAAATATTCGGGATTCTTTACTGACGCAGATTCATGCTTCCTCGAATACCATAAAGGAAATGGGAGATGAAGAGCAGGCCAAAGTGGCTCGTGCATTTCATCGACCTGAAAAGCCTTTTTTTGCAAAGACTCACCACGACAAGTTTGTTCTCCCATCGTTGACTTTACTAGCGTTGGCTGGGGTGATCATGGCGAACACCAGTAATTCGGAAAAGGCACCGCAAGCCGCGACACTGGCACCAAAGAGTGAAATGGCTGCGCCAACGCCCATTGTAGCCCCAGAATCTACGCCGCCCGTCATTGTTAAAACAGATACTGCGTCTGCTGTGGAGGCTGTTTCATCTGTGCCTGCTAGTGTTGTGATCAGTAGTGCGGTGGCGGAGTGGGTAAAGGTTGGCGGAAGCAAGGACGGAGAAATTACCGTATATGCCAATCCTGCCACCATTCGCAAAGCTGGCAACAAGGCAACAATGTGGGAGATGGATGATTCCAAGTCGGTACAGATCAATACCGTTTCTGGTAAGCCATATTTGTCACATAAAAATCAATATGAATTCGACTGTAAGGAAAAACAATGGCGAATGCTTTATGTTTACTCTTTCCACTCGGGAAATATGGGCAGCGGTGAAGTGACTCATACAAGCTCTGCTTCCAGTACTGTTCCTGGTGAAATGGGGCAAATCAGTCCTGGCAGCGCAATGGAAGATATGTGGAAAATCGCTTGCGAGCAGAAGTAACCAGTCAACGTTAACGTTGGGCAATGGTGAAATTTGATTCGTAACATTGGAGATAAAATGGAACGAAATGAACCGAATTACTGGGTAGTAGGATCAATGCTTGGAGGTACAAGTCATGGTGATATATTAAAAGACTGTATTGAACGGGGCTATTGGTATTGTTGGGACCCATGCGATAAAAGCATGGAAGAATCTGGACAAATTGAAGAATTGCGTAAAAAACTCTTATCAATTAAAGAGGGAGATAGAATAGCCGTAAAGAAACAATTAGGAGCTGGAGATAATGCGCCTTTCATTGAGATACGAGCTATTGGCATAGTTAAAGTTCGTGCTGATGATGAATGGCGTGTATATGTTGATTGGCTACTTCCTGAAAAAGGTAGCATGGTCGAAATTGGACGCCGTGTGCCAAAAAAAGGGCCGGGTGGCATCTCGTCAATTTCAGGACCATTCAAAAATAATGAATCAAACAGAGATTGGTTACCAAATATTTTCTGTATTTAATTGGTTAGGTAGACACGTTTTTTGTGTCCACGCGGATTGTCAATAAAGCGCCTGATTAATCTTGGCGAGATCCTCTTCGACCAGCGTTCCTGTTGCGGCCTTCAATTGCAGTTGGCTGATGAGGTAGTTGTATTCGGCCTGATATAAATCGCGGCGGGTGGAGTAAAGCTGCTGCTGGGCATTCAGCACATCCAGATTGGTGCGCACACCGACTTCCTGCCCCAGCTTGCTCGCCTCCAGCAAACTTTCACTGGATTTCAACGCTTGCTGTAGCGCCTTTACTTGTGCGATGCCATCTACCACGCCAAGATAGGCTTGGCGCGTTTGCAGGGCGACGGTGCGGCGGGTGTTTTCCAGGTCTTGCTTGGCGCGGTCATTGTTGGCCTCGGCTTCGCGCAATTTGGACTGAACTTCCCCACCTTGATACAAAGGTAAGTTGAGTTGCACACCGATGGCCTTATTGTGGCCGTCGCTGCCAAATCCAAAGGCGCCGCCGCCAGCCGAGACTTCGGCATAACTGGCGACCAAATCCAGCGTCGGGTAGTGCCCCCCGCGATTGCGCGCTACTTCCTTTTCTGCCAATTCAGCGCCCGCTTGCGCCACAACGACTTGCAGGCTGCGCTGCTGCGCTTCTTCCACCCATTTTTCCACGTCGCCCGGCTGCGGCGCATCCAGTTTGAGTTCCTTGCCCAGATGGCGCAGGTCGCCCGGCACGGCGTAGACGATCTGTTGCAACGCGCGTTTCTTGATTTCAAGATTGCTTCGAGCCGCAATTTCCTGTGAGTTGGTGAGGTCGTAACGGGCCTGTGCTTCGTAAGTGTCGGTAATGGTAGCGGTGCCTACTTCGAAATTGCGCTTGGCTTGTTCGAGTTGTTCGGAGATAGCGTTCTTCTGTGCCTCGGCAAGCTGCACGCTGTCCTGCGCGATCAGCACGTCGAAGTAGGCTTGCGCCACGCGCACGATCAAATTCTGTTCCGCCGCCTTGAACTGCGCCTCGGTCTGCGTGACCTGCAATTCAGCCTCGGTGTAAGCCACCCAATTCTGCTGGCGGAACAGCGGCTGTGTCAGGGTCACGCCATAACCATTGCTGTTGAACTGCATCCCGCCATTGGGGAGCGGGAGATTCCCGACACCGGGGATAAGGAAAGCGCCGCGATACTGAATCGTGTTGTCGTTGTAGGTGGTGTTGGCGCTCAGATTCACGCTGGGCAAAAGCAACGAACGGCCCTGCGGCAATTTCTCCTGCCCGGCCCGCTGGGTTGCCCGTGCTGCTGCGAAAACCGCATCCTGAGATTGTGCCTCATGATAGGTTTCGAGCAAGTCCGCCGCCCGTACGAGAGGAGCGGTGCTTAATGCAGCAAGCGCCAGTGCAAATTGTATAGATTTAGTAGGTGTCATGGCCGCGTTGAATATTAGTATTTTCTAATACTACACGCACGGGTAATTAATTTCAAGCTGCGCCGTCAATAACCACAATCAAAACACGAAGCGCTCGGGTTGCAGCGCATTATGCAATGGTGCGACAACGGTTTCAAACAGGGTGACACTCTCGAAAACGCCGGGTGCCACACAAGTTATCGATTTGGCATGCATCGCCGGAGCATCGCCGACGATAGCGAACAAACGTCCACCCGGCTTTAAGCTGTTTTTAAATACTTCCGGCAGCACTGGCACTGAGCCGGTCAGCACGATCACATCATATTCACCCGGCCAGCCCTGCGCCGCATCGCCCTGCGCTAAGGTCACATTGTCGATATGCCGTGCCGCAAGATTTTTTTCCGCGAAGGCAAGCAGTTCCGGCACGATCTCCACGCTCGTTACATGTTCTGCCAAATGGGACATCAGAGCGGTCAGATAGCCGCTACCGCTGCCGACTTCCAGCACCCGGTCTCTGGGTTTAAGCTTCAATGCCTGCAATGCGCGCGCCTCAAGCTTGGGTTGCCACATTGAAACCCCATGTCCCAGCGGAATTTCAATATCCATGAAAGTCATCTCCCGACTGGCAGGCGGCACGTAATGCTCGCGTTTGACCTTGCTCAGCAAGTCCAGCACCTGCATATCCAGCACATCCCAAGGCCGGATCTGTTGCTCAACCATATTGAAGCGCGCTTGTTCCATGTTCTTCATCTCCCTCTAACTCCTGAGCATAGTTATCGTTATCCTAAATTTTCCTTAGCTCGTCATTCCCGCGAAGGCGGGAATCCAGCGAACACAAACAACCCGCGAAGCGGACAACTCCGATGCTGTCCCGCTTTGCGGGAGTTTGTTTAATCATCTGGATTCCCGCCTTCGCGGGAATGACGCAGTTTTAAGTAGTGGACTATTTGGAATTTCTACCAGCGCAGTATAACTCCACTCAACGCTTGCAGCCAGCTTGCTTTGACAGCCGCTTTAAAGTACCTTGACAACCTGCGTGGGGGTCTTCGCCTGTTTTGGGTCGAAGTGAGAAAAACCCTTTGAACCTGTACGGATAATGCCGTCGTAGGGAAGCGTCTTCGATGCTCCTTACTCTATTTGATCTGGAGCAACACACCATGAATGCCAATCCCAAGTTTCTCAGCCAAGCCGCGCACGTTGATGCGGCGGCGATCAAGCCCTTGCCGAATTCGCGCAAGGTATATGTCGAGGGTAGCAGACCCGATATCCGCGTGCCGATGCGCGAAATCTCGCAGGCCGATACCCCTGCCGGGATGGGTGCGGAAAAAAATCCGCCTATCTATGTGTACGACTGTTCCGGCCCCTATACCGACCCGGCTGTAAAAATTGACATTCGCTCCGGCCTGCCTGCCATGCGCGAAGGCTGGATCGCCGAGCGCAATGATACCGAGCAACTCTCTGCACCGAGTTCGCAATACGGCAAGCAACGTCTGGCCGATCCCGAGTTGGCAGAAATGCGCTTCAACCTTAAGCGCGCGCCGCGCCGAGCGAAAGTGGGCGCTAACGTCACACAGATGCACTATGCGCGGCAGGGCATCATCACGCCGGAGATGGAATACATCGCCATCCGCGAGAACCAAAAGGTTGAGGGACTTTCCGATCTGCTGAAATCTCAGCACCACGGCGAGCATTTCGGCGCGTCCATCCCGAAAATCATCACCCCCGAATTCGTGCGCGACGAAGTCGCTCGTGGCCGCGCCATCATACCGGCCAACATCAACCACCCCGAAGTCGAGCCGATGATTATCGGGCGCAATTTTCTGGTCAAGATCAACGCCAACATCGGCAACTCCGCCCTCGGTTCGAGCATACAGGAAGAAGTCGAGAAGATGACTTGGGCGATTCGCTGGGGCGGCGACAACGTGATGGATCTTTCCACCGGCAAGCACATCCACGAAACGCGCGAATGGATCATCCGCAATTCGCCGGTGCCGATT
>Ga0182030_10009933_pt1 | contig 19410 bp, 12 predicted proteins | sample 812S3MmetaG_FD_121299 | JGI IMG/M metagenome (GOLD analysis project Ga0182030, IMG submission 121299) | Permafrost microbial communities from Stordalen Mire, Sweden - 812S3M metaG (Illumina Assembly) | ecosystem: Environmental > Terrestrial > Soil > Wetlands > Permafrost | place: Sweden... | reverse complement strand
CGACTCTTCTGTCAAGGGCAGCCTCGAACGAGGTCGATTTGCCGGTAGAGTATGAGCCGCTCGTGTGGCCGTCAACCGTGTCGCGCCTGCCTGGTGGCGACTTGCCGGATCGGGAGGCTTCTGGGAGACCTGGCTGGCCATTACGCCAGCACCGCAAGCGTGGCTCGAGTTCGATGTCGAGAACCTCAGAAGCCTCTGCAACCCTTGAGCCGCAGGGGTATCTTGGGTTGATCAAGAACAAGGCGGCGCCATGGGACAAACCGTCAGTCGATTCATTAGAGGTGTACGCGGTTCGCGCCCTTGGTCATGATCGCCGCACCCGCGCGTGCCGCCGCGATGGCCTCGCTCGAGATCTGCTCGGGTGTAGTCGGCAAATGCGGCGACATGGAGGGCGTATGCACGCCGCCGGGGAGGGCGCACGTGAGAATCGCCGAGTCAAAGGCTTTCATCGCTCGAGATCCCCACGGGGTGTGCACCCCCATTCGAACCGGAAACACTGCCGGCCCGAAGATCTTAAGCGCTGTTTCCGATGCGCGCTACCGATCCGGTCCCGCGGTGATCGATCGACCACGGCGTATCGGCAGGGACATCGGTTCTTTGCAGGAGCGTGACCCCCCTTGATCGCCCACGCTATTTCGCGAGGACGATGTGCGTGGCTCTGTCCGTCGGCACATGCTCGACGGTCCGATATCCCAGAGCGCGCAGATCCAACCCCCTGAAGAGCGATTCGCCCTGGCCAAGCACAAGCGGGGCGATGGCGAGGTGAATTTCATCCACGTGGCCGGCCTGAACGTACTGCCTCACGGTCTCGACACCGCCGCCAATCTTCACGTCCCTTGCGCCTGCCGCTTCGCGCGCCTTTCGCAGCGCACTCTCCAGGCCGTCAGCGACGAAATGAAAGGTCGTCCCCCCCAGCATCTCGATCGGCGATCGCGGAAAATGTGTCAACACGAATGTGGGCGCATGATAGGGCGGATTGTCGCCCCACCAGCCTTTCCATTGATCGTCCGGCCATTCCCCGCGAACCGGTCCGAACATGTTGCGGCCGAGGATGAAGGCGCCGAAACCGTCCATTGCGCGTCGGGCAAACCCATCATCGGGGCCGGTTTCACCGCCGTCTTTTCCGACCATCTGACGAAAGGTCCGCGTTGGGAAGAACCACTGGAAGAGCTCCTCGCCGCGCATACCGAGCGGATGATCCAAACTCTGGGCGGTTCCCGCAGCGAAGCCATCGAGCGACACACCGAACCCGGCAACTCTAACTTTGGTCATTCACGTCTCCATCGATGCGGTAATGCACGCTGGTTCGACCCCAGGCTTGCACGGGAGTTTCTGTTGGCGGCGGCTGTTGGCGGACCGCTCATTTCGCAGGCATATCAGCTATGCGGAGTTTTCTCCCCGGTATGACCGAACTGTAGTGCGCTATGCTCGATTCGAACCAACGAACCTGGCGAGTGCCAATCAAGATGAATCGTCTGCTGCAGGGTGTTCGAGTCATCGAGGCCGCCTCCTTCGTTGCCGCGCCGTCCTGCGCGTTGCATCTGGCCCAGTTCGGTGCCGAAGTCATCCGAATCGATCCCCTCGGCGGCGGTCCCGATTTTCATCGATGGCCGCTCGCACCCGAAAGCGACGCCAGCTTGTACTGGGAAGGCCTCAACAAGGGCAAGCGTTCCGTCGCCATCGATCTGACCCATCCCGACGGTCGTGCGCTCATGATAGACCTCATCGCCGCGCCTGGCGCGAACGCCGGGCTCCTGGTGACGAACTTCCCCGTCGACGGGTTCTTGGGTTTCGCGAAGTTGAAACCGCGCCGCGAGGATCTGATTTGCGTGCGCGTGATGGGATGGCCGGACGGCCGCTCGGCCGTCGACTACACGGTGAATGCGGCGGTCGGCGTTCCAGCCCTCACGGGCCCCGCGCAGTATCCGGGTCCGGTCAATCACGTCTTGCCAGCCTGGGATCTGCTGACGGGAGCCTACGCTGCGTTCTCGCTGGTTTCGGCGGAGCGCGCTCGACGCCAAGATGGCCTGGGACGGGAAGTCCGTATCGCTCTTTCGGACGTCGCGATCGCCTCGCTCGGCCATCTCGGCCAGATTGGCGAGGTGCAGGTCCATGGGGCGGACCGGCAACGCATGGGCAACCAACTCTTTGGCGCGTTCGGCCGCGATTTCGAAACCGAGGACGGCCGCCGGGTGATGATTGTGGCGATCACGGCCCGGCAATGGGCCGCGCTGGTGGGGGCCTTGAGTCTCGAGGCGGACATCGAAGCACTCGAGTCGACGCTTGGAGTGCGTTTCGCGGAGCGCGAAGGCGTCCGATTTCGATATCGGGAGGAGCTGAACTCGATGGTCCAAGCCGCTATCGGCGGTCGGCGCTTAGCCGAGCTCGCGGCCACGTTCGATTCGCGGGGAGTCTGTTGGTCTCGGTACCAGACCCTCGGCCAGGCCGTCGCCTCGGAGCCGTTCTTCGGCGAGGCGAATCCCATGCTAGCGCCGCTCGAGCATCCAAGCGGCCGATATCTAACCCCGGGCGCGCCCGTAAGTCTTTCGTCGGAGCCTCGGCGCAGCGCGTGTCCCGCCCCGCGCCTCGGCGCCGATACGGCACACGTCTTGTCGGAAGTCCTGCATCTCTCGAATGCGGCCATCGGCGCGCTCCACGATCGGGGCATCGTGGCGAGCGCATGAGCGTGGCCGCCAATCCACCGAGCGCGGCGGACCTGGAGCGATGGCGCGCCCATATCGGTCGAAGCGAGAGCCGCCACCAAATTCTCGACCTGGAATCCTTGCGCCGCTATGCCGTTTCCGTCGGCGCCTCGCCGGAGGTAGAGCGCACCCTGCCGGCTCTGGCGCATTGGGCGTTCTTTGTCGAGACCGTTGAGCCCTCGATGCTGGGCTCCGACGGGCATCCGCGACGGGGGCTCGGTATCCTTCCGCCGGTGAGCCTGGAACGGCGCATGTTTGCCGGCAGCAGCATTCTTTTCAATGCTCCGCTCGAGATCAATCGTCCGGCCACGCTCACGTTGACGGTGCGCAATGTCGAGCACAAGGCCGGTTCCTCCGGCCATCTCGTGTTCGTCGAGCTGCACCGGGTGCTGAGTCAGGACGGCGTGCAGCGGGTCGCCGAACAGCAGACCATTCTCTACCGGGACCGGGCCGCGCCGATCGATCCGGTGGTCTCGAGCGGGCGCGCCTCGGAGCCGGGTGAGGAATGGGTCCCGAGCAGCGTGGATCTGTTTCGCTTTTCCGCCTCGACGTTCAATGCGCACCGCATCCATTACGATCTTCGCTACGCGCGCGACCAGGAGGGCTATCCTGATCTGGTGGTCCAGGGCCCGCTCACCGCCGCCAAGCTGTACGCGTTCAGTCAATGCCGTTCGCAAAAGCCGCTCACGGGGTTCAGGTTCCGCTTGCTGGCGCCGCTCTTCGTGAACCAGCCGGTGTGGTTGCGCGCACAGCCCGATGACGGCAGTGTCGAGGCGGTGCGCTGCGATGGGGTGGTGGCGGTCTCGGCCAGGGCCGTGGTGTAAGGCTCTCCATGCCAGCGACCGAAAGCGATGACCTGCTGCTCGCCTCGGCCCAAGCCGCGCTCGGCAGGGTCCGCGACTATTGGGAACTGGCGAAAGTCTCTGCCTATCGGGCCGTGACCGACCAGGGCTCGATCGACCCGGGCGCGATCGATGCGGGTCTGTTTGATCGAGCTCAGCGCCGGATGCACGCGCTCGCGTGGGTCGCGACCGCGCTCGAAGGCTTGGTACAGCTCGAGGGATGGTACGCACGGCTCGCGCGGGAAGGCTCCTCGTCAATCGGGGAGAAGCTCGTGTTGTCGATCGGCTTCGGAGAATATCTCGCCCAGATCTTGGGCGGCTTGCCGATGAGCCAGAACGAGCTGATTCGCCCCGCGGATTTGAGGGCCGAGGAGGCGGCGGCCCTGCTTCGCTCGCAGGCTCCCATACAGTACTTCCTGACCGCGGGTAATACCGTGTCGAACCGCGCCGAGCTCGCGGCGCTGCTTGCAGGCGGCTGGCGTCCGAACGAGCGCTTCGGCGACGAGGATCTGGACATGATGCGCGAGCAGGTGCGGCGTTTCACGGAGGATGAGATTCTGCCCCGCGCGCAAACCTGGCATTTGGCCGATGCGCTGATCCCCGACCAGGTGGTCTCGCAGATGGCCGCTCTCGGTATCTTTGGCGTCTGCATCGCCCCCGAATACGGCGGTGCCGGTCTCGGCAAGCTCGCCATGTGTGTGGTGTCGGAAGAATTGAGCCGCGGCTGGATCGCGGCCGGCTCGCTCGGGACTCGCTCGGAGATCGCTGCCGAGCTCATCGCGACGAACGGCACGCCCGAGCAACAGCGCCGCTGGCTACCCGGCATCGCTTCCGGAAAAGTGATCCCGACGGCGGTGTTCACCGAAGCCGGAGCCGGCTCGGATCTCGCGTCGTTGACGACACGCGCGACCCCGGATGGGGAGGGGGGCTGGCGCATCACCGGTGCTAAGTGCTGGATCACGCATGCCGCGCGCAGCGATCTGATGACACTGCTCGCCCGGACCGGCACGGAGCCGGGCAGGCACGACGGACTGTCGATGTTCTTGGCGGCGAAACAGCGGGCGAGACCGGATGACGACTTTCCGGATGTCGGTCTCCAAGGAAGCGAGGTTCAGGTGCTCGGTTATCGCGGCATGCGCGAATATGTGCTTGCGTTCGAGGACTTTCGCGTCGGCGCCGAGGGCTTGCTCGGCAGCTCGCAAGGGGCGGGGTTCCGGCAATTGATGCGCACGTTCGAGAGTGCCCGAATCCAGACGGCGGCTCGGGCCGTGGGGGTCGGACGCCGCGCCTTGGAGCTCGGATTGGCCTATGCACTCGAGCGGCGCCAGTTCGGCCGCCCGCTCGCCGAGTTTCCGCGCATCGCCGACAAGCTCGCCATGATGACCGTCGAGACGGTCGTTGCTCGCGAATTGACCTATTTCGCGGCCCGACGCAAGGACGCCGGCGCGCGCTGCGATGTGCAGGCCGGGATGGCGAAGCTGCTCGCGGCGCGCGTGGCATGGAGCAACGCCGATGCCGCGCTGCAAATTCATGGCGGCAATGGATACGCGCTGGAATATGAGATCAGCCGCATTCTCTGCGATGCGCGCATCTTGAATATTTTCGAAGGCGCGGCGGAGATCCAGGCAACCGTGGTGGCACGGGGACTGCTCACGCGAGCGTGAGCAGTCCCCCTCAAGGGGCCGCGCGCGGCGTCACTCCTCCCAGCACCCCGTCTTCCAGGGATCGCCCGACTTCACGCGCGACCAGCTCGAGGACGGCGGACGCAAGCCGGGTGACCGGCTTGTGCAAGGGTGTTGCGAGCACGAGCAACGCCTGCATCTCGGCGTGATCGAAGCGGCGCGCCACGAGTCGTCCGGCGCGAACTTCGCGATGTACGGCACCGAGCGGCAGCACGCCGCGCGAGTGACCGCTTTGCACCAGCTCCTTGGTCGCGTCGAGCGAGTCGAGCTCGGCGGTGATGTTCATTTTGATGTTCAGCCGGGCCGCCGCCTTGTCCACGATCTTGCGCATGCCATTCTCCGGCGATGCCAGTACGAAGCTGCCCGTCGCGAGCTCCGCCAAATCCGCCGTGGCGCCGCGGGTTAACCCCGCGGGCGCCTCGACGAGATACAGATATTCCAGGAGCAGCGGGTTGACCAGCAGCGTCGCGCTACGGCGCACATCGTAGAGCACCGCCACATCGATGCGACCCGCCTCGAGCCATTCGGCCAGCGCGCCGCTGAATGCGACCACCACGCGCAGCCGCGCCTCCGGGTATTGGCCGATGAAGGTGCGAACGATGGATGCCGAGATGGCCGCCCCGAGCGAGGGCGGCAGCCCCAGGGTCACCGTGCCGCGCAGGCGCATCGGCTCCGCCAGGAATTCCTCTTTCAGGCCGTCGATGGACTGGATGATTTGTCGGGCCGTTTCGACGAGCTTGAACCCCGGCTCCGTGAGCTTGACGCCCCGACCGTCGCGGTACAGCAGCCGGGTGCCGAATTCGCGCTCCAGGCGCTGCACGTGGCGGCTCAGTGCCGATTGCGTGAGGCCGGTTTTGGCCGCGGCGCGCGTGAAACTTGCCTGATCGGCGACGATCACCAGAAGTCTCAAGGTCTCGAGTTCCATGCTTGCTTCATCCTTCGCGAACCCAGCATCTGCTGAATAGCTGATAAGCCGGGGCAGCGCGCCATCTCAGCCGGCCGGCCGCTACCATGTCAAGCGAGCGCTCACCTGGCAAAAGATCAATGTCGAATGACGGACTGAATGCGATGAGTACCCCACAAGAATTGCACACTTTGGCGCTCAGCAGTGCCTACATCCAGGATATCCTCGACCGCTATCGGTCGGAGCCCGCGAGCCTCGCAAGCGACTGGCGCGCGGCGCTCGACCTCATCGACGGCTATTTTCCGCAGGTGCTCGAGGAGCGTGCGGGCGGACCGGCGGGCGCGGCGGCTTTCGACCTGGTGCGCCGATTCGCTCACCTCGGCGCGGCGCTCGATCCGCTGGGGCGCCCGCTCGACCCACCTGGGGCGCTGCTGCGCGACGGCTTCGCACGCATGCTCCTCGAGCTCTCGCCTGCGGGCGCAAACGATGCGGCGCTTAAGGCGATTCTCGAGCGCTACGCGGGGGCGCTCGCCATCGAGACGGGTCACATCGACGACGCCCCCTGCGTGCAATGGATTCACTCCAGGCGCGAACGAACGGCGGCGCCCGAACCCGAGACCAGCCGGCGGGCACTGCAGCTCATCGCGCGAGCGGAGGCGTTCGAACGTTTCATGGCCGTGCGCTTCACGGGCAAGAAGCGGTTTGGAGCCGAGGGGGCGGAGTCGCTGCACGCGTTGCTGGGCCGGCTCTTCGACCGAGCGGCGCAGGCGGGCATTCAAGAGGTGGTCATCGGAACGATGCATCGAGGCCGCCTCGGCTTGATGGTCAATCTGCTTGCGCAGCCGGCGGGTCAGATGTTTGCCCGGATGAAAGGCGAGTATCCGTTGCCGGATCCGGGGCGGTCGGCCGACGTCCCCTATCATATTGGGCTCGACACCCGCATTCAGACCCGGTATGGCCCCCTCGCAATCCGGTTGCTGCCGAATCCCTCGCATCTGGAGGCGATCAACTGCGTTGCGCTGGGCTACGCCCGCCACCGCCAGGACCGAGCGAGCTCGCCCGCGCACGTGCTCCCGATCGTTCTTCATACCGACGCCAGCGTCATCGCACAAGGCGTCGTCGCGGAAGGAGTGCAGCTCGCGCACTTGCCGGGCTACACGGTGCGCGGTGCGCTCCACATCATTGTCAATAACCAAATTGGCTTCACCACGAATCCCGCGGATGGCCGCTCGTCGCGGCACTGTAGCGGCGCATGGAAAGCCATCGATAGTCTGATCGCCCACGTCAACGCGTACGAGGTGGACGCGGTCATCGAGGCGGCCGACCTGTGCTTCGATTTTCGCCGCGAATTCGGATCCGAAAGCGTCATCGACTTGGTGTGCGTGCGCCGCAACGGCCACAACGAGGTCGATGAGCCTCGCTTTACGCAAGGGTCCTACTACGCGGTCGCGGATGCCCTCCCGCCCATCTCCGAGGGGTATGCCCGATCGCTCGTTGCGAAGCAGATCATCGAGCCGGCGTTCGTGGCCTCCGTGCAGGAGGCCTGCCGCCGGGAACTCGACGAGGCCTATGCCCACACGGGCTCGGCGGTCGATCGGGCGCCGCAGATGAACGAACCGGAGTCCGCCACGTTCGCGCCTTTGGAGAGCATCGCCCGCGAAGCTTGCCGCCTTCCCGCCGCTGGGAATATTCATCCCAAAGTGCGGCAATTCGTCGCACAACGCGCGGAAGAATTGGCAACCGGGATCTCCTGGGCCACGGCCGAGCTGCTCAGCCTGGGCAGCATCCTGTCTGCTGGCTGGAGCGTGCGCCTGGCCGGCCAGGATGTGGAACGCGGCGCCTTCTCCCAGCGGCATTTGGGGATCATCGATACGGTCTCGGGTGAGCGATATGGGCTCTACCAGGAGCGTCCTGTCGGCTGGGGCACGTTCCAGATCTTCAATTCCCCGCTTTCTGAATATGCCGCGCTGGCGTTCGAGTACGGCTATTCCCTCGGTCAGGAGCGCAGCGTCAGCCTCTGGGAGGCTCAATTCGGCGATTTCGCCAATTGCGCACAAGCGGTATTCGATCAGTTCATCTGCAGCGGCGAGGAGAAATGGGGCCAGCACAGCAATCTCGTGGTGCTGTTGCCGCACGGCCTCGAAGGGCAGGGGCCCGAGCACTCCTCCGCGCGGATCGAACGGATGTTGCAGCTTGCGGCAAACGATAACCTGCGCCTGGCCCATCCGAGCACGCCGGCCAATTATTTTCATCTGCTGCGCAGCCAGATTTGTCGCACGCCGCGGCGGCCTTTGCTCGCGGTCACGCCGAAGAAGCTATTGCGTCTTAAGGCCGCGCTGTCGCCGCGCGGCGATCTCGAGCGCGGTGCCTTCGAGCCGATCCTGGTGACCCCGGCCGCCTCGCCCGCCAACACGCTCATTCTCTGCAGCGGCAAGATCTATTACGACCTGATGGAAATCCTTGCCGACGGCGAGCGGCCCGCCATCACGGTGATCCGGCTCGAGCAGCTGTATCCCTTCCCGGCGGTGGATATTGCCCGCGCGTTGGCGTCGAGCGGGGCGTCCGATATTTGCTGGCTGCAGGAGGAGCCGGCAAATTTTGGCGCCTGGCAGTGGCTTCGAGGACGTCTCGAACAGGCGATGGCCGCGGCGGGTCTGCCGTCGCCGAGGTTGCGCTGCGTCAGTCGTCCGGAGTGCCCGTCGCCCGCCGGAAGCTTCCACGCGGAGCATATGCAAGACCAGCGAAGGCTGATCGACGCGGCGATCGGCGCGTCGATCGCCGCGCAGCCCGGGTGACCGCGCCGATTCACCGTTCGACGACGACCTCGCTCACCTGCATCACCGGAGTCAAGTCGGTGTAGTTGGGAATATCGCCCATGATCTCGGCGGCGTGCGGACCGAAGCCCTGGTTGAAGGCCTCCATGCTGTCGCAAAAGATGTGGCACATGCCGATGTAGGTGGGCGCCGTTCCCGGTGCGGCACCCGCGATGCCCTTGTCGACGGTGTAGTACAAACAGCGTGCGCCCATGCGAGCCTTGACCAGCGGCATGTGCTTGTCGCGGTAATAGGCATGATCGAATCGGGCCCCGGGCTTGTTCGGATACATCACGCTAACTTTGATCATTGATTACTCCATGGTTTGGTGAAATGTGAAATGGCGCTCGCTCATGACCGCATCGATCCCAACATCGCCCGGATGTCCTCGATCACAGCCGGATCTTCGATCGTCGGCGGAATCTCAAATTTCGCGCCGTCCGCCAAGCTGCGCAGCGCTGCCCGCAAGATCTTACCCGAGCGGGTTTTCGGCAGCTTGGGCACGACGCATACATGCCGAAACGCGGCCACCGCGCCGATGTGAGTTCGCATCAGCATCACCAGCTCCTCTTTGAGGGCGGTGGGCTCGAGCTTGGCGTCGACCCGCCTCACCACGAAGCCGAGCGGCACGTGGCCCTTGATCTCGTCCACCATGCCGACCACCGCGCATTCCGCCACGGCCGGGTGGCTTGCGAGGACGGCCTCCATGGCGGCGGAGGAAAATCGATGTCCCGCGATGTTCATGACGTCATCGGTCCGGCCCATCACCCAGACATCGGCTTGCGCGTCGACGCGGCCTGCATCGCCGGTACGATACCATCCGGGAAAAGTGTCCAGGTAGCTGCGGCGAAAACGAAGGTCGTTTCCCCACAGAGTGGCTGCGCAGCCCGGCGGCAGCGGCAGCCGGATCGCCAGATTGCCGATGATCTCACCCCGCGGCAGAACCGCGCCTTGATCGTCGAGCGCGACGACTTCATAGCCCGGGCAGGCTCGGCCGCCGGCGCCGACCTGTCTCGGTAGATGCCCCGCGCCTCGAAGGCTCGCGGTGATGGGCCAACCGGTCTCGGTCTGCCACCAATGATCGATGATGGGCCGCTCGAGCAGTCCGCCGATCCAGTGCGAGGTGGCCGGATCGCAGCGCTCGCCGGCGAGGTACAGCGCTTGCAGCGCGGAGAGGTCGCAGCGCGTCAGGAGGGCGCCGCTCGGGTCTTGCTGCTTGATCGCGCGAAGCGCCGTGGGTGCGGTGAACATCACGTTGACGCCATGCGCTTCGCACACCCGCCAGAACGCACCGGCATCCGGCGTGCCCACCGGCTTGCCTTCGTACAAGATCGTGGTCATCCGGGCCAACAGCGGCGCATACACGATGTAACTGTGCCCGACCACCCATCCGACATCGGAGGCGGTCCACATCACCTCGGCGGGCTTTGCCCCATAGATCAAGTCGATCGACTGCAGCAATGCGACCGCGTGACCACCTTGATCGCGCACCACGCCTTTCGGCAGCGCCGTGGTCCCGGAGGTGTACAAGATGTAGAGCGGATCCGTTGCCTGCACCGACACCGGCGGGTGCGCGCTCGCGGCAGCGACGGCGGCGTCGAAATCGTGATCGCGCCCCGCTATCAACCGCGCGGGAAGCATGGGCCGCTGCAAGATCAAGCAGGCCGGCGGCGGAGCGCTGCTCATGGCGATCGCCTCATCGAGCAACGGTTTGTAGGCGATGATGCGTCCGGGCTCGAGACCGCAGGACGCGGATATGATCAGGGTTGGCCGCGCGTCGTCGATTCGCTGAGAAAGCTGTTGCGCGGCGAACCCGCCGAACACGACGCAATGCACGGCGCCGAGGCGGGCGCATGCAAGCATGGCCATCACCGCTTCAGGCACCATCGGCATATAGATGAGCACACGGTCGCCTTTGCTCACGCCGAGCGAGGCGAGCGCGCCCGCGAGTTTCGCGGTTCGGTCGAGGAGTTCCGCGTAGGTGAAGCGGACAATGGCCCCGGCCATGGGGCTGTCCCAAATCAGCGCGGTCTGTTCGCCATGGCCTGCCGCCACGTGACGGTCCAGGCAGTTGAAACAGGTATTGAGCCGTGCTCCGCGGAACCATTGTCCATACGGTCCGGTGGAGGGGTCGAAGACGGTGTCCCAGCGGCGATCCCAGCTGATGTGTTCAGCCGCCTTCTCCCACCAGCCAAGCGGATCGGATTGCCACGTCGCGTAGGCGGCTTCGTACGATGAGAATTCGCTCATGATGGATCGCCTCTGCGTTGATCGTTGAGTCTGCTGCGGTTTGCCATGGCCCAAGGTGCGCTGTACATTCCGCTCGCCATCGAAGGATTTCCCACATGACTACGCTGAATCGTCGATCTCTCCTGACTCTCGGCTGTCTCGCGGGTACCGCGGCTCTGGGTGACGCGGGCGCGTCGGGCGCCACCGAGAAAAACCAGGGCCCCGCGCACGGCCGGGCTGTTCGAAGCCGCGGCTTGCATCACGTCGCGATCCGCGTACGCGATTGGGACCGAACGCTGCGCTTCTACAGCGAAGTGCTCGGTTACCGTGTCAAGCTGGCCTGGGAGGAGGGCACGGGTACCTTGAGCGAGCGACTCGCTCAGGGAAACGCCCGAAGCCAGCGCTGGGCCTATATCGACACCGGCAATGGCGCGTACCTCGAGATCTTCGAGGACCCTGCTTTCGTGCCGCCGCCGTCTGCGGAATCGGATCCGGTTAAAAACCCTGGCGGTGCCTTGGTGCACTTTGGGGTGCGCACGTCCGACGTCGATGAAGTTTGCCGGCGCGCGCGAGCGCACGGCGCGACGGTCCTGGGGGAGCCCACGAATTACACCTTGCATACCACCACCGGGCAGGGTCCGGTGACGGTGCGGCTGTGTTTCCTGCAAGGACCCAACGGGGAATACATCGAGCTGCTGGAAGATGCCCCGTGAGTGCTCAATGTGCCGGATCATGGGCTGTCGCCGGGTGTTCCGCCGCGTACGCCTTCGACCACTCGTCCACGAAATAGCTTTGCAGCGCGCCCACATCGGCCGCGGATAACACGTCGCTGAATCGCGGCATCCCCGCCGGCTGCAGCGCCCCTTTCAGCACCACTTCCTTGAGCGCATCGAGGGAGGCCACCACGCTGCTGCGGCTCAAATCGGGCGTGATTGCCGGCACCCCGAGCGAGTGACATCGCGCGCAGTGAATGAAAAACAGGTCCTGTCCCGCCTTGACCAGCTCGGGCGAACCGGTTGCGGGCGGCGGTGTCGGGTAGGGCCCGAGCTCCGCTCTCAGCGCGGGCTTGGGTACCTCGGCGGCGCCGTCGAGCGCGAAGGTCAGGAGCCGCCCCTCGTTGAGATAGCGCATGCCTGGCGTTCCAAGGAAGAAATAATTCTCGCCCCCGTGGCCGCATAGGACCGAGACGTATTGAACGCCGTTCACGGCGTAGGTCATTGGCGCAGCCTCGATCGCGGTCCCCGTGTCGAAATCCTTGAGAATCTTGCCCGTCGCCGCATCGTAGACCACGAAGTGACCGTCCTCCCGTCCTGCGAAAACCAAGCCGCCGTCGGTGGACAGCGCGCCGCCATCGAGCAGCATGTAGTCCTGCGAGGTCTGCTGCTCCCAGACGACCTTGCCCGCGATCGGGTCCCAGGCTTTCAGGACCCCCTGCAGGCGCGGTTTGTCGCCATCGGGCGCAACGGTCGGAAACCGCGGAAGCGGTCCCACCAATGTTTCCCACAGCTCGTACGACAACAATTTGTCGGGAACGATGAGGGCGATGCCGGTCGCCTGATCGACATCGCTCAATCTTGAATAGGGATTCTTGCGCACGTCGGCCAAGATGTTGCCCGTCTCGATCGCGGGGATGTAGACGAGACCCGTCGCGCGGCTGTACGACATCGGCGGCCAGGAATGCGCGCCGTATCCGCTGGGGTAGACGATCTTGGGTGAGGCTTCGTAATTGACGGCGGGGTTCACGATGGGGCGAAAAGCCTGATCGAGCCCGGTGGACCAGTTCATGTACGCAAACGGGCGTACGGATAAGGGGCGCCCCGTTTCCCGGTCGAGCACGTAGAAATAGCCGTTCTTATTGGCCTGCATCAGCACTCGATGCCTCTTTCCATCGATGGTGAGTTGGGCGAGTACGGGATTGGCGATGGCATCGTAGTCCCAAACATCGCCCGGCGTCGTCTGGTAATGCCAGGCCATGCGGCCGCTGTCAGCATGCAATGCGATGATCGACGCCGCATACAAACGGTCGGTCGAGGAGCCGCCGGACCAGTCGCGTTTGCCCTTCCAGGGAGCGGCATTGCCGGTGCCGAAGTACACGAGATCGAGGTCCGGATCGTAGGCGATTTGGCCCCAGACCGTGCCGCCGCCGCCGTAGGCCGGATCGCGCTTCGGATCCCAGGTGCGCGAAGCAGACACGAGTTCCGGCGCCGGGTTCTCATCGCCGAGCCGGGGAACCGTATAAAACCGCCATGCCAGCTTGCCCGATTGCGCGTCGAAGGCCGAGACGTACCCGCGCACGCCCCCGGCCAGGTTGTCGCCCCCGGCGGTGCCGACGACGACCACGTGTCCTGCAATCTGCGGAGCGCCGGAGCAGGCATATCCGGCGGTTTTCACAGCCAACGTTTCGGATTGCCAAACGATCTTTCCGGTGAGTGCGTCGAGCGCGAACAGCCGGCAATCGGTGGCCACGGCATAAACCTTGCCATGCCAGAGGGCGAGGCCTCGGGTCGTGACATCGTCACCCGCCCAGCGCGCGAAGGAAGGATCACTGTGCGGATCGAACGCCCACTTCTGCGCGCCGCTTGCGGCATCCACTGCATAGACGTTGCCCCAGATGCCCGAGACGTAAAGCGTGCCATCGACGACCAGCGGCGTGGCTTCCATCCCGCGATAGGTGCCGGTCTTGAACTGCCAGGCAAATCCCAACCGGGACACGGTATCGGCATTGATTTGCTTCAGCGGGGACGAGAACGACGCGTCTCGGTCGCGGCCGTTCGTCATCCACTCTCCGGGCTCATGATCGGCATTTCGCAGCCGTTCGAGCGAGACCCCGGCGCTCGAACGAGCGGGAGCCGCGACTGGCGTCTCGCTCCGCGCCTCGGTCGTCGCATCCGCCATCGCCAGGCCGATGAGCGCCAGGCCGGCTGCAAGCGGGCCGAGAAGTCGCCGGTCCCCGGCTCGTATGGGTTCGAAACGTCGCCCGCGATTCAGCTTCTGCATGGTGGTGAATACCTTATGTTAAACCTGTGCTTGCCTGTCATCGGTCATCGCAGATGGCGCAGTGTATGGGCGAGATCCTCGACCTGTTCCTCTGTCACCGCCCAAGAGCAGACGAACCGGACGCTCCCCGCGTTGAACCGGCTGGCTCGCCAACCCAAACCCTGCAGCCGATCGAATGCCGCCTCATTCATCTCCACGAACACGCAATTCGCCTCGACAGGATAAAGAATCTTGAAGGGCATCAAGGCAGCGAGTTTTCGCGCCATGGCGTTGGCGTGACGCGCATGTGCGATCCAAGGTGTTTCCTCGAGACCCCGATTCCCGAGCATGCCAAGCCAGGGTGCTGCCAGAAATCGCGACTTCGAATACAGATGTCCCGCCTGTTTCAGGCGGGCGTCGAAGCGGCGCGACAGGCTCTTGTTGAACAGCACCATCGCGTCGGACAGCGGTGCGCCGGATTTCGTTCCGCCGAGCACGAGAATGTCGGCGTTGCCGCGGCCGAGTGTCCGTGCATCGAATCCCGCGGCGATCGCGTTGGCGAGCCGCGCTCCGTCGATGTGTACGCGAAGCGCGCATTCGGTGCCCAAGGCGCAAAGCTGCGTGAGCTCCGCCGTGGTGTACACCGTTCCGCACTCCGTTGCATTGGTCAGCGACAAGGCGGCGGCGCTCTGGCGGTTGGCTGCATCCGGCAGTCGCGTCTCGGCGCGAAGCGCATCGCACCCGATCTTCCCTTCCGGCCCCGCAAGGCCGCGAACGATCAAGCCCTGTCCGAAGAAGTTCGCGGCCCCAGCCTCGTGGGTGATCAGATGCGCTTCGCTGTGCGCGAGCACCGCCTCGAACGATCTGCACAGCGCCGCACACGCGAGCGCGTTTCCGGCCGTTCCGGAGGCAATGAAGTACACGTCGGCATCCGCATCGAGGAGCGCACGCACGGAATCGGCGGCCTGGCGGGTCACCGCATCGGCGCCATATCCCGGCATGAATCCCTGATTGTGGGCGGATAAAGCCGACAGGGCCTCGGGACACGCGCCGGCGGTATTATCGGACAGGAAATCGAACCGCGGAGCTTTCATATTCCCCCGCGCAGTACTCGCACTCTCGCGCCGCTTCGGGTATACATCCGGGCATGCCCAATTCCGCGTTGCCAAGGTCGCCCTACAAGATACAGCGCTCGGGCTTGCCGGAAGCTCTTGCAGCCTCGCTGCAGGAGAGAATATTGAGCGGTCAATTCAAGGAAGGCGATCAACTCGTTCAGGATGCGCTCGCGCGCGAATACGAAGTGAGCCGCATGCCGGTTCGCGAAGCATTGCGCCAATTGGAAGCGGCCGGTCTCGTGAAGTTGCGGCTGCATAAAGGTGCGGTGGTCACCTCCGTTCCGACGGAACAAATCGCCGAGTTGTTTCATCTACGCTGCCTGCTCGAGAGCGACTTGCTCGCGGCGGCCCTCCCGAAAATGCAGCCTGCCGACCTCGCCGCCGCCAGCGAGCTCTGCGTGCGGTTGGAGGTCGCCTACGAGAACAAGGCCATCGGTCAATGGGGTCCGCTCAACTGGGCGTTCCATCGCCGGTTGTATGAGCCCTCGGGCCGGATTCAGACGCTGCAGATGGTCCAGTCGATCAACCTGCAGACCGAGCGCTACATACGCATGCAGCTCACCTTGACCAAGTCGTTCGCAGTCGCCAATGCCGAGCACCGTAAATTGCTTCGTTTGTGCGCGGGTCGCGACCATGAATTAGCCGTCCAGTATCTAGTCAAGCACATCGATGAGGCGGGACGAAAGCTCTTGCACGTGATCGCCGGTAGCCGACACGGTACCGCCCAAGCGGGCGGAATCGCGCTGCAGCGCCCGACCGCCGCCCCCTAATTTGCGCAGAACGCTAGACCTCGATTATACACGGGTGTAGATTGGATCCAATCGATCATCCACAAGATTTAGGACCGAGACGCATGCCGGCAGCCCACTCCTCCGACACTTGGCGCTTTTGGATAGACCGTGGCGGCACGTTCACGGACATCGTCGCGGAGAATCCCGCGGGCAAGCTCATCATCCATAAGCTGCTGTCGGAGAACCCGGGCCGCTATTCGGATGCGGCCGTTCACGGCATCCGGCATTTATTGGGCATCGCCCGGGGGGCGATCCCGGCCGGCCGCATCGCCGAGGTGAGAATGGGCACCACGGTCGCCACGAACGCGCTGCTCGAGCGCAAGGGCGAGCGCACGCTGCTCGCCATCACGCGCGGATTCCGCGATGCGCTTCGAATCGCCTATCAAAATCGGCCCAAACTGTTCGAGCGCGATATCATCCTGCCGAGCCAGCTCTACGAGCAGGTCGTCGAGATCGACGAGCGGCGGGACGCAGATGGGCATGTCATCGCCGACCTGGATGAGTCGGGCGCCCGGCGGTCGCTGCGGGCCGCCTTCGATGCCGGCATTCGCGCGGTGGCGGTCGTGTTCATGCACGGCTACCGCTACCCCGAACATGAGATGCGCGTAGCCGAGATCGCGCGCGAGATCGGCTTCACGCAAGTCTCCACCAGTCATGAGACCGCGGCGCTCATGAAACTCGTCGGCCGGGGCGACACGACCGTCGCGGATGCCTATCTGTCGCCCATCCTCAAGCGCTACGTGGACCAGGTGACCGGGGAATTGGGCCCGAACGTTCCGCTGTTGTTCATGCAGTCGAACGGCGGGCTCACCGCCGCCGCGCGGTTTCGAGGCAAGGACTCGATCTTGTCGGGGCCCGCCGGCGGCATCGTCGGGATGGCGCAAACCGCAACCCTGGCAGGATTCGACAAGGTCATCGGGTTTGACATGGGCGGCACCTCCACCGACGTGTCGCACTTCGACGGCACCTACGAGCGCAGCTTCGAGACGGTGGTGGCCGGGGTGCGCTTGCGGGCGCCCATGATGAAGATCAACACGGTCGCAGCGGGCGGGGGTTCCATCTGCCGCTTCGATGGCGGACGCTTTCGCGTCGGGCCGGACTCGGCGGGTGCGAATCCAGGACCCGCGAGCTACCGCCGCGGCGGTCCCTTGACCATCACGGACTGCAACGTGATGGTGGGGAAGCTTCAGCCGGAGATATTTCCGCACGTTTTCGGGCCGAACGGCGATCAGCCGCTCGATGTGAAGGTGGTGCGCGAGAAGTTCGAGGATCTCGCGAGCGAAGTCGAGCGCTCCACGGGACACCGGCTCAGTGTATCGGCGATCGCCGAGGGATTTTTGGCGATCACCGTCGACAACATGGCCAATGCCATCAAACAGGTCTCGGTGGCGCGCGGCTATGACCTGATGCCCTACACCCTCGCCTGCTTCGGAGGTGCCGGCGGCCAGCATGCCTGCCTGGTGGCCGATGCGCTCGGGATGAACCGGATCATGGTGCATCCGCTCGCCGGCGTGCTGTCCGCCTACGGCATGGGACTCGCCGAAACGCGGGTCATGAAGCAAACGACGGTCGAGGCGGTGCTCGACGCGGACTCGATGAGCCGCATTCGCGCGCTCACCGACGAGATGGGACTGCGCGCTCTGACGGAGATCGAACAGCAGGGAGTGGACCGGGCTCGCACGCGCACGGAGGTGCGTGTCCATATCAAATACGCGGGCTCGGATAGCGCCATAGAAATCGAGCTGGGCACGCAGGGGGAAATGGCCGCGGCATTCGCCGACGCCTACCTCAGGCGTTTCGCCTTCACCATGCCGGGTACGGCGCTGGTCGCCGAGTCGATTTCGGTCGAGGTGATCGGCGCCTCCGATGGCGCCGATGCCAAAGTCCCGCCGCTCCGCCCCAAACCGGTGGCCGTCCCGACGAACACCTACCAGGCCTATATGGCGGGTGCCCTGCACAACACCCCCGTGTTCGATCGTGCCGCGTTGCCCGAGGGGCAGGTGATTGCCGGCCCCGCCGTGATCTTCGATGAGGCATCGACCACCGTCGTTGAGCCGGGCTGGAGAGCCGCGCACACCGCCCGAGGCGACTTGGTGCTCGAGCGCATCGCGGCGAAAGCACTCCGGCGTGCCTCGGCCGAGGCGGATCCGGTACGGCTCGAGATCTTCAACAATTTGTTCATGTCGGTGGCCGAGCAGATGGGTGCGGCTCTGCAGAACACCGCTTACTCGGTGAACATCAAGGAGCGGCTCGATTTCTCCTGCGCCCTGTTCGACGCGAAAGGCTCGCTCATCGCCAACGCGCCCCACATGCCGGTGCACCTGGGCTCGATGGGGGATAGCGTGAGAGCCGCCATGGGCGCGAATCCCCAGGCGGGGGACGTGATCGCGCTGAATAACCCATACAACGGCGGCACGCATCTGCCCGATGTCACGGTGGTCATGCCGGTGTACGAGGAGGGCAGCAAGCGGCTGTTGTTCATCGTTGCCGCGCGCGGGCACCATGCGGATCTCGGCGGCAAGACGCCGGGCTCGATGCCCTCGAACAGTACCACGCTCGACGACGAGGGGGTGTTGATCGACAACTTCCTGCTGGTCAGCAGGGGCGAGTTTCGGGAGGCGGCGCTGCGCCGCCTGCTGGGCTCGGGCCGCTACCCGGTGCGCAATGTCGACCAGAACTTGGGCGACATCAAGGCGCAGGTGGCCGCATGCGCGCGAGGCGCGCAGGAGCTGCTCAAGCTCATGGACGGCCTGGGGCGAGAGGTGGTGCTCGCCTATATGGACCACGTGCGTGCCAACGCCGCGGAGTCCGTGCGGCGCATGCTGAAAGCGTTGCCGAATGGGCGATTCCGCTATGAAATGGACAACGGCGCGGCGGTGCAGGTCGCCGTCACCGTCGACCAGGGCGCGGGCCGCGCAACCATCGACTTCACCGGGACCAGCGCCCAGCTGACCGACAATTTCAATGCGCCGGCGCCGATCTGCAGGGCAGCCGTGCTCTACGTCGTGCGCACCCTGCTCGATGACGACATCCCGATGAACGACGGCTGCCTCGAGCCCATCAACCTCATTATCCCGAAGGGGTCGATGCTGAGCCCGCACTATCCGGCGGCCGTGGTGGCTGGCAACGTCGAGACCAGTCAGGTGGTGACCGATGCGTTGTACGGCGCCACCGGACGTCTCGCCGCCTCGCAAGGCACCATGAATAACTTCACGTTCGGGAACGATAAGCACCAGTACTACGAAACCATTTGCGGAGGCGCCGGAGCCGGCGAGGGATTCGACGGGACCAGCGCCGTGCACACGCACATGACCAACAGCCGCCTCACCGATCCCGAGGTGCTCGAATGGCGCTTT
>Ga0182030_10009932_pt1 | contig 19411 bp, 21 predicted proteins | sample 812S3MmetaG_FD_121299 | JGI IMG/M metagenome (GOLD analysis project Ga0182030, IMG submission 121299) | Permafrost microbial communities from Stordalen Mire, Sweden - 812S3M metaG (Illumina Assembly) | ecosystem: Environmental > Terrestrial > Soil > Wetlands > Permafrost | place: Sweden... | reverse complement strand
GCTCAGCCGCGCCTCTCCGCCGCCGCCCCGCCGCTGGCGCTGACCCACGCCGCCCCGCCGTCCGAGCCCGACGCGGCGGACGCGACGGCGCCCGCCGAGCGCGCGCAAAATGGCGCCTAACGCGTTGAAAAACCTGCGGCGCGCAACCGACTTGTCGCGGCCCTGATGAGGCAAGCTGCGGGGGCTCTGGGCAGTAGGCAGTAGGCAGTAGGCAGTCGGCAGTAGGAAGTGGCAGGACTCCTTCACGACCGCCTACTGCCGACTGCCTACTCCCTACTGCCCCCGCCAAACAGCGCCCTGAACCGGCGCGCGGCGGCCTCGGGATCGGCGGCGGCGACGATCGCCGAGACGACGGCCAATCCGTTGGCGCCCGCCGCCAAGGCCGGCGCGCCATTGTCGGGCGTCAACCCGCCGATGGCGACGATCGGCTTCCGGGTCAGCCCGCGAATCCGCCGCAGGCCGTCGATTCCGAGCGGCGGCGCAGCGTCGCTCTTGGTGGCTTGCGCATAGATCGGCCCGACGCCGAGATAATCCGCGGCCTCGGCGTCGGCGCGCAGCGCCTGGTCGAGCGCGGTGATCGACAGGCCGACGAACTTGCCCGGCCCCAGCAGCCGGCGCGCTTCCTCGACCGGCATGTCGTCCTGGCCGACATGCAATCCGTCGGCGTCGACCGCCAGCGCGACGTCGAGGCGATCGTTGATCGCCAACGGCACGCCGAGCGGCGCCAGCGCCGCCTTCAGCGCCCGCGCCTCATCGACGAAGGCGCGCGTCGTCGCCTCCTTTTCCCTCAGCTGCACCATCGTCGCGCCGCCGCGCGCCGCCGCCAGCGCGATCGCGACGACGCTGCGCCCCGCCGCCAGCCCGCGGTCGGTGACCAGGCACAGGCGCAGGCTGGCGACGTCGAACGCCATTTCAGCGCGCCCGCAATCGCGTCGCGACGTCCGAGGCCGAGACGGAATCGAGCGCGTCGATGAAGGCGACGCGGAAGCTGCCGGGACGGAGCGCCGTTTCGGCGGCCTTTTCGCCGGCGACGCCGTAGACGCCGATCGCCGCGACCGTCGCCATGAACGCATCGGGCGCGCCGGCGGCGAAGGCGGCGGCGATCGCCGACAGCGCGCAGCCGAGCGCGGTGACCTTCGCCATCAGCGGCGAGCCGTTGGCGATCTCGACCGTGCGCTCGCCGTCGGTGACGAGATCGACCGCGCCGGTGGCGGCGACGATGCAGTTCTGGCGGCGGGCGAGCGCGACCGCCGAAGCGCGGGCGGCTTCCGTTCCATGCGCGCTGTCGACGCCCTTCGGCGCGGCGGCTTCGTCATGCAGCCCGGCGATGCGCGCGCAGGCCATGATCTCCGAGGCGTTGCCGCGCACGATCGTCGGCTTGAGCGCCAGCAGGCGGCGGGTCGTCTCGTCGCGGAAGCGCGTCGCGCCGACGCCGACCGGATCGAGGACCCACGGCCGCCCGTTCTTCGCCGCGACCCGCGCCGCCGCCTCCATGCCGACGACCCAGTCGGTCGACAGCGTGCCGATGTTGACGACCAGCGCATTGGCGATCGCGCCGAAGTCCTCGGCCTCCTCCGGCGCGTGGATCATCGCCGGGGAGGCCCCGATCGCCAGCAGCGCATTGGCGGCGACGTCCATCGAAACGTAATTGGTGATCGCTTGGACCAGCGGCCGCTGGGCGCGCAGCGCGGTCAGGCGACGTGCGGCATCGGCGGCGAGCGCGACGGGGGCGGGATATTGTGGGCTCATGGCGATCGGCTCCAGGGCGGCGGCGCGCCGCGGCCGCATCCCTAAACCCGCGGCGGCGGCGAAGTCGAGCCCGGCGACGCCCTGCCCCTCACTGCAGCCATTTCGCCTCGAGCGCCGCCAGCGCGCCGGTCGCCTCGCCGATGTGCAGCCATTGGTCGACGAACGCCTTCAGCGCGACGTCGCGCGGCAGCAGATAGGCCTTCTCGCTGAAGTCGAACGGCGCGTCGGGATGGATCGCGCACAAGACGCCCGGGTGCAGCTTCTGCTGATAGAGCGTCTCGGTCGCGTCGGTGATCATCAGATCGGCCTCGCCCTTCGCCAGCTTGTCGAAGATCGAGAGATTGTCGTTCGACACTTCGATATGCGCGGCCTTGAGATGGGCGCGGTCGAACTTCTCGTTGGTCCCGCCGGGATTGACGATCACGGTGACCTCCGGCCGGTCGATCGCCGCGAGATCGGGGAATTTGTCCTTGTCGGCGCAGCGGGCGATCGGCGTCTTGCCGTCGCGCAGGTACGGCGCCGAGAAGAACGCCGTCTTCTGCCGCTCGAGCGTTACCGACACCCCGCCCATCGCGATGTCGAAATCCCCGGCGGCGAGATCGCGCGTCAGATCCGCCCAACGGGTCGCGACGAATTCGACCTTGACCCCCAGCGCCGCGCCGAGCGCCTGCGCCGCGTCGATGTCGAGGCCGGAATAGGCGCCGTCGGCGCCGCGGACGGCGAACGGCGGATAGTCGCCCGTCGCGCCGACGCGCAGGACGCCGCGCGCGAGAATGTCGTCGAGCCGCGTCTGCGCCGACGCCGGCGCGGCGAGCGCGAGCAGTCCGGCCAAGAGCAGGACGAGCGGCGCGGCAGAGCGGAGACGGTGCAGCATCCGCGAACAGTGGCGCGAGGGCAAAGCCGGCGCAAGGGACCTGTCTGCTCAGGCGGTGTCGCGCGACGCCTTGACGAAGTCGACGAACGCCCGCAGCGGCGCGGGCACGAGGCGGCGGCCGGGATAGTAGAGGAATGGCCCCGAAAAACGCAGCCACCAGTCTTCGAGGATCGGCTCAAGCGCGCCGCTGTCGAGATGCGGGCGCAGCCAGTCTTCGAAATGATGGGTGATTCCGACGCCGGCGATCGCCGCGTCGACCAGCAGGTCGGATCCGCCGCCGAGCCGCACCAGCAGCGGTCCCGACGGGTCGACGCGCACGATCTCGCCGTCGCGCTCGAACTCCCACGCCGGCGGCGCCCGGTCGGCGAAGCGGCCGCGCAGGCAAGCGTGGGCGAGCAGTTCGCGCGGGTGCGCGGGCCGGCCGCGGCGATCGAGATAGGCGGGCGCGGCGGCGGCGGCGAAGCGCTGGATGCGCGGCCCAATCGGCACCGCGACCATGTCCTGCTCCAGCCGCTCGTCGTAGCGGATGCCGGCGTCGCAGCCGGCCGCCAGCACGTCGACGAAACTGTCGTCGGCGATCACCTCCAGCGTAATGTCGGGATAGGCGGCGAGGAACCGCGGAACGATGCGCGGCAGCGTCAGCCGCGACGCGCTGACGGGGACGTTGAGCCGCAGGGTTCCAGCGGGCCGGTCGGCCAGCGCCGTCACACCGTCAAGCGCCGCCTCGACTTCGGTCAATGCCGAGCCGAGCCGAGCGAGCAGACGCACGCCGGCCTCGGTGGGCGCAACGCTGCGCGTCGTCCGGTTGAGCAGACGGACGCCGAGATCGGCCTCCAGCCGCCGCACCGCTTCGCTCAAGCTCGAGGCGCTGGCGCCGCTCGCGCGCGCGCCCTCGCGGAAGCCCTTGGCGCGCGCCACCGCGACGAAGGCGTTCAAATCGCCGAGATCGACCTTCATTGTTCTATTTTCCGCACAACCTGTCTAGATTGTGCCAGATTGTCGCGCGAGCGGGCAATCCCTACCTTAGCGCCTTCGGCAAAGGAGACGGATCATGTCCAGCATTGACAAGGCCGGCGCGTTCAAGCTCGGCGACCGCACGGTCAAGCGGCTCGGCTACGGCGCCATGCAGCTCGCCGGACCCGGCGTGTTCGGCCCGCCGAAGGATCGCGGCGTCGCTGTCGCCGTGCTGCGCGAGGCGGTCGCGCAGGGCGTCAACCACATCGACACCAGCGACTTCTACGGCCCGCACGTCACCAACCAGATCATCCGCGAGGCGTTGCATCCCTATCCCGACAACCTCGTCATCGTCACCAAGATCGGCGCCCGCCGCGGCGCGGACGCATCATGGCTCCCTGCGTTCTCGCGCGAGGAGCTGACGCAGGCGGTGCACGACAACTTGCGCAACCTGGGCCTCGATGCGCTCGAGGTCGTCAACTTTCGCGCGTTCGGCGTTCACGGGCCGGTCGAGGGATCGATCGAGGCGCCGCTCGCCGTGCTCGCCGAGCTTCAGCGCCAGGGTCTGGTGCGCCACGTCGGCTTGAGCAACGTCACGCGGGCCCAGATCGCCGAGGGACGCAAGATTTGCGACATCGTCTGCGTGCAGAACCTCTACAACGTCGCGCATCGGGCCGACGACGCGCTGATCGACGAACTCGCGCGCGACCGAATCGCCTACGCGCCGTTTTTCCCGCTCGGCGGGTTTACGCCGCTGCAGTCTTCGGTCCTGTCCGACGTCGCGCAGCGTCTCGGCGCGACGCAGATGCTGGTTGCGCTCGCATGGCTGCTCGCTCGCGCGCCGAACATCCTGCTGATCCCCGGCACTTCGTCGCTCGCCCACCTGCGCGAGAACCTCGCCGCGGTCGATCTCGCGCTGCCCGACGAGGCCCGCGCGGCGCTCGACGAAGTCGCGCGCGCCGCCGCCGCCTGACGGCGTCTTCTCTCCCGGATGGTCCGTCGCGAGACGGGCTTCCTCTCGGACTCCCAACGCGGGAGAGGCGTTGGGGTTGAAGGGACGCGCAATCAGCGCCGCGTCCGTTGGGCGCGGCCGGGCGCCTCAGTCGTTCTTCGCGCCTTCAAAGATCCAGGTGCGAATGAGGTCCCGATCGCAAATCGACAATTCCTTCTTGCCATGCGGCATCCGGATGTCCTCGGAGACGCGCCAATCGAGCAACCGCATCAGGCTGCTCGAATCCGCGTCGCCGGGAATGATCATCGCACCGAACTTCGTGCCCCTCATCACCGTCTCGTAGGAAGTCACCTCGAATCCGCTCTTTTCGAATCCTTCGCCGCCGGGCAGGTGGCAGGCGGAGCATTTGAATTTGAGCAGCGGCAGCACGTCCTCAGAGAAGCTGACGTGCGGCTTCGTAGGCTGCGCAGCGCAGGCCTCGCCGGGCAGAAGGTTCATCGCCGGGCCGACGAAGAGCATCGTCGTCAGCGCTGTCGCCGCGCCCATCGCCACAGTGTATCGAGACGTCATGCGAGCCTCCCTCAGACCCGTCGTTCGCCGCACGCGCGGCGCTCGAGGCGCGAAGTCCGCGCCGGTCGACCATGTGGAAAGGCTATGCGCAATTGCAAGGCGCGACCCTGCGTCTCTGAGTCGCGACCGATTCGACGCGGAGAAGCGGAATGAGCGGCAAAATGACGCCAAACGGATTGAAAGGTCCGCTGCGCGCGGCGCCTTGCCGCGCCTCCGTCCGTCCTATCTTTCGGTCAATTTGAGTTCGATGCGGCGGTTGTGGGCGAGCGCTTCGTCGTCCGTGCCGGGATCGATCGGCTGGAATTCGCCGAAGCCGGCCGCCGCGAGGCGCGTCGGCTCGATGCCTTTGGAGATGAGGTATTGCACGACGGCGATCGCGCGCGCCGCCGACAACTCCCAATTCGACTTGAACGGCCCGCCGCTGATCGCCTTGGAATCGGTGTGGCCGTCGACGCGCAGAATCCAGGGAATGTCGGGCGGAATCTCGCGCTCGAGGTCGAGCACCGCCGCGGCGAGCGAGTCGAGCGACTGCTTGCCGGCGGGGCTGATGTCGGCCTTGGCCGATTCGAACAGCACCGAGGATTCGAACACGAAGCGGTCGCCGACGACGCGAATGTCGGGACGGGCGCCGAGAATCTGGCGCAAGCGGCCGAAGAAGTCGGAGCGGTAGCGCGCGAGCTCCTGCACCTTCTGCGCCAGCGCGACGTTGAGCCGCTGGCCGAGATCGGCGATCTTGGCCTGCGCTTCGCGGCCGGAAGATTCGGAAGCTTCAAGCGCCTCCTGGATCGCCGCGAGCTGCTTGCGCAAGGCGGAGATCTGCTGGTTGAGGATGTCGACCTGGGCGAGCGCCTTGGCCGAGATCTGGCGCTGGTCGTCGAGCGCGTTCGCCGCCGCAGTCGCCCTGTCCTTCTCCGCTTCCGCGCCCGCGCCACCCTCGGCGGCGGCGTCGAGCAGATGCTGGCTCTCGGACTGCGAGGCTTCGAGCGTCGCGGTCAGCGAGGCGATCTTGGTCTGGTCCTCGCTCTTCTGCGACCGCTCGAGCGCCAGCAGGCTGGTCAACTCCTCGATCTGCTGGTTGAGTTTGGCGAGCGCGGTGTCCTTGCCGGTCACCTCGCGCGATAGGAAGAACTGCGCCAGCATGAACACCGACAACAGGAAGATGATGACCAGCAGCATCGTCGACAGCGCGTCGACGAAGCCCGGCCAGTAGTTCACGCTCTCGAATCGGCGCCGGTGCGACAACGCCATGGCTTGACTCCGTGCGACGAAGGATCAGCGCGTCTCGCGCTCGCTCGTCAGGCGCCGCAGCAGCTTGCGGATATCGTCCTGCAGAGTCGTCTGGGCGTTGACCCAATCGCGGATCTGCTGCTGCTCGGTGCGCATGTGGCTCACCAGCGACTGAATGCCTTCGGCGAGGCTCGCCATCGCCGCCGCGCTGCGGCGCTGGTCGTACACTTCGCCCGCCGCCTTTTCGTGAAGCGCGGTCGCCGGCGGCGGATTCATTTCGACATGGGCGGCGAGGAAGTCCTCGAGCTCGGTGTAGAACCGGTTCTGCGCCTGCCCCGCCTGAAGGTCGAGAAAGCCGAGGATCAGCGAGCCGGCGAGGCCGAACAGCGACGACGTGAACGAAATGCTCATGCCCGCGATCGGAGCCGACAGGCCGCTCTTCAAGTCGTCGAACATGGTCGTGGTGTCGGCGCCGGTCTTCATCGAATCGATCACGCCGCTGATCGAATGAACGGTCTCGAGCAGGCCCCAGAAGGTGCCGAGCAGGCCGAGGAAGACCAGCAGACCGACGAGATAGCGGTTGAGCTCGCGACCCTCGTCGAGCCTGGCGCCGATCGAATCGAGGATCGCGCGCGAGGTGGCGGTCGACAGGCCCCGCTCTCCCGCTCCGGCGTTGATCAGCGTCGCCATCGGCCCGAGCAGTCGCGGCTCGACGATTCGCGCGCCGGCGACCGGTTGGACAAGCGAATTGACCCAGCGGATTTCACGGAACAGCCGGAACACCTGGCGAAAGGCGAACAGCGAGCCGATCGTCAGCACGCCGATGATCAGTCCGTTCAGCCCCGGATTGGCCGAAAACGCGAGCAGAATCTGCTTGTAGAGGATGAGGGCGACGAACCCGACCAGGATCAGGAAGGCCGCCATGCCGACCAAGAAGATGCGCGGCGAGGTCAGGAGGCGATGATCCGATGCTTGCGCCATATGGGAACCGGTTAAGCGGGCTGAACGTGTCGAGGCATCCTAGCAGAAATGAGGCCGGCGACGCCAAGGGCGCCGCCACGGCGACGTTTCGACCTTGCCCCGCGCCCGCGAAAGCCGCCTCGCCGAGGGCGCGGCCGCCACGACTCCGAAAGTCGAGCGGCGGCGGCCGCAGCGCCCGCGCGTCGGCGTCAGGCGACCTTCTGCTTCGGCTTGAGCCAGCCGCGGTTGACCAGCACTTCGGCGATCTGGACCGCATTCAGCGCCGCGCCCTTGCGCAGATTGTCGGAGACGCACCACAGCGCGAGGCCGTTCTCGACCGTCGGGTCCTCGCGGATGCGCGAGATGTAGGTCGCGTCCTCGCCCGCCGCCTCGTGCGGCGTGATGTAGCCGCCGGGCTCGCGGCGGTCGATCACCAGGCAGCCGGGCGCGGCGGCGAGGATGTTGCGCGCTTCGTCGGCGGTGATCGGCTTCTCGAACTCGATGTTGACCGACTCCGAATGGCTGATGAACACCGGCACGCGCACGCAGGTCGCGGTCAGCTTGATCTTGGGATCGAGGATCTTCTTGGTCTCGGCCACCATCTTCCACTCTTCCTTGGTCGAGCCGTCTTCCATGAAGACGTCGATTTGCGGAATGAGGTTGAAGGCGATCCGCTTCGGGAACTTCTTCGCCTCGACCGGATCGGTGGTGAATACCGCGCGCGTCTGCGTGAACAGCTCGTCCATCGCCGCCTTGCCCGCGCCGGAGACCGACTGATAGGTCGAGACCACCACCCGCTTGATGCGCGCCTTGTCGTGCAGCGGCTTCAGCGCGACGACAAGCTGCGCGGTCGAGCAATTGGGATTGGCGATGATGTTCTTCTTGCCGTAGCCGCGCGCGGCGTCGGCGTTGACCTCCGGCACCACCAGCGGCACATCGGGGTCCATGCGCCAGGTCGAGGAATTGTCGATGACGACGCAGCCCTGAGCGCCGATCTTCGGCGACCATTCCTTCGACACCGCGCCGCCCGCCGACATCAGGCAGATGTCGGTCGTCGAGAAGTCGTAGTTCTCGAGCGCCTTGCACTTGAGAACGCGATCGCCGAACGAGACCTCCTTGCCGATCGAGCGGGAGGACGCCAGCGCGACGACTTCAGAGACGGGGAAACGGCGCTCGGCGAGAATGCTGAGCATCTCGCGCCCGACGTTGCCGGTGGCGCCCGCCACCGCGACCTTGAACCCTTGCATGAGAAACGATCCTTTCGCTCGCGGCTCCCCCCAATTTCCGCCCCTCGCGGGCGGGCTCCTCGACGCCCCGCCGGGGGAGGAGCCGGAGCGGAAGGCGCAGTTAACCCTTCACGCCGCCTGTCGTGGCGGCATGCGATTTGCTCGTCGTTTTCATTGCACGAAGCGGCATCGCAAGGGTCCGAGCTGCGGCGCCGAGGCGCCGGGACGACAGGTGGAAAACACGGCGCGGCGGCGAAGTCAATGCGGCCGATCATGCCCGCCCGCACCCGAACCTCCAGGTCCGCTCAGACAGGTCAGGCTCGCTCCAGTCTGGAAAACCATCAATGAAGCTCCCAAGGGCCAAATGGGGCCGGTAAGGAGTCGGGGATGGTCAGAGGCGTTTCGGCGGCGGCGCGCGTGCGCGCCCGGGAGCAAGACTCGGATGCGGGGCTTCACGCTTGGCTTGAAACCGATCCCCACCGCCGCGACTCACTCGCCTTCGTCCCCTATGCGGCCGGCGGCGACCCGAGCCTGCCGCCCGTCGTTTCGCGCCTCGACGCCGCCGAGATCGGCGCGAGGATCGCCTCCTGGCGCGCCGCCAGCGCGCCGCTCGACGCGCTGTTCTTGCAAGGAATCCCGCCCGCCGCCGCGCTGCGCCGGTTCGGCCTGACCCATTGGTCGATGAACAACGTGCGCGCGGCCAGCGCCATTCTCGCCGTCGCGGCGGCGCTGGCGCCCAACGACGCCGCGCTGTGGCTCGACCTCGGCTCGACGCTTCACGCGAGCGGCGAGACCGCCGAAGCGCGTCCTGTGTTCGAACGCGCGCTGGCGCTCGATTCGGGGCTCGCCCGCGCTTGGCTCGGGCTGGCGCTGGTCGCCAACGCGCTCTCCGACCCCGAGACCGCCGAACGGGCTTTCGCGGCTGCGCTCAAGCGCGACCCACAGCTCTCCGAGGCCGCGTTCGGCCTCGGCCTGCTGTGCTTCGAGCAGCGGCGTTACGCCGAGGCGGTTACGCACTGGCGCCGTGCGATCGCCGCCGGCGGCCTGCACGCGCTCGTCCACGCCGGGCTCGGCCAGGCGCTGTTCTTCACCGGCGACTTTTCCGGCGCCGCGCGCGAAATGGCGACCCAGATCGCCGGCGGCGTCGGCGTCGACCAGAAGCTGACGCGCCGCTACGCCCTGGCGCGCTTCCTCGAGGCTGCGATCGTCGCCGACGACGTCGCCGCATTTTCCGCCTATCGCGAGGCGGCGAAGGCCGACGCGGAAGACGAGGCGACGGTCGCGCGGACCGCCTTTTCGTTGCTCAGCGCTTATGGCCATCGCGACGCGGCGATCCGCCTCGGCCGCGCGCGGTTGCCGCACTCGGATGACGACCCGATCCAACGCTATCTGTTCGACGCGGTGGTCGGCGAGAAGCTCGACCGCGCGCCGCGCGATTATCTCATCGCCTATTTCGACCGTTTCGCCGACACGTTCGACAAGCAACTCGTCGAGGTGCTCGGCTACGACGTTCCTGAGAAACTCGCGCGACTCGTCGCCGCGCGCCGGAGCGAGCTGCCGCGCGCCGTCGACCTCGGCTGCGGCACCGGGCTCGCCGCCAGGCATCTGCGACTCGGACGATCGCGGCTCGTCGGCGTCGACCTGTCGCCGCGCATGCTCGCCAAGGCGGCGAAGCGGCGCGCCTACGATGAACTCGTCGAAGCCGACATGATCGCCTTCCTCGAACAGACCGGCGAAAACTTCGATCTCGTCTTCGCCGCCGACGTGCTGATCTATCTCGGCGCCCTGGACGCCTTTCTCGCCGCCGCCGCGCGCGTCATGCCGCCTGGCGCGCTGCTCGCCTTCAACGTCGAGACGATCGACGCGGCGCCTTACGCGTTGCTTCCCTCCGGCCGCTTCGCTCACGAGCTATCGGCGCTGCGCGACGCGGCGGCGGCGTGGTTCGCGCCGTCCGCCGAACAGGCGACGGTGTTGCGCTCGGAGGCCTCCACGCCGGTCGAGGGCGCCTTGATTCTGCTCGAACGGCGCGCCGCCTGACGCGGACAGTTCCGGCTCAGCGGCGCGCGCCGCGCTCCGCCCACCGCGGCCGCGTCAGCGCCATCATCGTCAAATCGCGCCGCACGCCGTCGGCGCCGAGATAAGCTTCGCGCAGTACGCCGTCGCGGGTGAATCCGAGCTTCTCGTAAACGCGCTGGGCCCGCGCGTTATGGGAAAAGCAGTCGAGCCAGAATCGATGTGCGCCGGCGCGGTTGAAAGCCCAGTCGATCACTTGTTCGAGAAAGGCGCCGCCGACGCCCTGGTCGGGACGCGCGACGGCGACGCGCTTGAGATAGCGATTGCCGTGCGGATCGTTGAGATCGCGCAGGATGGCGAAGGCGACCACTGCGCCGTCCACCTCGCCGACCAGATAGGCGGCATTGGCGTCGGCCATCATCGCGCGGTGCTCTGCGGCGCTCGAACGCCCGACCCAGCGCTCGAACCCCGACGTCCGTTCGATCGCCATGACGGCGTCGAGATCGTCGACGGAAGCGGCCCGCAGCATCAGATTGGCTCCCATGGTGCGAAAATCGCTCGCGTTTTTTCCCGAGAAAACGCCATTGCGCGCGGCGGCGCGATTGTCTATACCCCGCCTACTCGCGGTCGTTAGGCCTTTTGCGAGACCTGATGGAGTTGGGCGGCTAGCTCAGCGGTAGAGCACCTCGGTGACATCGAGGGGGCCACAGGTTCAATCCCTGTGCCGCCCACCATCTCCATCGCCGACCGCCGAGCGGACCTCTTCTCCTCCCTGCCCTTCGCGCAGCCGCGACGCCGCATAGGCGAGGAAGACGCCGACCAGCGCCGCCGCCATGCCGAACCAGGTCAGCGCATAGGAAAGATGGTTGTTGGGAAAGGCGAGGATCGTCTCGCCGCCTTCCGGCAGCGCCGCCGGATCGGCGCCGGCGTCGGCGTCAATGAAGAACGGCGCGGTCCGGGTCAGTCCCTCGGCGTGCGCGATGGCCCCGACATCGCGGGTGAACCACTGGCCCGAGGCCGGATCGTCGGACGGCGTGAACGCGTTGCGCGTCTCGCTGGCGCGCATGAGGCCGACGACCGTCGTCTCGTCGTCGCCGAGCCCCCCGCCCGCCGCGGCCTTTCGCGCCTCCGGCACGAAGCCGCGATCGATCAGCACGGTCGCGCCGTCGGCGAGCTCGAGCGGCGTCATCACCAGATAGCCGGGCCCGCCGTATCGCCCGCGGGGCTCCGAGAGGGCGCGAAACACCAGAACTTGGCGGCCTCCGTCGAAGACTCCCGAGAGCCGCACGCGCTTGTATTCGTAATCAACCGGATCGAGCCGCGGCCATTCGGATTCGGACGGCGCGTCGACCGGCGCGGCGTGCGCGCGCGTTTCGACCGCGGCGATCAGCGTCTCTTTCCAGGCGAGGCGGCGCAACTGCCAGTCGCCGAGGCCGATGAGCAGCGCGACGCCGACGACCGTCGCGAAGGTCGGCGCAATCAAAGCGCGAGCGCGTTCGTTCACAGCCCGTCCAGTCGCCCCTGCTGGGCCCGATTGACGTATTGCGCAGCGATCAGGAACCCCTTGAACGGCCGCAACAGGCCGACGCAAACGACGAGCGCGAGTGGCGCGAAGATGATCGGATAGATCCACAGTGGCGGCTCGAACGCCGTCTCGACTGCGAGCGCCGCGCCGAGGACCAGGAACCCGCCGACCAGCGACACGAACACCGCGGGGCCGTCGCCGGCGTCGGCGAAACTCAGATCGAGGTCGCAGGCGCCGCACTTGGGCGCCACGGTGAGGAAACCCGAGAACAGCCGCCCCCGGCCACAGCGCGGGCAGCGCCCGCGCAAGCCGGTGATGAACGGCGAGAGCGACGCGCCGCCGCCCGGTTCACTGGCCATGGCGCGCCGGCGCTTCGCGCAGGCGGCGGCGAATGATCACCCCGCCGCTCCCTCGATCGTCGCGCCCCACGAACCCCAGACGTAGATGCAGCAGAACAGGAACAGCCAGACCACGTCGACGAAATGCCAGTACCAAGCGGCGAACTCGAAGCCGAGATGCTGCTCTGGCTTGAACTGGCCGGCGTAGGCGCGCGCCAGGCACACGATCAGGAAGATCGTGCCAATGATCACGTGCGCGCCGTGGAAACCGGTGGCCATAAAGAAGGTCGCGCCGTAGATCGAGTTCTTGAAGGCGAACGGCGCGTGCGCGTACTCCCAGGCCTGCACGCAAGTGAAGCAAATGCCGAGCAGGACGGTCAGCGTCAAACCCGCTTGCAGCCCCTGGCGGTCGTCGTGCAGCAGCGCGTGGTGGGCCCAGGTGACGGTCGCGCCCGAGGTCAGCAGGATCAGCGTGTTCAGCAGCGGCAGGTTGAGCGGGTCGAGAACCTCGATGCCCTTGGGCGGCCATACGCCGCCGGTGAAGGCCACGCGGCCGTATTGGATGGCCTCGTTGGTGAACAGCGAAGCGTCGAAGAACGCCCAGAACCAGGCGACGAAGAACATCACCTCGGAGGCGATGAACAGGATCATGCCGTAACGCAGGCCGATCTGCACTACCCGCGTATGGTCGCCGGTCTCCGCTTCGTGGACGACGTCGAACCACCACGACGCCATGACGTAGAGCAGGCCGGCGACGCCGACGCCGAGCAGCGGCAGGCCGAAGCGACCCAGCGCCATCTCGCTGGCGTGCATCGACAGGATCAGGCCGACCGCGGTGAGGAAGGCGAAGGAGGCGCCGACCAACGGCCACGGGCTCGGATTGACCAAGTGGTAGTCGTGATGCGGCTTGGCGTGCGCGTCGGCCATTCTCTTCCCCTGCTCCTTCCGACCGGCGTCGCCGCCGCCGGGCTCGATCCAACCGGGCGCCTAAGGGCGCATGTTCCTCACAACCGCGGCGCCGCGCCGCCCGCCTGCGGCGCCAGGGCCACCGGCTTGGCGGCGTCGTTCGCGGCGAACAACGTATAGGACAAAGTGATCGCCGCAACGTCGTCCATCGTGTGATCCTGCTCGAGGCGCGGATCGAGAAAGAAGACGACCGGCAACTCGGCGGTCTCGTTGGGGCCGAGGCGCTGCTGCGAAAAGCAGAAGCACGACACCTTGTCGAACCACGCGCCGGAGGCCTCCGGCGTCACGTTGAAAACCGCGACCGCGGCGGTTTCACGCGTGCTGCGATTGTGGACGCGAAAATAGACCGTCGCGGTGGCGCCGGTGCGCAACGCGACCCTCGGCGTCTCCGGCTCGAAGGTCCACTCGAGTCCCGGCGCAACATTGGCGTCGAAGCTGACGCTGAGCGTGCGGGCGCCGCGCGCCGCCGGCGCGACGCGCGCGACCTGGGTCGTACCGCCGTAGCCGGTCGCCTTGCAGAAGGCGGCGTAGAGCGGGACGGCGGCGTAGGCGGCGCCGACCATCGCCACCGCTGTCGCCGCGAGCGTCATCGCGACGCGCCGATTGCTGCGCGCGGCGTCGGGCTTCGGGTTCTGCGGGACGACGGTCATGGCGGCGGTGACAGCGAATACGCGCCCATCTTGACGATGGCGATGGCGTAGAACAGCGCGGCGAGAAAGGCGACGCACAGACCGACGGCCAGATTGCGCAGGCGCAGGTTGCGCGAAGCGGCGGCGGGCGGCGAGGATTCGATCGGCGCATGCATGGCCATGCCTTCACTAGATCCCATCAGCGATCGCCGCCAGGCCGCGCTCGGCGATCAGCAGCGCGACCAGCGTGAACAGATAGACGATCGAGAAGCCGAACATCTGCATCGCCGCCCGGTTGGCGGCGGCGCCCTCGCGGATGCGATAGACCCGCAGCGCCATGATCACCATGCCGACGCCGGCGACCGCCGCAGCGACCGCGTAGAGCGGGCCGCCGAGCCCGGTCAGCCAGGGGGTCAGGCCGAGCGGCGCCAGAACGAGCGAATAGACGAGGATCTCGGTGCGGGTGCGCGCCGCGCCCTTGACGTTGGGCAGCATCGGCACGCCGGCGCGCGCGTAGTCGCCGCTCTTCACCAGCGCCAACGCCCAGAAATGCGGCGGCGTCCAGACGAAGATCACCGCGAACAGCGACAGGATGTCGAACCCGACGCCGCCGCTCGCCGCCGCGTAGCCGACGACCGGCGGCAGCGCGCCGGCGGCGCCGCCGATGACGATGTTGAGCGGGGTCAGCCGCTTCAACCACATCGTGTAGATCACGACATAGAAGAAGATGGTGAAGGCGAGCAGCCCGGCGGCGAGAAAATTGGTCGTGACCGCAAGCGTCAGAACCGCGAGCAACGCCAGCGTCAGGCCGAAGGCGCGCGCTTCGCCCGGCTCGATCCGGCCGTCCGGAACCGGGCGCAGCCGGGTACGCGCCATCAGCGCGTCGATGTCGGCGTCCCACCACATATTGAGCGCCCCGGCCGCGCCGGCGCCCACCGCGATCGCCAGCAACGCGGCGAAGCCGACCACCGGATGAACCGGCGTCGGCGCGCACAGCACGCCGGCGAGCGCGGTCCACATCACCAGAGACATCACGCGCGGCTTGAGCAGCGCGAAATAGTCGCCGGGCGACGCGTCGCCGATGATCGACGGCGACGCGAAAGAAGCGCCGTTTTGGGTCGTCACGCTCATGGCAGCCCCGTCACGATCCGCATCCGCCCCGCATCAGTGCTCGTAGCCGACGATGCGCGGCAGCGTCTCGTACTGATGGAAAGGCGGCGGCGACGGCAGGGTCCACTCGAGCGTGTCAGCGCCCACGCCCCACGGATTTGCGCCCGCGACACGCTTGCGCGCGAAGGCTTCGTAGACCGTGTAGAGAAACACCGCCGTCGCGACGCCGGCGATATAGGCGCCGATCGACGAGACGAAGTTCCACTGCCAGTACGCGTCGGGATAGTCGATGTAGCGTCGCGGCATGCCCGCCAAGCCGAGGAAGTGCTGGGGAAAGAAGGTCACGTTAATGCCGATGAACAGCAGCCAGAAATGCAGCTTGGCCAACCGCTCGTCGTACATGTAGCCGGTCATCTTGGGGAACCAGTAGTAGAACCCCGCGAAGATCGAGAACACGGCGCCGAGCGACATCGTGTAGTGGAAGTGGGCGACGACGTAATAGGTTTCGTGCAGGGCGCGATCGACGCCCGCGTTGGCGAGCACCACGCCGGTGACGCCGCCAACGGTGAATACGAAGATGAAGCCGATCGCCCACAGCATCGGCGCGCGAAGCGAAATCGAACCGCCCCACATCGTCGCGATCCAGGAGAAGATCTTCACGCCGGTCGGCACCGCGATCACCATCGTCGCAAAGACGAAATAGCGCTGGGTGTTGAGCGACAGGCCAACGGTGAACATGTGGTGCGCCCACACCACGAAGCCGACCGCGCCGATCGCCACCATCGCGTAGACCATGCCGAGGTAGCCGAACACCGGCTTCTTCGAGAAGGTCGAGACGATCTGGCTGACGATGCCGAAGCCCGGCAGGATGAGGATGTAGACCTCGGGATGGCCGAAGAACCAGAACAGGTGCTGGAACAGAATCGGGTCGCCGCCGCCGGCCGGATCGAAGAAGGTGGTGCCGAAGTTGCGGTCGGTGAGCAGCATGGTCAACGCGCCCGCGAGCACCGGCAGCGCCAGAACCAGCAGGAACGCCGTCACCAGCACCGACCAGGCGAACAGCGGCATGCGATGCATCGTCATGCCGGGTGCGCGCATGTTGAAGATGGTGGTGATGAAATTGATCGCGCCGAGGATCGACGAAGCGCCGGCGATGTGCAGCGACAGGATGACGAAATCCATCGCCGGCCCCGGCGTGCCGGTCTTCGAGGAGAACGGCGGATAGAGCACCCAGCCGCCGCCGAAGCCGTGCATGCCCGGCGAACCTTCGACGAACATCGACAGGATCAGCAGCAGGAACGACGCCGGCAGCAGCCAGAACGAAATGTTGTTCATGCGCGGGAAGGCCATGTCCGGCGCGCCGATCATCAGCGGCACGAACCAATTGCCGAAGCCGCCGATCAGCGCCGGCATCACCATGAAGAAGATCATGATGACGCCGTGCGCGGTGATGAACACGTTGTACATGTTCTTGGCGGCGTCGATCGATCCGTCACCAGCGAGAATCGCCGAAATCGTCGGGAACACGCCGATGCCGGGGTTCATCAGCTCCATGCGGATCATCGCCGACAACGAATAGCCGATCAGTCCCGCCACAACCGCGAAGATCAGATAGAGCGTGCCGATGTCCTTGTGGTTGGTCGAGAACAGGTAGCGCCGCCAACCGGTCGGATGGTCGTGGTCGTGGTCCTGGGCGTGATGCGCAACGTCAGTCGCCATGAAGTGTTTCCCTCGAGAAATGTCGGTCGTCTCGGGCGTCTGGATCTCGTCAGCCGGCCCGTTTATTGGCGCGTCGCCTCGACGGCGGAGGCCGCGACGCGGATCGCGTTCGGCGCGGCGGCGAACTTCTTCTTGGCGTCGGCGAGCCAGGCGTCGTACTTTTCCTGGCTGACGACCCGGAAGGCGATCGGCATGAAGGCGTGATCCTTGCCGCAGATCTTGGAGCACTGCCCGTAGTAGACGCCTTCGCGATCGGCCTTGAACCAAGTCTCGTTGAGTCGGCCCGGCACCGCGTCGACGCGGACGCCGAACGACTGCACGACGAACGAGTGAATGACGTCGGTGGCGGTGATCTGCAGCCGCACCACCTTGTTGATCGGCACCACGGCTTCGTTGTCGACCGCCAGTAGTCGGATGTCGCCGCTTTCCGGCTTCAGGTCGCCCTGATCCTTCATGAACGAATCAAAGGAGAAGTCGCCCTCGTCCTTGGGATAGGCGTAGTTCCAGTGCCATTGCGACGCCGTCACCTTCACCGTCACTTCGGGCGGCGGCAGCGTCAGCTGCATCGTCAGCAGCCGAAACGACGGCACGGCGATGAACAGCAGGACGATCACCGGCAAGATCGTCCAGGCGACTTCGAGCGCGGCGTTATGGGTGGTGCGCGACGGCGTCGGATTGGCGGTCTCGCGGAAGCGCCAGACGACGTAAATGAGCAGCGCCAGGACGAACAGCGAAATGACGACGATGACCGGCACCAGGATGTCGTTGTGGAACCATTGCAGGTAGCGGGCGAGGTCGGTGACCGGCGCTTGGAACCCGATCTGGCCCGGCTCGGCGTGACCGTACGGCTCCTCGCCCCAGGCGGCCGCGGCGGACAGCGCGCTCGCCGCGGCGCTCGCCGCTCCAATCGCGATTCGACGCCGCCCGAACCGTCCGCCTTGCCTCATGTTCTGCCCCGTTCCCCTTCGTTGCCAGCCCGCCGGCGGCGCCCCAATTTCGCCGCGGCGACTCGCCAAGAATGCGACGATGCGCCGCGGCCCTGCGGCATCATACCGCATTCTGACGGATTGCAAATCACAAAGAAGGTCCGCGCAGAGCGTCGATCCGCCCTGCGCCGCGGTCGCGGCGCGCGCCTTGACAGGACTGCGACTTTTGATAGGGCAAGGGTTTCGACGGCAGGCGGACAGCGGTATTGATGGCTTCGGAGTTTGCCGGCGGCGGGACCCGAACGCGAACAGCCGTGCGGCCGTCGCGCGCCGCGGCCGTCGGGCTCGTCGCGGTCGGCTTGGCGCTGGCGAATGGCGGCGCGGCGGCGGCCGGCGACGCCGCGAGCGCCTGGGAGACGCGTTGCGAGACGCCGCCAGGCGCCGCAAACGAACAATGCGCGGTCATCCAGAGCGTCGTCGACGACCAGCGCCCGAACATCACCCTGGTGATCATTGCGCTCAAGACAGCCGACCATAAGAGTCGGCTGTTGCGGGTCATCGCCCCGCTCGGCGCGCTGCTGCCGACCGGCCTCGATCTCAAACTCGATGCCGACGACGTCGGCCGGATGGGATTCGTGCGCTGCCTGCCCAACGGCTGCGTCGCCGAGACGCTGATCGACGACAAGCTTTTGCAGCGCATGGAAAGCGCGCAGACAATGACGTTCGTCCTGTTTCAGACGCCGGAGGAAGGCATCGGCGTGCCGGCGCCCATGGCGGGATTCAAGGACGCGTTCGACAAACTGCCCTAAGATTGAGCGGCGCGCCGCGACGCGGCCACGGCAAGAAGCACGTTTCAGCGACCCGGAGCGAGATTCGATGAAGTCCATTGCCCTCCCCCGCGCCCTCCCCTTGGCGCTGGCGCTTTCCGCCGCCGGCCTCCTCGGCGCCTGCAGCACGCTCGACAATTTCATGCCGGGCGCCCATTCGGTGCGCGACACCGCCCCGGTCCACAATGCCGACGCCGCGACGCCCGATTCGGAGAAGCCCGTCGCCTTGCCGCTCACCGCCGAAGAGCTCCAGTGTCCGCCGGTCGAGATCGACGAGGGCGGCGCGGCGGCGCGGATCGGCGGTCCCGACAACGCGACGGTGCGCTATCAGTTCGCCATCAGCCAGACGGCGCGCGAATGCGCGCCGGTGTCCGCCAATCAGTTCACCCTCAAGGTTGGCGTCTCAGGCCGCCTACTGATCGGCCCGGCCGGCAAGCCCGGGACCTACAGCGCGCCGCTGCGCGTCACTGTCCACGACGAGAACACGAAGAAGGACGCCTTCACCAAGGTCTACAAGGTCGAGGCGAGCGTGCCGGACAACGGCGACGCGCCGTTCGATCTCGTCACCGAACCGATCGTCCTGCCGATGACCCGCACCGAGCTCGCCGACGACTACACGTTGACCGTCGGCTTCGACAACGGCAAGGCGGCGGCCCCGGCGCCGAAGCCGAAGAAGCCGCACCCGAAGCCGAAGAAGACCGACGCGCCGAATTGACAAAGCGCGGCGCTTCGGGCTTCCTGCCCGAGTCAGTCGAAGACACCCAGCGGAAGAGTCCGGAGGCGTCAGCCTCCGGCGCCGAAGGCGCAACCGCCCCGGAAACGCTCAGGCCAATGGACCGTTGGGTG
>Ga0182030_10009931_pt1 | contig 19411 bp, 19 predicted proteins | sample 812S3MmetaG_FD_121299 | JGI IMG/M metagenome (GOLD analysis project Ga0182030, IMG submission 121299) | Permafrost microbial communities from Stordalen Mire, Sweden - 812S3M metaG (Illumina Assembly) | ecosystem: Environmental > Terrestrial > Soil > Wetlands > Permafrost | place: Sweden... | reverse complement strand
GTAAATAGAAATGAATGCTACTATGGCTAAAGCATTGTCAGCATATGATTGGGTAATTCGGAATATTATGGCAAATTATTCCAAGATCAAGCTGAGTAGGATGAGTTCAGCCCAGCGATGACGATAGCCATAATGAGGGCGAATGAAGGCTTGTACTTCAGAGATGGAAATAATGCAGTAAGAACTATGCGGGTTACTTGTAATAGGAGTCTTCTTCTCACTGTCTCTGCATCTGCGAAGTATTTAGACAACCTGAATTTGGAACCAGGATGACTGGTTTCCAAGACGAATGCACTACCCCAAGTCCCTATGATTTGTCTGGCAGATCTGGACACATTCATTCAGCGTGATGATCCACTCACTGCATTTGAATGTCCCGGTATCGTATAGCCCCCCTTAGTCCTACCATCTTTATTGTCTCAACACTCCCCCCCTGGAAGAATCAAGATGCATCGATGCGCAGCATTTCGCCTGTCCTTCCTCGAAGGTGCATGCTCCCCGAACGCCAAGAGGCGCATGAAAAAGAAGGTTCCATGAATGCTTCTATCGCTTGTAGAGTTTTGACGGGGACGGGCAAGCACCAGTAACTAGGTACAAGTAGTATGCGAGAGCGGCCATCGTAACGAGCTCCCTACTAATGCTAAAATGATCCGAAGGGCTGCTCTTCACACCTCTCTCTCTCTCTCTCGACCTCAGATTAATTGTTGTTCTCCTTCACCACCCCCTTTCTTTGACTTCCTCTTAACGTAACTCCGCACGGGATGCAAGACTCTAGAAGTGATTCACCATAAATGTCAAAACGGCGCTAGTCCTAATTAAGTAAGATTTGATCAGATTCAGGCCAAAAAATCTCGTCTCGTAAGGCTTCCAGGCCATTTCCTTTTCCACCAGGCTGCACACTTGGGTGACTGCACAGCCAGCTGAGATCGATCGCCTTCTTTTCATTCCGTCGACCGAGAAAAACTCTCCACCTAAACTCTTCCATACTTTTTTTTGAGTCCAACCGCAATCTTCTCGCGTCTACTTTACCGACACTCGCTTCGTCCGCCTTCCCTTCGAAGGCTATCGAATATCAAAAGTTTGTTGCATGAACTGAGCATCGACTTAGATTCATCCCTCGGTCTTGAGTCGATTTCCTTTCGTTGTTGATGCGAGAATTCATCATACAATTTTCACCTTGTCAGCGACCGCGTCAGTCCGGAAATGGCGCAGCAACATAACAGAAACAGTCCACATCTCTCGAACCATCTCCAAAACGGTTCTGCGCCGCCATCTCCATCAATGTCGAATGCTGTTCAACAGCAGGGTGGACAATCGCGCCAACCTGTTAATTATCCTAGTCCCACCTCTTACCCGTCGCCATCTCTCCAAAGCGCGCAGTACAACTACCCTCCCCCAAACAATCAACAGGTCAGTGAACCGTACCGCGCAAGTCCTACCGGTAGCAACGCATCTCTGTCTCTGCCCAGCATGCGATCTTTAGATCCTTTGCAACAGCAGCAGCAGCACATGGGGTCGCCCCTTCCTCCTCCTGTCGCTCAAATGGGTGGTGCTGGTGGACCGTACTATCATAGCAGTCAAACCTTGCCCCATCCATCATCATATCCCAACGTCACCTCCGATCCAACCGGCTCCAATATGCGATATGCGCTCCCCGTTACGGATGCGAGAGTCATGAGCGGTGGCAGACACAAGAAGGTGAGGATGCGTAATCTCGATCAAACTCGTGTTTGTCGCTGACATGCTTTGTCGCGTAGGAAATCAAGCGCAGAACCAAAACCGGTTGTTTGACATGCAGGAAGCGAAGAATCAAGGTTAGTACTCGATCACATTTCATTTTTGTCGCAATTTTCGGTAGGAGAGACGAACGATTGAAGTTGAGGTTCTTCGCGATGCAATCTTTTTCGTCTATATGCAAGCGAATCTACCTAAGTAGGCGAAAGCACATGAGCTTGCTTCAAGCCAAATGTTGCGAAGCGGGCTCCAGTCAAGCTCTCATCCCCATACTACTCTGAAGCTCAGTCTTCGCCCAAGTCGCATAAACTAATTCTGCATTAGTGCGACGAGGCTCATCCGGCTTGTCGTAATTGTCAAAAGTCGAAGCGCGAGTGCTTGGGATACGATCCTATCTTCAAGCAACAGCCTGGTCCCGCAGCCATCCAACCAGCTCCAAGCTCTGCTCCGAACCAAGGTTCTATTCCAGCTACATCCAATCCTTACGGAAACCAACCGCAGATGCTCTCGGGTGCTTACGGTACTCCAAGTATGGGTTACGATCCTGCTCTCTCTGCAGGCGTCAGCTCTCCTGGCTCTGCCAGTCAGCAATTTGATTACACATCTGCAATCGATCCTGCTTTAGAGGCTGCTGCACCTCCAGCTACTTCTGCAGGAGGTAATCACTATTCAGGAACACCAGGTATGCCCAATTTCCGAGGAGACCTCAAAAGAGACATGCACAGTGCAAGCCCTTATTCTTCTGGCGCTTCCGACACCCCTCATCTTAGAGGTGGCGCTTCCTCTTTTGTTTCACCCTCAGTTGCATCTACAGAAGAAGACGCGGCTGACACGACTTCTCCAGCAAAGCGGACAATTAACGACCTCCTCGCCCTTGGAGGACGCACCCCTGCACCCCCAACTGCCGACATCACGCAAATACCCAATAAGCTGGATGAGGTTAAGCACCTCTATTTCAGCATCTATGCGCCAGGTCTAGAGAGTTTCCTCGAGTCGAAGTGGTTTGCTATGAAAGGACTTAACAAACTTCTTAGTGACAAGTCACTGTTAGAACAGTTTGCTGGATTGCTTGACCAGTTTGCTAAGACGGGTCAAAATGATGCCAAGGAGATCGCATACACATCTAGCGTTGAGGCACGAATGATCTGGGCTCTCGCTAATATGGTTAGAATGACTCAGCAAGAGTTGAATGGTGTCAAGAACGAATACAAGACTGGTCTCGTCCCTTCCAATGATGATCCCATCGAGGCAGGCCATCGATTATCAGTCTTCGAGGCGTTGTTGACTGGACAGGTTGCAGGTGGTAATGCTCTCACTCAACCTGTTCCCGGGAGCACAGATCACCACAGATTACGGGAGTTGGAATTCTGGTTTACCCTTGGAAACTTTGTCTGTCTTCAATATGAGGATGCTGGCTCGACTAAGGACATCGATAACACGCTTGCATCACTTCGAAATCTCCTCGATGGTCGGGAAAACAGGGATGTTCTCTATTCAATCGCAGTCGTTCGGGCAATTGGCCAACGTGTCTCCGAGTACTCAGAGAGTGACACGCCCCTTCATTTCGACGAGAGCGATAATAAGAGCAAACTTCTCGTGGCCAAGAAATTCGTAACGGATGAGGGTTCTGGCGCTGGCACAACCAACGTCATTCGACGACTGTGTGAACTTGCAGCTCGTTCTTGGGCGGCCGCACCTGCTTCAGGTGCTGTTCCGGCCGAATCGAAATAGTTTAGCAGCACATTATGGACTTTCTCTTACCAATCATTCCCTTTGGCGTTGCATTGCAGGTCGCGGTCCCTCTTTTGTGGCATCGAAAAGGGGAAATGGGTTGTCTTCACCTCTCTCTCTCTCTCATACGTGACACTACCAAGACATGTGTCAAGAAAAAAGAATGGTCAATTATCATGGTTTCAGGAGGCAAAGATTCTAGCAGGCGCTTACACTACAAGTTCGAGATGTAACCTTATGGACATTTGGGCATGCCCTTTCCCCAGTTGCTTGGTGGATCAGATCAGTTTGTCCTACACGGCCTTCACAAAGATCTTCATTTCACAAGGTGGACGTGGCGAAGAATGGAAGCTCACATATTACATTTTCCTTTTCTGTAGCTCTAGTATTTTTTCACTGAACGGAATGTCACGAATAGTCTATGATCTCTGCTCGGTTCCTTGGTGACGTTACTTTGATCTGTGAAAGAGATTATGGAAACATTCGGCCGTTTGTGGGTTCCTGCAACGTGCCGACCATGTTTGCAGGTACGAGTATGGATTGACCCTTAATACAAAGATCCAAGAGCATTCCATGTGGTCCTGCTTGTTACCGATTGGCAATCACATTTAGACAATCAAAAGAACCCCCGCCGCAAATGAACAAGGAGATAGGTTCACCAAAAGCTATCGCACCACGGGAACCAGAAGGGAACAAAATTAGTTGAGATTAGTCGTTCTGAGTATTGATCTATGTCTTTTCGTAGCAAAAGCACCGCCACTGTAGAATACCGCTGTAGAGAAGTGCTCACTGAAATCTAGCCAATCACACCCTGTAAAATCTTCGTTGCACGTAACTTCGTTTTCCCATCCCTCATCTACTTCCCTCGTACTATCTTAAGCATGTAGATTTCTTAGCACCTTGCTCACATATCCTTCTGCTCACCCACCGGACTCATTAACTTCCCCTTCTCGACTGCACTCCTCACATTCTCAATACACCAAATCTCCATCTTGGTCTGCGTCTCCACCGTCCACGTGCCCATATGGGGCAGTAACATCACATGAGGGTTAGCAACGAGACCTGGATGGACTTTAGGTTCTTCTTCAAAGACATCGAGGCCACAGGAGAGGACTTGGCGGCTGTCGAGCGCTTTGACAAGGGCGTCTTCGTCCATTACGGCGCCGCGGGCGGTGTTGACGATTATGACGCCTTTTTTCATCTTTTCGAACTCCTTAGTGGAAATTATGTGGCGGGTTTGTTTCTATTTGCCTTTAGCCTCTTCGAAGTGTCATTTTCGGTGGTTTTAGGCTTACATTTAGAGGTAGGTTCAAGGACAAAACATCACTGGTCTTCAATAACTCCTCAAAACCAACATATTTTGCCCCTCCACTCAACTCTTCGGATAACTTGGTACGATTATGATATTGAGCCGTCATACCAAAAGCAGCCGCCTTCTTCATCAGGTTTCGACCGATACCGCCCATGCCGAGGATACCTAGTACTTTGCCTTGTGGGTCATGGCCAAGAGGGGGTGGTGGGGAGCCTTTCCAGTGACCATTTCGGAGAGCGAACATTGCTGGGTGATTTCCGTTAGATTGGGGTTTTTGCAGATATTGGGAGGAAACATACACGTATTGAAGCCTCTTAGAGCTCCTAATATTAGGAACATATTGACGTCTGCTGTGGCATCATCTACTGCTGTAGGAACGTTGGATACTCGTATATCATGGGTTGTGCAGGCGTGGACATCGATTTGGTCGTATCCAGCTCCTGTTTGGTACAATTAGCTTCCCATCCTCTCAATTCCCAAGCAATTGATTCAAGGTATGATGGACTCCATACCATTATGTGCAATGAACTTCAAGCTCTTGGGCAAGATGGGAATGAGCTCCTCGTCAATCAATCCCGTAATGGCCACGCTTGCGAAAGTCCGGTATGCAGCGATAACCTTATCAAATGCTCCCACCCTGGACTCCTCGATAAATTCCTCCCGGGATCGAGCTTTGGGTTCGATGAGATCGGCGATTGATGAGAGGGCGGCCCATTCTTTGTGGGCGCTGAGCAATTGTTAGTGACTATTTCAAACTACATTATCAAAAGTGGGAGGATTTATTCAGCTTACTGTTCAATTTCTCCCAGGAGGAGAACTTGAGGCTTACTCATGGTGAGTTTGAAGTGTTTTGATTAATAAAAAAAAGGAGTTTTGGGGGGTGATATTGGAGGGTATGGTTTGCGATGGTGGGGTAAAAAGATGCCCCGCATTGAAGAAATAACTGGAGCTGGAAGGCTCAGTGATAAGCTTCTGTGAAATAAATGGACAAGTTGTATATCTCCCGCGTAAGAAACCGTCTACGAGTAAAAAACCGAGGTGAAAGACCAGTGAGAAGCCTTTGGAGGGTTTTTAAAATGATGTAGCAATGAGTTGGCATTTCAATTGCCGTCACTCTCCAATAAACGAATTATTTCCGGATGGCGTTTCCAGAGGATTGGATGAGATAATTCGGGGTAATAGATTGGATAGTAGTAACGATCTTACCACTGCCCGAGACCTCTCCAATGTACAGGAGGGAACATGTATCCCTTTGTAGTTAGTAGAGGTGTGGAGTGTTATCAATGCTGTCTTCTGTAAAACATAATGGTTGGCTTAGGTACCAGACCAGACCTGCAAGTCGATGTCCATATCAAACGAAATCGGACCGTCAAACGCCGAACAGCATAGGGTTACTTTCATCATATTGAAATCGACCTCATGAGCTTTCGAGGGTCCATGCTAAAGTGCTTTTACTTGCTAACCCTTTTGAAAACAATGCGTTTGTTTGTGCTATTGGAAGAAGTATCTCAGCTCTAAAAGCTATTACTAACTTCCACAAACTGTCTCCACTGTCTCCAAGCCTCACCACTTTCAACCGCCCATCTAGCTCGTCTGACACCCTCTTTCCATCTGCCCCCCCCTGGACCCCTTTCTTTGATAACCTTCCCATCATCGCCATGACCCATATTGCTAGTATCAGCCTCACAGATCCCAGATACCACGAACAGAGCCGCGGCATTCATGAGAACGAAATGGAGAATGGGATCATCCCGAGGAAGTTGATTCTGTAGTAGCTTTGTCAAGATAGTTGCGTTTTCATGCGGCTCCTTTCCAGGTGAAACATCTTCCAGAGCATGAGCTGGTAAGCCAAAGTCAACAGCACTAATGGTAAAGCTTTCGACATCAACATCATTGGAAGAGCCATTTTGATGAGTTGATCGATCGACCAATCTCCAGCAATAACTTCGCCCTGCGCAGCTTATCTCATCGAGGTCTTCCTCACCACATATCACCATAGCTTTTCTAGCGCCGCTCAGTTTCAATGCCTCAGCAAATACAGGGCCAATATCTCTTCGAGCAACTCCTAGTAGCCGTGCCTCAATGCTTCCTTCAACGGGATTAGCAAGGGGTCCCAGCAAGTTGAAGATAGTTCTCCATCCAAGTTCTTTTCGAATAGGAGCGACATATTTCATGCCTGGGTGGAAGACAGGGGCGAACAGAAAGGCATAATTGCTCTCTGCGTAGACTTTAGAAATGGTGTCAGGGGTAACAGCCATCAGGTTTGGCGCGGTTGGTAGGGTGCAATTGAGTAAATCCGCTGAGCCTGATTTTGACGTAGAAGCTCGGTTTCCATGCTTACTCAAAATTAAAAGAGATGAGGCGAGAATAGATGATGTAGTGGAAATATTGAAAGTGTGATGAGAATCTCCACCAGTGCCAACAATATCGCACTGCGAAATGTCAGCAAATGGGAGAGACAAGATACCTGAAAAGCACGACTCACAAGACCGCCTTGATAATCACCCTCTGGTATTCCCCGGGATTTGACGACTTTCGCCAATTCTACTCTGTCTATTTGGGAAGCAGCATCCCTCATAGCTTCTGCGCACTTCGCAATGACATCGGCCCGCCGGTCCCAGCCTGTGAAATGTAAACATGTGAGTAGAGCTCCGGTTTGGACTGGAGACAATTGGTCTGTGAAGATATGTGAAATTGCCAGAGCAATCTCTTCTGCTGTCACATTGTTATCACCTGGTGATGGCCAGAGGCGCCTGAGTAAAGGGGTGATTGAGATATGTTGAGGAGCACTTGGCTTAACCTCAGGATTCATATTACACAATGAAGTCAAACTTGAAATTTAAGAAGGTCTTCAATGTTGCAAAGTAAACTTCTCGGGTCGTACACTTATGTGACTCGATTACGACTCCGATATCAAGCTTGGTTGTTAAAAACACGCTAGTCCGCTTTCGGTATTTTGTAGGTCTTGAAGCCGAAGACATTTCAGATCATCAACTAGACAAGTTTCTAAGTAAGTAAAGTCAATTGATAGTACATATTCATTTGAGATCAAATTTACTAATTGGGCTGCAGAATGCCCCCACGAATACATCCGCATTCAAAGGCAACAGTCCTCTCAGTTCGATGTCGAAAACCGCTCCGGGCTCAACGACAATATGTTACAGCAGCAGCAATTGTCCCAGCGACATCCCATGAGCAGATGACTAGAGCACCCCCCTCAATAGCTCGATTTCCCTCTACACAACCACCCTCCTACAAGCCTCCTGAGTTCCGGAAGTCACAACTACTCAGACAATACGCATCACTGCTACGCTCCACACCTCTCATGCTCCTCTTCCAGCATAACAATATCAAATCATCAGAATGGGTAGGGATAAGGCGAGAACTATCGAAAGCTCTGCAAAAAGTAGATATTGCTAGGGTTGCTGCAAGCCAACCCCCAGAACATCTAGCAAATGGGATCAAGCTCCAGATTATACAGACGGGCATTTTCTCTGCTGCTCTGAGAGTAGTGGAATTCTACAAGCCCGAACTACAACCCAAAACACCAGCTCTTGATCCTATGGACCCAGCTACATCCTCCTCGGCGAGTCTCCCCTTCAGTCGTGGGGATGGGTTGACCCACGTTCTATCAAAAGCAGCTCATGAGGCAGTAGCAGATACGCGAACAGCACATGCTCTTTCTCCCCTGCTATCAGGACCACTTGTACTTTTGACTTTCCCTACGGTCTCGCCACAGCATATAAAGGCCGCACTTTCAATACTGTCACCCAGTGCGCCGCAATTTCCCGCGCCGACAAGGAGAGCCAATCCCGGGTGGCATGATCCTACTGTGCAGGCTGGGATTCAGAAGCTATTGCTTCTAGGAGCACGTGTTGAAGGAAGAGTCTTTGATGTTGATGGTGCGAAATGGGTTGGAACGATTGAGGGTGGGTTGGAAGGGTTACGGGGCCAATTGGTGGCTATGTTGCAGAGTGTTAGTGGTGGGCTTACGAATACGCTTGAGAGCGCTGGGAAGAGTCTGTATTTTACGGTGGATGGGAGACGGACTATGTTGGAAGATGAGGAAAAGGGGATTTCGAAGGAAGAAGCTCCCAAGGTTGAATGAGCACGATACTCAAGACCTTGTATTCTAATTGTATATCAATGAAGGCTTGTCTATGATCTAGCAATCATGTCTCATTTGAGCCTTTTCTAACCTTCTAAGCCCTTTCCCTCAACTCTAGTTTTGCATTATGTCCCACTATACACCTAACTAAATCCCAATCTCCATTATGTCCAACCCAATCACAAACTACAATCCCCGTACAGCCATCCCCAGTCTTCTTTCCATCTCCTCCCTCGGTCTCATTATGCCACCTACACAAATGCTCCACAATCCTTGGATTAACCTTCGCTGCAATCCTATCTGGCCAACAATTCGCCCTCCAAAAATTCGATGCGCTCAAAAAATTAATGAAAAAGGGTTGCTTAGCCGCCTCCGCTTCCGCAGCATTCATGTCTCCCGGCAAAACGCATACAGCTTGAGCCGCTTTCTCCAGATGACTTGTAGAAAAGGTGATCTTTTTGTCGATGTTCTCACTCTCTGCTACTTCGTAGAAATCCTGCACGCGAATCTCGCCGCTGGAACATAAGCCATCTTCGCAGTTGTCGGGCCAGCTTTCTGCGTCGATGCACCACCCTGTTCCGTTGTTTTCGCCTTTTAAAGAGTCGTCTATGGCGAAGCGCCGGATGAGAACGATCTTTTCGCGAGCTTCGCCTAGTACTGGGATGCGGTTTTCGGTGAACCAGCGGGTGGAGTCGGTGGCGTAGTGGTCCCGGAGGATTTTGCTGAGATGTTCGTCTGTGGACTTTCCTATGCCTTCTCTTTTGAGGGATATGATGACTGTTTCGCTGGGGTTAGAATCTAGGAATGCGAGAACGGTGTTGATGAGGTCGCGGAAGTACTTGCTCCCAGTGAGAGAGACGGGAAATGCGCTATGCACGAGAATAAGGTCGTCTTTGGAGGGGTCATTTGGGTTTTCGGGCTGGACACGGATGTCGAGAAAGCGGACGCCATTTTTGAGCTGATCTTTGACGCTGACAGACTGACAGCGCACTGAAGGAAGAGCGGTATGATGTGTAGGGGAGTTGTGCGTGCCGGGTATACTAAGGGCGGATAGTGGAGTTTCGTTCTTAAACTTGCTCATCCATGATTCGAGCTTCGAGGAGGAGTACAGGGCAAGGTATGAAATTTGTGAGAGGTAAACAGCTGTGAATTCGAAGCGCGGATCGGGTGATAGAGGTTTGAGGACCGTAGAGCGTTGAGAAGGTGTAGGTGTATCGACTCTATACCTCTGGCCTTCAGCCTCGAAGGTCAATCGTAAGACCTCCTTCGAATTAGGTTGTATATCCGTCGACTTTGTCTCAAAGGGGCCAATTGGAACCGAGACATCCTGGTGACTAAAGCTTTCCGACTTAAGAGCGAGTTGAGGTGATGAAGGACCTGTGGTATTGCCCATCAAACCAGTGAAGCTTTTGGTGAGGTTTGTGATATTGGCGAGACCTCCATTCTGGGTTTCGACAGACCGCACTGATTCAAATCGTTCTAAGATCTTCAGCTCAATCGAAATGATGGTCAGATTGCGAATTGTCAACGGCGGAACTGCCATTGTGCCGATTGACGGCGAGGTGCTGAGATTCTGCCATACTTTCTTAAGCCTCAACGTAAGGCTGTGCTATGGCGGGGATGTTTTCTTGGCGCCTTGCTGAGATAATCACCAGCATCGAGGGGCATTTAAGAATTGCTCTGCTGAGGAAAGACAATGAAATTTGAAGTTCCTTTGGAATTTCATATCTGATACAATAGCCCATTGGCTACATGGCAACAGCAATGAGAAAAGCCTTTGCAGGCTGGCTTCAGAGTATTCACAGAGTTGGCCGAGATATGTCTTTCTTAAATTACCTTCTTAAGAGGAAGTCAAGAATCAGCATGATGCAGAAGGTACGTCTTTTCATTCTTCATAATTCGTTTATTTTCAATCTATTAACAAAATCCATGGCCATAACTCGCATGCAGCTTGTTCTGATTAAAAAAGAAACTCATTCGCTATGGAAACACATCAAATCTCTGGAATCTACAACTCCAACCCCTTCTTCACTAATGCAGCCAGTCTCTGAGTCTGTTCGACGCGTTAGTAGTGAGGATAACGGAAGCATTTGATGATCTTACATGTGGCTCACGCATCAGAGAGAAGTGGTTTACATTCTCAATTTTCGTGCAGGTAATCTTCGATGCCGGGAGAATTTGATCCCATCCATTGTATCCGAAGTCGGTTCTGTTTTCCAACAGCCATTTCATGGACTTGGGATCATCGGACTGAGGCTCGGGCCTTGGGTCCGATGGGTTCTTGCAGACACCATCAACGGCCCAAATGGCATACACCTTAGGGGATTTGTTGGGGTCGATTGGCTTGGGCTTGTAGGCAGTTAAAGCCTTGATGGAATACTCGAAGTGAGGAAGGAGCCATTCAGGAGGAGCTCTACCGCCACTACCGAGAAGACCGATTTTGCCAAAGAATTCGTGAAGTCTGTGTGGGAGTGCTTCGAGGCGGACAGGGCAAGGGGAGTCGAAGAGAATGAGGTTCTCGCATTTCTCACCTTGGGCGATGAGGTGGAGAACCATTTGATATGCGATAACTCCTCCAGCAGACCATCCACCAAGGTAGTATGGACCTTTCGGTTGACGACGCTTAACTTCTTCGAGGAAGAGCTCAGCGACCTTCTCAATACCGCAAGTGTATTGGGTAGGTGTGGTCATGAAGGGGCAGTTCAATCCGAACATGGCAACATTACTAGCGATTGGAGGAATGGTGGCGTACGCAGTCGCGGAGCCTGATCTGTTGGCAAATTAGCATGGCTTTTGATAGATGTTTCAAGAGCTGAAAAGCCGAGCTTCCAATGTTTGAGGGAAACAGAGACACAGTTCGCGTTAAAATAAGGGGCAAAATAGGACGTACCCATCAGGAATGAGGAAAAGGGTTTTCTCTGCAGTCTTAGGATTACCCTGCAGTAAGATGGATTGGGCCTTTGGGTAGCTAGCGTTAGATGAGGACGAAGCTTTCGGCGCTGGGCGTGGTGCTTTGCTCTTTTTCAAGAAGGCTTCGATATCATCCATGGTGGGGTGATCTTGGAAGAAGCTTGATGACAAGTTCTGTCCAGTTTGCTCTCGCAGGCTTCCCAGAATAGAGATGGTCATTAAGGAGTCCATTCCAAGACTAGCAAGATCGATGGGTCCTGTAATTTCCTCGACAGGTAAGCCCATCTGCTCGGAGATCGTGGCCTTGATTAGGGATACCAGATCATCATCATCACCAGCTGCGGCAAGTTCTGGCTCATCTGTTTCGGAACCAGCCGAACTCATCAATGTCCAAGGTGTCGATGTACCCTCAGAAGGAGATGAGACGGATGCTTGAGAAGGAATAGAAGTTGGCTCGCCCTTTTCCTCTTCTTCGACTGGCTCTGATGCACCAGTATCTGAAGCAGCGATGTGAGCTTTGAGAGCTTTGACAGTAGGATACTTCAAAAACAAGTCGCCAGGCACGTCAAGGCCAAGGTCTTCTCTAAATTTTCCAGCAATCGTCAAAGATAGAAGGGAATCGATGCCAGCATCAGCGAACACGGTCTCGTCTTGGAGCTCAGCAAGGTCGATCTCAGATTCCGAGGAAACCAAGTTCATAGCTCGAACAACAAGAGAGGAGCCCAATGATTTTGCGGCTGCCTTTGGCTTTGGTGCTGCAGCTACAGACTTTGGTGCTGCCTTAGCAACTGATACACCTTTAGCAGCTGGCGTGGGTGCTGGACGTCTGGCTGCTGAAAGAGCCGAGGCAATTGGGGCAGGGCTTGGGGCGGCACGAGGAGCAACTCTGCCATTATCAGGGGGTAACAAGGTGTCGAGAACTCGTCGAGGAATACGTTGGAACTTCAAGCCACCAACGAGACCGATGATAACATCATCCTCAAGGATGTAAATGTCACCAGCAACAACATCCTTTCCGGCTTCCTGCATCTTGACGTACGATCGGTATGTGGATGAAGCACTGAAGGGCTTAGAAAATCTCATGTTCTTCCATCCGTGCGATATGAAGACAGAGCTGCCATCGGTAGCTTCCGTACCTGTTGGTAAATTAGCACGGCTTTTGGTGAGGTAGATGTTTTAAAAGCAAAGGAGCCGACCTCTCAATGTCTAAGGTTATGAAAGACATTCTACTAGAACAACTTTCGACGTGTTCCAAGAACTCGACTCCTGCAATTTCTTGAAATAAAGGGCACAAAAGGACATACCATTCATGATAAATCCTGACAAATGAGCAAGACTGTCAATCCAGAAAGGACTGCAGAAGAAGTTGCCGTCCTTCTCGGTAGTCTGGAAGTTGACTACGGAAGTAGCCTCGAGTTCTGGAGCGTCGACAATGACTTCTTCCATTCCGCGATACTTCGGACTATAGTTAACCAGGGAAGCGAATAGCCTATAAGCAGTACCCCTGGACAGCTTCTGAGCGACACCCTTACCGACCGACTTCTGCAGAGAACGTATGCGACCTTTGACGAGGTAGGCAATTTGAGACCATTCGGAAAGCCACTCTTCTCCTCCCCCATATTTGACGAGACAGTTTGCGTGGTGGACAAGTGCCTTCCCAGATGCATCAACACTGTCGTAACTAAGCTCGGCTTGGCCTGTAGTAAGGTCGGTAGTAGCCGTGATACGGAGTAGTTGAGGCTCTTTGGATCCTTTCTTGGCAATGAGAGACTTAGCAACCTCCATATTACAAACATCCATGTGGATCTTCCAGTCACCAGGTACTAATTCCTTGTACAGGTAATTTCCAACAGTGAGTGCCATATCAGCATAGATTGAGGATGGGCAGAGACCAGCCCCATTTACCAAATGTCCGGTGACTGCTGCATTGAGCGTTGGCTCTGTGATATCGGTCTCAACGATGACCTTTCCAATCATTCCATCAAAATCCTCTTCGACAATACGGTGCACCGAAGTAGTCGAAAGCTTTGATACAACAGGTGCAGCAATGGCAGGAGCCGCTGGTGCTGGTGCGGCAACTGGTTTTTGGCCTTTGGTCAAAGTCCAGTCACCCTCATATTGAATCCAATGATTCTTCTCATCGAAAGCATACAATGGGATTTGCACAAGTCTATGAGACTCGTTAAAGTCTCTGTGGACTTCAGCCCAGTCAAGGCGAAGACCACCGCGGTATAGAGCAGCAGTGCTTGCTGCAAGGGTCTTCCATGGATCCTCGCTCTTACGAAGAGAAGCCAAGGCAAGACTCATGGGGGGAATAGAGGATTGAATCATGTTGTTGCAGATTGGGTGAGGGCCGAGCTCGATCCAAGCTGTCTTGTCATTGACAACCTCAGCACTTTCGGCTTCCTGGAGTGCACCAAGGAAGTTGACCGACTCTCTCGCGTGACGGCACAAGTACTCGGCGTCAAATGTCCCAGCTTTAGTGACGACACTGCCTAGAAGCGGTGATATGACAGGAATCTTTGGCGCGTGGAAAGTCGCACCCAAACCAACTTCCTTATATGGTTCCAGGATAGGCTCGACTTGGGACGAATGGAAAGCATAAGGCACATCGAGCTTCATGCACTTGACGCCGGCCTGTTTGAGGGTTTCGGACAGGGTAACAATCTGTCCAACGGTTCCACACAATACAATCTCTTGCTTTCCGTTGATGCAAGCAACTTCGAATGGCTTGCCTTGAGCAGCCTGGTAAATAGATGACAGCGTACCCTTAACAGCAAGCATGGCATGAAGTCCTTCAACGCACTTTTCCTCGAGGAGTGTGGCTCTCTGTCCAACCAAGTTGATGGTATCACTCACAGAGAGCACACCTGCTGCGTTTAATGCAGCATACTCTCCTAGGCTGTGGCCAATAACCACGGACGGCTTGATGCCATAAGAGTTCCAGAGCTTGGTAAGGGCCATTTGAATGCAGCATAGGGCCAGTTGTGTCACAACGGGAGAGAAAAGGGTGCCGGAGCCATCGATAGCAGGAATGATGGATGGGAAACCAGCATTCATTCCCATGCTGTTCATCTGCTGGATGTGACCTCTAAAAGATGCAGAGTCTTGATAAAGCGCCTTACCTAAAGCTGGGTAGAAGGCACCTTGTCCTGTAAAAACAAAAGCAACCTTTGGTGGAGTGGAAGAAATTGGCGAAAAGGTTTGATCAAGAGTTGCCTTCAACTTTGGACTGACTTCTGATATATCTGCAGCCGTGATGGCGACTCGGTAGGTGAAGTGAGATCGGCGGGCATTTGTTGTATATGCTAGATCTGCGAGGTCAGTCTCGGGATTTTGACCAAGCCATTCGATAAGATTCTGGATGTTGTTCTTGATGGACGTGATCGATTTGGCTGAAACGGTAATAACATGCTCTGATCGGGGGTCTGCGACTCGCTTTGGCTTGGGTTCAGGGGCATCCTCGAGCAATAGCCCGGTATTGCCTCCAGCAGCACTAAAGTTGTTCAAGAAAGCCACACGCTTCTTTCCTGGCTCACGTATCCATGGTGTATTCTCGAAAGCGATCCTCACATTTCTCTGCTTCATGTCGTGGGGCATCGCCGGGTTCATGGTCGTCTTGATTCCTACGTGTTTGGGGATCATGTTCTTCTGTAACATGAGAAGTAGCTTGCACAAAGCTGTGATACCAGCAGCAGCTTCACCGTGTCCAACATTTGATTTGACAGCACCCATGTAAAGCTCGTTTCCTGGCGCACGTTGGCGGTTCCTTGGGGCGAAGACATCCATGACTGAATTGGCCTCAGTCTTGTCACGAGCCTGGGTTCCGGTACCATGCATTTCGATATAGCTAATGTCGTGAGCATCGACCCCTGCGGTGTAGAGGATACTCTCATAGAGGTAAGATTGAGCACCGGCATGAGGATGAGTAATTGAGATAGCTTCAGCTGAGTGGTTAGTAGCTGTGCCTAGGATAACAGCGAGGATATTGTCGTTATCCGTCTCAGCATCGTCCAGTCTCTTTAAGACAACGGTTCCAACACCATCGGCTCTGCAGTAGCCGTCTGCGTTTGCGTCGAATGTCTTGCAACCACCTGTTTTTGATAGGAACATACCACGACTTAGACCAGCGAAAATGTCTGGGGCAGTGAGGACATTCACACCACCAGCAATAGCAGTGTCACATTCGCCAGCCCACAAAGATGTGCACGCAATTTGGATGGCGGCGAGAGAGGACGAGCAAGCTGTATCAACGCTGTAGCCTGGAGAATCAGGGGGTCAGTATTTGGATTTAATAAGTAGATTTGGGGGGTGACAGTATCTCACGAGAAAACAGACAGGCACTACCTCCCGAGATATGGGGGCGCTTAGTAATTTTCTGTTTCCTCGTGAATACTCTGCAATAGGAGGTTTTACTCTCCGATTTTGCTTACTAGGCCCGCTGAATTTGAAAAAGTAGTTGATGCGTCCAGGTGCGAAAGCTCGCACACCAGCTGGGATGAAGTAGGTATCGATCTTTTGAGCAATGTTGACTTCTCTCCAGTCATCAGAGGTCTGGCCGTAGAATGTCCCAACACGGGAGACGTGAGATGATGGCGTACGATTTGGTACGAATCCAGACATCTCAAGAGCCTCTGCAGCAGTGACAAGCGCCAGTCTGTGCATAGGATCGGTTTGAGCAGCCTCGCGGGGAGACATACTGAAGTATCGAGCGTCAAATAATCCAGGCTTTTCAATGAAGCACCCGTATTGGGTGTGCGAGGTATTGAGTGTTTTCCCAGTAGGATCGTAGTGAGTCTTCACGTCGAATCGATCCGGTGGGATAACTTTGTGGACGTCTAAACCTTCCTCGAGGATTTTCCATAAAGCTTCAGTGCCTACCGCACCGCCAACTTCACCTGGGAAACGTCCGGACATACCAACAATAGCAATCTTGCTGTTGGAGAACTTTCCTGAGGCTTGGGCAACAGTTGTGAATCCAGTCGCGAGATCTTGTAATGCCACCTCGCATTGGGTGCTATTGTCTACTCAGTACTGGCACAATGATAAACGAATGGTGATCTTACCCTATTCTCAATTTCGCAACAACTCCTCGGGACGCATGGTCAGTCCCAAGAGAGAAAACAATAACCTCGCGCGCTGAGTATCTATTAACGTGCGCGAGCATACCCTCCAAGCAGTTATCCCAGTTGAGTGGCTGCTTCAGGATCTCAGCAACTGCCAACTGTAGCAGCAGATCGGGATGGGAAGCGGTCAGAGTTTGACCAGTCCCTGTAGACAAGATGTTTCTGGATGGACTCCAAGGCTTTCCGTCATCACTCCATTGTCCCATAATTTCTTGAACATCAGCGTCATCGTACAGAAGCGGCGCGTGGTATAAACCATCTACGGGAATTTCCAGGGGTTTAGACAACCTGAAGAATTCCGCTTCTGTAACAAGTTCTTTCAACTTCACGGGGGCACCACTAATCGTGACTGTACCCTTGCTGACGGCACTGACATATGCTCGGCTAGTCACCGAGGTTTTCTAATTATTATGTCAGGAGAAGTAGGACATTCAGAGTATTGCAAACTCACCTTCTTTGTATAAAAAGCGTCAAGCTCCTTGTTTACAGATTCGGGCTTAACGTTTTGGATAAGCATAGACCAGCTATCTTGAGTGTCCCGAGTCTCTTGTAACTGTGACGATACCTTGCTGACAATGGCGCCAGTTCTGAAAGCAACTCGCACAGCTCTGATAGCAAACGGTAAAATCTCTACCATCGATGGTGCAGAGGCAACGGCAACTGCAGAAAGCAGACCGGTCCCCATCCCCAAAATGCACGCATTATCACGAGCAGACTGGGTGCCCGGTCGAGTTTCAAAATAACTGGTAGAAGTTAGAGATGATAGCGAGAATGGAAATAGAGCATTTACTCGATAAAAGTCGCTAATTGGGCAATACAAAGGAGAGCTGAGGTGACGGCCTAGAAGATCGGGGAGTCAGTAATTGCTTTTTCTTGATAGATTTGAGAGTTGAGACATTGTCTCATGAGTAAACAGACAATTGCATCCTATGTCTCAGGAGCAAGCATGTTGTTCCATTACTCATGAGTTAATATGGAATAGGAGTTCTACTCCCCGATTTTCCTTACTGGGTTGGATACACCATTTGCGTGGAATCGTTCAACAAGATCGAAAACTGATGTGAAAGCTGGAACGAGGTCTCTGATCGCTCTTGGTTGTCGGCCAACTTCCTCTCTGAGAGCTGCCTTTACTTTATCCAGGAAAGATCCAAGAAGAGCATTTTTATCTTTACGATGGTTGATCCGTCGGAATGCTGCTGGAAGGTCGATGATTTGATCTCCAAACAGTACAACACAGCATTTCACGTTCTTCGACATTGTGACTACTGGAGAAACGAATCCACAAAACACCTGAAGGAGAAAAAGGTAAAGCCCAACACCGTCCTACATATACAATCCACGACGAAGGATACTTTCGGGGTTGACAGTCAGGGGCTCTGCCGGTCTCCTTTCACGTGCCGTTGACATCGTGGATATCGGTATTCTCAAGTCCTGGCTTACTCGCCTTCGAAGGACCGGTACTCACCAATGTTTTACCGCTGGGCGGGTCTGGTATTCCCACTGCTTGTCAAATTTGACTAGCTATGATCCTGAGGTGGCACAATATCTAAGCGTTTTCCGTACTTCGGTCATCGACTCATCGTATTCTTCGGGGATCGGGATAATTATATACTAAAAAACGTCCTATGGGAACGTTGGCTCGTACGATCCCATTAAAAGGATCTACAGCGGCGATAATACTGTTAAGCATCTAAATGCAAGTTCCCTGATGAGCAAGCGCTTCGGGAAATGTTATTGCTTAACAATACCTCCGGGACAGGACGAAAGACCGGTAACGAACCATTTTTTATCGTATGACCGCTGCCTTTCACGATCCCTCTATAGATAGAAACTAATGTAGAGAGCAATAGAAATATAATTGTAGTTCGCATTCTAGACGAGCTTCATCTAGAACAATAGCAGGTTATAGGTGCGCCGCACTCCAATCGTCGAACACCAAGAACATCACTCAAAATGGGTTCCACTGCCCCTGAAGAGATAACCACTTATGCACCTGAGCTCGTGGAGAAATTGAGAAAGTCTTTGAAGAACTCCACTGTTTATGTACCGGGGGATGAAGGATACGCAGCAAGCATTGTCCGATGGAGCGATGCACATGAGAAAAAGGCTGTCAGTGAAAATTGCCCAATCCCCTCTGCTTTAGCTAACTCGTAGCATAGGGAATTGTGGTTTTCGTAGGAGGGCCTGAAGATGTTGCAACCACTATTAACTTCTGTCGTGAGAACAAGGTAAAGTTCGTTGTTTCGGGTGGAAAGCACAGCGTTGGAGGAACTTCCTCAATAACGGGGGGTTTAGTCATTGATTTGGCAAGGCTCCGGGATGTGACAGTCAATGTCGCTGAAAAGACGGCTGATGTTGGAGGGGGATGTATTTGGAGGGACGTCGATGAAGGACTCGGAAAATACGGTCTGGCTGGAGTTGGAGGCACTGTCAACCACACTGGGGTTGGAGGATTGAGCCTTGGAGGGGGTTATGGATGGCTTACTGGCC
>Ga0182030_10009929_pt1 | contig 19412 bp, 18 predicted proteins | sample 812S3MmetaG_FD_121299 | JGI IMG/M metagenome (GOLD analysis project Ga0182030, IMG submission 121299) | Permafrost microbial communities from Stordalen Mire, Sweden - 812S3M metaG (Illumina Assembly) | ecosystem: Environmental > Terrestrial > Soil > Wetlands > Permafrost | place: Sweden... | reverse complement strand
TTGCGGGCTTTCATACTCCCCATTTCGACCGGTTTTGCCCCTCTTTCCTTCAATCTTTGGTCGATTTTTTTCACCCCCAGAACTTATAACCAGAGGTGAGGCCCCGTTCTTAAGGAACGACTAGTTAGAGGTCCTTCGATGATTCTTCGACTTCGCTTCTCTCGCTCAGAATGACGTTCTGCTACCGGCGGTTTCACCGCCGAATAATGGCTCAAGATGACGATCTTTTTATAATAGGGGCTTACGCCCCTACCTCAGCGGCTTGAGCCAGTCAAACGGCCAGCCGGGTAAATTGCGCAGGGCCATGAAGGCGATCATGAGGAGGAAAATCGTAATTCCCGTGAGCGTCAACTTGCGGGCGTCGACGGAGATTGCCGGCCACGCATTGGCGCGCCAGGCGGCCAGCGCGTAGGAGCCGATCACGTAGAGGAGCAGCGGCAGCGCGGCGATGAAGAGGGCGTTGTCATGCAGCGCCTCAATGACGCGCCCGTGGAGCAGCGCATGGATCGCGCGGGTGGCACCACAGCCCGCGCAATAAATGCCGGTCGTGTTGTAGAGGAGGCATTGCGGGTAGACGGCATGGCGATTAGGATCGACCGCGTAGAGGAACGCCGTCGCGCCCCCGCAGGCGCAAGCCGTCAGCGCGATTTGCGCACGCGTGGAAAACCATGTCCCGCGAAAACCAGTGCTGCGCACGGCAGTTATGCTGTTCATCGAGGTAGTCGTGGTAAGCATAAAAATACTGCCGTCCACCGGACCTACTCCGAATCGTTGGAGGTCTGTTCCGTGACGGTCAGTCCGTGCGCTTTGATCATCGGGATGGCCAGCGAGAGAATGATAATCAGTGAAACGACCAGTGCGATGCCGGACAAAATCAATCCGGCAATGGCCAGGCCCTGGCCTGCTTGCTCGCGGTTCTTGTGAACCTTGGCCAGCCCGATGATACACAAGAGAAGCGACAGCAGCGCCGGAAGCAGGCCCGTTCCACAGGCAAAAGAAAGAAAGAATCCGGCCAACCCAAGTCCGAATCCCCAGGCGCAATAACCATTGGTCGGCTTGATGTTGTAGTAGGGATCAGGACGCGCACCGGTCGGAAAAGCCGGTTGCCGGGGCGAAACAGGTCCAGCAGAAGGGAAAAGCGGGTGAGCTTGGGCAGCGGGCGGAACGGACGCCACCGCCGGGGGCGGAGACACCAGAGGGACGGGTGGGAGGGTGGGGCTCGAAGGGAAAACGTCCTTGTACCTTTTCCAGGCCCAGTCCGCACTTGGCTGGCCCGTGTGCTCGATGACGTAGGTTTCGGGCGTCACGGTCCCGTTCACGCGGCAGGCGTGCAGTTCATCCAATGTCACCGGCCCGACCGGTTTGGCCTCAGGGCCCGCGTAATACCATGCCATAGGTCAAGCAATAGCACGGGCCGCGCCTAATTCCAGCTTAGGAAATCGCGGGCCGGAAATTAAAACCATTCTTTCTTGCTGGTGACATAAGTGGCAACGAATTGTTCGTCGGTCTTGGTCAGATAGGTGATGCCTTCAATCAGGGCGATGACCCACATGATAATGCCGCCGACTCCGCATGTGAGTAACGTGACCAGCAGCATGATGATGCCGGCTGTATTATAGCCGAGATAGAATTTGTGAATGCCGAGTTGGCCCAGCAAAATGGCCAGTATGCCCGCTACGATTTTCTTTTCCGCCCCTGGAATTTGATCCGCCATATATCTCCTGTTGTTTTAGGTTTGGCAGCCGCCCTCGATTGAGACCGGCCAACGGAGTGAGGTCTAAGGCCGCACAGCCCGGGAGAAAAGAAAAATCTCCTGATGGGAAGTTTCGCTCCGAGGACTGAAGAGGAGCGCCATCGCGCAGGAATTCGCGCCCTACCCGCGGCTTGCATCGTTGCCGGGAGCACCTAGCTTTCATCTATTATGGAATACCGTCGATTAGGCAAAGCGGGCGTGCAGGTCAGCGCGCTGTCACTGGGATCATGGGTCACGTTCGGTCAACAGATCAGCGACGATGTCGCCGCAGACCTGATGAAGACCGCTTACGACCAGGGCGTTAATTTTTTCGATAACGCGGAGGCCTACGCCGCGGGCCGTTCCGAAACAGTCATGGGCAATATTCTCCGGAAGATGGGCTGGTCGCACGAGACCTTCCTGGTTTCAAGCAAGGTTTTCTGGGGCGGAAGCAACCCCAACCAGGAGGGCCTGAGCCGCAAGCATGTCATCGCGGCGTGCCACAACGCCCTGCGCCGGTTGCAGGTCGATTACCTCGATCTCTACTTTTGTCATCGGGCCGATCCGAATACGCCGATCGAGGAGACGGTGCGCGCGATGAGCGACCTGGTGCATCAGGGCAAGGTGCTCTATTGGGGCACCTCGGAATGGACCGCGCAGGAAATCACGCAGGCCCATGCGGTCGCGCGCGAATGCTATCTCGTTCCGCCGACCATGGAGCAGCCGATGTATAATATTTTCGGGCGGCACCGCATGGAGAAGGAGTTTGCGCGGCTCTATGCCGAGTATGGCACGGGCACGACGATCTGGTCACCGCTGGCTTCGGGTTTGCTGACGGGCAAGCATAAGAGCGGGCCGCAGGAAGGCACGCGCGCCACGCTCAAGGATTACGATTGGCTGAAGGACCAAATTATCCGCGAATCGAAGGAGAAGGGCGACAAGGTCCAAAAGTTGGGAGAGATCGCGAAGGGACTCAGCCTGAGCCTGGCGGTCTTTTCCATCGCGTGGTGCCTGAAGAATCCCAACGTGAGCACCGTGATTTTAGGCGCGTCGAAGGTCGAGCAACTGACCGAAAATCTTCAGGCAGTCGAGGCCCAGGCCAAGCTCACGCCTGAGATCATGAAGCAGGTGGATGCTCTCGTAGGGATCTGAAGGATCGGCCGCAAGCCGAAGTCTGCTACAATCCTAACTGGTGGTTGAGCCCGCCGCGTAGAAGCCCGGTCGCAGGCAGAACGCCCGCGCACCGTTGACACTTGCGGCACCCATTCCTACCATCGAGCAGCTTTGCCAGCACTAATCAAGACGGTTGTGGCCATTATTAAAAGTATCAAAGAAAAGATACACGCCTTTCTGGCTTACGCCTCGTTAAGACTTAAATGCCTGTCGCTTTGGGTCGGGTGTCTTCGCTTTCCCGCTCATTATCTGACCTATGGCAGGCACAAGCTCGAAAACCCTCCCGTGTTTATCGTGGGATGCGGACATAGCGGCACTTCATTGTTGTTGGCCATCCTTGGGACTCACTCAAAAATTTGCGCCATACCTGAAGAGACGCGCATCGCTTACAATTATATCACGAATAGTGCGGTCGTGAGCAACGACGCGCGACAAATGATCCGATATTTTGATCTCCTGACCATCTCGGAAAACAAGAAGAGGTGGATCGAGAAAACGCCGAAACACATTTATAGCATTCCGTTGTTACGTAAACTTTTTCCGGGCTGTAAGTTCATTCTGATCATACGAGATGGACGCGACGTCGCCTGCTCCCTGGCGGCGCGCTACGGCACTCTTGAGGAGGGAATTACGCGCTGGATAAACGATAATCGAGCCGGCGAACCTTTCTGGAAGGATGCCGACGTTCATGTGTTGAAATACGAAGATATCGTCCAAAATTTCACCGAAACCGTAAAAGGAATACTGGGCTTTCTGGGTGAAGATTTTGAAGAGGAAGTGCTGCGCAGCTATGAAACGCCCAAGTATTATTATTCCAGGAAGATCGAAAAACCTCCGGACGATTCCGAGGCGCATCACGCGCAATATAGAAACTGGCAAATCAACCAGAAACCATTTGATGGCCGGGGCAGATGGAAGTGGGCCACCGACGAAGAGAAGGCCATCATCAAAAAAGCCGCGGGTGGCATGCTCGTCGAGTATGGATACACGGCGGACATGAATTGGTAGGCCCTGCCGGACGCGCTACTCTTCAACGATGTCGCGCTGGCCGGTGCGGTCGGGAGCGCTGGCAGGGAAGTGGGTTTGGAGGACGCGGCCTGCCTGCTCGATCGTCGCCACCAGGCCGTCGGTGTAGCGGCCCTCCCTGAAGTGGCGCGTCAGGAGGGCGACGAGATCATTCCACCAGGCCTGGCCCACTTTTTCGTGGAGAGCGGTGCCGCCCACGACGGCGAACTTTTGCGATTGGGGCGCGAGGAAAATCAACAGGCTATTTTTGTCCGTGGCGGTTTCGAGGCGCAATTTCCGGAACTCATTTTTTGCGACCGCGAGGGGATCTTCCGCTTTGCGATGGCTGATGAAGAGCACGATGTCACCGGAGGTGCCTTCCTCGGCGGACCGAATCGCCTGGTGGACGCGTTCATGCTCCAGCGCGCTCAAAAAGTGTTTCACTTTCATAGTCAAAAAGCGGTCGCGTGCGCGTTACCAGCCTCCTCCCGCCCCGCCGCCGGCGGAACTGCCGCCGCCGCCGCTAAAACCACCGCCTCCACCAAATCCGCCGCCGCCGAAACCTCCACCGCCTCCGAATCCACCGCCGCCCCAACCGCCACTGGTGTAAATGATGGGACCCGAGCGGCCATAGGAGGAGCCATACCGAGTGAGGATAAAAAGGATAATGAAGATAACGATGATCCCCCACGGGATGCCTTGGTCGGAGCCTTGGCGTTCGGCGACCGTCGATCCGGTTCCCTTGTACTCGCACTTCGTCGCGGCAATCATCGCGTTGACACCTACCTGAATGCCTCCTGCGTAGTCGTTCTGCTTGAATTGAGGCGCGATGACTTGGGTGATGATATTTTTGCAAATCGCATCGGGCAGCGCACCTTCCAATCCGCGTCCCGTGCAGATGAACATCTTGTGATCCTTGACGAAGACGAGAAGCAGCGCGCCGTTGTCCTTGCCTTTCTGACCCAAGCCCCACGCATTGTACGTATCGGTGGTGTACTGGGCGATTTCGGCATCGGGCGGCAGGCTGGGATAAAGCGCAACGACGATCTGGTTGGAGGTGTCCTTCTCGAATTGCTCGAGTTGCGCATTAATTGTCGAGAGGGTTGCGCCGTCGAGCACGCCCGCCAGATCCGTGATATAGCGGTCCGGCTTGGGTGGAAGATTTTGAGTCTGGGCGAAGAGACTTCCGCCGAGAGAGAGCAGAAGAGTCAATGCCGCGAGCGGCCCTTGTAATCCCTGCGCGGCACGTCGCTTGATCATGGAGGCTTATTACTTAGTGAGCGGGCGCGGGAGCAGGTGCGGCGTTGGTCGGATTATTGAAGTCGAAATGGACGGCGGGCGGAACGTCGGTGCCTTCCTTCGCCTGGAAGTAGGGCCGGGTGGTGAACCCCGATATTCCAGCCACAAAGTTGCTGGGAAAGCTCTGCACTGCGGTGTTGTAGCTTTGGGCTGCCTGATTGAAATGATTGCGGGCCGTGGTGATGCGGTTCTCCGTGCCTTCCAACTGGGCCTGGAGATCGAGAAAGTTCTGGTTCGATTTCAGATTTGGATAATTCTCCGAGACGACGAGCAGCCGGGAGAGAGCGTTGCCGAGCTGACTTTGGGCCTGCTCGAATTGCTGAAGCTTAGCGGGATCGGTGGGCGCCTGATTCGGATCGAGCTTCATCTGGCCGACGCTGGCGCGGGCCTGAACGATGTCGGTCAGCGTCGACTTCTCGAAGTCGGCTGCTCCGGAGACGGTCTGGACAAGATTGGGAACCAGGTCCGCGCGTCGCTGGTACTGGTTTTCGACCTCGGCCCATTGGGAATCGACGCCCTGTTTGAAGCTGACGAGCTTGTTGTAGTTGTCCGCCCACATGGCGCCCACGATGACGAGAAGGATGATGCCGATAACAGCAATGCCAGCACAGCCAAGAAGATATTTACCCATAAAAGTGCGTTTGGTTTTCCTTGAGAATAAGGCTTTGTCCGACTTTGGACAGGAATAACACCACTTTAATGGCTTGTCATCCTTCGACCCGCGCAGGCTGGGCGACTAATCATTCGCGGCGACGGCGAGCTTGGACCGGTCGGCTTCGAGAGGGCGTCCAAAAGCGCAGAAACGGCCCCGATGATGCACCAAGCCCAGCCACGTCGAATAACCGCCGCATGGTTGGTCGGGACGGAAGACATAAATATCGGGGCCGCCGTTGCGCCGGTTGTGCTCGCCGCCGCGGCTGGTTTGGGAACCAGCCATGATCCACTGGCCCTTGTCGTTGACGCCGAGGAAAATCATCACATGGGTGATCGGCGGCTGCCGTTCGGGCCGGTACGTGTTTTCCCAGAACAGCAGGTCGCCCGGCTTGAGGTTGCGGCGCAGGAAATTGCCGTCGGCCCAGCCGTCTGACGCCTGGGGCACGTCCCAAGCCTTGCCTTGCAGATGGAGATAATAATATTGGTCCGAAGCAGTGCGCGGCAGTTGGATTCCCGTCGTGACCTTATAAATGTAACGCGTGGTGTTGGAACAATCCATGGTCCAGGCCTGGGATTCACCCGGCGGACGCCAGTCTTCATCGTACTCGATGCCTTGATTGCCAAGCACGCGGGCTTCCTGGATGAAACGATTGCCCCAATCATTCGCGGACGGCCTGCTCGGCGAGCTGAAGCCTAAAATCTCAGCGAGGCTGCGGCCGGGCGGCTTGGGCGCGGGCGGGTTGAAGGCCTGCGGGGAATGAGAGCCGGTCGCAGGAGTACTGCCGTCCGCAAGACCGCCGCTCAAGTTGCCCGGGGCTGTCTTCGTAAAATGTTTGTCCGGGCCGTTTGGGGCAACCACGTTATCCGTGACACGAGGCATTGGCGCAGCCGGGGTGACACTCTCAGGCACAGGCTGCACGGCCAACCCAGCTGGAGCGACGAGCTTCATGACGGGCGCGGGCGAATCCGTCTCCTCGTCCTGGGAGGGAATCGGTACCGGGCACGACGCAAAGGTCGAAGCGGGGATGTCGAAGTCCTGCACAGGTTGCGCCCTCAGGTACTCATGTGAATCCTTCGCTTTGGCGGCAAGCGCGGTGATTGCAGACGGCTTGGAACTTTTCGTAAAGGGAACCAGCACGATCTGTCCCGGCTTCACGGTGCTGGCCGTAAGATTGTTGAGCGCCTTCAGCTTCTTGCGTGTGGTATTAAATTTTTGGGCGATTTTCGTCAGCGAATCGCCTGCCATTACGGTATAGGCGATGGTGTGTTTCGCCACCGGCACGACCGTGGCGCTGCCGGTCGCAGCCGCCGCTGGAGCCGGTTGTGCCGCGGGGGCGGGAGTTGAATACGTCGCGTTCGAGACCTGGGAACGGAGAGGGAGAGCAGGAAGCGAAAGGACAATCGCGCAGAGAATCGGGGAGGATAAATTCCGATTTTTCATGGAGATTGTTTTTGGGCTTTTTAAATCAAAGGCGCTTGGAGGTGAATCGTTGGCCAACTCGGTATTGTCAGGAACTACTTGGTGGTCGCGTCGCTGGTTGCCGGAGGAATTTTCAGAACCTGACCGGGGTGAAGCAGCGCGCCTTTCTTAAGATCATTGGCCTTCCGCAGTTTCACGACTGTGGTTCCGAACTTATGGGCAATGGTCCAAAGCGAGTCACCTTGAACAATTGTGTAGGTTGAGGGCCGCTCCGTCGGGGCTACGGCAGGAGCCTCACTCGGAGCCGCCGGGGCCGGGGTTGGGGCAGTGGCCGCAGGAGGAGCGGGTGCCGCAGGTGTGGCGTTGGAGGAAGAGGTGTCCGGCGTCGTGGCAATCTGAGCGCGTGAGACGAAAGTGGGAGCGACGACGAGCGCAAAAGCGAGCGCACAAACAATGGATGAAGAGGTGTGTCGAGTGGTCATAGTGGAGAGAGTAGGGTATTTATTACGTTTTTGAAGTAAAAAGTTACTTCGCTTCGCCTTGGGCGGAGTGAGGTAGGTTATGCGAAGTGTCGCCCTCAAGGTCAAGCCCGGTAATCACTATTTTAGAACGCATGAAGCTGTCCCGCTTGTTTATGGGACACGAGAGAGTTCGCATCACTACGCTATCTTTTTACGAGACGCGGGTTGGCAGCGCAGAAAACACCGGTACGGTTAAAGCATGAAGCGGCTCGCCGGTTTGGAAACCGAATATGGCTGTATGGCTCCCGAATCGTTCGGGTTGCCCGCCGTGCCGACGCGGGTGCGCGATTATATCTTCAAAAAGAAAAAGCTCGGGCTGATCGATCTGCACGACCGCGATTACGACGAGCCGGCCGGGAATGGTGGTTTTCTTTTCAACGGCGGCCGGCTTTATCTCGACATGGGCCACGTCGAGTACTGCACGCCGGAATGCCTCTCGCTGGCCGATGTGGTCGCCTACGATCAGGTCGGCGAAGTTCTGCTCCAGCAGGCGCTCCATGAACTCCATCTTCTGCCTGACGTTTCGTTCATCAAGAACAACGTCGACCACTACACGAGTGCGACGTTCGGCTGCCACGAGAATTACCTGCTCAGTCGCGATGCGCCTCTGACCAAGCGCAATATCGACACGCTCCTCACCTTTCTCTCCGTGCGCATCCTGCTCGTGGGTGCAGGCCGCGTCGGCATGACCCAGGCGCCGAGGCGTTACGGCAAGATGGATGCCGGTGAAGCCGTGCCGTACCAGATTTCCCAGCGCGCCGATTTCATCCAGACCGATATTTACGAATGGGTGCAATTCAACCGCGCACTCATCAATGCCCGGGACGAGCCGCTCGCCGATTACCGCCGGTTTCGTCGCCTCCACCTGCTCCTGGGCGACTCGAATATGCTCCCCTTCGCCAACGCGCTGAAGGTCGGCACGACCGCGCTCATGCTCGACTTGCTCGAAGCCGATGCGCTGCCCGACATTGCGCTTTACGAACCGGTCTGCGCGATGAGGAAGCTTTCGCATCAACCAAACGGCCCATGGAAAGTGGAGATGGCCGACCGGAGCGAACGCCCGGCCCTCGATCTGCTGGAGGAATTTCTCGCCGCGGCCTGTTCTGGGAAAATCGATCTCGATGCCGACGGCAAGTGGACGGTCGAAGCGTGGCGGTTTGCGCTCAGCAAACTGCGGCATGATCCGGGGGCTCTGATCGGAAAACTCGACTGGATCACCAAGCATTACCTGCTCGACTCGTTTGTGAAATCGGAGGGCATCACCTGGCGCGATACGTGGCTCGAAAGCCTCGACCTCGAATACCATTCCGTCGATCCGTCGAAGTCACTTTTGGCCGGTCTGCCCGGCACGGCGCTCATCCAGCAGGGGCTGCCCGGCCTGGCCAAACGCGACTTCTTCATCCAGCCGCCGCCGAACACGCGCGCCAATCTCCGCAGCGAAGCGATGCGCACCATCCTCCACAAAAAGCTCTCCTACGTCATCGACTGGGACCTGATCTACATCGGCGAAGGCAAGCAAATCCACCTTGACGATCCCTTTCAGCACGATCTCCGCTCGCTCAACACTTTCCGCACGCACGAGCATCGGTAGTCGCGTCAGCGACTTATCAAAAGGATTGTCATCCTGAGCCATTATTCGGCGGTGAAACCGCCGGTGGCAGAACGTCATTCTGAGCGAGAGAAGCGAAGTCGAAGAATCATCGAAGGACCTCTAACTCTATTTTTGCCTTCCTAACCCGATCCCCGGTAAAAAGGGCTGGCGTTGGCTATTTTATCTTTCAGAGTCCACGCATGGCCGAAATGTATACGTGGATCACGTTCCACGCCCACCCAACTCAATTTGTGCAGGAGGAAGATTTTCATCCCGATTTTTTCGGGACTTTTGTATGTCCTTTACTACGCCCGGAACCGGAGCAATTACTCAAGGAGATCCTTGGCAATCGAAAACTCTCCCTGATTGAAATCAGGAACACCCAGAAAAAATCCGGCACCGACGATTGGGGCATGAATGAGCGGCTCAAAAAGCAGATGGACGAAGGTTACGGGCTCTCTTTGGTCAAATTGACCTTGGTGCAAGGCGAGATGGAGTGAGGCGGAATTGGGCGTCGCCGGTCACGTTTGGGGCTTGGAAGGAGTGGTTGCTCTGTTAGGTTGAGGCATGGCCTCCAAGCCTAGAAAGCCTCCCCTAAAGAGCTCCGCAGAAATCTTGCGGAGGATAACCGGACCTTGCGCAGCGCGTATTCACAAGAAAGCTAAGACCGAGGGCAAGAAAATTCGTCGGTTCTATTAGCCGATAGCGCCACGTTCAAACTGAGCCACTACCGAAATCTGACGCGCCTTGCCATCGTCTTGAGCAACGGCTATCGTTCTCAGTTCACGTTCGAGGGAACCAAAATAGTTAGAGGTCCTTCGACGGCGCCGAGACAAGCTCGGCTTGCTCAGGATGACAGTTTAAAAATATAAATTTATGTTACGCGCTGGAATCGTCGGACTCCCCAATGTCGGGAAGAGCACGCTCTTTAATGCCGTCACCCGCACCCGCAAGGCGCAGGCGGCGAATTATCCCTTCTGCACCATCGAACCGAACAACGGCATCGTCACGGTGCCCGATGAGCGTCTGGCCGTTCTTTCCGGCATCTCCAAATCACAAAAGCTGATTCCCGCCGTTTTCGAGTTCGTCGACATCGCCGGCCTGGTCAAGGGCGCGAGCACCGGCGAGGGCCTGGGCAACAAGTTCCTGACCCACATCCGCGAAGTCGATGCGGTCATCCAGGTTGTCCGCTGCTTTGAGGACGACGACATCCATCATGTCTCCGGCACGGTCGATCCGGTGCGCGATATTGAAGTCATCAACACGGAACTCGTCCTGTGCGATCTCGAAACCGTCCAAAAGCGGAAGGACAAAAATGTGAAGGCCGCGCGCGGCGGCGACAAGCAGGCCAAGGCCGAGCTTGATCTCATCGCGAAGCTCGAACCGCACCTCGATTCGGGCAAGCCGGCGATCATGCTCGACGTGACCAACGACGAGAAAGCCGTTCTGAAAAGTTTCTTCCTCCTCACCAGCAAGCCGACCCTCTTCGCCTGCAACGTCGCCGAAAAGGAACTGGCTGATCCCGACGCGAATGCCCACGTCAAGGCCGTGCGCGATTATGTGAAGACGCATCATAACACCGAGGCCGTGGTCATTTCCGCGCAGATCGAGTCAGACCTGGTCGACCTCAGCGACGACGAGCAGAAGGAATATCTCGAAAGCCTCGGCGTGAAGGAATCAGGCGTCGGCGCGTTGATCCGAGCGGCGTATCATTTGCTCGGTTTGCGCACCTATTTGACCACCGGCGAAAAGGAGACGCGCGCCTGGACGATCCACGCGGGCGACAAAGCCCCGGCGGCGGCGGGCGTCATCCACTCCGACTTCGAGCGCGGCTTCATCGCGGCGGAATGCACGGCCTACGAGGACCTCGTCCGGCTCGGCTCCTTCGCCAAGGCGCGCGAGGCCGGGCGGCTCCGCATCGAGGGCAAGGAATACGTCGTCCAGGACGGGGATGTGCTGGAGTTCAGGTTTAATGTGTAGTCTTGTCCTTGGGCTCAATGACGGTATCTTTACGCCATGAAAGGATTCGATTTTGTCACCGACGAACGAGGCCGGAAAAAAGCCGTATTGATCGACCTGAAGAAGCACGGTCGACTTTGGGAAGACGTTTACGACGCTTGGGTCTGTGAATCTCGGAAGAAAGAACCCCGCGAATCTTTGGAGTCTGTCAAAGCGCGACTGAAGTCACGACGCGCCCATGGCTGATTACAGCGTTGTCCTTTCGAGATCGGCGCGAAAAGAGTTAGAAAGGCTTCCTGACAAGATCGCGGACCGCATCGTTTGTCAACTTGAGGCGTTGAGTCACTTACCGCGTCCAATCGGTTGCTTAAAGCTCAAAGGCACGAGTCAATGGCGGATTCGCATCGGCGATTATCGGGTGATTTACGCGATAGATGACTCCACAAGGTTAATTGACGTCGTCTTCATTCGTCATCGCAAAGACGTTTATCGGGATATTTGACGACAATGAAAACCTTTCGCCGCGTCTGGGTTTATGCCCGAGCTTATCCCTGGCTGGCCATGGCCACGTTCAGCGCGGCCATCACAGGTACGCTGGCAGGATTCGTCTATCCGAAGGTAGCCGGGCTTGTCTTTGACAACGTGTTGAGCCAGCACCACCCGGAAGAGCTTTTGCCCTACGTCCTGCTCGTGGTCATCTCCTTCCTTTTTCGCGACGGGCTTAACGCGCTGCGCATCCGCTTCAACAATACCTTCGAGCAAAAGGTCATCTTCGATCTGCGCCGCGATCTTTATCAGACGCTCCAACGCCTTCCACTTCGCTGGTACGATCAGCGGGCCACCGGCGATATCATCACGCGCGTCATCGACGATGTGACCAGCATGGAGCGGGTGCTGATCGACGGCGTCGAGCAGGGTCTCGTGGCCGTGCTTCAGATCACGGGCGTTGGGATCATTCTCTTTTACCTGAACCCGCGTTTGGCGGCGTGGATGCTCATACCCGTGCCTATTCTCGCGCTCGGAGCGGTTTGGTACACGATGACCGCGCGCTTTCGTTATCGCGCGCAGCGCAAGGCGGCGTCGGCAATGAACGCACTGCTGCTCGACAATCTTCAGGGCGTGCGCCAGATCAAATCGTATGCGCGCGAGGAGACGGAACTGGAACGTTTCTCCGCCTCGGCGCGTCAGGTGGCCGAAACGCAATTGGTCATCATGCGAACCTGGTCATGGTACTCACCTGGATCGACTTTTATCGCGGCCCTCGGCAGCGTGATCGTGCTGTATGTGGGAGGAACCGATGTCCTCACCATGACGAATTTCAAGCCCGGCGACCTGGTGACCTTCCTCCTTTTCGTCGGCATGTTTTACGAACCGGTGGGACGCCTGCACCAGATCAACCAGCTTTATCAGGCAGGCCGCGCAGCCAGCGAACGTGTGGCGGAAATCCTCGACGCGGTCACTGAGAACTACGGTGAGGAGATGCGTCAGCCGATCGTGCGCGCCCGCGGTCAGGTCGAGTATCGCAACGTTTCCTTTTCCTATCGCCCCGATGTGCCGGCCTTGCACGAAATCAATCTCATCGCGAAGCCGGGCCAATGCATCGCCCTGGTCGGTCCGACCGGCGCGGGAAAATCGACTCTCGTCTCATTGCTGAGCCGGTTTTACGAGGCGACGGGCGGAGAGATCCTGCTCGACGGCCGCAACGTGACCAGCGTTGGTCTCCTCGATTTGCGGGAACAGATAGGCGTGGTTTCGCAGGAGACGTTTCTCTTCAACGGCACGATTCTCGATAATCTCCGCTTCGGCCGGCCCGATGCGACGCGGCAGGAAATCGAGGCCATGGCGCGCGCGGCCTGCGTGCATGAATTCGTTTCGAGCTTGCCGGAAGGTTATGACACTCACGTCGGCGAGCGCGGCGTGAAGCTTTCCGTAGGCGAGAAGCAGCGCATCTCCATCGCGCGCGCGCTCCTGAAAAACCCGCCGGTGCTCGTGCTCGATGAAGCGACCGCCAGCGTCGACACGGCCACGGAACAACTCATCCAACAGGCCCTGCAACGCCTGCTCGCCGGACGCACCTCGTTTGTCATCGCGCACCGGCTCTCCACGGTGCGCCACGCCGACCTGATCCTCGTGCTGCAAAAGGGCCGCATTCTCGAACGCGGCACGCACGACGAACTCCTCGCGCGGGACGGCCTCTACGCGAAGCTTTGCCATGCCCAGCACACCGACCGTTTTTCCGAAACCGATGTCGAAGCCGTTTTGGCTGACATCGGGTAGCCGCAGGCAGCACACAACAAATGGAACTCGTTTGCTACTATGCAGTTACGGCTTAAGGTTTATGGAATAGGTGGCGCCGTTATCGGCCCGAAGGGTGACATCGCCGAGCTTGTGTTCCTCGCCGTCCGCATTCTTAGTCCAAAGCGTCACCTTCCACATCGGATCGGAATTTTTCTGTTGCGTCAGGGTGAACTCGGAACCCGTTGCGTTTACGCTGGGGACCAGGCTTTCGGCGATTCGTAAGGCGTCGGTGGAATCCTTCTGGATTTTATCTTCGGGTAGAACGGCCTGCTCGCTGTAAGGCGAAGCAAAATCGACAATATCTTCCCCGGTTTTGGTTACCTTGCCTCCATTGATGGTGACAATGCGAGCATGACCGGCGGCCTTCTTGTCGAAAAAGAAAAACGTCCAGGTGGTGGGAGTGATTTGGTTGGGGTCGAATTTGCCGATGACCTTCAGTAATTCGGCGCGACCGGTCGGCGCCACGATGCCTGCATCCAGGGTTTTTTCCGCGATGTCCCGCGCGGTAAAAGCGCTGTCGGGAATGACCGCCAAAGCCGGGATAGGCACGGCAGGAAGGGCTGGATTCGCGGGCGCCACATTCGTGCCATCGGAATTATCAATCGGCAGCACCACCGGCGCAACCACAGGCGGGGCGGGCGTCACCAGCGCGTTGCCCGGGATGACCGGCGCGACGACGGCGGGCGGATTCTCCGTTGACGCGGTGTGCGGTTCTTGATCGGCGCTCTTGATCGGGGATGCAGGCTTGGCCGGAGCGACGTGAGCATGTTCCTTTTCTTTCGCAGGCTTGGACTGGAGTTGAGGCTGCGGCGGTGTCGAGTTACCGGAGTGCCGGGCCCATTCGTTTTTCAAAAACGAGAGCGGGTGGTTTGGCCCGGCCCACACGACCGCGAGCACGGTCACGAACACCAGGGTGATGAGAAGAGCGGCCGCGCCGAAAACGTCGTTATTGGCGCGGTGCGGCGGAATCATCGCGGACGCGGACACGGGTTTGAAGCGGGGCTTCGCTGGAGAATCGTCCGGTGATTCCAACCCCGTGTAGACGCCTTCGGAGGAGGTCTCGATGCCGTAACTCAGCTCCTGCTGGCGAGCCCTGATCGAATCCCGGTCGATGCTGGCCGCTTCCAACCGGTCGAGGCCGGAATCTCCATAAATCTGCGCGTGCTGCAAATCCTGGAGCAGGGCCCGTGCGTCCGCATAACGCAAGTCGCGCGTCTTGGCCATCATCTTGCGGCAGATCAGATCGGCCGAGCGGGAAATGTCGGGGCGCTGATCGCGGGGCTTTGGCGAGGGCTTGGTCAACAGCTCGCTCATGATGTTGTAGGGCGTTTCTCCCTGGAACGGCGGTTCGCCGGTGAGGCATTCATAGAAGCTCGCACCCAGGCTGTAGATGTCGTCCCGGGTATCGGCGATCTTGGCATCGCGCGCCTGTTCGGGACTCATGTAGGCGGGCGTGCCCATGAAGCTTCCGCCCATGGTCAGGCTGACGCGCGAATCGAGAGAGTGCTTGGCCAGGCCGAGGTCGGCCAGCTTCGCCGTGCCGCGCAGGTCGAGCATGATGTTGTCGGGTTTGATGTCGCGGTGCACGATCCGGTTTTCCTCCGCGATCACCAGCGCGTGGGCGATCCCGGTGACGATGGCCATCGCTTTCGCCTCGGGCAGCGGGCCGTGGCGCAAATGCCACGAAAGGGAACCGCCGCCGACATATTCCATCACGATATAATAGAGTCCGGTGGTCTCGTCGTGGGCCGCGTCCATGACCGCGATGACGTTCGGATGCCGGATGCGCGCCGCCAGTTGCGCCTCGCGGATGAACCGCTCCGCCAGCGCGGGGTTGTCCATCGAGAGGGAAGGAGAAAGGACCTTGAGCGCCACCTCGATCTGGAGGGTCTGGTGCGTGGCCAGATAGACCGTGCCCACGCCGCCGCGACCCAGCTCGCGGACGGTCCGGCAACGTCCGATGACGTCGCCCGGCTCAATTTTTTGGATGAGGGGAGGCATGAGCATAGTTTTAGCGGAAGACCGGCCCGTGACAATCTGCGAAGCCTGCGAGCCGTGCTATTTCTGTTGATCGAACTTTATCAAGCACTTCTGACATATTTCTGACATCAAATATAGGTAATATCCTTGGTTGGACGCTGCCAGACCAGGGATGTTCAGTTTTAATCACCCGGGCTGAATACTCCGCCGATTACGACGTGCCTATCCCGCTTTCGCGTGAAAAAAATAAGCGAATCAGGCGTATGGGGCATGGAATAAGTGAAATAACCGAATGGCGAAAGCGGGTCATGCAGAACCCCGGAAAATCGAGAAGCGATTGAAACAACAGGAGGCGGGGGGGTATGGAGATATTCCGTAATGGGGTGGTATTAGGTGGTATGAGGTCGTATGAGGTCGTACGGCGAGGACATTTCGATAGAATTCCGTCCGGGCGGGTTTTCGGGTCGCAAGGCGGCTTTGAGTTGCCGGAAAGCGAACGCGGCTCCCCGATCCCGATGCCCTCAAGTCGACCTGAATCGAGAAAGATCATGGGTTGATTAAGATAGGGCTGGTCCTCCGCCTCGGACGCGTGCCGCAGCCGGTGCAAGAGGGAATCCAAACGGAGAAGGGAGAGGGAGGAAGATCAGAGCTAAGATGTTTCATGGATGCGATCCTAACGCATCCGGAAAATAAGCGTTAGCGCTACAAATCCTATATGGCTTATAAAGCCTAAAATTATCAGAATTTTAAGCCAAATAAGCTAGGGGCGGCTAAATCGGGTCAGTTAGAGGCCGTCCGAAAAGCGGGGATGGGAGTGTTTCTGGCTGACCGCCGCGTGGTCGCCAGGGTAGTTGTTCGGTAATTCCCCCTGAAGGTGACGGGATCGTGGCCACGCATGGCGGCCCCGAGGAAGACTCGGCGAGGCGGCAAGCATTGGTTCCCGGCGATCGTAGGTCGCCTTATTTATCATACGGTCACTTACTGTATAAGTTCATCCGAGCGAGTGGATTTCTCCAAGGCCAGTATCTCCAAAAAAAATAAACGATCAGAAAGGGAACAGCGATTATGAGGGAAAACAGAAGATAAGGTCCGATACCCAGATCGACCCTCCCGGTATCTTCATCGAATCCAAAGCGAACATCTGGAACTAAGCGAGGAATTAAACCGTAATCGCAAATCGTAGTGACGACATGAAAGACGGCAAAGAGAGCCGCAAAGATTGCCAGCACGGGCATGCGCCGGAAATTTCGAATCGCGAGATAAAGAGCGGCTAGAACGGGTCCAATGAGTAGGTAGCTCCAGCCGATGACCCAATTCCATCCCTCCTCTATTGCTTCGATATTGTCCCAGTCGCTCATGACATCAAGCGTTGGGATTGACGCGATACAAAGTAGATAAAAGATCAAAAGTCGAACGGGAAGCTTAGAGTCTTCCGCGTCATGTTTTAGGAGTGTCCAGACGGTCCAGATAACCGCCGTTATTCCAAACCAAAACGGAATCCATAGCGGAGAAGCCATGAAAAAGGCGTTGCTGGGAGGAAACGCGTCGGTCTGGCTGATCGGAACCTTGCCTGGCTGATGCGCAACGAAATCCAAATAGATGGGCAACGTTTGCTTCAAGTAGCCGCACATTGCCGCGACAAATCCCACTCCCAGCGAGATCAGGAATTGTCTCATGTCACTCTTTTAACACTCCAATTAGCTCTTCCAAGCTCCAAAGTTTTTTTCAGAAGTGGGCGCGGTCCGAGGGCATTCAAAACGTGCAACCAAATTTGCGACCACCGCGACCGGAAGTGCGACTAACGGAGTAGCCCACGGGTGGGGACGCGAGTCCCTTCGCGTCGCAAAATAAATGGGACTGCAGGGACTGCCGTCCCCACCCCAATATGCACCGTCGCACGGAGTGCGACGGCTACCACGGAAGGAAGGCACCGGCGCAAGGGCCTGCGCAGGCTACCAGCGGAAAGTAAGACGGCCAAGCTGATATGATTCTTCGCTAATTCGGGAACAGTTAGTGCTTTCGGTCTTCTTTGGACAGGAGGCATTCGATGACGAAAATCACCCGACACGACTTTGATATTCCCAACCTCGGCCCGGCTGAGATTCCCTCGCCGTTGCAACGTCTTCGTTACGATATGGATGCTGAATTCATGACCGATGACGATCACCGGGTGCTTTTCAGTCATTCGCTGGAGAAAGTCCGGGATGCCATCGAAAATGGCACTGAACCGGCCACCATCGAGCATGCGGGAGCGCGGGAACGGATTTTCTTTAATCCCACCCAGACCATCTGCGCCGTGGTTACGTGCGGCGGACTTTGTCCCGGTCTCAACGACGTGATCCGGGGCTTGGTCCTGACGCTCAATTACAGCTACGGCGTGCGGACCATTTACGGCATCCCCTATGGTTACGAGGGCTTCATTCCCCGCTGCGGCCATGCTCCCATCCGCCTCACGCCCGATTTTGTCAGCGACCTGAATCAGGACGGCGGTTCCGTTCTCGGCAGTTCGCGCGGGCCGCAATCGAAGAAGGAGATCGTCGATTTCCTGGTCGAGTACCGGATCAATATTCTCTTCGTCATCGGCGGCGACGGCACCTTGCGCGGGGCGCAGGACATCGTCGCGGAAGTCGCCAGCCGCGGCCTGAAGATCAGCGTGGTCGGCATTCCCAAGACGATCGACAACGACATTGAATACATGGACAAGAGTTTCGGCTTCGAGACCGCATTTGCCGAGGCGGTCCGCACCGTTCGCTGCGCCCACAGCGAGGCCCAGGGTTATCCCAACGGGATCGGGCTGGTGAAGCTCATGGGGCGCGACTCGGGCTTCATTGCGTCGTTCGCGGCCCTGGCCGAGAACAGTGTCAATTTCGTACTCATTCCGGAAGTACCATTCCAGCTTAAGGGCAGGCATGGACTGCTCACCTGCCTGGAGGATCGGCTGGCCCGGCGCGGCCATGCGGTGGTCGTGGTGGCGGAAGGCGCCGGACAACACCTGATGCAGACTCATCCGGGCGAGACGGATGCTTCGGGCAACGTCAAGTTCGGCGACATCGGGCCGTTTCTCAAGAAACAGATCGAGAGCCATTTCAAGGCGATGGAGAAGGAGGTCAATATCAAGTATATCGATCCCAGTTACGTGATTCGCAGCGTGCCCGCTTCGCCGCAAGATGCGATTTATTGCCTGCGCCTGGCCCAGAACGCCGTCCACGCCGCGATGGCCGGCAAGACGAACATGGTGGTCGGTCGCTGGCACGGTCATTATGTGAACCTGCCGATGAACGTCGTCACCGTCCGGCGGCGCAAGGTGAATCCGCAGGGAGATTTATGGGTGACGGTGCTTGAAGCGACCGGCCAGCCGGCGGAATTCAAATAAGCCTCTCAAACAACCCCAAACGCGAAGGAGACAGTCATGGCGGATAAGAACCAGAAAGTTCCCCAAAACGTACCGGGCAAATGGTACGTGGATGACACCTGCACGCCGTGTCATACGTGCCTGGAAGAAGCCGCGAATTTGCTCAAATACAACGAAGACGAAACGAAGATCTATTTCTTCAAACAACCGGCCACGGCGGAAGAAGAAGATGCGGCGGACCGGGCCATGAACGTGTGTCCGACCGGTTCCATCGGCAATGACGGGGAGTAAGGCTGTCTTACTTCTTATAGCATTTTAATAAATGCCATAGCTGCACTTCTGCCATTTGGCCTGGAGGGCCAATGGAAATTAGCCGGGGGTGCAAACCCCCGGTGTGACGTAGCAGAAGAACCCGCCCTGGCAGGGGC
>Ga0182030_10009928_pt1 | contig 19413 bp, 18 predicted proteins | sample 812S3MmetaG_FD_121299 | JGI IMG/M metagenome (GOLD analysis project Ga0182030, IMG submission 121299) | Permafrost microbial communities from Stordalen Mire, Sweden - 812S3M metaG (Illumina Assembly) | ecosystem: Environmental > Terrestrial > Soil > Wetlands > Permafrost | place: Sweden... | reverse complement strand
GTTCCGAACGCGAGTGCCGCGATGGCCTGCGCGCCGCCCATGCGGAACATGTGCTCCACGCCGAGCATATGCGCGATGCCCAAAATCTCCTCGCTCGGGTTCGGACACGCAACGCAAATCGTTCGCACGCCTGCCACCTGCGCGGGGATCACCGTCATCAGGACGGTCGACGGCAGCGGATAGCGGCCCGCAGGAACATACGCGCCCATCGCATCGAGAGGACGCACGATCTGCCCGAGGCGGCGCCCGTCGGCGTGATCGATGAACCATTCCTTGGGCAGTTGCGCCTGCGCATAGCCGCGAATATTCTCCGCGGCGACCTCTACGGCTTGCCGGAAATCCGGCTCCAACGAACCGGTGACGTGCACGCGGACGCTCTCTCCATCGAAGCGATCGAACTTGCGCGCGTAGTCGAGCAAAGCCGCATCGCCGCGATCCCGGACATCGTTGAGAATCGGCTGAACGATGCGCTCGGCTTCTTCGAGACGCACGGTTTTTCGCTGGATGAGGGATTGCGCGTCGCGTGCTGTCAAAATCCTAATCATATTGATATAGCGCCTACGTTTTTATATAGCTGCCTACGCTTCGCTCTGGCAGCACGGATCGAGCCCTTACATAATGATCTTGTTCAACGGATATTCGACGATGCCCTGCGCTCCAGCTTCCTTCAAACGAGGAATGATGGTGCGAACGGTGGTTTCGTCGAGAATTGTATTCACCGCAAGCCATCCGTCGTCGCTGAGCGAAGAAATCGTGGGGCGCTTCAACGCAGGCAGGACGCTGAGCACCTGTTGCAGATTCGCTTTTTCCACGTTGAGCATTAAGCCGACCTTGCCGAGTGCATTGATCGCGCCCTGCAGCAGCATCTTCATGTCCTCGAGCTTTTTGCGCTTCTCGGGATCCTGCCAGGCATTCACGTTGGCGATCAGCTGCGTATTCGATTCCATCAACGTTTCCACGATGCGCAGCTTGTTCGCACGCAGCGAGGAGCCCGTCTCGGTGACTTCGACGATGGCGTCGGCCAACTGCGGGGGCTTCACTTCCGTAGCTCCCCAGCTGAATTCCACCTTCGCCGTGACGCCGTGCTTCGCCAGATAGCGCTTCGTCGCGCCGACCAGTTCCGTCGCGATGATCTTGCCTTCCAGATCCTTCACCGAATTAATCGACGACGATTCGGGCACGGCCAGCACCCAGCGCACCTTGCCGAAGCTGACCTTGGAATAAATAAGGTCGGCGACGGTTTCGACCTTCGCGTCGTTCTCTTCCACCCAATCTTTGCCGGTCAGGCCAGCATCGAGAATGCCGTCCTGGACGTAGCGCGCCATTTCCTGCGCGCGGATCAGCATGCATTCGATTTCCGGATCGTCGATCGTGGGGAAATACGAGCGGCTGCTGATGCCGATCTGATATCCGGCGCGCCGGAACAGATCGACTGTGGCGGTCTCGAGACTGCCTTTGGGAATGCCTAGTTTCAGTTTCATGCCTTCTCCTTAACCGCCGTAAACTGCCTTCGGATCGAACGTCTTCTTTTCGCTTTCCACCCATTCGCCATTTTCCAGGCGGCGGAAGAAGCAGCTCTGATAACCTTCGTGACACACGCCCGGCCCGCGCGCTTCCACTTTCACCAGCACCGTGTCGTAATCGCAATCGGTGGAAAGTTCCTTGACCACCAGCGTGTGGCCGGAGCTCTCGCCTTTCGTCCACAGCTTATTGCGGGAGCGGCTGTAGAACGTCACAAGGCCCGTCTCCAGCGTCTTCTTGTAAGCCACGTCGTTCATGAATCCAACCATGAGGACGCGGCCGGTCACGTGATCCTGGACCACCGCGGGGAGGAGTCCGTCGAGTTTCGTGAAATCGAGTTCTTGCATAGTTTAGGCACCAATAAGAAAGCCCGCTCGGGGTTAACCGGCGGGCTCTCGAAAATCTTTCTACTTTCTTTCGGGATTAACGGGGAGCCCGCAGCATGGAATGTCCATGATGGTGATGGGTCCCGTGATGCAGCGAGGCGAACATGAAATTAGAGTATAACAGATTTCCATTTCGCAAACTCGGTGTTTGTAAACATCCGGTGAACTTAGCGCTTCGGTCTCGATGCTTGACGTTCGGACAGATCTGTCCGACACTAAAAAGGTGAAGGGCGCGGAATTCGAGCGACGTGCTCAGAGATTGGCCAAGCGCCGAAAGGTCCTTTGTCTGTTTGTGGCCGATAAAGGCAAGGGCAGTCATGGGCGCCTATATTTCGGTGAAGGATTCACGACCCTGAAGGACCGAAAGAAGGAAATCGGCCGCGACTTGCTGGCCAAGATGTGCCGCGATTTGAAAATAGACCCGCACGACTTATGAGAGGTGAATGCATGTCCGCACTTACGTATCCCGCAAGGTTCAAGACCGGCAGCGACGGACGCATCTTGGTGGAGTTCGTCGATCTGCCGCGCGTTGCGACCGATGGAAAAGACCAGCGCGAAGCCATGGAAGAAGCGATGGATGCGCTTGGGTCGGATCTCTCGATTCGCTTATCACGCAGAGAGGAGATCCCCGCGCCATCCGTAGCGAAGCGCGGTCAGCGATTGGTCGCGGTGCCGCTGTGGCTCGCACCGAAGCTCGCACTTCATCTGGCGATGGCCGATCAGGGAGTGAATAAGTCGGAACTGGCTCGTCGCTTGGGAGTGAACGAACGAGTCGTGCGACGAATGCTCGATCCCGAGCATGGGTCAAAACCGGCGAGGATCCAGGCGGCACTAGCTGTATTGGGAAAGCAGATGACAGTGGAAGTGCGCGACGCGGCGTAGTTGCGCAATCGGCGCACTACTTTTCATCTCAGAGCCTGGGGCTTACTGGCAAAGCGGTTCGCCACCGGGTCGCGGCGGAATCAAACCGAGTTGTATCGCTTCGTTTGCTAGCTCCAGTTCTGCCTCGGCCTCCACAATCGCCGATCTCTGTTTTTCATTCAAAACCGCGTACACTTGGGCTCTCATTTTCGCGATGGCATCTCTCGCCTGATCCGACGATGCAGAATCCCAGTTGGGCGTGGCATCGGGGACGAGATGTGCCGCATATTCCCTTTCGAGCACGTAAAGCGGTTTGCCGTTCCGTTCTATCTGCCCAAATTGCTCGATCTGAACAGGAGTCAAAGCGAACTCCCCCCAATATGGGTTATCCGAGCCATAGAAGTTCAGTGGGTACCCGCATTCCCCGGTGCCCCATTGCCACTCCGTGATGAGGCCGAGACGGATCGCAATGCCCACGGCCCGCGAAGTAACAAAAATGCTCGCAATCTCATCGAGCCTGCTCCGCTGCGAATCGTCCAGTATTTGCCTCTGCTGCTGAACGCCCTCAGCCAGCCCCCTAGGACTCCAGGGATACTCAATCCCGCTCATCATCACCAATTGCTCCCGCGTGTACGGAATTGCCGGTTCTGGGCGGCGAGCACGGTCTTCACGAATCCGCCGCACACGCTCCTCAGGAGTATTCTGTTGAAGCTGGGCTAACTGAGCGTCGGTGAGATTGAGAGCTTGCGTCAGCTTTTCAACGTGAAGCTCAAGGTTCTGCCCCAGCATCGCGAACGACGCTGCCAGCAGCACGAGTCCACAAGTAAGCTGTCGCCGTCCCGTCATCATTGATCTCAGTGTCGCACGTGCCATAATTTGGGATACACGCCTCCGGTCACCCTCCTATGGATTTTGTCGAGCAACTGAAATCTTCGATCGACATCGTCAAGGTGGTGGGCGATTACGTGCGTCTGCGGCGCGAGGGCGCGGCGGGACGCTACAAGGGATTGTGCCCGTTCCATCAGGAAAAGACGCCCTCGTTCAACGTCAATCAGGCGCGGCAATTTTTCAAGTGCTTCGGATGCGGAGCCGCGGGCGACGCTCTCAAGTTCATCATGGACATCGAGGGCATGACGTTCCCCGAAGCGCTGAAATATTTGGCCGAGCGCAACGGCATCCCCATGCCGAAGCGTCACGAATACAACGACGCCGAATCGCGCTTGCGCGGCGCGCTGCACGATATCCACGACATCGCGACGAAGCTCTATCAGAATGCGCTGGCTGGTCCGCAGGGTGTCGAGGCCCGCGCGTATTTGCAAAAGCGCGGCGTCACTCAGGAGCTGATTCAGACGTTCGAGCTCGGGTATTCCGACCCGGCAGGACAGGCGCTGGTGAGACGGCTGAGCTCGGAATCGTTCACACCGGAGCAGTCGGAAGCGTCGGGGCTGGTCCGCAAGAGGAATGAAGGAACGGGCCACTACGACACGTTTCGCGGGCGCCTGATGTTCCCGATTCATAACGAATCCGGAAAAGTGATCGCCTTCGGAGGACGAGCGCTCGGCGCGGACGATCAACCGAAATATTTGAACTCGCCCGAGACTCCCATATACAAGAAGACGGCGACGCTGTACAACCTGCATCGCGCGCGGAATCCGATGCGCAAGGCGAATCGCGCGGTGCTGGTGGAAGGCTACATGGACGTGATCGGCGTGTATGCGGCGGGCGTCGGCGAAGTGGTGGCGAGCTGCGGCACGGCGCTGACGAACGCGCAGGTTCGGGCGATGCACCGTCACGCCGATACGGTGGTGGTGAATTTCGATCCGGACGAAGCGGGAGCGAACGCGGCGGAACGGGCGTTGCAGATTCTGCTCGACGAAAGCTTGCACGTAAAAGTGTTGGCGCTCGATGGCGGGCTGGATCCGGACGAATACGTGAAACGAAACGGAGCGGAGGCGTATCGCGCGAAGCTGGATGCGGCTCCAGGATATTTTCACTGGCTGGCGGATCGCGTGCGATCGCGCTTTGACATGAAGACCTCGGAAGGTCGCGTGGACGCGTTCAAACAGCTCCGGCCCGCAGTGCTAAGAATCCCCGATAAGTTGGAACGCGCCGCCGTGGTCAACGATATCGCAGGTTACCTGGGCGTTGAATCGGGCTTGGTGTTGGATGAATTCAAGCGGGCGTCGATTGAAAGGCGCCCGGATGCGGGAGATCGGCGCACACACAATGCGCAGCAAGCTCCAGCGCGGAAGCGGCCGGAGATTCCACCTTTAGAAAGGATTCTGCTGAACGCGTTAGTATCGAACGCGGCGACGCGCGCGGAAGTCCTGCCACGATTGACTCCGGAGCTGACGGAAGCTTTCGCGAGCCGTGAAATCTTCGAAGCACTGCGAATCTTGTCGGAAAGTGGCCAGGATGTGTCGTTCGCGGTGCTGGATGCACGGCTCGGCGAAACGTCCAGGACCCTACTGCATGAGATCGTGGCTGCCGATGAGATAGGTGACGACCAAGCGTCTCTCGCACAAGCCGAAGCGTGCCTACGCCGGCTGAACGAAGATTTCCGGCGCAAGCGGATTACGGAGTTGAAAGCGCGCATTAAGAACGCCGAGCGCAGCGGCAATTTCGAAGAGGCCCTCCGGCTGATGGCAGAGCTTCACAATTTGGAACAAGAAGCAAGTGGCTCGGGCGGCGGGGCGGCGTCATGATCCATGGGGACTGTGTTGTACACTAATGGCGTCTAGGGGAAGAATGGCGGCAACAGCCGCATTCGAAGGGTAAGCAATAGCGTGGCGGGCGACGACAAAATCGGCCGGTTTAAGCAGCTCATGAGCACGGGCAAGGAGAAGGGCTACGTCCTCTATGACGACGTCAGCGATCTTCTGACCGATGAGTTTCCGGGCGGCCGCGAACTCGACGACTTACTGAGCGAGCTCGACTCGGCGGGCGTCGAGATCCTCGAGGAACCCAAGGCGGAATTCGACAAGAAGGCTGAAGAAGCCGAAGAATTCGCGGAAGCCGAGCCGCAGGAATTCGCCGACAAAACCAACGATCCGGTGCGCATGTATTTGCGCGAGATGGGCGCGGTTCCGCTGCTGACGCGCGAAGGCGAAGTCGAGCTGGCGAAACGCATCGAACGCGGACAGGCGGCGGTACGCAAGGCGCTGTCCCGCTCGCCGCTGGTGATCCGCGAAGTACTGGCGCTGCCGGAAGTGATCACGAAGGATGCGAACACGGTGCGCGACATCCTGATCATGCCGGAGCTGGTCGTCACCGACGAAGAAGTCGTGCGGCAGGCGGAAGATCTGCTTGGCATCGTCGCGGAAATCGAAAAGCATTACAAGAAAGCGCAGCAATTCAGACAAAAGCTGCAGGCCGTTTCGCGCGGCATGAAGCCGAAAATGCACCGTTCGCTGCGCTGGGGACTTTCCCGCACCATGGTGGCGATTTCCCGGCTCATCCGCGGCATCGCGTTTTCCTCGTTCCAACGGAGAGAGTTGGCGGGAAGCCTGCGCCGCGCGGTGGACGCACTGCGGCCGGTGGAAAAAGACATCGCGCGCATTCAACGAAAACTGGAAACGGCGGAAGGCGGTGCGCATGGCCAAGCCGCCACGCTGCGCAAGGAAATGCGCCAGCATGCGCAGCAGATGCAGCAGCTGGAAGAGGAATCCGGTGCATCGTCGGCGGAGCTTCGCCGCACGCTGCAAATCGTCGAACGCGGCGAACAAGAGGCCGACACGGCGAAGAAGCAGCTGATCGAAGCCAATCTTCGACTGGTGGTTTCCATCGCCAAGCGCTACACCAATCGAGGGCTGCAGTTCCTGGACCTGATCCAGGAAGGCAACATCGGGCTGATGAAGGCCGTCGATAAATTCGACTACATGCGCGGCTACAAGTTTTCCACCTACGCCACCTGGTGGGTGCGTCAGGCCATCACGCGCGCGATTGCCGATCAGGCCAGGACGATTCGCATCCCGGTCCACATGATCGAGACGATCAACAAGCTGGTGCGCATGCAGAGGACGCTGCAGCAGGACCTGGGGCGCGAGCCAACGACCGAAGAACTGGCCGTAAAGATGGAATTGCCCGTGGGGAAATTGCGCAAAGTGCTGCGCATCGCACAGGAACCGATTTCGCTCGAAACGCCGGTGGGCGAAGAGGACGAATCGCACCTGGGAGATTTCATCATCGACCGGCGCGTGGTTTCGCCGTCAGAGGCGGTCATCAATCTGAATCTGCGCGAGCAGACGGCCGAAGTACTGAAGACGCTGAGCCCTCGCGAAGAGAAAATCATCAAGATGCGCTTCGGCCTGCAGGATGGCAGCGAGCATACACTCGAGGAAGTGGGCCAGCACTTCGCCGTAACGCGCGAGCGTATTCGTCAGATCGAAGCCAAAGCGCTGCGCAAGCTGCGCCACCCCAGCCGTAGCCACCGGCTGCGAACGTTCCTGGAAGAATCCGCGCACGACTAAACGCGGCACGCTGCTAGTTTCCCCAATCCACGCTGCGTTCCGTGAAAACGCCGTCGCGGATCTCGACACTGAAGTCCTGCTTTTCGCTACCCTTGACGATTTGAACGCGATGGGTGCCCACGGGAAGAGAAACGCTCGCCGGAGTTTTGCGCGCCTGCTCCTGGCCATCGACGAAAATCACCAGTCCCGGAGGCGTCGATACAAGGTTAAGAATGCCCGTAAGAGCCACCAGGTTGACGATCAGACCCGGATCATCAGGCAGAGTGAACACGCGCTGCACATCGCGATAACCATTGCGGCGAATCATGATCGTGTGCCGGCCCAGAGGGAGGCTCAGCGCGCAAGGCGACGTACAACGCTCCTCGGCCAAACCGTCCACGGTCGCAGAAGCTCCTGGCGGCGCCGTCGTGAGATGAAAGGTCGCGACGTCGCCACCAGGATCGGCGGTGGAGTCGACGTTCCCCGAACTTCGCCCAGCGCGATTGTCCGCGGCATTGTCCGACCCGTTCTCGGTTCCGGTTGAAGCCGTGGTTGAAACCGAGGATGCAGCAGAGGATGCAGCAGAGGATGAAGCAGAGGCGCCCGAAACCGTCGATGCTGGATCCACGGCAGGCTGAGTTGTCGGCGCTACGGCCGGCGCGGGTTCCGGCTTGGCATCCGGTTGTTCAGACGGCGAAATTTGCGCCAACGGTGTTTCTGGCGGAATATTTGGCATTCCCCTCTTAATGACCAGCACGACGCACGCGACCACGATAAGAGCGGCGAGCAGTCCCAAGAAAACGTTGCGCAGTCCTCCCATCGACGACACGTCCTCACGCGGTCGGGGCGTCCAGGCGGGAGCCGCCGCAACTGCGGGAATTTCGACCGAAGAACCACGCGCCGAGGAAACGTCCGCCGGCGTCGCTTCCCCCTCGACGTCCATGGAACTAACTGCTGGGGAACTAGCTATTGGGGCACTAGCCGCTGGCGATGGCTGCGTTTCTACGGGCGCGACGGTGAGTTCTTCCGCCGGCGCTGCGTCCTTTTCAAACAACGTTTCGGCAAACGCTTCGGAAATAGGCGCATGGATCCGGTCGCCCGATCCAGCCGTCGGCAAATTGTGACTGGCGCCGTGAGGCTGAGGCACCCACGGCGAATCGGCGCAGGCCGCCGCCAGCGCGGCCACAAATTCGGAACACGTCTCGTAGCGCTCCTCGGCTATTTTCGCGAGCGCCTTGCGCATCACGGGTTCCACATCCGGGGACACGGTTGGATTCAGCTGATGCGGCGCGACGGGGGTTTCGCCCACGATCTTGAACAACAACGTCGGCAAGTACTCCGCGACGAAGGGCTTCTCGCCGGTTAGAATTTCGTAGGCGATCACGGCTAACGAAAACTGATCGGACTGGCCGGAAACAGGCGTTCCCTGCACCTGCTCCGGCGACATGTAGCTGGGCGTGCCCATGATAGTGCCGGCACGGGTCATCTGTTGCGAGACGATCTTCGCCACTCCGAAATCGGTCACCTTCGCCGTGCCGTCGTCGTGCACCATAATGTTGGACGGCTTCACGTCGCGATGGACAATGCCCTTCTTGTGGGCGTAGTCCAGCGCGGCAGCGGTCTGGCGCAACAAGTTGAACAAGGTCTCTTTGTCCGGCAAACGTTCGGCTTTCAGCAAGCGATCGAGAGGCGGCCCATTGACGAGCTCCATGAAGATGTACGCCATGCCGTCCTCCTCGGCGATGTCGTAGATCGTCACGATGCCGGGATGCGAAAGAATTCCAGCCGATTGCGCTTCGCGGAAGAGGCGCTCGCGCAGGCGCGCGCGTTCGGATTCGTCGGTCAGTTCACTCAGGCGGATGCTCTTAATAGCGATCATCCGTCCGATGGCCGGATCCTGCGCTTGGAACACGACGCCCATGGCTCCGCGCCCGAGCTCGCCGACGATTTTATAGCGCCCGATCTGCTCCATACGTCCCGCAAGGAAGATTCCGCACCGCGCGTGATTTCAGTTTATCGCAGCCGGGAGTATACTTGAGTCGAATCGCGCGTGTGCCGATGCGATCGAAACGCTTGTCATCGAACATTCGCAATTCTCAAATACAATTCAGGTGGAGGATTCACAATGAGCATCAGTGCAGCATTGCTGCCGGAATTCGATCATGAGATGGCGACCACGCGGAAGACGCTGGAACGCGTTCCCGACGACAAGTTGGGCTGGACGCCCCACGACCGTTCGATGACGCTGGGCCGCCTGGCGTCGCACATCGCGGAAATGCCGGCTTGGGGCGTGGCCGGTTTAAAGATGGACTCGCTCGATATGGGCGGCTACAAACCCTGGCAAGGAGCTTCGCGCGAAGAGATCCTGGCCGTGTTCGATAAGAATGTCGCCGATGCTCGCGCCGCCATTGCAGGCGCCGATGACGCCACCTACATGTCCAACTGGTCGCTGACCGCCGGCGGACAGACGTTGATGACCATGCCGAAGATCGCCGTCGTGCGCAGCTTCGTATTGAACCACGTGATCCACCATCGCGGACAGTTTTCCGTCTATCTCCGGATGAACGACATCCCTGTGCCCTCCATCTACGGGCCCTCGGCCGACGAAGGCCAGATGGCCGCCAGCGCGTAGACCACGCAAGGATCCTGCGATCAAGCCACCCGGCAGGAACGCCGCGGTGGCTTTTTCTTTTCGCGGTGGGTCTCTTTATTGCTGAATCAATTTATTGCTGAATCAACTCCGCCAAGCGAGCCGCCGTGTCGGAAAAGCGTTGCGTGCGCGCGAAGGCTCGCGCAGCATCGCCCATCTCCTGGCGCAGACCATCGTCGGCCAGCAATTCCGCCATTGCTGCGCGCAAGTCCGCAGGCTCCGGTTGCTGAACGATCCTCCCAAATTCGGGACGCATCACGCTGCGTGCGCCCTCGTGATCCAGGCAGACGGCGGGAACGCCGGCGGTCAGCGCCTCCAGCAGCGTGAGTCCATAGCTTTCGTGGCGGGACGGAAATACGTACAAATCGGCGAGGGCGAAAAATGCCTGCTTGCGCGCACCCGTCACGTATCCGGGAAAAATCACTCGCGTACGGCGCAGCCGGGACGCCAGCAATTGTAGATGCTCCAGGTAGCGCTTCCCTTGCATGTAGGCGGCATCACCGCACACGAACAACCACAAAGGCTTCTGCGGATAATCCGAACGGTGCTCCCATTCCTGCAATGCTCTCAACAGCAGGTCCTGACCCTTTTCGGGAGAAATGCGGCTCAGCGTGAGCAGCACCTGCGCATTGTCGGGCACTCCGTATTCGTGCCGTAGCTCCGCGACGTCCACGCGCGTTGCACTTCCCCCTTCGGAATCGCCCCCCGTACTCCATGTCCCCCACGGCAACACGTGAATCTTCCCGGGCGGACATTCGGGATAGCAGCGCAGTAAGACATCGCGCATGCCTGCGGAAGGAACGATCAGACCGCGCGAGTGGCGCACGCTGGCCTCCTGCTTTTCCCAAATCAGCCTCGTCATCCGCGGCAGCACGCGCTTCAAACGTCGATACCAGCGCACGGTTGTTTCGGGCTTCAGCCAGCCGCGCAAATACATGGATGCCACATACGCCACAACGTCGACGTGGTAAATCGTAAAGATGCGAAATCCGCGCGCCGCGAGCGCGGCGAAATCCGGACCCTCCGAGATATCGTTCACCAGCACGACCGTCGACGCGGGCTCCGCGCGGAGCACGTGAACCGTCGTTCTTCGCTCGAAGGCCCCGCAAAAGCGGGCGTAATCGCGCTCGCCAAAAGCCACCAGAGCTCGCCCCGAAGGAGCGCGAGCGCCCAAGATGGCGGGCGTCACCAGCTCAAAATCGAAGGGCTTCGTGCGCGTCCATTCTTCCGTCAGACGATCGCATACGGCACCGCCTCCGCCGAGCGGAACATTTTCCTGCGAATAGCCGCCGTGAGCAGCGGTATAGAGAACGTGCATTACGAACCTGGAGCGTATTCCAGCACGACCGTAGTGATGTCGTCACGCATCGCGCCACCTTCGGTGAAACGCTCCACCCGCGCCAGGATGGCCGTGTGCAGGGCTCCGGCATTGAGCCCAGCGTGTTCACGCAGGCATTCGCGGAGGCGTTCGGTATCGAAGAAGCCGCCGTTCGGACTTTCCGCCTCGGTCAGTCCGTCGCTGTACACGATCAGCTTGTCGCCCGGCTCCATCTTCGCTTCCACGACGTCGAACTCCGCGCCTTCGATCATGCCGACCGGCATCGAAGTCGTCTGCAGCATTCGCATGCGGCCATCGCGGCTCAAAAGGAACGGCGCGCAATGACCGGCATTGACGTACGTCAGTTTGCCGTGATCGTCCAGCAGGGAATAAAAGATCGTCGCGTACTTTTCGCCGCGTGTGCGATCCAGCAGGAAATCGTTCAACCGCGAGATGCGCGGCCCAATGTGCGACACGTCGCCCGAGGCCATCAGAAAAGTGCCTTGCAACAAGCTCGCCAGCAGCGCCGAGCTCACGCCTTTGCCGGAAACATCGGCCACCACCGTGGTCCAGGCGTGCTGCGAAACGCGGTGAACGTCGAAGTAATCGCCGCCCACCTGCGTGGACGGCGTGCTGGATCCGGCCGCGCGAAACCACCCTTCGCTGGGCATCGTCGTCGGCTGCAAGCCCTGCTGGATGACGCGCGCAATCTTCAACTCGTCTTCCATGCGGACCTTGGTGCGTTCCTCTTCCAGCAAGCGGGCGTTTTCCAAAATGGTGGAAGCTTCAATCGCCAGCGTCTGCAGCAGCTCGCGATTCCCGGCGGATAAATCGGCCGGGGCTTTGCGCGAATCCAGGTAGATGAGGCCCACGGTATCTTCCGCCGCCGAAACCGCGCGCGTCTCCTCGCCGGAGGTGTTTTGCAGGCGGATCAGCGGCAGGCAAACCACGCTGCGCAATTCCAGCATCGCGATGGTGCCCTCAGGCTCGAACTTCTGCGGGTCGTTGGGCTGTGCGTGCGGATCAAACGACATGGTCAAAAGATCGCGCCGCGAGGTCAGGGCGCGCCGGATGACGGAGGTCGGGACGCGAAGATCGGACGGATCCAACACGCGTCCGTTTTGATCGCGCGCCGCCGAAACTTCCAATTCACCGTTCTTGCGCAGCAACAGGAATCCGCGCTCGCAGCCGGTCACGGCCAGGGCGGCGTCCAGCACCGCCGTCAGAACTTCGCCCGTGGATAACGAATTGTGGAGCGCCCGCGCGACTTCCGTCAGCGAACGAAGCTTGATCAATTCTCCCGCGCCGGCTTCGTCGCCGCCATGCGATCCCGAATGGGAGGTGGACGCCAAATGATCCAGTAACCGGTGAATCTCGGCCTTGTCCAGCGTAAACGTCAGCTGGTAAGAATCGCGCACGCCGAATTCGATGCGGTCGGAATTGTGCAGGATCCTCCGCGAAACACGCTCGCCGTTCACCCAGGTGCCATGGCGGCTATTCAGGTCTTCGACAAAATAAGAGCCGTTTTCGTACACAATTTGCGATTGGCGGCGCGAGGCTCGATTGTCGCGCAGCATCAGGCCGTTTCCAGGCTGGCGGCCGATCGTAAACGGGAGATGGTCGATTTCCACACGGTTTCGCTGACCCGTCGGCGCCAGCACCAGGAGTGCCGCACCCGGCCGTTCCGCGCTACGCAAATGAGACGAATGTTCGGGCACGCGCGGTTAGCCTTGACCGGTTGTACGGACGGTGGCACCGGATTCGCTCGGCACAGTCGAGTCCGTGGCGGCCGATCCCGGCGCGCATTGGGCCTGACAATCCGGACAATATCCACCCATTTCGGTGCGCGCCGTGGCGATGCGAAATCCGAGGTTCGTCTCCACCTGCCGCTTCATGCTGCGCAAGGCTTCGCCGAAAAATTCTTCCACCTTGCCACAGCGCAAACATACGATGTGCGCGTGTTCCTCTTTCTGGCGCGTTTCGTAGTAATGCTGTTCGCCCGCGAAATGCATCAGGTCCAGTTCGTCGATCAGGCCGCCCTTCTTCAGCAGCTTGAGCGTGCGGTAGACCGTCACGCGATTCAATTTCGGATCTTTCTCTTTGGCGAGCTGATACAGGCTCTCGGCATCCAGGTGCCGGCCCGTGCGATCGAGTAGCTCGAGCAGAATCAGGCGCTGCCGCGTGAGGCGAACGCCGCGCATTCGGAGCGAATGTTGGATGCCTGTAGCCGTTACTGCCGGAACCATGTTCCACCTGCCGCGGCACCGGGTGCCGGCCGCCGCCACGTTCAATACGAGGGTACCAGATCGGCGATCACGAGCGCTTTGATTTCCCCAAGTAACACACAGGGCGACACTTAACACACGTAAAGAGCCGAAAATGTTGCGGACGCGAAGTACAATCCTAGCAGGAAGCGAACTCTTATGCAGAACACTTTTCGATTGTACTGGCGGCGGGAAACCGGCTGCGATGTTGGAGTGGCGGTGGATCTTGCCGATCTCGATCCGGCCATCCGCGCGCGCGTGCTGGAACTGGCCAGCGAGATTTCAGACGGGTCGCAAGGAGATGACGAAGCGATCGAGGTTCGGCTTCCTTTCCTCGACAGACGAGAATGGAGACGCCGTGCGGAGACGCTTCGCGGCATCACCTTAGAGCGCGAAGGACGCGTGATCCGGCCGGTAAACATGAGCGCGACCGCCGCCCTGCGCGACATCGCCGCCGATACCGCCGGGGGCCACCCCGCATGGCTCGATGCGCCGGTGGAGCGGGAGCCGGGATACTTCCGCACCTGGCGCAGCGTTTCCGTCGCTCTGCAGGAATTTCTGCGGCGCAAGGCCGCCGAAGTCTATTTCCGCGATGTCGCGGCGTTCGAAGATCGCAAAGCCGCGTGGCCTCTGCTGGTGTACCAGGCGATGCGTCCTTGCTATGGCATTCCGCAAACGGAGTTCACCTACGACGTCGGCGACACCGAAATGTTGGACGAAGCGCTGCGCATGATCCGCCGGCCTCTGCAGGAAATTCTAAGCCAAGCGCAAGTTCGCCTGGCGGAATCCGGACGCATGGAATTATCGCGCCGCTACGCGCCCTTGTGGCAGGAGGACGTTCTGCGCGCCGTTGTACAAAAGCCCGGACAGCTTCTTTCGCTGCTCGGCGACGAAGCACTGTTGGTGGATGCTGTCATTACGCTGGGAGCGACGCGCGATCCCGCCACCGTGAAACCGTTCGCTCGGCGCGTGATGGCCACTCTGCGTTCTTTCTATGACGTCGACTTGCGGGACCTTGCCGTGCCGTTCTTGGCAGAGGCCACGCGGGCGCTGGAAGTGGCCAACGCGCAATTTCCCAAGCGGGCGCTATCGAAACGGGAGCTATCAAAACAGGCTCTATCGAAAAGCGCGGTGGCGAAACAGACCGTGTTGAATCAGACGTTATCGAAACAGGAGCCTCCGCGGCAGCGGCCGGGAACTATTTCGTCACTTCCACGGGCAGCGAGAGTTCCACGGTTCGGGGCGGCAAGCACATACGGTCGTTACAGGCCTGATAGCGCAGCTTTCCGGTGACCACGTTCTGTCCCAGCGCTGCGCCCACGGCCGCTTTGAATTTCGTGATCACTTCGAAATTGCCGGTGAAGATCGAGACCGGTTTTTCGGAGAAGGCTAACTTTTCCATTTGCGGTTTCGGAAATACAACGGACACGGCTTCCACGGTTCCAGTATTCCAAGTCAGACGCAGCGGGATAAAGTAGGCGTCCGACGGCGTATTGCTATTGATGTGATACCCCTCGCGCAACTGCACTGCGACCGGCGCATCCGCGGTTCCGTTCACCGGGACGCTGATCTTGCGCAGCGGTGCGACGTTAAGGACGTTGATCTGGCCGTAGCAGCAGAGCGACGCGAGGAGCATCGTCGCCGGCAGGAGGAACCATCGCGGCCTTGGGATCTTGCAGCAGCTTGATAATTTCATCTTGATAATCGCGTTTGTCCACCAGGCCGACGTGCGTAGCGGCGATGCGGCCGGAACGGTCGATGATAAAGGAAGTCGGCAGCGAATCCACGCCGCCGTAAACCTGCGACAATTCGTCCGAACCGATCGCGACGCGATAATTAATCTTGTGCGTGGCCATGTAAGGACGCACCGAAATCCATCCGTCATCGTCGAACGAAACGCCGAGCACAGCGAAGCCGTGGTCCTTATACTTCTGTTCAAATTCCACGAACCACGGGATCTCCACTTCGCAGGGTCCGCACCAAGTGGCCCAGAAATTCAGCAGGACGACCTTGCCCTTCAAATCCGCCAGCTTCACTTCGCCGCCGCTGGAATCCTTCAGCTTGAAAGCCGGCGCGGGTTTTCGATCGCCGGAGGCGCGTACGTTCGCGGTTTTTTGGTTATTGCAGGACACCAGCAAAACCATGAGCAGCGCGAAGGACGCGAAAAAAAACGGACGACGCAGTGGCCTCGACATCGACTCCATTATACCCCTCACATTCGCAGCCCGGCATCTCCCGGGAAATGCGCGGCGAACCAACGGCGGCGCACGCTTCCGGCACGGGAACCGAGAGTGAACTCGTCATGCAATCCAACTCCCGAAAAAATCCACGCAGCTGTGTCGCAAAAACTTTCGCATGCATAGCGCCGCCACCGGGCATCCCTTTCGCGGACACTATCGGCAGCCAGCCGATTCTTGCGCCACTCCGAACTCCAGCCCAATTCGCCGCGCGCTCCGGAAACGATTTCCACGCGCAAGACATCTTCCCACGCGCGCCGCGATGCGTTCGAAAGACGCACCCATACAAAATGGAAAAGCTCGTGGATCAGTATCCTCTCGAACTCACCGCGCTCGATAAGCACGCCGGCGTCGAGCAGAATGACGCGCCGCGGAATTGACGTCGACGCGTGATATGGCCCCAGCGACCGCTTCACGACGACGCGAATCGGACGTCCGTCCAGCGGCGGAAGCACTTTGCTAGCGGCCTTGCGGCGGTGCAACCGGCGCCGGTGTTCCCAGCTGAGGAACGTTCGCCGGCAGCGTGAAGAATTCCTTGCTGACGATGGCCGGCTGAAAACGCCGCGTCACATCCGCGAACCATGCATTCATCTGCACCTTGCGCAAATCGGCGAGAATCAATCCTTGCACCTGCTCCAACGGTTGAATGGATTTTTCGTCCACGCGCAAAATCGCCAGCGAATCCGCCGTGCGAATCGGATCGCTCGTGTCTCCGGCCTTGAGTTTCAATAGCGCCTTCTTAATTTCGTCAGCATGCGAGCTATCAATCGTTACCGTTCCGAAGTCGCCGCCCTTTTTCTTCGACGCCGCATCGTCCGAATATTCGATCACCAGATCTGCGAAATCGCCGCCGTCTTTCAGCTTCTTGGCCACCTCCGCCGCCCGCGCACGCGCTTCTTCTTCCGTTCGCGTCACGTTCATCGCGCGAGCCTGCACGTCGGCGCGCATGCGATCGTCCACCGAGGCGCTGGCCGCAAGCACAGGCTTGAAGCGAATCAGGATCGCTTTCACCTTCGCTTGCTGATACGTTTCGCGATGGTCTTCGTAATATTTTTTGATGGCCTCATCCGCCACCGGAAAATGATCCTGCTGGAAACTCAACAGCGCGCCCGCCAGAACGTTGGCCCGCTGCAGTTCCAGTTGCTCCTTATATGGAGGCCGTTCGCCCAGTCCGAGCTTCTCGGCTTCCGACGATAGAAACCGCATCATATACAACTGCTGAACCGCGTACGCCGGATTCCGGTTGTACATCTGCACAAATTCGGGAGGCATCGCCAGCAAAGCGGCATGAACGTCCGCGGCGGTAATTTCTTTGCCATCGATTTTGGCAACCACCTGCGTTTCGGCAATCTGAGGCAACGGCGACTGCGCGGACAGGGCGCAGGCAAGCAAGGCAGCTAAGAACAAAGTTTTCATCTTGATTTCTTCAATCTAACATGCCTCTAAACACGCGCTTCTACCGGTGGGACGCGCCCAGTAAGAAAACGTTTGGCCAGCGCCCTCGTTTAATGGTGAAAGCCAACTTCGCTATAGTAACGGTCAATGCCGTTGATGACCCGGGATTCGGCCCTCCGCGCAGGCTGCGCCCTCCTTGCCATGCTCGCGCTATGTTCGTGCGAGCAGTCCGCCGAATTCTATCCGATGCCGGCGCAGCGGCCGGCCTTCTTCGATCCGGATCGATGGGAACGAATTGTTCAAATGACCGACGGCGACGCTCAGCAACATTTCGTGGCCGACGTGTTCGAACCTCTCGCCGCCAATTGGCGCTGGACCGGCAAACGGCCGCTCCTTCGTCTAAATGTGCCGCGATTGCCCGCGCACGCGTCCCTCATCTATCACATCGAGTTCGCTCTCAGCGAATACAACTTCCAAACCGAAGCGCCAGTGAACCTGACGTTTCTGGTGAATGGCCACGTCCTGGACCACGAGCAGTACACCGCGCATGGATTATTTGCTTTCGACAAAGAGATCCCCCAGGAATGGATCAGCAGCGGCGACACCACGCTCGGCGCGGAGATCGACAGAACGTTCCAACTAAAAAACACCGGCCCCAGATTCGGATTCATCCTCGTGGCTCTCGGATTAAAGAGGATGGAGTGAAGAGGATTTGAGACTCGCATGACCGCGCTCGGACCGCCACTTGCCCCATGGGTCGGGGCACTCTTCACCGTGTTCACCTGCTATGCGCTCGGGTCGCTCTTCCTCGCTCGCCTACGCGTCTCGCTCTTGCGCGCCGAGAAACCTCCGCTGGCGTTCGTCACCGGCGCGGCGCTGCTGCATCTTGTGATCTTCGCGATCCTCACCCTGCACGTCGCATACGTTCCGGTTTTGATCGCCGTCCTCGGCGCGATCGTCGCAGCCGCACTTTACACGGGGGATTTGCGACTGCCCTCCAACACTCCGAGCGCACCTCCCCGCGCCACTCTCATAGACGCCGTCCGCGTTATCTTCTTCCTCATCGCCGGGACTTTCACCTTCGTCTACATCTTCTGCGCATGGGCTCCCGAAATTAGTCCCGATGGCAGCAGCTATCATCTACCTTTCATTGCCACCTATCTCCGCGCTCACGGATTCGTCCCCGTGCCCAGCAGCTTCTATTCCACCTTGAGCGAAGGCGTGGAGATGATCTTCCTTCCCGCCTTTGGCATCGCGGGGCTTTTCTTCTCCGATCCGAGTTCCGTCGCGTCGCTCGCAGCACAAGGTTCGACCGCGGCCCTGGTCCATTTCGCATTCCTCTGTGCGCTCGCACTTCTGATCCGTGCTTATGGTCAAAGGACCGGACACGCGCTGGCGGGCGAAGCCGCAGCGCTGTTGGTTTTTCTCAGCCCCGTCGCTGGAGTCGTCGGGACCTCCGCCTACGTGGACCTCGGTACAACAGCAGCCGTCTTCGCAACTTTTTACTGGATCCAGCTATGGGACGAGAATCGTAGCAACGCTTCACTCATCTGCATTGGATTACTCGGCGGATATTGTTACGCCACGAAATACACCGCGGCCATCATGGCGATTTACGGAGCGGGTTTTGTGCTGTGGCGGACACGCAGCTGGCGTCCCGTGGCGATCGTTGCGGCATGCGCGGCGATCATGGCTCTACCGTGGATGTCGAAGGATTGGATCTACGTCCACAATCCGGTCGCGCCGTTCGCCAATCTTCTTTTTCGCAATCCCTATATCCACCCTGAGTTCGAGCGAGTCTGGACGGAATACCTCCGCACTTACGGTTCCACCGATCTGTGGAAACTCCCTTGGGATATCCTCGTCACAGGGAACACCACGGGAAACCTCCTCGGACCCGTATTCTTGATCCTGCCCCTTGCGCTGCTCTCCTTGCGAAACACCGCCGGCCGTCGCGTCCTTTTGCCGGCGGCGCTGTTATGCTCGACTTATTTTGCGAACATCGGAGCTCGCTTCCTGTTGCCCGCTCTGCCCTTCCTCTCTTTCGCGCTCGTACTTGTATTCGAGGACGTCCCTCTGCTGCTGCTAGCCTTCGCCGTGTTTCACGCCGTCGCCTCTTGGCCGCGGACTCTAAAGCGATACGCCGGTAAAGACACTTGGATCATTGCACGCGTACCGACCCGAGCCGCCATGCGCAACGAAAGAGAAGACACCTATCTGAGACGTTCCCTTGAGTACGAACCCGCGCGCTTGATCGAGAGCGTCGTACCTCCTGGAGAGAAGGTCCTCACAGCCAATGGCTTTGCCAAACTCTACACGACTCGCGAGATCAT
>Ga0182030_10009927_pt1 | contig 19414 bp, 7 predicted proteins | sample 812S3MmetaG_FD_121299 | JGI IMG/M metagenome (GOLD analysis project Ga0182030, IMG submission 121299) | Permafrost microbial communities from Stordalen Mire, Sweden - 812S3M metaG (Illumina Assembly) | ecosystem: Environmental > Terrestrial > Soil > Wetlands > Permafrost | place: Sweden... | reverse complement strand
GGACGATGGGTTTGAGATATTCCCAGGTAAAGCACCCGTTGGGCTGCTGCGTCCGCAAGGCCCATAAGTTCAGTCCATCCACGTATTCCATCGAAATAAAAGCCGCTTCATCCGGCGATTCGTATAAATCGTAAATGCGCAGAATATTGGGGTGGCTGAGGATGCGGCTCTTGTGAGTTTCCTGGCGCAGATCATTCAGGGCAACGGGATTGGCGCGGACGGCCTCGGGCAGAAATTTCAGTGCCACCGGCGTCATGAGGCGCTCATCATGGGCCAGCCAAACCACCCCCATTCCGCCGCGCGCCAATTCGCGCAGCAGACTGAATCGCCCCCCGCCGACCAGGAATCCGGGAGCCAGATCGGCCGAAGTTTCCTTTTCGGGCGGGCTGGGATCAGGCATGGGCTCTTCGTCTGGCATTGACAAAATATTTTCTCCGAAAAAAAGCGTCCAGTCAAGGAGAAGGGGCGGGTAAAAAACTGGCTTGACGCGGGTGCAACCGCCCCTGGTCCCTGATCGTCCTGCGAATGTTATGCAAGAAGAACTTGAATTTTTCCCAAAGGTGTCGCTACATGGCTTCTTTCCGGTATGCGGAAACGCCTGAAATCACGACCAACTCTCAAAGACGTGGCCCGTCTGGCCAAGGTCTCATACGCGACCGTCTCGTATATTCTGAACAACAACAAGCATGCCACGCGCATCAGTGGCAAGACCCGCGACGCAATTTTGAAGGCCGCCAGCCGGTTGCGCTACCGCCCGGACCCGATGGGGCGCGCGTTGCAGCGCGGCTACACCAATCAGGTGACATTGCTGATCACCACCTGGGAACTGGCAATTTCTCACGCCGCCACCGCCATGGCCATCAGCCGGGCTGCCTCCGTCCGCGACCTGGATGTTTCCGTGCAGGTGGCGGACACCAACCAGGATGCCGTCTCCTTTTTGGAACGTCGCATGCTCCATAACTCCGGAGGCCTGTTGGTTCTTTGGGACTCGCCGGCATTGAAAAAAAGTCCCGTGCAACAACTGGCCGCCGAAGGCGTGCCGGTGGTGGACTTGCTCCCGGATGCGCCATCGTGCATCTCCATTGTGACGGCGGATCGCGAAGATGCGGGGCGGCAGGCCACCCGGCATTTGATCGAACTGGGCCACCGCAATATCGGCCTGCTCTGCGAATCGGTCACCCGCGTCAAAACGAGCCTGCGCAAACTGGCCGGCTTTCGCCTGGCGTTGAAGGAGGGGGGAATTCGCTACAACGCAAAACTCGTGGAAAACGTCGCCGACCCGAGTTTCGAAGGAGGCTACCAGGGCTTCCTATGCCTGGTGCGCCGTTGTCCCAACATCACCGCTCTGTTTTGTCTCAATGATGTCACCGCCTTGGGCGCCATCACCGCCGCTGCCGATATGGGACGGCGCTGTCCGGAAGATATTTCCGTGATCGGTTTCGGCGATTCTCCCGAGGCCAGTTATTGGCGTCCCAGCCTGACCACCTTTTCACTTTCCAGCGATGCCATTGCCGTCAAAGCAATCGAATTGTTGGTCGCATTGCGAAAAAAGCCGGGGCAGGGGCGGCAAACCATTCTCATTCCGGAAGAACTCATCATCCGAAAATCAACCGGTCCCGCGCGATGAACTATTTTAACGGCTGTGCTTTTCCAGCAGAGCCTTGAGGTCGGAGCTTTTGAAGTTTTTATTGCGCTGATAAAGGTCAATGATGTCATCGGGAGAGGGATGCCTCGGGAACGCCCGCATAATTTCCCCCACGGTATTGAGTTGGCGCCAGTCGGACTCCTTGGGACCTTCGGCGTTTTCCAAGGGAAATTCCTCTTCCGGACATCCCCACTGCGGGTCGCATTTGTCGCTGTTTTCGGTCAGCCATTCCTTGACTTGGGCATCAAGGGCCGCTTGTTGCTCCTGAATCTGGGGATATAAATTCTCCTGCCCGTTGGCGCATAACCAAATGGCTTGGGCAATATGATCCAGGCGGGCCAGAACGTTCAGGTAAGTCTTCTCCCCCTGCGCGTTGGTGCCGATCAGGCAGGCCCCGCGCGCCGCCGTCCACTCGACAACAAGGTCTTTTGGCTGGCATCCCGCCTTCTGACATAGTTCGCGAATGATTTGTATCATGGGTCGAATATTCCGCAACCCCCTTGGCACAGATACACGAAAATTGTTATTCAATGCGCAAAAATTGTGTGGTTCAGTGGTCCAGAAGAATTGATTCATCCCACCCAAGCCTCTTTCCGCCCGGCGTTTTTGATTGTGCGGGACTGGCGCCAGAGACAATATCCCGCCAGTAATCGACTATGAAGAACAGAAACATCCCCGTATTGGTAGTATTGTCATGTCTGGCCGCCTTGCTCGCCGGCCCGCTCCGCGCCGCCGGCTCACCGCTCACCCCCGAGTATCTCCGCTGCGAATATCAGGTCGATCCGGTTGGCCTCGATGAAACGTCGCCGCGTTTGTCCTGGCGCGTCGCTTCCAGGCAGCGCGATCAAAGACAAACCGCCTTTCAAGTACTGGTCGCCGCCACGGAGCAGGATCTGGCCCGTAGCGCGGGGGATTATTGGGACACCGAGAAGGTCCCCGGCGACGACACCACCGCCATCGTCTATGGGGGACGGACACTGGCTTCGGGAGCGATTTGTTATTGGAAGGTGCGCGTGTGGGACAAGAACGGCAAGCCCTCGGATTGGAGCCAGCCTGCAAAATGGTCGATGGGGTTGCTCGATCAGAATGAATGGCGCGGCCAATGGATTGGTTACGATAAAATGCGCCAGGCAGCCACGATCACGGCTCCCTTTGTTGGCGCAAAATGGATTTGGTTCGGCGGAGACAAATTCCCCAATTTTCCCAAAGCAAGACGCGACTTCATGAGCGAGTTAAAGATTCCGGAACACGCCAAAGTGGCCAGGGCGGAGTTGCTGGTGGCGGCGGATTCCCGCGTCTTTTTTGACTTGAACGGCCAGGCAGTCGGCATGTCCCACAGCAGCAGCAAAGGCAACGCGCGCCTGGTTGATGTCACTCCGCTCGTGAAACCCGGCGCAAACATGGTGCGGGTCGAAGTGGAAAATGCCCAAACCGGCCCGGCTGGATTGATCGCCCAATTGACCGTGACCACCGCTGCCGGCCAGACCTATACCCTCATCACCGACGAGAAGTGGCGCTCCACGGCTAACGGCGGCGCCAATTGGCACAATCGGCCCATCGGCCCGACTGAATGGCCTCCCTGTCAAGTTATCGGTCCAGCCGGCTGCGCTCCCTGGGGCGAATTAAAATACACCCCCGTCCTCCTGCCGCCGCCCTCGTACTTGCGGACTGACTTTGATGTGACGAAACGGCCCCTGCGCGCCACCCTCTATGCGACCGCGCTCGGCTTGGTCGATTTCCATCTCAACGGCCAAAGAGTGAGCGAAGATCGTTTTACGCCGGGCTGGACTGATTACACCAAACGCGTCCATTACCGCGCTTATGACGTGACCAGGTTTCTACGCGCCGGTCCCAACGCGTTGGGCGCGATTCTGGCCGACGGCTGGTATAGCGGATACATCGGCTGGGGAAATATTCGCGATCATTACGGCAAAAAGCCCCGCCTTCGCGCCCAATTGCAGATCGATTATTCCGACGGCTCTCATGACATTATCTCCAGCGGGTCGGATTGGCGGGCTTCCACCGGGCCGATCGTTTCGGCGGACTTTCTAATGGGCGAATCGTATGACGCTCGCCTGGCCCAGAAATGGAGCGAGCCTGGTTTTTATGATGGAAAATGGGATTCAGTCGTGACCGGAGCGGAAATGGACCCGTTGATCCAGGCCCATCCCGGCCAGCCCGTGCGATCGTTTGCTGAAATCAAACCCAAGTCCGTCACCGAAGTTTGGCCGGGCGTTTATGTGTTTGACATGGGCCAGAATTTTGCCGGCGTGGCGCGCCTCAAAGTCAAAGGTGAACCCGGCCGGAAGATTACTCTGCGTTTTGCCGAGCGATTGAATCCGGACGGTTCCATTTACACGGTGAATCTGCGCAGCGCACTTTCCACAGATACATACATCTGCAAAGGCCGCGGAACTGAAACATGGGAACCGCGTTTCACTTTTCATGGCTTCCAATACGTCGAAGTCAGCGGCTTGAAAGATCGTGCCACCAAAGAGACTATCACAGGCGTGGCCTTGAGCAGCGCGACCCCGGATGCGGGAAAATTTTCCTGTTCTGACCCGATGCTCAATCGTCTGGCCGGCAACACCTATTGGACGCAACGCGCCAACTTTATCGACATCCCCACCGATTGCCCCCAGCGGGACGAGCGGCTGGGCTGGATGGGCGATGCGCAGGTCTACGTGCGGGCGGCGACGTTGCATGAAGATGTGCAGGCCTTTTTCACCAAGTGGCTGGTGGACCTGGAGGACGGCCAGCGCAAGGACGGCGAATTTCCCATGGTCGCGCCTGTCAAGGTCGCCGGCGATGACGGAGGCCCGGCTTGGGCGGATGCCGGCGTGATTTGTCCCTGGACCATTTACGATGTTTACGGGGATACGCGGGTTCTGGAGAAGCATTACAAGTCCATGGCTCGTTTCATTGGTTTTTGCAAAAACCGCTCCACGCCCGACCTGTTGCCGCCCAAGGAATTTCATTGCTTTGGCGACTGGCTGAACATCAAAGATGAAACCCCCAAACCAGTCATCTGCACAGCCTACTTCGCCTATTCCACCAAACTCATGGCGCGAATTGCCGGGGTGCTCGGCAAGTCCGACGACGCGGCCATGTACAACGAGCTGTTTGAAAAAATCAAAGCGGCTTTCAATCGTGCCTACGTCAAGCCCGACGGCCGCATCGACGGTAACACCCAAACCGACTACGTCCTGGCCTTGTCCTTTGATCTGCTCGATGGCGAGCGCCAAAAACAAGCCGCGCAATATCTGGTCGAAAACATCGAGAAACGCGACTGGCATCTCTCCACCGGATTCATCGGCACCAAAAGCCTGATGCTGACCCTGGCCGGCATTGGTCGCAACGACGTGGCGAATCGGTTGATTCACAACGACACCTTTCCGTCCTGGGGTTTTTCCATCGCGCATGGCGCGACCAGTATTTGGGAGCGCTGGGACGGTTGGACGCCGGAAAAAGGTTTCCAGGATCCCGGCATGAATTCCTTCGCGCACTACTCATTCGGCGCCGTCTATCAATGGATGGTGGAGAATATTGGCGGCATCCAGAGCGATGGCCCCGCCTACAAACATATTCTCATCGCGCCGCAACCCGATGAAAAATTGGCCTATGCCGACATTACCTATGACAGCATCCGCGGCCCCATCGAAACGCACTGGAAAAAAGTGGGGAAACACTTGAATCTCAAGGTCACGATTCCCGCCAATACAACCGCCACCGTGGCCATGCCGGCCGCGGACGCGGCTTCCGTCTTTGAAAGCGGACGGCCTGTAGCAAAGGCGCCGGGAGTAAAATTCACGCGCATGGACAACGGCGCAGCGATGTTCGACATCGGCTCCGGCACCTACGAATTTGAGACAAAGTAAGTTTTACGCCCCAACGGGCACGTAAAACGCGAAGCGTCTTGGAATGCGGCGGCCCTCCGCCGCTCTTTCCGGGTGGAATCGAGCTCGGCCACTGCCAGAAACGCAAAATACTCCCATCTCCCATTCGGCGTGCTGTAGCGCAGACTTCCAAGTCTGGCCGCCAATTTGAAAACCTGCGCTACCAACTCAATCCATGAATCCGGTTGCAGATTTCATGAAACCGCTGTGGGAGCAAAAATCTTCCGTTCTCGTCTAACAAAGCACGGTGATCGGTGTTAATAAATCTGCATGGTCCATGACGATATGAAAAAACTCGTTTCAGTCCTGTTTGTCTGCCTGATCGGGCAGGCGGCGTTCGCCTCCGATCCCGCTTTGACCATTTACAATCAAAACTTCGCCGTCGTGCGCGATTCCATTCACTTGGACCTCAAGTCCGGCGTCAACAACGTCACCTACAACGAAGCGACCATGCACTTGGAACCTGATTCCGTGGTCCTGCGCGATCCCACCGGCAAAGCGGCCTTGCAAATCCTGGAACAAAACTTCCGGGCCGACCCCATTTCCCAAGCTCTGCTGCTCAACTACTACGAGGGCAAAACCATAGAATTCGAGAGCCAGGCGGACGGCCCGCAGGGCAAAAAGGAAATCATTCGCGGCAAGATCGTGCGTAGCGGTTATGTGCCCCATCAACAGGCGTTCGACCGTTATGGGCAGGATTATTCCGCTGCCAATATGCGTTTTGCTTCCCCGGAGAGCGGCGGCGGCCAGCCCATTATCGAGGTGAATGGAAAATTGATGTTTCGTCTTCCCGGCGAGCCGCTTTTCCCCGCCCTGCCGGACGACAGTATTTTGAAACCGACCCTGACCTGGCAACTAAACGCCGACCGCAAGGGCGCGCTGGATGCCGAGTTGAGCTACGTCACCGGCGGCATGAGTTGGCAGGCGGCGTATAATCTCGTATTGCCCGAAAAAGGCGACACGCTGGATTTAGTCGGCTGGGTCACGATGGACAATCAAACCGGCAAATCGTTCCATCACGCCAAAATCAAATTGATGGCGGGCGACGTCAACAAAATCCAAGAGCGAAATCGCTTCATTGGGAGGTTCTCCATGCAGGCAGACTTGCTGGAACAGCCCTCGGTTCGCCCCACTGTAACCGAAAAAGCCTTTGACGAATATCATCTTTACACCTTGGAACGCGCCACCACCCTGCTCGACCGCGAAACCAAGCAAGTCGAATTCGTGCGGGCCGACGGCATCAAGTCCCAGCCCATTTACGTTTATGACGGCGCCAAGATCGATTACAACCGCTACAATGGGTGGGGCTACGAGAATATTCGCAACGACCGCTCCTATGGCACCCAATCCAACCCAAAAGTGTGGGTCATGCGTGAATTCAAGAATTCGGCCACCAACCACCTTGGCATGCCGCTGCCCAAAGGCCGATTGCGCTTCTACCGCCGTGATGCCGATGGCCAAATGGAATTCACCGGCGAAAATACCATAGACCACACCCCGCGCGATGAAGTGATCCGGGTCGCCACCGGCGACGCTTTCGATCTGGTCGGGGAACGAAAACAGACTCGTCACACCTTGGACAATAGTCGCAGCACAATGGACGAGTCGTTCGAGATCAAACTGCGCAACCACAAAAAGGAGCCGGTTGAAATTCGTGTTACCGAGCATCTTTACCGGGCCCCAACATGGGAGATTACGGACAAATCAAACACCTTTCTTAAAACGGACGCGCAAACCATCGAGTTCCGCGTCGAAGTAAAGCCGGACGAGGAAAAATCCCTGTCCTACACCGTCCATTATTCGTGGTGAAGCGAAAGTATATAATGTAGGAGACGACGTCAGGAGTCTCTAATGAAGATTTAGTACGGAAATGCCCTTTAACAAAAAATTATGAAAAAACTCATTTCAATCTCTATTTTCTGCCTGCTCGGGCAGGAGATCTTCGCCTCCGATCCAGCCTTGACCATATACAATCAGAACTTCGCCGTCGTGCGCGATAGCGTTCATCTCGACCTCAAGTCCGGCGTCAACAACGTCAGCTACAACGAAGCAACCATGCACTTGGAACCGGATTCCGTGGTGCTGCGCGATCCCACCGGCAAGCGCGTTCTGCAAATCCTCGAACAAAACTTCCGGGCCGACCCCATTTCCCAAGCCTTGCTGCTCAATTACTACGAGGGCAAAACCATCGAATTTGAGAGCCGGCCGGAGGGTGTGCAGGGCCAGAAGGAAATCATTCGCGGCAAGATCGTGCGCAGCGGTTATGTGCCCCACCAACAGGCCTTCAACCAATTCGGGCAGGAATATTATCAGTCACAGATGGCCTATGCTTCTCCGGAGAGCGGGGGCGGCCAGCCCATCATCGAGGTGGATGGAAAACTGATGTTTCGTCTTCCCGGCGAGCCGCTTTTTCCCGCCCTGCCGGACGATAGCATTTTGAAACCGACCCTGACCTGGCAACTAAACGCCGACCGCAAAGGTGCGCTGGATGCCGAGTTGAGCTACGTCACCGGCGGCATGAGTTGGCAGGCAGCGTATAATTTGGTGTCGCTGGAAAAAGACGACACGCTGGATTTGGTCGGCTGGGTCACGATGGACAATCAAACCGGCAAATCGTTCCATCACGCCAAAATCAAATTGATGGCGGGGAACGTTAACAAAATCCAAAACCAGGGGATGGGACTGAGTTATGCCGCTGCCACTTTTGATATGGCCGGCGCCGCTCGGCCACCCGTCACTGAAAAAGCATTCGACGAATATCATCTTTACACCTTGGAACGCGCCACAACCCTGCTCGACCGGGAGACCAAGCAAGTCGAGTTCGTGCGGGCTGACGGCATCAAGTCGCATTCGGTTTACGTCTATGACGGCGTCAAGATCGATCACAACCGCTACAACGGTTGGGGCTTTGAAAATATCCGCGAGGATCGCGACTACGGCACCCAATCCAATCCCAAAGTGTGGGTCATGCGTGAGTTTAAAAATTCCGCCGACAACCATTTGGGCATGCCCCTGCCCAAAGGGCGTTTGCGCTTCTACCGTCGCGACGCCGATGGCCAAATGGAATTCACCGGCGAAAACACCATCGACCACACCCCGCGCGATGAAATGATCCGGGTCGCCACCGGCGACGCTTTCGATCTGGTCGGGGAACGCAAGCGAACCGATTATAAGATGGACGGCAATCGCCGGCAAATGGACGAGTCGTTTGAAATCAAACTGCGCGACCATAAAAAGGAGCCTGTCGAAATCCGTGTGGTTGAGCATCTATACCGTTGGCCGAGTTGGGAGATTACGGACAAATCCAACACCTTCCTCAAAACCGACGCGCAAACCATTGAGTTCCGCGTCGAAGTAAAGCCAGACGAGGAGAAAACGGTCACCTACAGCGTGCATTATTCATGGTGACGCGATCATGTGCTCCACCCCAACAGCCTCCCTAAGTAGGAGACGACGTAAGGAGTCTCTAATTGAGTCCTTATTTACTCCCATCCCGCTCGGATTGAATCATTCGGTACTTCGTTGTTCCATTGGAAACAATGATATGTTCATCCCACTACTGCCGGGGGTGCGTCTTGACACTGCTACCATAGCCTTCCATCAGCTTTTTTTGGTAGGGACGCCTCGCCGAGGCGTCCAGGGAGGCCGCGCGGCAGCGCAGCACTGGCTGGTGGCGGACGGTAGCAGTGTCAAGATGCGCCCGCTGCCGAGAGCCGCCGATAACTCCTCCAAACCTGAAAGGTTTAAATCGAGCTTCACTATGCGAACAATAATCTTTGCGCTGGCTTGCCTGACATGTCTGCAACTTTCCGCGCAAGTTGAGACATATCAGGGTGGAACCTGGTCTGATATTACCGTGGCTGCTCAACAGACGAACGGCCGGATCGACGCCGCTGGTGTCAACAGCGGTTGGCGCGCATGGCATTGGAACGAAAACTGGCAGCCCACCTACAACAATTCGCCTTGGAACGCCTGGGGTTCTGGCGACACCGCCCGCGGAACTCCCGCCAGCATGGAAATTGCCCGGGACGGATCGGTTATTTCGCTCTGGGATGACACAAAGGACGGAAGCGTTTTCGCCTTGGCCAGCAGCGCCGATTTCGGCGGTAATTGCAAGCTGGCTGGCATTCGCGGCCCGGCGTCGCTCGATAGAATTCTGATGGATTCCCAAAGCAACCTCTGGGTCAGCGAGCTTGGCCTGAACCTATGCAAAGCTGCTTATCGTGACAATCATTACCGCCAAATCCCGTCGCTGCTGCACGCCATCACGGTCGGCGAACTCTGGCCTGGCGGCAATGTCACCAATCGCCTGCCCGTTTCAATGGCCGAAGATGCGAGCGGCCGAATATGGTTTTGGTCAGACTGCCTCCTTGGCGATGAGTCGCGCGGCGCGGTCCACGGCGTATTGCTCCACCAGGATGGTGTCGTGACCAACCGCCCCACGCTCGACGGCGTGCCTGATCTGCGCATCACAGTCGTCGTGCCACTTGACGCTTCCCATCTTTGGCTGGGTGTGCAAGGCGCGGGAATTTACTCCATTGACCTCGACACCCTGAAAGGAACGCGCGTGGCAGAGCCGGAGCCGAACGCGTTCCAGGTCGTACACAATATGTTTGCCGTCGGCGGAGATCGTTATGTCCTCAGCGGCAACTCCTACGATTACAACTCCCGCGGGTTGCGCGGCATGCTCTGGCGCTGCCGGGCCGGCACATGGACGAAACTAATTGACGGACTGGACAATGACTCCTCGTCTGAGCAATTCGCCGATCGCCGCTGGCGCGTGACCGGGGAAGGTCTGTGGCTCGGCTCTTTCGGCCTCGGCGGCTGGTTCGTGCCGCTCGACGACTCCCCGCTGCAGGTGATCAATTGGCAGAAAAACTCCTCGCTCGATACGATCAATCGCTGGTTTCAATTAAAAGACGGTCGGATGCTCGCCCTGCAATTCGGCCGCGGCGGCGTCATTGCCGACGCATCGCTCCTCACCCAAAAGTCCACCCTTCCTCCCGGCCTGGAGATTGTCAGAACCTCAAAATCCCTCTTGCGAACAGGACAGGGAAAAATTTTCGGCGTTCTTCGCGGCGATGAAACCTCGCTCAACGAATGGGACGGCCAGCAGTGGCAGTCCCACTCCTTTCCAGACAAACGTCCACTCGGCGGCGATTGCAAGATTGCCAGTGATTCCAAAGGCCGCGTCTGGTTCATCGACGCGCTTTATAATCCCGATCCCGCTCTGGTGCCGGCTTATGTTTTCGATTCTGCTTTGGGCCGTTTTCAGAAATTTCAGAACCTGCGCACCGCCCTCCAGGCCCAGATCGAAGCCTTGCCCGATTTTCGCATTGGCGGCATTGGAACCTTCGCGCTGGAATTTTCCCGCGACGGCCGCATCTGCTACGAAAGCGAAGGCCATTGGCGCGTCAATTATTTTAATGGCCGCCAATGGCGCTCGTGGAACCGCGCCAGCGAAATCATGCCCGGCGTCAGTCTGCAAAGCGGGCAGGAAAATCCGCCCTTTTTTGCCCGGGACGGCAAGCTCTCCATCGAATTGAACAACAGCCTCTGGCAGTTCGACGATTTGACCGGCTGGGAAAAAACCGGTCTCCACGCCGCTGCCGGGGCGCCCGTTTTTTCCAGGGATACGGTCATTGCCTCGCCCTACGCGCCCAACGCCGAGTCCATCGTTGCGGACGGGCACGGAATTTTTTGGCTGGTGGCGGGCCGGCAACTGTACCGGGCCGGCCAGGGTCTGCATGTGGCGTGTTTCGCCCCGAACGAGGCGCAGCCCTTCGCCGACGGACGCAAGCTGGCGGAAGTTCTACTTGACAATGCTGGCGGCGCCTTTTTGCGCACCGTCGTTCCCAGCGGCGACGAATATGTCTTCGTGCCCGCGCGCGGCCCCGTCCCGCGCGCCACGGTAAAACTGTCGGAAAATAATGAAGACGGCGTGACCTTGCAACTGGCCGCGAACATTCCCTCGCCCCGTTTCAGTTGGCGGGTGGACGACGCGCCCTGGAACCCGTCCGTCACCGGCCCGTTGCTCCGCCTTCAAACCCTTCCGATCGGAAGGCATCGTGCCCAAGTCATTACCCTTGATGAGCAACTCCAAACCGCCCCCGTTCCGGCAGAACTATCCTTCGAAACCAAAGCGACGCCCGCCCAACAAATCAAAAAGTGGATCGCGCGTCTCAACGACAACGATTTCGCCAAGCGAGAAGCCGCCGTCGCCGCCCTCTCCCGTGTTCCCGACCTCGCCCTTCCCGCGCTAGAAAAAGCCCTGGACCAAAGCTCCGGCGGGGACCGCTGGTGGCTGCAAGCTGCATTGCAGCAAGTGGAAGAATCGACACAGAAAAGCAATCACGACCCGCAATGAATAACGGGTCTTTGACAAAACCGTTCTCGGAAACGGGACTTGCTCCCGGATAGGTTATACCATTTTCAGCACGTAATTGCACTATTCTCCGAGACGGAAATGTTTACCTGGTCCATCAGCCAAGGTTGTGAAACCAAACTCCGCACGCGATCGGGCGTTTGGTAGATGGGACGGATTTCCTCGCCGATCATCGCCAAACTCACCATGCTCCTTCGCCAAAACCCAAAAATCCTCGCTCCGAATGGCTACACTATTCTTTTTTGGCGCGCACGGCGATTCTTGAAATGGAAACGGATACCCCAATTACAAATGAGGCTCAAAGCGCGTTTTGAAAACAAAATGGCCGGCGCGAACGCCGGCCATTGTCAATAACTTTAGCCTGTGGACCTATCCCGCAAGGGGTTGTTCGACCAACTGAACAGGTTCGGGTTCCTCGCCAGGCGGCGGCTCGACCAGGGGCTTCAAATCCACGTGGCGATGCAATTGATAGCCGGTGCCCGCGGGGATGATGTGGCCCATGATGACGTTTTCCTTGAATCCGCGCAGGTAATCCACCTTGCCCATTGTCGCGGCCTCGGTGAGCACGCGGGTCGTGTCCTGGAATGACGCGGCGCTGAGGAAACTCTCAGTCTCCAAAGAGGCCTTGGTGATTCCCAACAGGACGGGTTGGGCTTCGGCCGGTTTGCCGCCCATTTTATCCACCCGCATATTCTCCTTCTCGAATTCGATCTTGTCGATCTGCTCGCCCCAAAGGAACTGGGTGTCGCCGGGTTCGGTCACGCGCACTTTGCGCAACATCTGGCGGACGATGATCTCGATGTGTTTGTCATTGATGGTCACGCCTTGCAGACGATAGACCTCCTGCACTTCATTGACCAAATGCTCCTGCAATTCCTGCGGGCCGCAGATGTCAAGAATCTCATGCGGATCAACCGGCCCTTCCGTAAGCTGCTGGCCTTTCTTGACAAAATCACCTTTGAAGACAATGACGTGTTTGCCAATGGGAATAAGGTGTTCCTCCTCAACCTGGGTTTGCGGCTCCTTGATGACAATGGTGCGCTTGCCCCGGACGCTGGGGCCAAAATCAACGATGCCGTCAATCTTGGAAATCTCCGAGGCGTCTTTGGGACGGCGCGCTTCGAATAACTCGGCCACACGCGGCAGACCGCCGGTGATGTCCTTGGTCTTGGACGTTTTGCGCGGCGTCTTGGCCATCAGGGTGCCGGCGACAATCTTGTCGCCTTCCGTGACCACAATGTGAGCGCCGGAAGGAATCGGATAGCTGGCGGGTGGTTCGCCCTTTTCACTAAGGATGACGATTTGCGGGTGCAGATCTTCCTTGTGCTCGATCACCACCATCGCTTCCTGGGCGGTGGTTTCGTCCTCTTCCTGTTTCATGGTGACACCTTCGATGATGTCCACAAACTTCACCCGCCCGGCTTTTTCCGAGAGAATGGGGACGTTGTACGGGTCCCACTGCACGAATGGATCGCCTTTTTTGACCTTGCCGCCGTTCTTGACGGAAATGACGGAACCGATGACAAGGGTATGGACTTCCAATTCGCGGCCGCCGTCTTCGGCCAGTATCGAAATGGAACCATTTTTATTCAGCACGATGCTGTTGCCATCCTCGAGTTCGACCATGCGAATCTCGTTGTAGCGCACAATGCCGTCGAACTTGGATTTGATCTGCGGTTGTTTGAAAACCTGGGAGGCGGTGCCGCCGATGTGGAAGGTGCGCATGGTCAACTGCGTGCCCGGTTCGCCGATGGATTGGGCGGCAATAATGCCGACCGCTTCACCGCGTTTAATCATGGCGCCGGTGGCCAGATTGCGCCCGTAACAACTGGCGCATATACCGTGCTTGCTTTCGCAAGTCAGCACCGAGCGGATGCGGACCTTCTCCACGCCAGCGGCTTCGATGGCGCGCGCTTTGACCTCATCGATCAATTCGCCGGACTTAACCAGCACGATCTTTGTATTTCGAGGATCGACTACATCGTCGCAGGAAATGCGTCCGATGACACGTTCGCCGAGCTTGACCACTTCGTCTTCGCCTTCATAAATGGCCTGCACCCAAATGCCGTTGGAAGTGCCGCAATCCTCCATGCGGATAATCACGTCCTGGGATACGTCGACCAGCTTGCGGGTCATGTAGCCGGAGTCGGCTGTCTTCAGGGCGGTGTCGGCCAACCCTTTGCGGGCGCCGTGGGTGGAAATGAAGTATTCCAGCACCGTCAGACCCTCGCGGAAGTTGGACAAAATCGGTTTTTCGATGATGTCGCCGCTGGGCTTGGCCATGAGGCCGCGCACGCCCGCGAGCTGGCGGACCTGTTGGCGATTGCCGCGCGCGCCGGAGTCGACCATGAGCGAAACGGGATTATACTCCAGCTTGCCATGATTGAACTCGAGAGTCCGCAACATGACGTTGGCGATCTGGTCCGTGCAATGCGTCCAAATGTCGATGACCTTGTTGTAGCGTTCGCCCGGAGTGATGACGCCCTTGCGATATTGCTTTTCCACTTCGGAAATTTGCTTTTGGGCGTTGTGGATTTCCTGGTCCTTCTCCTTGGGAATGATCATGTCGTCAATACCGATGGAGCAACCGGAGCGGGTGGCGGAGCGGAAGCCCAGCTCTTTGAGATTGTCCAGCATGATGACGGTCTTCTCGTGGCCGCACACCTTGTAACAAGTCCAGATTAGTTCACCCAGCATGGATTTGCCGGCAACCCGGTTGAGAAAGCCCAAGTCTTCGGGCCAGATTTCGCTGAAGATGACCCGGCCCACAGTCGTCTCGATGGCGGGACTGGTGGCGTCGCCGTAATTGGTCTTTCGGCCCCGGTCAGGATTGGCCAGGCGGATGCGGTCATGGATTTTGAGGCCGCCGTCGTAGTAGGCAAAGATGACTTCGGATTTGTTACCGAAAAGCATTCCCGGCTTGGCCTCTTTCTTGGCCCGGGGCTCAGCAGTCAAGTAGAAACAACCCAGCGTGATGTCCTGGGTCGGCGTCATGATCGGCCGTCCGCTGGACGGGCTGAAAATGTTGTTTGGCGCCATCATGAGCAGGCGGGCTTCCATCTGCGCCTCAACGGAGAGCGGAACATGGACGGCCATTTGGTCGCCGTCGAAATCCGCGTTGTAGGCCGTGCAGACCAGCGGATGAATACGAATGGCCTCGCCTTCGATCAGGATGGGTTCGAAAGCCTGGATGGAAAGGCGGTGCAACGTCGGGGCGCGGTTGAGCAGCACGGGATGGCCGCGAGTCACTTCTTCCAGGATGTCCCAGACTTCGGGCGACTGGCGCTCGATCATTTTCTTGGCGGAACGAACGGTGTGGACATAGCCCAACTCCTTCAAGCGGCGGATGATAAACGGTTCGAAAAGGACCAGCGCCATTTTCTTGGGTAACCCGCATTGATGCAGTTTCAATTCGGGACCGATGACGATGACAGAGCGCCCGGAATAATCGACGCGTTTGCCGAGTAAATTTTGGCGGAACCGTCCGCTCTTGCCTTTGAGCATGTCACTCAAAGATTTCAGGGCGCGATTGCCTGCGCCAGTCACAGCGCGGCCGTGGCGGCCATTGTCGAAGAGAGCATCGACGGCTTCCTGCAACATTCGTTTTTCGTTGCGGATAATGACCTCGGGCGTTTTGAGTTGCAGGAGGTTCTTCAACCGGTTGTTGCGGTTGATGACGCGGCGATAAAGATCGTTCAAGTCGGAAGTGGCAAAGCGGCCGCCTTCCAGCGGGACCAGGGGACGCAGGTCGGGAGGAATCACAGGCAACACCGTCAGCACCATCCATTCCGGACGGGCCTTGGAATCGCGAAAGGCCGAGAGCAGCTTGATACGCTTGGCAATTTTTTTGCGAATCTGTTTGCTCTTGGTTTCAGTCATTGCAATGGCCAGGTGGTCGACTTGCTTCTGCAGATCAACATTACCCAACGCCTCGCGCACTGCTTCCGCTCCCATCTTGGCGACGAATCCATCCGCTCCGTACGTTTCGCGGGCTTCACGATATTCGTGCTCGCTCAGCAATTGATGGAGCTTGAGCGGAGTGGAGCCGGCGTTAATCACCATGTAATCCTCGTAGTAGATGACGCGTTCCAAATTGCGCGCCGTCATGTCGAGGACCAACCCGAGGCGGGAAGGCATGCACTTGAAAAACCAGATATGGGAAACCGGCACGGCCAGTTCAATATGCCCCATACGCTCGCGGCGGACGCGGGCCAGGGTGACTTCCACGCCGCAACGATCGCAGACCACCCCGCGGTGCTTGATGCGTTTATATTTCCCGCAAGAGCATTCCCAATCCTTGACCGGGCCGAAAATGCGCTCGCAAAACAATCCGCCTTTTTCAGGCTTGAACGTCCGGTAATTGATAGTCTCCGGATTCTTGACTTCGCCTTTTGACCAGGCGCGGATGGCCTCGGGGGAAGCGACAGAAATGGCGACGTAATCGACCTGGTTGACCTTGTCCAGGCCAAGCAGTTCGCGGGCGGTTTCTTTAGTGTTCATGGTGAGTTAATTCGTAAATATTTCCAATTATTTCAGGCTGCTTAAAGCGGTCGCCTGGGCAGCAGCGGCTTGTTCGACGGGATTCGAATAACCGACTTTGACGTCCATGGCCAGGGATTGCATTTCCTTGACCAGCACGTTGAATGACTCGGGCACGCCGGCTTCGAGGCAGTTGTCGCCTTTGACAATGCTCTCGTAAATGCGAGTGCGGCCCTGAACATCGTCTGACTTGACCGTGAGCAACTCCTGCAGGCTGTAGGCGGCGCCGTAGGCTTCCATGGCCCACACTTCCATTTCGCCGAAACGCTGACCGCCGTATTGCGCCTTGCCACCCAGAGGTTGCTGCGTGACCAGGGAATAAGGCCCGACCGCGCGGGCGTGGATTTTGTCGGCCACGAGATGGCCGAGCTTCATCATGTAAATGTTGCCCACCACGATTTCCTGGTCGAACTGCTCTCCACTGCGGCCGTCAATCAGAAGAGTTTTGCCGTGTTCAGGCAGATGCGCATCTTTCAAGTAGGCGCGAATTTCCTTTTCCTTGATGCCGTCGAAAACGGGGGTGGCAAACTTGAGGCCAAGGAATTTGGCCGCCCAGCCCAAGTGCGTTTCCAGCACCTGCCCGACGTTCATGCGCGAAGGCACGCCCAACGGGTTGAGCACAATGTCCACCGGAGTGCCATCGGCCAGATAAGGCATGTCTTCTTCCGGAACGATCTTGGCCACGACGCCTTTGTTGCCATGACGGCCGGCCATTTTGTCGCCCACGGACAATTTGCGTTTTGAGGCGATATATACTTTGACCGACTTGATGACGCCGCTATCGACTTCCTCGCCCGCTTCAGCGCGTTCAATTTCTTCGTCGTGCTGCATTTGCAGATCGTCGAATTTCTTTTTGAAGGTGCCGATGATTTCGTTGATCTTGTTGCGAATGGGCGACGGATCGATTTCGATGCGATCATAGACTTGGGCCAGCTTGCGCAGCAAAGTCTTGGTAATCTTGCGATTGGCCGGAATGATGATTTCGCCGGTTTCGGAGTTGACGACGTCGAGCGGAATTTTTTCGCCGAGCAGGATGTTGCTCAAGGCTTCGGTCAATTGCTCGCGCAATTCCTCCGTTTTGGTCTTGTGCTCGTCCAGGACTTCCTTGGAGTGGCGCTTGGCCTCGGGGGCGGCTTTAATTTCCGCCTCGCGCTCTTTTTTGGAGGAGACTTTGACATCCATGACGATCCCGTAAGTGCCCGAGGGAACTTTGAGGGAGGTGTCCTTGACGTCGGCGGCCTTTTCGCCGAAGATGGCGCGCAGCAAACGTTCCTCCGGAGCCAACTCGGTTTCGCTCTTGGGGGTGATCTTGCCCACCAGAATATCGCCCGGCTTCACTTCAGCGCCAATGCGAATGACGCCGTCAGGCCCCAGGTTCTTCAGAGCCTCGTCGCCGAGGTTGGGAATATCGCGCGTGATTTCTTCCGGACCGAGCTTGGTATCGCGAGCGCCGACTTCGAATTCGTCGATATGGATCGAAGTGAAGACGTCGTCTTTCACGATGCGCTCGCTGATGAGGATCGCGTCCTCGAAGTTATAACCGTTCCACGGCATGAACGCGCAAAGGACATTTCGTCCCAAGGCCAGTTCGCCGCCCTGGGTGCAAGGGCCGTCGGCAATGACCTGGCCCTTCTTGATGACGTCGCCCTTGGCCACTAGAATTTTTTGATTGATGCAAGTAGCGGCATTGGAACGCATGAATTTGCGAATGGGATAAACCCAAACGCCCGCGCCCGCATCCGTCTTGAGCTTCTTCTTGGTCTCAGGGACTTTTCCGTCCGGGGTGATGATGACCATGTTGCCATTGACGGAAGCGACTTTGCCCGCCTCTTCAGCCACGAGCACCGCACGGGAATCCCGCGCCACGCGTTCTTCCAAACCAGTGGCGACATAGGGAGCTTCGGTAACCAGCAACGGCACAGCCTGGCGTTGCATGTTCGAGCCCATCAAAGCGCGGTTGGCGTCGTCATGTTCCAGGAAGGGAATCAAACTGGCGGCCACGGAAACCAATTGTTTGGGCGAGACATCCATGTAATCGACGCGACTGGGCTCAACGTCGATAAAGTCCCCTTTGCAGCGGCATGTGACTCGTTCGCTCAGGAAGTTGCCTTTTTCGTCAATGGGCGAATTGGCCTGGGCGACAATGTACGTTTCCTCGCGGTCCGCGGTAAGGTAGTCCAAGTGACTCGTCACGCGGCCCTTTTCGACCCGGCGATAAGGCGTTTCCAAAAAGCCGAAATCATTGACCTGCGCGAACGTGGCCAGAGAGGCGATCAAACCGATGTTGGGTCCTTCCGGCGTTTCGACCGGGCAAATGCGGCCGTAGTGGGACGGATGCACGTCGCGGACTTCGAATCCGGCGCGGTCGCGCGACAAGCCTCCAGGCCCGAGAGCGGAGAGACGGCGCTTGTGCGTCAGTTCAGCCAATGGATTGATTTGATCCATGAATTGCGAAAGCTGACTGCGGCCGAAGAAATCCCGAATGACGGCTGAGAGCGCCTTGGGATTGATCAGTTTTTGCGGGGACATGCTTTCCAAACTTTGATCGAACAAAGTCATGCGCTCCTTGACCAAACGCTCGGTGCGGGCCAAGCCCACCCGGCACTGATTGGCCAGCAACTCGCCCACCGTCCGAATGCGGCGGCTGCCCAAGTGATCAATGTCATCCAGAGAGCCTTCGCCCTTTTTGAGGCGGAGCAGGTATTTCGTCGCGGCCACCAAATCTTCCTTGGTCAGGATGCGCGAATCGCCGCCCTTGATGCCCAGTTTCTGATTGATCTTATAGCGGCCCACACGGCCCAAATCGTAACGCTTGGCGTCGAAGAACAGGCGTTTGATCAGGGCGCGGGCATTGGCCGCGGTGGGCGGGTCGCCGGGACGCAAGCGGCGGTAAATATCTTTCAGGGCCTCTTCTTCGTTTTTGCTCGGGTCCTTCTTGAGGCACTTGAT
>Ga0182030_10009924_pt1 | contig 19420 bp, 18 predicted proteins | sample 812S3MmetaG_FD_121299 | JGI IMG/M metagenome (GOLD analysis project Ga0182030, IMG submission 121299) | Permafrost microbial communities from Stordalen Mire, Sweden - 812S3M metaG (Illumina Assembly) | ecosystem: Environmental > Terrestrial > Soil > Wetlands > Permafrost | place: Sweden... | reverse complement strand
GATAGCCGCTCCTGGCGGTATCCACAACCGCCAGCACCCCTTCTCCGCAGGAAGCAAACGCCAGCTTGTGGGCCGCATCCCATCCGGCCGCGTCTGGCCCGTCGCCAATCGCCGCGGTAGCCAGCGATTTGCCGGTATTCGAGTCCGTCACCGCCATGTGCTTGTCGCAGACTGAGAACAGCCGTGCGCCGGGCACGTCAAAGGCCAGCCCGCTGGGCTCCTCGCAGCCTGCGAGCGGCCACGTGGCCGTAATGGTGTTGGTGTGCGCGTCCAGGCGCACAATCTCGCTCTTGTCCTCGATGTTGTCAAACACCTGTCCGTTGCCGTCGACAGCCGGGAACTCCGGCTTGCCCGGCAGCGGGATCGTGGCAACCAGTTTGCGCGTCGCCGCGTCGATCACCACCGCGTCCTTGCTACGCCCCTCGAAGGCCCACACCGTCTGCGTGGCCGGCTCAAAGACGATCCCGTCCGGGTTCTGCCCGCCGGTGGGAATGGTGGCCACCGTGGCGAGCGTGGCGCGGTCAAACACCACCACCGCATTGCCGCCGCCGTCGGAGATATAGCCGAACTTGCCTGCGTTGTCGAGCGCAATGCCATGCGTCCCGTGCAGTCCGGTGATGGCGCCCACCTGCTTTCCGGTAGCCGTGTCCAGTACCAGCACCTGCGGGCCGCGGGTGATGTAGAGCCGGTGCGCCGGCGGGTCGGCCAGCAGATAATCCCAGCCTCCGTCGCCGCCGATCTTCCATTGGTCGATCACCTTGTAGGGCTTCTGGGCAGTGAGCTGCGCGGGCGCGGCAACCACCACGCAAACAAGCGCCGCGGCAAATACGGAGAGCACCGCAGCAACAACAGACAAAGAACGGTTTGTGCGCTGGATCAACATCTGAGCCTCCAAACTGGATTGAGCAAACTGGTTAAGGTTGAGAGCAGCAATGGAAGTCTGTCACAACCGAGATTAAGCGTCGCTGATGACAGGCAGACGCACAGTTACCGCGGTTCCCTGGCCAGGAGGATTGGGGCCGGGGAGGTTAGGGTCGGCCTGGCTGACAATCTGAATCGTCCCGCCGGCCTTGTTCACAATCGCTTTGGCAATTGCCAGCCCCAGGCCGGTGCCTCCGGTGTTGCGTGTGCGCGAGGGGTCGCCGCGATAGAACCGGTCAAACACATGCGGCAGCGCCTCGGCGGGAATGCCATCTCCCTGGTCGCGAATCACCAGCAGCGCCGAGCCCGCCTCCGCTGTCAGCCGTACTTCCACCGCGGAGCCGGCCGGGCTGTGCTGCAGCGCGTTCAACAGCAGGTTTGAGACCAGCAGCGCGCCGTCCTCGGCCGCTACGCCAACCTGGATGGTCTCGGGCGCGCCCGCGGCCGCCATTCCCTCCAGATCCACCCGCACCTGGCGCACCGCGGCCACCGTCTCCAGCTGCGCCGCCACCTGGCGCACGCACTCGGCCAGTTCCACCACCCGGCGGGGGCCATCCTCCGCCGTCGCGCTCTCCGCCCGCGCCAGCGCCAGCATGTCCGCCACCAGCGACTCCAGGCGCTGCGAGTCGGCCAGGCAGCGCTCCAGGCCAGCCTGGTACTCCTGCGCCGAACGCCGCTTCATGTTGAGCAACTGCAGCGACGACTTCTGCACCGCCACAGCCGTCTTCAGCTCGTGGGCCGCGTCGCTCACAAACGCTCGCTGCTGCACAAACGAGCGCTCCAGCCGCTGCAACACGCTCTCGATAGCCTGCGTCAGCGGAGCCAGCTCCGGCGTGGCGCGTGCGCTTGCCGGCGGCGAAAAATTCCACGAGTCCACTGACACCCCAGCCGCCAGCGCCGCCAACTGCCGCAGCGGCAGCAGTCCCCGATGCAGCAGCCACGCGATCAGCGGACCGGTCACCAGCAGCAGCACCACGCTGCCCACCGCATAAAACTCCACCGCCCCGCGAATTGCATGCCAGAGATGAATCGTCGGCGATCCATACAGAATGGTCACCGTGCGCAACTTGCCGCCCTGCTCGCCGGGGTCCACCGTGCGCGAGCCGCGCATGCGCAGCACCAGGTAGGGGCTGCCGTTGGCCATCATGCGCAGCATCTCGCCGCGGGGCGGCGGCTCGCCGTGCGGGCGGGGCGGTCTGCTCTTTTCGTCGCCGGTCTCCGTCGCCCGCTCGCTCGCCGTCCCCTGCCAGTTCGGCGACCGGCCCAGCAGCTTGCCATCCTGGTCCCACACCTCGTAGATGTCTTCCGGCGGAATGTGCAGGTCGTTCTGGTCCAGCATCACGTGGTCGCCCGGGTCATCGGCATCCTGCACCGCGCCCAGAATCGAATCGGCGCGGCCATGCAGCATCACGTCGAAAGCGCGAAAGTGGATATGCCGCTCGTAGCCGAACGAGAGCGCCACCACCAGTACCGCCGACAGCAGTTCCACCGCCAACACCGCCGCAATCAGCCGGAAGGCGATCGAGCGGTGCAACAGCAGGCGCGACAACCACGGCCTGCGCTGTGCGATCTCGATCGAAGCGCGGTCCGTCATCGCCCGTCCCCCGCTCCCTGATTGTCCTCCGCTTCCAGACCGTCCGCCGTGTCCAGGCTGTCCGCCGCGTCTGGATCCCACGCCCCGCCCGGCGCCAGCCTGTAGCCCCGTCCGCGCATGGTCTCCACAATCGGCTCGGCATCCGGCACGGCGGCGTCCAGCTTGCGGCGCAGGTTGCTCACGTGCACTTCAATCACGTTCGAGTGGTGCTCCCAGTTGTAGTCGTAGAGGTGTTCCAGCAACTCGCGCTTGCTGGCAATCACCCGCGGCCGGTGGATCAGATACTCAAGCACCCGGTACTCGGTCGGCGACAGGTCCACTGCCACGCCGCGCCGCTTCACCGTCTGCTCCAGCGTGTTCACTTCGAGATCGAGCACGTTGAGCGTGGGATGGGCCGCGCCCTTGCCCCGCCGGATCAGCGCCTTGGTCCGCGCCAGCAGCTCGCCCAGGTCGAAGGGCTTGGCCAGGTAGTCGTCCGCGCCTGCGTTGAGGAGCGCAATAATCGACTCCGCACCCTCTTTGGCCGTCAGAATCAGCACCGGCGTCGCGTCCCGCCGCGCGCGCAGCCGCTTCAGCACCGTCTCGCCGTCCATCCGCGGCAGCATCAGATCCAGGACGATGAGGTCATAGCAGGCGTTGCGCGCAAACTCGTCGCCGATAAGCCCATCCTCGGCCCAATCCACCGCAAACCCCGGCCCGTCGCGCAGAGCCGTCGCCAGGTTTTCAGCCAGCCGCACTTCATCTTCCACCAGCAGCACACGCATTGCGGTCTAGTATCTCCGCAAACAGTATGACGGAGGCAAGATTAAGCCGGCCTGAAGCCACCTGCGGTGGGGCAGACGGCGCGTGCGCGCCCGGAGCTTCTGCCGCTTGAATGTCTCATCGGGCAGCGCGCAGGGTCGCGGCCGGCTCGCCGCAGGCAGCAAGTTTGAAGCACGCGTAGAGCTGCTTTCCTGGCAGCGCGATGGTTCCCACGGTAAGATTCGGTGCTTCGCTGATATTCTCCAGCCGCGGCGCTGAAGTCTGGAATGAACTAGCCTCCAACGCGGGCCGCGGCGTGAGCCCGGGCGTTTGATCGCTGTCCCCCGCCGTCCGGACGATGAAGTCAACCCGCGCCGTTGTGCCGTAGCGAATGCCCAGCGTCAGCTCCTCCGCATTCTCCAGCATCTCTCTGCCCAGCAGATCGATCCACGGCGCGGACGGCTGCCCCAGCGCCGCGTGTTTCGCGAACGCTGCATGCGGCGTCAGGATCAGGTCCCAGGAGTTGACCCTGGGATTGAGGCGCCCGACGCGGTCGGCAACCAGCCGGTCCGCCGGCGCGTGATCAACATAGCGGTCCAGTCCTTTCTGAACCACCCATGGCGTGCCGAAGACCGCCGTCTGGCCGTCCAGAATTGCCAGCCAACGCGCGTCGGACATCTGCGCCTCTTCGCGGGCAAAGGGCTTTGCAACCAGCACGCCCAGGCCGCGGTACGTGCCGGCCGCGGCGCCGTTCCGCTCCGCCGCCTGAAAGATATGTTCGCGGTCGAAGAGCCCGGCCACCAGCAGCATGTGCTCGTTCAGCTGACTTTCGGGCGACGAGGCCGCAACCCAGATGGTTTCATCGACCGCCCGGTGCGTGTCCACCCCGGTCAACGATTGCCAGTCGTCGAAATCAAACGTGTTCTTTGCCGTAACCAGCAGCAGGTGACCGCGGGTGTCGGGATTGCGCGGGTCTTCTACACCCGCCACAATCTGCGCTTCACGGGGAATCAGCGCAAGCAGCTTGCTCTGGGCCGGGGAAGCAAATCCGTGGATTGACGACGCCGCAACCAGCAGGCCGGCGAAAAGGAACCTATTGAGCAAATTTGGCATCGGTGTCCTCACTTTGGTGTCCAGGATGGTTTGGAGCTTTGCATTTCAGGGCGGCTTGGGCATATGTTACATTAAGTAGCGCTACACAATGTAACATATAAATGACTGGAAACTCAAGCCGGTGAGAATTCCTGTTATTGGGGGTGGGAAGAAGAAACGGCATGCCGAACAGATACGTGCCGGAGAGGCCCGCTGCCGTTGAGAATTCGTGAAGTTTTTATGAAGCTCTCGGGAGAGAGCCGGTTCCATGCCGCGGGCTGTCAACTGTACCCGGCGGAGCTCTAGGGAACCTCTGCACAAGTGCGCAAGCCGCGTCATTGTTGAATAAACTATAAGTATGAAGCGAATGGCGCGTTTTCGGCAGACACCTGCATCGCAGGCGAGTTTTGCGAAGTATGGTCGCAAGAGCAAGCGGGAGCTGTTTCTGGACCAGATGAACCATGTGGTTCCTTGGTCTGAGCTATTGGCGCTGGTTGAGCCTTTTTACCCCAAGGCGGGCAATGGCCGGCAGCCGGTGGGTCTTGCGATCATGCTGCGGACGTATCCGCCGCGGCGGACAGCAGTGGTTCAGTCTGTCGGACCCGGGCATGGAAGAAGCCTTCTATGAGTCTGCCGTTCTGCGGCTCTTCGCCGGAGTGGACCTTGGCGTGGCCGCCGCGCCGGACGAAACAACGATCCTTCGCTTCCGTCACCTGCTTGAGCAGCACGATCTGTGCGGCGAGATGCTGATGACTGTGAACCGCTATCTGGAGACGAAAGGGATTCGCATCTCGACCGGCACCATCGTGGACGCAACGATTATTCATGCGCCCAGTTCGACGAAGAACTCCAGTGGCGAGCGCGACCCCGCGATGCATCAGACGAAGAAGGGTCCGCCGCGGCGGATGGTACTTCGGCGCCAAGGCGCACATCGGCGTGGATAGCAAGGCCGGGGTCCCCACGGACGGGTCTTCGTCCGTGGGGTGGAAGGAGACTGTGGTGCATTCGGTCGCCGCTTCGGCGGCCAGCGTGGCCGGCAAACATATGCGGCCCGACTTACTGCACGGCGAAGAGCGTCCGCCGCGGCGGATATGGGGCGATGGCGGCTATCAGGGCCAGAGCCGGGCCATTCGCGCAGCCGCGCCAAAGGCGCAGGATATGACCTGTCGCCGAACCAAATACAAGAACTATGTGGATGAAGAAGCCAAGCGCAAGAATACGACCAAGGCCCGAGTCAGAGCCAAGGTCGAGCATCCGTTCCGCATCCTCAAACGAGTCTTCGGATTTACCAAGGTGCGCTATCGCGGCATCTGGAAAAACCACCAGCGGCTGTGCGCGGCCTTCGCACTCGTGAACCTGTACCAACACCGCAACCGGCTGGCCCCGCAAAGGGCGTAGTGTCTCTTGAGGCTGGAAAACGGCCTCACAGAGACGAAAAAGGCAAGAAGTAGCACCCTTTTTCTGACAGAAAACCGATTCACAAGCAAAAAATCATCCGCAGTCGAGTCGCCGCTACAAAATTACGCACCTGCGCAGAGGTTCCTTAGTGGACACCACGCGCTATGCAGCGAACCAGTTCGGTGCAATCTTCACGAACGCCGCGAAGAAAACCGGCACAAAAGCGTGAAACGTGGGCCTTAGCCCTCTGGCTTCCGGTAGCGGCGCGCGTCCTGGGGCCTGCCAGAGGCCAGAATTGGCGCGAACGCGCGATGGCGATTCCGCCTAGCTCGAATGGCAATCCGATGAGAATGGCTAAGACGATCAAACAACCGTAACCGGAATTTCCAGATTGAGCCATGGCGGACAACCACGCAAAACCTAAAAAGCCGTTTGCAGGACTGATACAATCATCAATCCGTGGGAGGGGGGCACAAATGGGACTTGACCATACCAAAATCCAACTGGCGGAGGAAATATCACGCACTTCGGAGGACATCCGGCGCCGTTATCGGGAGAACCGCAACTGGCGCATCTACCCAAAGGAATGGGTTTTCAAGAATGTTGCTCTGAAAGGCAAAGATGTCCTGGACTTCGGCTGCGGTACCGGTGAAATAGCCACGCAGATCGCATTCCTTGGCGCGAATCGGATCTACGCACTTGATGTTACCCCCGGGTTGCTTGATTTGACGCGACGGCGAGCAGAACTGGACGGCGTCGCAGATCGCATTGAGACGGTGTTTGGGATGGTTCAGGATATCGAACCCCGGCCGGTGGACGTCATTGTCGTAAACAAGGTGCTGCACCATTGTTGTCCGCTTGAAAATGTAATGCCTGCGTTGTTGCGGTGGCTGAAGCTTGGGGGCGTCTTTGTGGCAATTGAGCCGGCCAATTACCTGGCGTCTTTGAGATGGCTGAGGGATCACTCTGGCATCTCAACCGATCCACTCGACGACGGAGAGCGGCAGCTGGGAGAGGTCGACTTGCAGTATATAAGAAGCTATTTTCCCCAGTCACAAACCATTCACTTCCATTTGCTCAATCGGCTCTGTCGAATTTGGCCCAAGGGCGTCCCACTTTACTGTCGCATGGACCGCCTGATCCTCCGTGTGCCAAAGGCATGGAAACTTGCCGGAACGGCGATTATCCTCGCCCAGTCTCAATAAGAGCAATCTAGGATTCCATCTCCGCAAAGGGCAGTAGCCCCGACTGGCGCGCCGCCGGACGAATACGCCGGTGAGTGAACCTGCTGACCGTCAACGTTTGTGTAATGGCTGAGCTAGACATGCTCAATCGCTCGCGTCAGGCGGCGCGTGTGTCTTGGCGTCAATTATCGTAGGTACACTGAGGCACAATCAGCACATCTTAGGCCCTCAACACCATACAGGCAGGGTGGGATCCCATGCAAACGGTTCTTGCACCCCGACCACCGCCCAAATTAGACTCGTCCCCATGAAAAGGACGACGCTCCCCCTTCTTCTCCTCGTCGCCGGCGTGCTGCTTCCTCTTGCTGCCTCCCTTCACGCGCAGGACTGGGCCAAGGCCCGCCTGGAAGCTTCCCCCCGCCACCACGAATACGTTCCCCTCAAGCACGGCAACCGCACCGTGCAGGCGTTTGTTGTGTATCCCGAGGTCAAGGGCAACGCGCCGGTGGTGATTCTGATTCACGAGATCTTTGGCCTGAGCGACTGGGCCAAGGAGATGGCCGATGAGCTGGCCGGGCAGGGGTTCATTGTGATCGCGCCGGACCTGCTCTCGGGCTTTGGGCCGGGCGGAGGCGGATCGAGCGAATTTGCAAGCCAGGATGCGACCATCAAAGCCGTCTCTGCGCTTGATCCCGACGTGGTCAACGCCGATCTCGATGCGGCGGCCGACTACGGCAGGCATCTGCCCGCTGCCAATGGCAAGATTGCTGTCGCCGGATTCTGCTGGGGTGGGGGCAAGTCGTTCGCGTTCGCGGCCGATCGCAAGGATCTCTCCGCCGCGTTCGTGTTTTACGGAACCGGGCCTGCCGATGTCTCCACCATCACCGCGCCTGTCTATGGCTTTTACGCAGGCAACGACGCGCGCGTGGGCGCCACGGTTCCGGCGACGGTCGAAGCCATGAAGGCTGCCGGCAAGAAGTATGAGCCGGTTACCTATGACGGCGCAGGCCACGGCTTTATGCGCGCGGGCGAGGACCCGACCAACACCGTCCCCGGCAACAAGACCGCGCGTGCGCAGGGTTTTGCGCGGCTGGTCAAGCTGTTGCATGAGATGAAGAGCGCGCCCGTGGCTGCGAACGAGATGGAAAAGAAAACCACAGCGGGCAAAGGCAACGCTGTTGCGTGCCACAGCGCAGAAGTTGCCGCGTCGGGCGCGGCAATGTAAGCGAGTCGTGCGATCCCACCCTTTCCACAAAGGACGTGAAAAGGATGGGGCACCCGTTTTGCGCTGTAATAGTGAAGATGTCCTCGACCGACACAATGCTACTTGCCGAGCGCGGCTTCGATGGCGGACGTCACTTCAGGCGAGTCGGGGGTGGTGGCCGGCTCAAAGCGCGCCACCGGCTTGCCGCTGCGGTCGAAGAGGAACTTGGTGAAGTTCCATTTGATGTCGCCGGCAAACTTCGGGTCAGTATCCGCGCCGGTCAGGAACGTGTAGAGGGGCGTCTTATCGTCGCCCAGCACGGAGACCTTGGCCATCATCGGAAAGCTCACGTTGTATTTGTTGGAGCAGAACTTCTTGATCTCTTCGTTGGTGCCCGGCTCCTGCGAGGCGAAGTTGTTGGCCGGAATGCCGACGATCACCAGGCCGCGATCCTTGTACTTCTCGTAGAGCGCTTCCAGGCCCGCGTACTGCGGGGTGAACCCGCACTTGCTGGCTACGTTGACCAGCAGCACGACTTTGCCGCTGTAGCTGCCTAGGTTGACCTGCTGGCCGTCAATCGACTTCATTGTAAAGTCGTAAATGCTCTTCGACTGCGCGGCCAGGCTGGCGCAGCAGGCCGCACACAACATCAGGATCAAAAACAGTTTGCGCATCGGGACCTCCCCCAAAAATCCTACTTACGATCGTAGACGGGCGCGGCGGGCGGATTGTTTCCGCGATAGCAACAGGCGGGGCGGCTCAGGTGGTTGCGGATTGCGGGCTGGATTCTGCCTTGCGCAGCGCCTCGTGAATGATCATTTTGAGGTAGGTCTGGTAGCGCAGGCCACGCTCGGCCGCCTGGACGCGGGCCTTGGCTATGTCGTCGGGGTCCATGGGAATCTTAACGACTGTCGAATCACCCGTAATGACAAGCGTGCCGGGGCCGATTCGGCCGCCTGCCGTGGCTCTTTCAAACTCATCGGCGAGGGCACCTTCATTCGCCTCCCACCATGCGGACTCCTCTGCTTCGGTAGCAAAACTCGGAATGACAAGTTCTGACATCTCTCCCCCATTCACTTTTCGGCTTATCGGCTAAGTGCGATTTCTGGTGAATCCCCCACCCGCATCCCAACGGCAGGAATAGTCTTCCAGTCCGGAACCTTCGATCTCGTTAATAATTTCGTTGAAATACCCGAGCCAATCTAGGAAATATTTACGACGACGCCTTCTCGGTAGTCTCTCTATCCGCTCAAATTCTTCCTTGACATCGGCGATGCAACGTTTGGCGATTGCTTTCGCTGTGCGGTGGTGGCCGCGGGCAACCATGCCTCGTGCATAGATGAGGTGGAAGTGGAGTTTTTGATCGATAATGCTCCATCCGAGATCTTCAGCGTGCGCCAGCTTTTTCCGACACTGGGGTAGGGTGCCGCCGTGAATCAGCGCCTGTTCGAGGGTGCGCTCAGCGGTTCGCCGGCGGAGTTCAAGGGCAAACTCCGGATGATTCGAAAGCTGCGCCACATATTCCGCCTCTATCCCTCGCAGGATTCTCGTCGATTCAGCGTAGCCTACTCTTGTAAGGCCCAAGATAACCAGGTCAATGGCATGCGCAAACTCGCGGCAGATAGCTTCGGGATGCTTTTGCCTGCCGGCCGATCTAGGTTCTGGCCTTTTGTTGGCACCCATCTCACTTCGCCTTTCCGCACGAACAGTTATTGTCGCAGTTCCACCAAGGTAGCGCCCTGGCCGCCTTCGTTTTGCGGGGCTTCGGCGATGGTGGCTACGTGGGGGTGACCCTTCAGGAACTCGCGGACGCCGCGGCGGAGGATGCCGGCGCCGTGGCCGTGGATGACACGGACGCGCGGCAGGCCGGCCAGAAACGCGCGATCGAGATACTTTTCGAGCTCGCCGGTTGCTTCGTCTACCGTGCGGCCGATCAGGTTGATCTCCATGCGCATGTCGTCGGAGTTGGCGCTGGTGACGGTGACGTGGACATTCTTCTGCCCGCGCGCGGCGGTGAGGGGGTCGGGCTTTTGATTGGGCGCTGAGTCGCCGGAGGGGTTTGGCTCGGTAAGCTCATCCCTTTTCACGCGCATCTTGATGGGGCCGAGCGCGACTTCGAAAAGGTCTTTCTCCACTTCGCGCTGCACGACGGCGATCTTGTTCATCGATTTGATGCGGACCTGGTCGCCGGCGGCGATGTGCTTGAGCAGATGCGGTTGCGCATTCGCATCGCCCTGATCGGCGCCGGTGCGGTGGGCCACGACGGTCTGGTTGAAGCTCTCCTGAAACTCGCGGCGCAGGCGTGTCATGCGGCGTTCGGCTTCCTTCGACAGCTTCTGTTGCGCGGCGCGGTCTTCGATGGCGCGGACTGTCTCGCGCATCTGGAACTCGAAGTCCTTGAGCAGCGAGGCCAGCTTGACTTCGAGCTCGCGGGTGCGGTTGCGCAGCTCTACGTCGCCCTCGCGGGCCAGTTTGGCGCGCATCTGGTTCAGCGCGTATTGCTCCTCGCGCGCAGTTTTTCGCTCAACTTCAAGCGCGGCCAGCTCGCTGTGCATGCGGTCGAGGAAGCGAGCGATGTCCACCTGTTGCGAGCCCAGGCGCTGGCGCGCGGCGGCGATAATGCCGGCGTTCAGCCCCAGCCGCTCGGCGGTCTGGATGCCGGCGGACGCGCCGGGCACGCCGAGGCGGAGCCGGTAGTTGGGCGCAAGGGTGAGCTCATCCACGCCGGCCGCAGCGTTGAGCACGCCGGGGGTGTTGGCGGCATAGACCTTGAGCGAGGTGTGGTGCGTAGAGATGAGCGACCACGCGCCGACCAGGAGGAAGTGGCTGGCGATGGCAACGGCGAGCGCCGAGCCCTCTTCGGGGTCGGTGGCCGAGCCGAGTTCGTCAAGCAGCACCAGCGACTGCGGGCCGGCCAGGCGCGAGAGGCGGTCGAGGTTGGTGATGTGCGCGGAAAAGGTGGAGAGCGCGGCCTCGATTGATTGCGCGTCGCCGATGTCGGCCAGGAAGGCAGTGAAGACGGGGAAGCCGGCAGCCGCGGCGGGAATGGGCAGGCCGGCCTGGGCCATCATGGCCAAGAGAGCCGTGGTCTTGAGCGTGACCGTCTTGCCGCCGGTGTTGGGACCGCTGATGATGAGTTGGCGATGCGCGGTGGTGAGCTCAAGGGTGAGCGGGACCACGGCCGTGTTCGCTCGTGCGCCCCTTGCGCGCAGGCGCTTTTCAAGCAGCGGGTGCCGGGCTTCCTCAATACGTAGAAGGTCTGGCGCGAAGGCCGGCGCAACGCAGTTGTAGTCGCGGGCAAAGCGGGCGCGGGCTTGCAGGCTGTCGACCAGCGCGAGGACGCGCGCACCTTCGACGAGGCCGACGGCGTAGCGGCCAACCTGCGCGGTGAGAGCGACAAAGATGCGGTGAATCTCAGCCTGCTCTTCTTCGATCAGCCGCACCAGCTCGTTGTTCTGCTCGATGGTTTCAAGGGGCTCCACGTAGACCGTCTGACCCGAGGAGCTGGCGCCGTGGACCACGCCGGAGATGCGGCGCTTGAGCTCGGCGCGGACGGGAATGACGAAGCGATCGCCGCGGATGGTGATCAGGTCTTCCTGGGTTGCGCCGTCACTCGACAGCTTGCGCAGCGCGGCGCGGAGGGATTCTTCAATGACTCGCTGCTGGCGCTCCTGGTCGCGGCGGATGCGGTGCAGCTCGGGAGACGCCGAGTCGGCCAGCGAGCCGTCGGGCTGGATGGTGCGCTCAATCGTCTCGGCCAGCGGCCGCAGGCTGGTGGCCAGCGCGGCGGAGAGCGCGGAAAGCCCGGGCAGCCTGCCCACGAGGCGCGCCGGCGGCGACTGCAACAGCGCCTGCCAGGCGGCTACATCGTTGGCCAGGCGGGCGATGGCCTGGAGCTCGGCGGCTTCGAGCGCTGCACCGGGTATCTGGGCCTTGGCGGCCAACTGCGTGGGGTCAAAGAGGCCGCCGCAGGGGATGGAGACCTGCTCTTCAAGGACGAGGCGCAGCTCGCCGGTGAGGTCATGCTGACGGCGGACCCACGTTTCATCTGTGGATGGTGTGAGGTCGAGGATGGCGTTGCGGCCGACAGGCGAGGCGGCGAAGCCGGCGACGAGGGCAAGCAGAGGCCCCCACTCGAGCGCGGCAAAGTCGGCGTGTTCCACCGGGGACGGGATGGGATCGAGGAGAGGCATGTCTCCCTCTTATCTTACCGGCCACCTGCGGTGGGGTCGACGCCGCTTGCGCGGCATGGGGCTCTGTGGTCTCCCACCCTTGCGACAGGAAAAACTCGCAAGGGTGGGGCACGGGGCATCCGAAGCCGATGGTTAGCTGAAAAACGAAAGGCAACCGCAGGTCCTTCGACTTCCTTCGCTTCGCTCCGGTCGCTCAGGATGACAGCGTTTGTGGTGAGGGGAGTTCCTGTGGCGCCGTTAGTTCGCCTTCCCAGCGGGCTACCCCGGCGGCGGCCAGGCAGTTGCCGATCACGTTCATGGCGGTGCGGCCCATGTCCATCAGGGTGTCAATGCCGAGGAGCATGAGCACGGCGGTGGCGGGGATCTGGAATGAGCTGGCGACCGCCATCAGGATCACCAGCACCGCACGCGGCACGCCGGCGATGCCCTTGCTGGTGAGCGCGAGCGTGGCCAGCAGCACAATCTGCTGGCCCAGGTTGAGGTGCAGCCCCGCGGCCTGCGCGGCAAACAGCGCGGCCATGGAGAGATAAATGCTGGAGCCGGTCATGTTGAAGATGTAGCCGGTGGGGATGACGAAGGAGACGATCCAGCGTGGCACGCCGAACTCTTCCATGCGCTCCATGGCCAGCGGTAGCGCGGCTTCTGACGATGTGGTGGCAAAGCCCAGCGCGGCCGGCTCGGCCACGGCGGCGGCGAAACGGCCGACCGGAATGCGCGCGAAAAACAAAATGAGCGCCAGCACCACAAGAAAGATTGCCAGCACCGCGTAGCAGGTGAGGAGCAGCTTGCCCAGCGGCAGCAGCGTGGCCAGGCCCATGCTGCCCACGGTGTAAGCCAGCGCAGCTCCGGCGGCGATGGGCGCGACCAGCATGATGATTTTGGTCAACCGGAACATGGTCTCGGTGAGCGATTGCAGCACGCTGACCAGCGGCGCGCTTGGCCTCGGGCAGGACGGCGAGCGCCGTGCCGAACAGCAGCGCAAAGATGGCTACCTGGAGGATCTGATTTTCGGCCACGGCCTGGGCAATGTTTTCTGGAAAGATGTTGACCAGTATCTGCTGCCAGCCTTGCGGGTTTGCGGTCGGCGCGACGGCTTGCACGGCGGCGGGGAGCGTCACGCCTGCGCCGGCCTGGGTCAGGTCAATGGCAACCGCGCCCAGGATCAGGCCGAAAGTAGTCACCACTTCAAACAGGATGATCGACTTGAGCGCCACGCGGCCCACGCCGCGCAGCTCGTTGTGGCCGGCGATGCCGGTGACGATGCCGCCAAAGATGAGCGGGGCGACGATCATGCGGATGAGGCGGAGAAAGATTTCACCCAGGAAGTGGGTCTGGCTGGCGATGCGGGGCGCGTCCACGCCCAGCTCCGCGCCGGCGAGCATGGCCAGAAGCGTCCACACCAGCAGCGAACGGCGGCGCAGGGCAAACGGGATCGCCAGCGCGAGCGCGGCGCAGCGGAGGATGAGCGCGATGGGAGCAGAAAACGGCGCAGCCGCCAGACCGGCCGCGAATGCCAGGGCTGCCGCGGCGGCCAGGATAACGGAGAAGGGGTGGGCTTGACTGAGGCCAGTGTGCGGGGCGTCTTCGGTCATGGATCAGCCTTCAAGGTGCGAGGACTGCCGGGTGCTATGTCGTCGAGCCGGAGCTTGGCGTCGAAGAGCTCGATGCTGCAGAACTGGGCGTGGCGGCAGGCGCTGTCGCTGATGCGGAAGCCGGCGCAGGGGCTTTCGATTCCGTCTTGGTGTCGGAAGAGCTGCTGTCGGCCGGAGCTGATTCCGAGGCCGGCTCGCTGCTTTTGGCGGCGTAGTCGTTCACATACCAGCCGGCACCCTTGAAGTGCAGCCGGGGCGCGGTCAGGGGACGCTCGAGGAGCCCGTGGCACTTGGGGCATTCAAGCTCTGGCTCGGCCGAAAAATTCTGGATTTTCTCAAAGCGGTGGCCGCACTGGGTGCAGCGATAGGCATAGAGCGGCAAGGTTGAAGTCCCTCCGGGGAAAATTCACCCAATATTTCTATTCTATCGGCATGGCGGCAAATGGTCTGCAATCTGCCGCCCTGCCTGCGGGGGCCCCGCTCAAACCCGGGAGGGTCTCGCTCAGAGTCGGTCAGGAATCAATGCACGGCCAGCAGCACCGACGCCGAGTGGTCTTCCCACTCCAGGGTGAGCTTGCCGGTGGTGCCGCCCAGGTGGTCCAGGGTGTATTTGAGGTTCTCCACCATCGCCATGGGCTTGGTCATGGTCATCTTTGCACGGCCCAGATCCTTGGTCTTGTCGTAGACGGTGCCCCACTGGCCGGTCTGCGTGTTCACGATCAGCACCCAGTTGTCGGGGTCGGCCACGTCGACGTAGAGCGTGTAGTCGCCCTTGGGAACCTTCAGATCGCCGATCGTCAGGTCGGCGTCGGTGTGGAACTTGGTGGCCTCGTTGGCGCCGGCGCGCCACACAGGATAGGTCTTGTCCTTGCCGATCTGGCCGTCCTTGGTAAAGACTTTGCCTTCGCGGCCCTTCACGCCGGGCGAGCTGTAGGCAATGGTGATGGTCTTGCCGGCGATAGTGACCGACGCGGTGGCGGGCGGGCTCTTGGGCGGCGGCTTGGGTGCGGGTGTTTGTGCGGAGAGCGTGGCGGCGGCAAGCAACAGGCCGGTACAACAAAGCAGGCTTTTCATGGCGATGTTTCTCCTTCGGGCGGAGTCCCTGTTTCCTATGGACGGCGCCAACCGAACGATTGTCGCACCGCCAGGCCGGCAAGGGAAAGCAAGGCGTTCCGGCTGTTATGATTCGGCGCAAGGGATTGCATGCAGCAGAGACAAAATCAACGATCGGCTGGTGAAAGATTTCGCGCCGCGGTGCGGGCAGAAAAGCCGCTCCAGGTGGCGGGAGCCATCAACGCCTACACAGCGCGGCTGGCAGCGGCTACAGGGTTCAGGGCATTGTACTTGTCGGGCGGCGGCGTGGCTGCCAACTCGCTCGGGATGCCGGATCTGGGCATCAGCACCATGGAAGATGTGCTGACCGATGTGCGGCGCATTACCGACGCCAGCGGCCTGCCGCTTCTGGTCGATATTGACACCGGTTGGGGCGGCGCCTTCAACATCGCGCGAGCTATAAGGTCGCTGGCGAAGGCGGGCGCGGCGGCGGTGCACATGGAAGACCAGGTGGGAGCCAAGCGCTGCGGCCATCGGCCGGGCAAGGAACTGGTTCCAACTACCGAAATGGTGGACCGGATCAAGGCCGCCGTGGATGCGCGTACAGATGAAAATTTTGTGCTGATGGCGCGCACGGATGCGCTGGCCAACGAAGGGCTGGCGGCGGCGCTTGAGCGGGCGCAGGCTTATGTGGCGGCCGGCGCGGACATGATCTTTGCCGAGGCGGTGACCGAGCTGGGACAGTACACGGAGTTTCGCGCGGCGGTGGGCGTGCCGATTCTGGCCAACATCACCGAGTTCGGCCAGACGCCGCTGTTTACGCGCGACGAGTTGGCAGCGGCCGGCGTCGACATCATTCTCTACTGCTGCGGGGCGTATCGCGCGATGAACGCGGCGGCGCTGAAGGTCTATGAGGCGATTCGCGCGGATGGGACGCAGAAGAACGTGGTGGCGCTGATGCAGTCGCGCGCCGACCTGTACAAGTATCTTGACTACCACGCGTACGAGACGAAGCTGGATGAGTTGTTTGCGAAGGGCAAAGAAGCTGAGTAGAAGTCTCTGCATCGAGGCGAAGCGTCATGCAAGAGCTAAGCGCAACAGAAATTTCGGGCCGGGAATCGCGGAGAGAACGCCGGTATTTTGTCGCCGTGGCCTGGGGCGTGTTGATGGGATGCTTGACATTTGCGGCGGGGCCGCTCGCCTGGCTCTCCGCAAATCCGATAATTGCAGCAATACAATGGGCCTTAACGGTGCTTCTCATCCCGGGACTCCTCTGCGCAGCCATGATCGGCTCTTTAATCCCCGGAGCATTCGTCAATGCCGTGTTTCATTTTGGCAGCGCTTGGCTTGTGCTCGCATCCGTGGCGCGATTAAGAAAAAGCGCGGATGCCCGGAGATAGTGTGGGTGCCTGCTCGTGCCGGCTCTAAGGTGCGAGTCATAATATTCCTGAATAGGTTCACCTTCCCCGGAGAAATGAGATGAGCGAAACACAATCTGAAACTGCACCGGCGTTCAAGCCAAAGAAGTCCGTAGCCCTGTCCGGTACGCCGGCGGGCAATACGGCGCTGTGCACGGTGGGGCGCAGCGGCAACGACCTGCACTATCGCGGCTACGACATCAAGGACCTGGCCGCGCACTGCGAGTATGAGGAAGTTGCATACCTGCTGGTGCACGGCAAGCTGCCCACGGCGGCGGAGCTGGCTGGCTACAAGGCGCGGCTCGCCGGGCTGCGGGTGCTGCCTGCGGCGGTGCGGCAGGCGCTCGAGCTGCTGCCCGGATCGGCGCATCCCATGGACGTGCTGCGCACGGGCGTGTCGGTGCTGGGCTGCGTGGAGCCGGAGCCTGCGGCGCATGGCGAGGCCGGCGCGCGCGCGCTGACCGACCGGCTGCTGGCTGTGCTGCCATCGATGCTCTGTTACTGGCTCCAGTTTGCGCGCCACGGCAAGCGCATTGATGTGGAGACGGCCGATGACTCGATTGCCGCGCACTTCCTGCACTTGCTGCACGGCAAGGAGCCGAGCGCCGAGTGGACGCGGGCCATGCAGACGTCGCTGATTCTGTATGCGGAGCACGAGTTCAACGCTTCCACATTCACAGCGCGGGTGATTGCCGGTACGGGTTCCGATCTACACTCCGCGATCTGCGGCGCTATTGGCGCGCTGAAGGGGCCCAAGCACGGCGGAGCCAATGAAGTGGCGCTTGAGATCCAGCAGCGCTACAGCTCGCCGGACGAGGCGGAGGCGGATATTCTGAGCCGCGTGGCCGCGCGCGAGGTGATCATCGGTTTTGGGCATCCGGTGTACACGATCAGCGATCCGCGCAGCGATATTGTGAAGGAAGTGGCGCACGAGCTGGCCGTTGAAGCCAACGACACGCTGCTGTTCGATGTGGCTGCGCGCATTGAGAGCGTGATGCACTCGGCCAAGCGGATGTTCCCGAATCTCGACTGGTACTCGGCGGTTGCTTATCATCAGATGGGTATTCCCATCGATCTGTTTACGCCGTTGTTTGTGATTGCGCGGACGGCGGGATGGGCGGCGCATGTGATTGAGCAGCGGCAGGACGGGAAGATTATCCGGCCATCGGCTGTCTATACCGGGCCGGAAAACCTGAGGTTTGTTCCGATTGAAGAGCGCGCGTAGAGTGCGCAGTTCCCCTGAGGCTTGGTTGCTTTCCCACCTTTGCGCCAGAAGAAAGACGCAAAGATGGGGCACGGAACATTTGTGCGCGGGATAGGGTTGAAAAAGCGGCGCTACGCCGCAGAAAAAGGGACAAAGAGTGTCTTCGCACATCAGTAATGAACGCCCGGCGCCGGACCACGTTCTAACCGACATCGCCGACTACGCACTGGACTACGAGATCACGAGCGAGCTGGCCTATTCGACCGCACAGCATTGCCTGATCGACACGCTGGGCTGCGGCCTGGAGGCGCTCGAGTACCCGGCCTGCACCAAGCTGCTCGGCCCCATTGTGCCGGGAACTGTCGTCCCTAATGGCGCGCGCGTGCCCGGCACCAGCTATCAGCTCGACCCCGTGCAGGCGGCCTTCAACATTGGCGCCATCATCCGCTGGCTGGACTTCAACGACACCTGGCTGGCGGCCGAGTGGGGCCATCCTTCTGATAATTTGGGCGGCATTTTGGCCACTGCGGACTGGCTCTCCCGCGTTGGTCTTGCAGACGGCAGATCCCCTTTGGTCATGCGACAGGTCTTGGCAGCGATGATCAAGGCTCACGAGATTCAGGGCTGCATTGCTCTGGAGAATTCGTTCAATAAGGTCGGCCTGGATCACGTGGTGCTGGTCAAGGTGGCTTCGACCGCGGTGGTGAGCCAGCTGCTGGGACTCACACGTGAGCAGACTATAGCCGCCCTGTCGCTCGCCTGGGTGGATGGGCAGAGCCTGCGCACCTATCGCCACGCGCCCAACACCGGCTCGCGCAAGAGCTGGGCGGCGGGCGACGCCACCAGCCGGGCTGTTCGTTTAGCGCTGATGGCGCAGGCCGGCGAGATGGGCTACCCCTCGGTGTTGACCGCGAAGACGTGGGGCTTTTATGACGTGTCGTTCAAAGGGCGCGAGTTCAAATTCCAGCGGCCTTACGGCAGTTACGTGATGGAGAACGTGCTGTTCAAGATCAGTTTTCCGGCCGAGTTCCACGCGCAAACGGCTGTGGAGGCGGCGATGACTCTGCATGCGCAGCTGGCCGCGCGAGGCAAGACCGCCGCGGAGATTCGCTCCATCACCATTCGCACGCACGAGGCCTGCCTGCGCATCATCGACAAGAAGGGTCCGCTGGCGAACCCCGCGGATCGCGACCACTGCGTGCAGTATATGGTTGCGATTCCGCTGCTTTTTGGCCGCTTGACGGCGGCGGACTATGAGGACGCAGTTGCAGCCGATCCGGTCTGGGGCAAGCGCATCGACCACCTGCGGAGTTTGACGGAATGTTCCGAGGAGCCGGCCTTTACGCGCGATTACCACGATCCGGAGAAGCGCTCCATCGCAAACTCGCTGCGCTTGGAGCTGAACGACGGCACGGTGCTGGAGGAAACCGCCGAGTATCCGATCGGCCACCGCCGCCGCCGGGCAGATGGATTGCCGCTGCTGGTGGAAAAATTCAAGACCAATCTGCGCCGCCGCTACTCCGAGGAGCAGCAGGAGAAGATTCTTGCCGCTTCGCTCGACCGGGCGCGCCTGGAACAGATGCCGGTGAACGACTACGTGGATCTCTATGTGTTGTAGGTAAATGTTCGCAATCGCGTTCTTGGTTGAAGGGTACGGGCTTTACAGGCTGCGGAAAAAGGCCTTGGAAGAGGGGAGTTTGACTATTGGCTTTTGCAGGGGCTAAAGCCCGACGTTGATTTGATTGGCTTTTGCGGCATGACTGAAGTCATGCCCTGTTACAAAGCCTCTCGAAATCGAGCTATGGGCGAGTTTTTCCGCAGCCTGT
>Ga0182030_10009923_pt1 | contig 19421 bp, 17 predicted proteins | sample 812S3MmetaG_FD_121299 | JGI IMG/M metagenome (GOLD analysis project Ga0182030, IMG submission 121299) | Permafrost microbial communities from Stordalen Mire, Sweden - 812S3M metaG (Illumina Assembly) | ecosystem: Environmental > Terrestrial > Soil > Wetlands > Permafrost | place: Sweden... | reverse complement strand
AGAGGCTTCGACCAGGCCGACGATGATGCCGCCGGCAAAGGCGCCGAACACGCTGCCGAAGCCGCCCAGCGCCACCGTGACATAGGCGATCAGCGCGAACGAGGCGCCGACATCGGGATAGATGTAGAAGAACATCGCCATCACGGCGCCGGCGAGCCCGACCAGCGCCGCGCCCAGACCCCAGCCCAGCGCAAACACCCGGTTCTTGTCGATGCCGACCAGCGCCACCGCGCCGGCGTCCTCGCGGGTGGCTTCCAGGGCGCGGCCGAAATCGGTGCGGTGAATGAAGAAGTACAGGGCTGCGAACGCCGCGATCGACACCAGCGCGCCGACCAGTTGCGGCACCGGCAGGAAGATGCCCGAAATCGAGATGGTCTTGCCGCCAAGCCAGGAATGGGTGACGCTGCGATAATCCGGCGTGAAGAAGAACTGCGCCAGACCGCGCATCACGATCGCGAGCCCGAAGGTCGAAAAGATCTGCACCATGCCGGCATTGGCCTTGGCCCTGACCGCAAAGCGCACCACCAGCAGATAGACCAGCGCGCCGAACACGAACAATGCCGCCGCGACCAAGGGTGCCGCCAGCAGCGGATCGATGGCAAAGAACGCGAACAGGAAGAATGTCGCGTACATCGCGATCATGAGGAATTCGCCGTGGGCGAAGTTCACCACGTCCATCAGGCCGAAGATCAGCGCGAGACCGACCGCGATCAGGCCGTAGAGCAGCCCCATCAACAGGCCGCTGGCAAGACTCTGGATGATGGTCGCGGCGGTCATCGATGTTGCCCAAGGCAAAGAACGCTATCCCGGGGGCCCGTCATTGCGAGCGCAGCGAAGCAATCCATCGCGCCGCAAAAAGCAAGAATGGATGGCTTCGTCGCTGCGCTCCTCGCAATGACGACACACCTAACATCCTGGATGATGGTCGTGGCGGTCATTGATATTGCTCCGGGCAGATACCCTCATCCTGAGGAGCGCGCCCTGTGCGCGTCTCGAAGGATGGCCGCGAGTCCATGCGTTGTATCCATCCTTCGAGACGCTTGCTTCGCAAGCTCCTCAGGATGAGGGTGTGTGCGGCGGTATGATGCGCATCGCGCATCCTACTTCATCGGCCAGATGGCTTCCGCGACCGCGGCCTGCGGCGGGAAGATGGTGACGAACTTGCCGCCGACATACTGCAGCAGCACCGGATCGGCGTCGTTGTTCTGGCCCATCTCGTCGAACTTGACCCGCTTCCACGGCATGATGGTGGTATCGCCGGGCATGTCGGTCGCCACCAGCGCTTCGCGGATCTTGTCGCCGTCGGTGGACTTGGCGCGGTTGATGGCGTCGGCCATCACGATCAGGCCCATGAACTGCCGCGACGAGAAATCGTTGAAGTCCTTGCCGGATTTTTCCTTGAACATGGCGTTGATCTTGCCGACCATCGGCCGCTTGGCGGCGAGATCGAGCGAGAAGCTGCCGCGCGAGATCACGCCTTCGAGCTTGTCGCCGACCGCGTCATACAGGGCTTTTTCCGAGAAGCCGGCGTCCTGCGCGACGATGGCGTTGGGCTTGTAGCCGAGTTCGGCCATGGTCTTGACCAGCAGGATGCCGTCGGTGGTGTAGCTCGACGGCATCAGCACGTCGGCATTGGCCGCCTTGAGCTGCTGCACTTCGGCCGACAGCGACGGCGAGTTGGCGCGGTATTTGATGTCGGCCAGAACCTTGTAGCCGCGCTCGGCCGCGAGCTTGAGCTGGGCGTTGCCGGAATCGGTGCCGAAGATGGTGTCCTCGTGGAACAGCGCCAGGGTATCGATCCTGGTGCCCTTCTTCTTCATGGCATCGAAGAAGTCGAACATCGCCGCCGAGAACATCTCGTCATGGGGGGCGGCGCGGAAATAGAATTTGAGACCGCGGCGATGCAGGCTCGGCGAGGAATTGTCGGCCGAGATGAACGGGATCTGGTAGCGCTCGCAGATCTGGCTGACGGTCACCGCCACCGCGCTCTGATAGGTGCCGATCACGGCACAGACTTTTTCCTGGGTGATGAGGCGCTCGGCCTCGGCGCGGCCCTTCTGCGGATCGGCCTGGTGATCGGCGTAAACCAGTCGGACCTTGGCGCCGCCCAGACCCGGCAATCCCGCGTCGCGCGCCAGCGGCAGATCGAAATCATATTTGTTGTTGATGATGTCGGCGGCGGTCTCGAACGCCATCTTGGCATCGACGCCGATCTGGGCGCTGGAGCCCGAAAACGGATAGATGATACCGATCGCGACATCGGGCGTATCGGCGCGCGCCGCGATCGGCAGCAGCGCCGCGGTGGCCGTGGCGCCAAGCAATACATTGCGGCGTGTGATCGTCATGGCGAGATCCCCTGTTGGACGGCAGCTATCGATGAAACGATTGCAAGTTACGGTAAAGCCTCAAAGAACGGCAAGCGCTGCCCATTAAAGCACGGCCAGCTGCTTGTTTCTGAGATCGGTGACCAGCATCAATCCGGGCGCATGCGTGATGGCAAACGGCAGCTTCGCCGCCGCGATCACCGCTTGCGGGGTGACGCCGCACGCCCAGAACACCGGAATCTCGTCGGCCTCTACCGGCACCGCGTCGCCATAGTCCGGCCTGGCGAGGTCGGCGATCCCGATCGAATGCGGATGGCCGAGATGCACCGGCGCGCCATGCACGGCCGGAAACCGCGAGGTGATCTGCACCGCGCGGATCGCATCCGCCGGCTTGAACGGCCGCATCGATACCACCATCGGACCGGCGAACGGCCCCGCCGCCGCGCAGGCGATATTGGTGCGGTACATCGGCACCCGCACCTTGCGCTCGATGTGCCGGATCGGCAGGTCGTCCGCCAGCAAGGCTTCCTCGAACGAGAACGAGCATCCCAGCACGAAGGCGACCAGGTCGTCGCGCCAATGCGCCATGATGTCGGTCGGCTCCCCGACCACTTCGCCGTCGCGCCAGACCCGGTAGCGCGGCAGGTCGGTGCGAATGTCGAGGTCGATCCCGAGCGCGGGAATCCGGGGGTCGCCGACCTCGGACATGCCGATGATGGGGCACGGTTTGGGGTTGAGCTGGCAGAAGCGGTGAAACGCGGCGGCGAGCTTTTCCGGCAGGATCGCCAGATTGCCCTGCACGAAGCCGCCTGCGACGCCGGCCGTGGTCGCGGCCATGCCGGCGCGGCAGGCTCGCCGGGCCGCCACGCTCGGCAACAGAACACTGGCTGGCGACAGTTCCGCCGCTAGCGGCTCCAACATCCGTTCGGTTCTTGCCGGGCTGGTCATCTGGGGTCGCGCTCCTATTGGCTCGACAGGGAAAGGCGCATAGGACTAACATAATGTCTAATCGTGGTTTTTAATCAAGATCGATAAATGCAGTTTATCGAATTGGGAAGTTCGGGTGCATGGCTGATTTCAAGGCAATCGAGACCTTCATGTGGGTGGTGACGCTCGGCAGTTTCCGTGGCGCGGCCCAGAAGCTCAACACCACACAGCCAGCCATCTCGCAGCGGATTGCGCAACTCGAGCGCGAGGTCGGGGTAAGGCTGCTGCAGCGCGACCGCCGCATGGTGCTGCCGACGCCGAGCGGGCGGCAGATGATGGTCTATGCCGAGAAACTGATCGGGCTGCGCTCGGAAATGCTGGATGTGATCGGCGACCGCTCGGCGATGCGCGGGGTGCTGCGGCTCGGCGTCGCCGAGACCATCGTCCACACCTGGCTGCCGCAGCTGATCAAGAGCGTCAATCACGCCTATCCCAATCTCTCGATCGAGATCGAGGTCGACATCACCTCGAACTTGCGCACCCGGCTGTTGGCGCAGGAAATCGAACTGGCGTTCCTGCTCGGGCCGCTGACGGCGCCGACCATCAGCAACCGGGCGCTGTGCGACTATCCGGTGGGCTTCCTCGCCAGTCCGGCGCTCGGGCTGGGCAACCGGAAACTGACGGTGCACGAGCTCTCGAGATTTCCGATCATCACCTTTCCGCGCAAGACCGCGCCCTATGAGATCGTGCGCTCATTGTTCAACCGGCCGGACCTGCCGCCGATGCGGCTGCACGCCAGCGCCTCGCTGGCCACCGTCATCCACATGGCGATCGAAGGCCTCGGCATCGCGGTGATTCCGACCGCGATCGTCGAAAACGAAATGGCCGACGCAAGGCTGCAATTGCTGTCGACCAACCTGCAGATTCCGCCGCTGACGTTTTCGGCAAGCTGGCTGACTTCCCCGGACACCGCCGCGATCGAGCGCGTCGCCGAGCTCGCCGCCCGGCTGGCGCAGGGCGTCGTCGATATTGACGCGCCGCCGCCGCCGCGTCATTGAAAACGATCGATCGCGTCTCGTTCCGATTTTTGCGGAAAACCAGTTCCATGACCAGCATCGCATCCAATCTGCAGATCGACTCCGCCCGGCTGTGGGAGACGATTCACGAAACCGCAAAATTCGGCGCCACGCCGAAAGGCGGGGTGCGGCGGCTGACGCTCGGGCCAGAGGACAAAGAGGTCCGCGACTGGTTCCGCAACGCCTGCGAGTCCGCGGGTCTGACGGTGCAGGTCGATGCGCTGGGCTCGATGTTCGCGCTGCGGGCGGGCCGCGACATGTCGAAGCCGCCGATCGGCCTCGGCTCGCACCTCGACACCCAGCCGACCGGCGGCAAGTTCGACGGCGTGCTCGGCACGCTGGCAGCGCTCGAGGTGGTCCGCACCCTCAACGACGCCGGGATCGAAACCGAGATCCCGCTCTGCATCGTCAACTGGACCAACGAGGAAGGCTCGCGCTTCGCGCCGGCCATGATGGGGTCGGCGGCCTATGTCGGCGATTTCACGTCAGACGATATTTTGGCGCGCAAGGATATCGACGGCGTCACGGTGGCGGAGGCGTTGGATAGCATCGGCTATCGCGGCAACAGCCCGGTGGGCACGCAGAAATTTGCCGGCTTCGTCGAACTGCACATCGAGCAGGGCCCGATCCTGGAAGCCGATGGCAAGACCATCGGCGTGGTCGATTCCGGCCAGGGCGTATTGTGGTATGACGGCAAGATCACCGGCTTCGAGAGCCATGCCGGCTCGACCCCGATGCCGCTGCGGCGCGACGCGCTGGCCACCCTGTCGGAGATCGTGCTGGCGATGGAGCGCATTGCCACCAGCCACGGCCCCAAGGCGGTCGGCACCGTCGGCGAGGCCGTGATCGCCAATCCCTCGCGCAATGTGATCCCCGGCGCCGTCGCCTTTACGGTGGATTGCCGCAGCGCCGATGCCGCGATCATGGACGCGCTCGACCGCGAGCTGCGCGCCGCCATCGCCGGGATCGCGGCCCGGCGCAAGGTCGAGGTTACGCTCGACCTGGTGTGGCGCAAGCCGCCGACCCATTTCGACCCAAAACTGGTCGATGCCGTGGAGCAGGCCGCGCAAGCGCTCGGCTATGCGCACCGCCGCATCACCTCCGGCGCCGGCCACGATTCCTGCAACCTCAACACCGTGATGCCGGCGGCGATGGTGTTCGTGCCCTGCAAGGACGGCGTCAGCCACAATGAACTCGAGGACGCCACCCAGGGCGACTGCACCGCCGGCGCCAATGTCCTGATGCATACCGTGCTGGCGCTGGCCGGCGTCGCTTCCTAGTGCAGCGCTATCGTGAAACCCATCGGTTGAAACCCTCGGACCTCATCCTGAGGAGCCCAGCGAAGCTGGGCGTCTCGAAGGATGGCAGCGTGGCACGGACGTCGTGTGCGGCCATCCTTCGAGACGCATCGCTTCCGCGATGCTCCTCAGGATGAGGTCGAGCAAGGATGCCGAAATGATTCGAATTTCGGAAACGCGGTCTTAGACTTCAGAACGGTCATCGCAAGCCAACGGAGATTTCAGTGCGCGGAGTTTTTGTCGATGCCAACGGCTCGCTGGCGGATATTTTCGAGCGGCAGCATAAAGCCGGTGATCCCGTTATGCGCGTCAACCGCGACGCTGACATCACGTCCGACCAGATGCCCGAAATCCTTGACGGCGCCGAGATCGTCATCATCGATCATACCCCGCTGCCGACCGAGGTGGCGCGGCGCTGCACCGGGCTGAAGCATGTGGTGTTTCTCGGCACCGGCGCGCGCAGCTACATGAATCCCGAAGAACTCGCCGGGCTGGGTATCGAGGTTCATCTGATCAAAGGCTATGGCGACACCGCGGTGGCCGAATGCGCCATCGCGCTGATGTGGGCCGCCGCGCGCGGGCTCGCAGCGATGGACCGCGAGATGCGCGCCGGAAACTGGCTGCGCGAGGACGGCCTGCAGCTCACCGGCAAGACGCTGGGCCTGATCGGGTTCGGCGGCATTGCCGCCGAAGTGGCCCGCATCGCGCTCGGCAGCGGCCTGCGCGTGATCGCCTGGAACCGGTCGCCGAAGAGTTTTCCGGGCGTCGAATTCGTCGAGCTCGACAAACTGCTGGCGCAGAGCGACGTGGTCTCGCTGCATCTTCTGCTGAATGACGACACCACCGGCTTTCTTTCCGCCAAGCGGATTGCGTCGATGAAGCCGGGCGTGCTGTTCGTCAACACCGCGCGTGCCGCAATCGTCGACGAGCCTGCGATGATGGAGGCCCTGAACTCCGGCCACATCCGCCACGCCGGGCTCGACGTCTTCAAGACCGAGCCGCTGCCGGCGGATCACCCGCTGACCAGGCTGCCCAACGTGACGCTGTCGGCGCATTCCGCCTTCCGCACGCCGGAAGCCAGCGAAAACCTGATTGCAGCGGCGTGGCAGCATTGCCGCAGGATCGCGCTGGGGTGAAGTGGCGGCGCGCCTTCTTGCCGTTTCCACAGGCCCGGCGAACCCGAAAGACGTGGAAACAACGGCCCGAACTTGCTATCATGATCCCATGGAACGCGACGAAGCCATCAGCGATTGCAGCAGCACCAAGCCGATTTGAAACGGCTCGGCGTCGAGCGTCTCTACATGTTCGGCTCGACGGCGCGCGACGAGGCCTGCCGTGATTCCGACGTTGATCTGTTTTTCGACTATCAGAAAGGCAAGCTCGGCGTCTTTGAACTGATGGATGTGAAGGAATGCGCCGCGAAAATCCTCGGCCGCAAGACCGACATCATGACGCGCGACAGCCTGCACAAGACCTTGCGGCAATCGATCGAAGCAACAGCCGTCCGCGTGTTTTAGTGAATGCGCGTTCGCTGATTCTCCGTTTAACTGACATCATCGAGGCGATCGAACGCATCCGTGCTGTGTTGGCGGATCTATCGCTCGAAGCGTTTGAGAACGATTGGCAGCGGCAATGGATTGTCGAGCGCGGCGTCGAGATTATTTCGGAGGCCAGCCGCCGTCTCAGCGACGACCTAAAGGAACGCAACCCGGAAATTCCCTGGCAGAAAGTTGCGGGCATCGGCAACGTGCTGCGACACGACTACGAAAAATCGCCGCGCCCGTCATTTGGAAGCTGGCGCAAGCCGATTTGCCGGCATTGGAAAAGGCCTGCCGGGCTGAACTCGCCAAGGAGGAAGGTCGCGAACACCGCTGAGGTAGCGGCTCCACGAACCATCTCCCGCAAGGGAAGGGAGACCCCCTACTCCACCATCTCCGCGACCGCCTTGCCGCAGGCCGTGGTGTCGGCGTTGCCGCCGAGATCCCGCGTCCGCAGCGTGCGTTCGCCGAGCGTGCGCTCGATGGCGGTCACGATCGCCGCCGCTGCGGTCTTCTCGCCGAGATGTTCCAGCATCATCGCGCCGGACCAGATCATGCCGATCGGGTTGGCGATGCCCTGGCCGGCGATGTCGGGCGCCGAGCCATGCACGGGCTCGAACACCGAGGGGAAATGCCCTTCGGGATTGATGTTGCCGGACGGGGCGATGCCGATGGTGCCGGTGCAGGCCGGCCCGAGATCGGACAGGATGTCGCCGAACAGATTGGAGCCGACCACGACGTCGAACCAGTCCGGATGCAGCACGAAATTCGCGGTCAGAATGTCGATGTGATACTTGTCCCATTTCACCTTGGGAAAGTTCTTGGCCATCGCCTCGACCCGCTCGTCCCAATACGGCATGGTGATCGAGATGCCGTTGGACTTGGTCGCCGAGGTCAGGTGCTGTTTCGGCCGCGACTGCGCCAGCTCGAACGCGAATTTCAGGATACGGTCGACGCCGATCCGCGTCATCACCGTCTGCTGGGTGACGAATTCCCGTTCGGTGTCCGGGAACATGCGGCCGCCTACGGAAGAATATTCGCCTTCGGTGTTTTCGCGCACCACCCAGAAATCGATGTCGCCGGGCTTGCGGTTGGCCAGCGGCGACGGCACCCCCGGCATCAGCCGCACCGGGCGCAGATTGACATACTGGTCGAACTCGCGGCGGAACTTGATCAGCGAGCCCCACAACGAAATGTGATCGGGAATTTTGGCCGGCCAGCCGACCGCCCCGAAATAGATCGCGTCGTGCTTGCCGATTCTGTCCTTCCAGTCGTCCGGCATCATCTGGCCGTGCTTTTCGTAGTAGTCCCAGCTGGCGAAATCGAAATGGTCGAAATGCACGGAAACGCCGTGCTTTTTCGCCGCGGCCTCCAGCACCCTCAGGCCCTCGGGCACCACTTCCTTGCCAATCCCGTCGCCGGGAATGACCGCGATCCGATAGGGCTTTTTCTCGCTGCTCATCGATGGATTCCTTCAAGTCTTGCCGGCCGGCAAGGCGAGCTGTTTGACCGGATTGCAATGGACCAAACTTTGCCGCGGTGCAACGCTGCAGTGCAATGTTGACCCGTTCGACGGCGACCGCCTAACAGTTGAAAATCACCGGCCACCCCATCCGACGTCCGCATCAAAACCTCCTCCAGAAAGAGAGTATTCCCATGGATCTTCATCTGCGCGGCAAGCGCGTCCTGATCACCGGCGCATCGAAGGGCATAGGTGCCGCGGCCGCCGAGGCCTTTGCCGAAGAAGGCTGCCATCTGCTGCTCGCCGCCCGCAGCGGCGACCAGTTGAAGGCGCTCGCCGAACGGCTGCGCGCGGCGCACCAGATCGACGCGTCGGCGCATGTCGTCGACCTGCGCAATCCGGCCGATCTTGAAAGGCTTGCGAAGGAGGCCTCCGATATCGACATTCTCGTCAACAATGCCGGCGATATTCCGGGCGGCTCGATCGACAAGATCGACGAGGCCGCCTGGCGTCACGCCTGGGAACTGAAGGTGTTCGGCTATATCAACCTGACCCGCGCGATCTATGCCCAGATGAAATCGCGCGGCCATGGCGTGATCGTCAACGACATCGGCGCCGCCGGCGAAAAATTCGACGCCAATTACATCTGCGGCAGCGCCGGCAATGCCGCGCTGATGGCCTTCACCCGCGCGCTCGGCGGCAAGAGTCTCGCCGACAACATCCGCGTGGTCGGCATCAATCCCGGCCCGGTCGGCACCGACCGCCATGTCACTTTGCTGAAAACCCGCGCCAAAAACCAGTTCGGCGACGAGTCCCGCTACAAGGAGTTTCAAAAGGGCCTGCCGCAGGGGCGCCCGGCGCATGCGCGCGAGATCGGCGACCTGATGGCCTTCCTCGCCTCCGACCGCTCCGGCTACACCTCGGGCGTGATTTTCACCGTCGATGGCGGGATCGCCGCCGGCTATTAGATTGCGGCAACCGTGCCCCGGACGCGGCGCCTGGGTCCCGGCTCTGCGGCGCAGCGTAAAGGACGCTGCACCACGTCCGGGACACGAGCTTCTCGTCATGGCATGACGAGGAATTGCTTGGCTAGAGCCGCTCGAACTGTTGCCGGACCAGGGCCGTGATCCGCCCGGTCGGCGAGAGCAGTTCGTCCATGATGGTAAAATGGTTGGCGCCGGGAATCTCTTCATAGCTCACCGGCAATCCGTAGTGCGCGCGGTGGGCGGCGAAATCGGCGGTCTGCCGGCGCAGCAGCGGCAGCTCGGCGCTGCCGGCCACCAGCGCCAGCGGCTTCATGGCGCGGCCGGAGTGCGTCAGCGGCGAGTTGCGGCGCGACATCGCTTCGTCGAGGCCGAGCCTGGCGTTGAGATAGCTGTGGCGGATCGGTTCCAGATCGTAGATGCCGCTGATCGCTACTCCGGCCTTGACCCGCGGATGCGACAGCGCCATCGCCGTCAGGTGGCCGCCGGCCGACCATCCGGACACCGCGATCCGGCCGGCGTCGGCGCCGAACCCGGGCAAGCGCTCGGCCAGAAAGTCGATTGCCGCGTGGATTTCGGCGACGATGCCGTCGAGCGTCGCCTCCGGCGCCAGCGTGTAGCCGATCAAAGCGACATTGATGCCATGCGCCATCGGCCCCGCAGCGAACAGCGTGAAGGCTTCCTTGGCCCGCATCTGCCAGTAGCCGCCGTGGATGAATACCAGCGTCGGCGCGTTGGCGGCGGCTTTCAGGAAATCGATCCGGTTGCGTTCGCGCGGCCCGTAATGCAGGTCGAGATGCTCGCCATGGCGTCCGCGCATCTGCTCCGAACGCCGCTCCCAGCCGGCGACGATGTCGGCGCTGCCGGCGACCGCGACGCTGTTGTTGAGCCCGACATCGAGATCCCCCTGGCTCATGCTGCGCCAGTCGGGCGCGTCGAACGGCGTCGTCATGCTGAGATCTCCGGGATCATCCGTTTGGCTGGTTTCCACCTTGCCGCAAAATGGTCTACACGGCTACACCATCGGCAATCGCGCGACCGAACCGCAGGAGAGAGACAAGTGGCATCCGATCAGGACCTGGTGCAGGCGACGGCCTGCGCCATCGTCGACAAGCTCAACGCCGGCGAGGTCACGCCGCTCGACCTGCTCGACGTGCTGGAGCGGCGGATCGCCGCGGTCGATGGCAAGGTCAACGCCCTGCCGACGCTGTGCTTCGATCGCGCCCGCAAGCACGCCGAAGCCCTGATGAAGAAGCCGCTTGGGCAGCGCGGCCTGCTGGCCGGGCTGCCGCTGCCGATCAAGGACCTGGCCGATGTCGAAGGGGTACGGACCACGCAGGGCTCGCCGATCTACAAGGACAACATCCCGGCGCGTTCCGACCTGATGGTCGAACATCTCGAAGCCAATGGCGCGGTGGTCTACGCCAAGTCCAACACGCCGGAATTCGGCGCCGGCGCCAACACTTTTAATGAGGTGTTCGGCGCCACCCGCAACCCCTGGGACCTGTCGCGATCCGCCGCCGGCTCTTCCGGCGGCGCTGCGGCCGCGCTTGCCAGCGGCACGGCGTGGCTCGCCCACGGCTCCGACATGGGCGGCTCGCTGCGCAATCCCGCCAGCTTCTGCGGCATCGTCGGGATGCGGCCGAGCATCGGCCGTGTCGCCCATACCCCCCAGGCCAAGGTCGATCGCAATCTCGGTGTGCAGGGCCCGATGGCGCGCAATGTCGAGGACCTGGCGCTGCTGCTCGACGCCATGAGCGGCGAGCATCCGGCCGATCCGCTGTCGCTGCCGCTGCCGGCGGCCTCGTTCCTGTCGGCGGCGCGCTCCGGCAAGCGGCCGCTGCGCGTGGCCTTTTCGCCCGATCTCGGCATCACCCCGGTCGATCCCGAAGTCGCCGCTGTCACCGCCAGGGCCGCGGCGCGCTTCGCCGAGGCCGGCGCTACCGTCGAGCAGGCGCATCCGGACCTGCGCGAGGCCCATGAATGTTTCCATGTGCTGCGCGCGTTCGATTTCGCCATCAGCAAGGCGGCGCTGCTGCGCGACAAGCGCGACCAGCTCAAGCCGGAGGTGATCTGGAATATCGAGGAAGGCCTCAAGCTGAATGTCGAGCAGCTCGCGCGGGCCGAAGCGCAGCGCCTCGCCATGACCGAGCGCACGCTGGCGTTCTTCCAGAGCTACGACCTGCTGCTGACTCCGGCCACCATCGTCGCCCCGTTTCCGGTCGAGCATCGCTACGTCGCCGAATGCGCCGGCAGGAAATTCGACAATTATGTCCAGTGGCTCGGCATCGTCTACGCGATCACGCTGGTATGCTGCCCGGCGCTGTCGCTGCCCTGCGGATTCACCGCATCCGGCCTGCCGGTCGGACTGCAGATGGTGGCGCCGCCGCGCGGCGAGGCGCAGCTGCTCGCCGGCGCCAAGGCGCTGGAGGATATTCTGGGACTGCGCGGCACCACGCCGATCGATCCGAGAAGCGAGCCAAGGCCGGCCGGGTAGGTCGGTGATTTCGAAGTTCGGATTTGCTCATCCCCCTGCGGGAGAGGGCATGAGAGACCACTGCAACAAACTCTGCCGGGTGAGGGGGTGTGCTCTGCGTGGACCCCTCACCTGGTCGAGTCTCTTGCTGGCGTTGTTGTGCCCTCTCCCGCATCCGCCTTCGCCAGAAGGCGGGCTTCGGCGGACAAGAGGGGAGAGGGCTCAAGTCATGAGCGCCTACGCTCACTCCATATGCGATACGCCGAGCAAGCGGCCATTTGCGCGCTGGCGATTGGGGCCTGCGGCGCTATAATCGCCGGGGAAACACTATCGCGCGAGCCATCAGCGCAACCAGGGGGAAACGCCAGCCATGTCCGGAAAGCTGAAAATACATGTCGACCAGGACAAGTGCCAGGGACACGCCCGCTGCAAATCGCTCGCCCCGGACCTGTTCGAACTCGACGAATTCGGCAATGCGCATGAAGTCGGCGATGGTTCGGTGCCGAGCGGGCTCGAGGAACAGGCCTGGCTCGCCAAGGCCAATTGCCCGGAAATCGCGATCGACGTGACCGAGGAATGAACCCGAGGAAACCTTGCTGATGTCCGATCATGCTCCCGTCACCGATTGGCTTCATGATTTCGACCATACCGATCCGCGCTGGACCGAAAATCCGTTTCCGATCTGGGACGAGTTGCGGGCGCACAGTCCGGTAGTCCACACCGAGCGCTTCCTCGGCTGCTATTTGCCGACCACCTACGAGGCGGTCAAGCAGATCGCCTACGACACCGAGCATTTTTCCTCGCGCCGCATCATCGTGCGCGACGTCAGGCCCGAGATCACCAACAAGGCGCCGCCAATCACTTCCGACCCGCCGGAGCACAAGCCGGCCAAGCAGGTGCTGCTGCCGCCGTTCACGCCCGACGCCATGAAGCGGCTGGAGCCGCGGGTCCGCAGCATCTGCAACGAATTGATCGACCAGTTCATTGCGGACGGAAAATGCGACGCCGCGGCGCGCTATACCAAGCACGTTCCGGTGCGCGCCATCGCCCACATGCTCGGCATCCCCGAACAGGACGGCGAGCTGTTCATCCGCTGGATCCACGAGATTCTCGAACTCGGCATCACCGATGACGCCATCATGATGCGCGCGGTCCACGAGATGACCGGATATTTCGCCGGCCATATCGAAGCGCGCAAGTGCCACCCGAGCGACGACCTGATCTCGACCTTGATGAACGCCCGCGACAAGGACGGCCAGCCATTGTCCGACATCCACGTGCTGGGCTCGCTGCGGCTTTTGCTGATCGCCGGCATCGACACCACCTGGAGCGCGATCGGCGCCTCCTTGTGGCATCTGGCCAGAACGCCATCCGACCGCGCGCGGCTGATCGCCGAACCCGAACTGATGCCGGTGGCGATCGAGGAATTGCTGCGGGCCTATTCGCCGGTGACGATGGCCCGCGAGGTGGTGAAGGAAACCACCGTCAGCGGTTGCCCCATAAAACCCGGCAACATGGTGCTGCTGTCGTTTCCCGCCGCCAACCGCGATCCCGCCATGTTCCCCGATGCCGACAGAGTGGTGATCGACCGCAAGGAGAACCGCCATGCCGCGTTCGGTCTCGGCATACACCGCTGCGTCGGCTCCAACCTCGCGCGCATGGAGATGACGGTGGCGATCGAGGAATGGCTGAAGCGGATTCCGGATTTCAGGCTGGATCCGGCCGGCCGGGTCAGCTGGTCGGAAGGCACCGTGCGCGGGCCGCGGCAGCTTCCGCTGCTGTTCGGGCGCGCGGGCTGACGACACAGCGAGGGCATGAGATGGCCGACGACAACGACCCGCCCCCGACCAGCAAGCTGACCCGCAGCAAGGAACGCTGGGCGCGCGAAGGCCGCTTCCTCACCGGAAAAACCGCTCGTCCTGAAGCGCAGCGGCTGCCGCCGGGACAGCATCTGACCAGGGACTGGCCGGTCCTCGACCTCGGCCTGACGCCGCAGATTTCGCGCGAGCGCTGGCGGCTCGACGTCCACGGCGCGGTGGAGCAGCCGGTGTTCTGGGATTTTGCCGCGTTCACGGCGCAGCCGCAGACGCCCTTCACCTCCGACATCCATTGCGTCACCACCTGGTCGCGCTACGACAACCAATGGGAGGGCCTTGCGACCGGCGATCTGCTGGCCGCCTGCCGGCCGCGCGCCGAGGCCCGCCACGTCGTGCTGCATTCCCATGACGGCTACACCACCAATCTCGCGCTGGAGGATTTCGCCGCCGAAGACGCCCTGCTCGCCCACAGCTGGTCGGGCGCGCCGCTGATGCCGGAGCATGGCGGCCCGGTGCGGCTGGTGGTGCCTCATCTGTACTTCTGGAAGAGCGCAAAATGGCTGCAGCGCATCGAATTCGTCGCAGAGGATGCGCCGGGCTACTGGGAGGTCCGCGGCTATCACAACCGCGGCGATCCGTGGAAGGAAGAGCGGTATTCCGGCGATTGAAACCGTACCCCAACCAGGGAGACCGAAGGTGCCGACAGAACGTTTCCAGTTCGAAAGCTCGGAAGGCCATCAACTCGCCGCCGCCCTCGATCTGCCCGACGGCGCGCCGCGGGCCTATGCGTTGTTCGCGCATTGTTTTACCTGCGGCAAGGACGTGCTGGCGGCGCGACGGATCGCCGCCGCGCTGGCGGCCAAGGGTATCGCGGTGCTGCGCTTCGACTTCACCGGGCTCGGCTCCAGCGAAGGCGATTTCGCCAATGCGACGTTCTCGTCGAACGTCGCCGATCTGGTCAAGGCCGCCGACCATCTGCGCGACACCCGCCGGGCGCCTGATATCCTGATCGGCCACAGTCTCGGCGGCGCCGCCATCCTGGCCGCCGCCGGGCAGATTCCGGAGGCCAGGGCCGTCGTCACCATCGCCGCCCCCTCCGATCCCATCCATGTCACCGGCCTGTTCAAGGAAAGCCTCGAGCAGATCCGCGCCCACGGCAAAAGCGAAGTGTCGCTCGCCGGCCGGCCGTTCCAGATCAGCCGCGAATTCCTCGACGACATCGCCGAACACAGCCTGATGCAACATGTCGCCGGGCTGCACAAGGCGCTGCTGGTGATGCACGCGCCAACAGACGATACCGTCGGCATCGACAATGCCACCCGCATCTTTGTCGCCGCCAGACATCCGAAGAGTTTCGTGTCGCTGGCGGATGCCGATCATCTGCTGACCCGGAAGGCCGACGCGCTCTATGCCGCCGATGTGATCGCGGCCTGGGCCGGCCGCTACCTCGATCCCATGGCACCGGAACAGGCCGCCGATCCCGGCGATACGCCACGGCAGGTCGTGGTGCGCGAGACCCGTAACAGCAAATTCCAGCAGACCGTGGCGGTGGGACCGCACCGCATGCTGGCCGACGAGCCGGTGGCCGCCGGCGGCGAGGACACCGGGCCCGGCCCCTATGATTTTCTGCTCGCCGGCCTCGGCGCCTGCACCTCGATGACCATGCGCCTGTATGCCGACCGCAAATCGCTGCCGCTCGAGCGCGTGACGGTGACGCTGAAGCACAGCAGGATCCACGCCGAGGACTGCGCCGAGTGTGAAACCAAGGCCGGGATGCTCGACCAGATCGAACGGGTGATCGCCATGGAGGGCGCGCTCGACACCGAGCAGCGCAAGAAGCTGCTGGAAATCGCCGACAAGTGCCCGGTGCACCGCACCCTTACCTCGGAAGTCCGTATCCTCACCCAGGCGGCCGATTGACGAACATCTGGGCGGGCGTATCATTGGTTGAGAGGAGCCGCCGATGCCGATCGTGGCCCGCGTCGACCCCAAAAGCGTTTTTTCGCCGGAACAGTGGCGCCGCTTGACCGCGCGCAGTTCGCTGCGCGGCATGTGGCTCGTGGTTCATGTCTGGGGCACCATCGCTGGCTCCATAGCGCTGGTCACGCTGTGGCCCAATCCGCTGACCTGGCTGATCGCGGTGATGGTGGTCGGCACCCGCCAGCTCGGCCTGGCGATCCTGATGCACGAGGCCGCCCATGGCGGGCTGCACGCCAACCGCGCGATCAACGAATGGGTCGGGCAATGGCTGTGCGCGGTCCCGGTCGGCGCCGATCTCCAAAGCTACCGGTCGTACCATCTGCAGCATCACAAGTTCACCCAGCAGCCCGAGGATCCCGATCTGTCGCTGTCGGCGCCGTTTCCGATCACCAGGGAGAGTTTTGCCCGCAAGGCGGTGCGCGATCTCACCGGCCAGACTTTTGTCAAGCAGCGACTGCCCTTGTTGCTGTCGTTGTTCAAGCCCGGCAACGCTGCTGACGAGATTTCGCACGAAAGCTTCGTGTCCAGCGGCGCCGACAAGATGGCGCGATTCCTCGGAGCCAATGCGCTGCTGTTCGGCCTGTTCTGGATCGCCGGCGCCGGCGTCTGGTTCTGGGCAGTCTGGGTGCTGGCGATGGCGACCTGGCTGCCGCTGGTGACCCGGATCCGCAATATCGCCGAACACGCCTGCACCTCGACCGGCGAAGACCCGTTCAGCCATGCCCGCACCACCTACGCCAATCCAATCGAGCGGCTGCTGATCGCGCCCTATTGGGTGAACTACCACGCCGAGCATCACCTCTTCATGTATCTGCCGTGCTATCGGCTGCGCGAGGCGCACCTTCTCCTGATCGAAAAAGATCTGGTCAGACGAATGGAAATACGACCAGGCTATCTCGACGTGATGCGGCTGGCGACCTCGCGGCAGCAGGCCTGACTTGCCGGATTCAATCCGAACCGATCAGGCGCGAGGTATCCTGCGCCGCCGCCAGCGGCTGGACCTGCAGCACGCCGCGAAGGCCGGCGGCCGTGCCTAGCAGAATCCCGGCGACGGCGGCGAACGACGCCAGCGCCAAGGTCGACAGGCCGCTGAGCCCCTGCCCGACCGAGCAGCCATAGGCCAACGCGCCGCCGGCCCCCATCAGCGCCGCGCCGCCGATCGAGCGCAGCATGTGGCGCGCCGAGCCATAGCCTTCCCAGTGGAAGCGATGGGTGGCGAGCGCCGTCACCAGGCTGCCGGCGAACACGCCGCCCACCACGGCAATGCCGAAATTCAAGGTCAGTCCGGTCGACAGCATGGCATATTGCAGGGTATCGGCGATCGGCGCGACGAAGGTCAGCGAGGCGACCGGCGCCGGATTGAAATCGTCGGCGCCGAGATAGCCGGTGGCAAACCATCCCGCCGCGACCAGCAGGCCGATGATGATCCCCGCCGCGATCTGCCCCCAGGCGCGCTGGAAGCGGGCGTGGGCGAACGCAAAGATGATCAGCGCGCCGCTGATCGCGGAGGCTGAAAACATCCGCGCATAGGGATCCCTGACGCCGGCCAGCGCCAGCAGCGCCGGCAGCGAAGTCGCCGCCGGCGTCATCTGCGACCATTGCAGCGCCACGATCCGCAGCGGCGCGACCAGGCCCTTCAGGGTCATCTGCGCGGCGATGCCGAGCACGATCACCACCACCAGCGAACGCAGATTGCCGCGGCCGAGCAGCACCAGCGCGCGCGAGCCGCAGCCGTTCGACAGCACCATGCCGTAGCCGAACAACAGGCCGCCGAAGAACATCAGCGGCGCCGAAAACGTCGGCTGCAGATAGATCGATTTGCCGAGATCGACCACGCCGCGCGCCGCCAGCAGCTGCGCCGCGACGATGGCGACGCCGAGCGCCAGCGCATAGGTCCGGATCAGGCGGCTGTCGCCCTTGGCCCACCAGCCGCGCAGGCCGCTGAGCAGACAAAAGCCGCTCAACAGCGCGACCGCGCCATAGGCGAGGCCGATCAGCAGTCCGCCCACTACGACAATATTGCCCGCGCCCGGCATCGGTCATCCTAGGTCAGCGTTTCCGAATTCGAATCATATCGCTTCGTGGCGAGCATTAACAACAATCGTCATTCCGGGATGTGCTCCGGCCGGCGATAACCGGGCGGAGTGCAGGCCCGGAATCCATAGCCCCTGCAGGGGTTATGGATTCCGGGCTCGCTCGTGCCGCGCTTCGCGCGTCACGAGCGCCCTCAGATGTGCAATTGCACATCGGGGAATGACGATATGATTCGAACTTCGAAATCGTTCTGCCAGGGCCTGCAACGGCCGGCACGGCTCACACGGCATCACGTTTCCGCCCTGCCATAGCGTTGAAGGCGCAGGCCGGTCCACACCGAAGCGGTCGAAGCAAGACGTAGCCGCCTCTATTCCGCCGGATGCAGAATGACGCGATCGCGCGATGAGCCCGCCACGGCGACAAAGGCGGCCTTGGCGTCCTGCAGCGCATAGACCGCGCCGGACCGGATCGGAAACGGCTTGAGATGTCCGCCGGCGAAGCCGGGACCGAGTTCGCGGAGCACAGCACCCGTCGCGACCGACGAGAGTCCCAGCGTATCGATGCCGACATAGGTGTGCTGGCCGCGATAGAATTCCAGGATATTGAACGGCACCACCCTTTCGATGGTGGCGATCAGGATCTGACGCCCGCGCAGCGCCAGCGATTTATGCGCCGCCTGAAAATAGGGATCGCCGACGGTGTTGAACACGATGTCGGCGCCCTTGCCGTCGGTGAGCTCGCGGACCCGGGTGGCGACATCGGTGGCCGAGGCGTCGATCATCTCGACGCCGGAATTGGCATGGCCGGCATAGGGCTCGGCCTTGCGCGTCACGCCGATCACCCGCGCGCCGTTCCAGCTCGCGATCTGCACCGCGGCCTGCCCGACCTTGCCGTTGACGCCCATCACCAGCACGGTCTCGCCCCTGGTCGGCTTGCCGGCGCGGCGAAAACCTTCCATCGCCGTGACAAAGGGAACGCCGATCCCGGCGGCTTCGTCCCACGACATGTTTTTCGGCTTCTCCACCACCGCCTCGGCTTCGACGGCCAGATGGCTGGCGTGGCTGCCGTCACGGCGAATCCCGAGGTCGCCCGACGAGCCGAATACCTCGCGGCCGATCCAGTCGGCCGCGCCATCGACCACGATTCCGGCATAGTCGCGGCCCGGCGTGCGCGGAAACACCGCATAGGGCATCAGCCCGGTGGCGGCCTTGACGTCGGACGGATTCACCGCCGCCGCCTTGACCTCGACCAGCACCTGGTCGGTGGCCCGCGACAGCGCAAGCCGCTCGATGCTCGGCGCCAGCGACGCCGGATCGGCCGCCTTGGCCAGCAGGCGCAGGCAGCGCGCCTCAACGGAGACCAGCGGTTTGGAAGCTGACGTCATTGGCGGTTTTTCCGGATTTTGCGGGCGACCTTTGGAACGGGATTCAGGCTCCGCCGGGATCGTTGACAGCGTGGCCGCTTGGCAGCATGACTAGCCGACTGGCCGCCCAGTTCAAGAGGCTT
>Ga0182030_10009921_pt1 | contig 19428 bp, 17 predicted proteins | sample 812S3MmetaG_FD_121299 | JGI IMG/M metagenome (GOLD analysis project Ga0182030, IMG submission 121299) | Permafrost microbial communities from Stordalen Mire, Sweden - 812S3M metaG (Illumina Assembly) | ecosystem: Environmental > Terrestrial > Soil > Wetlands > Permafrost | place: Sweden... | reverse complement strand
TATAGCAAAGTCTCCTTCCAGGCAGATGTCTTGGCCGCAGGGGCCGTCAACTCGAACATTGTCCCTACGTTGTCGATGCCGCCCTCACTTGTTGTGCCGTATAGATTACCGGACTTATCGATCGCCAGGCCGCTGTAATCGTAGGGATGCGCGCCGTCGCTCTTGCTGTAGACGAAGCTGTACAGGCTGGTTAAGGTCCAGGTAGACGCCGTTTTTGAGAGTTTGAATACGGTCCCGCAGCCATTGCCGCCGGTTTTGCAGGCGCCTGTTCCGCCGAATGTTGTGGTTCCATACAGGTTATCGGAGGCATCTATGGCAAGTCCTCCATTGGGGAATGCTCCATCGGCGGCGCCGGTAAAGCTGTACAGAATTGTCTCAATCCATCCTGCTCCTACCGGGGAGAGTTCAAAGACCAATCCCTTGTTGTCGGTGCCTCCGTACAGGGTTGTCCCGTAGAGATTTCCGAGCGCGTCTCTGACCAGGCGATCGTTGGGTGCTTGTCCATCGCCTGGCTTGCCAGTGAAGATGTGCAAGACGGTTTCCACCGGCGCCGAGGGGATGGTCAGGGTGCCATTCACGAAAGTGAACGTGTAGTTCGCGGCTTTTAAGGTTCCCGCGGTTATGGTGATTGGATACGTACCGGCTTTGGAGCTAGTCGTAGCGGTTGTATGCAAGACGGGAAGTCCGGTGACGACGACCGGCAAATCGCCATTCACAAAGCCCGTCACGATGTATGTCAGGACCGGAACGGCGTATCCCGGTTGCATGGTTTGATCGTTGACGGTAACGGTGAGGACAGCTTTCAAAACAGAGATAGAGCGGTCAACCGTCGCCGCTGGTGCATATTGGGCGTTTCCGGACTGGTTGGCAGCTACAATGACTGTTCCCGCGCCGGAGATGGTCAGCGTAGATCCGCTAACTTTGGCTGGACCCGAGACCACGGTGTATGTGACAGGAAGCCCCGAGCTCGCAGTCGCCGAAAGAGTGATGGGCTTAACTCCGTAGGTGACAGGACTGGCTGGTGCGGCGAAGGTGATGGTCTGCGTGGCTTTGGTGACCACGATGGTGTGCGAAATCTGAGGTGCGGGGGCGTAGGAGGAGTTTCCGGACTGGTTGGCTGCGACCATTACCGTACCCACACCGGTGATGGTGAGCGTGCTGCCACTGACGGTGGCCGGTCCGGAGACGACGCTGAAGGTAACCGGCAGCCCGGAGGTTGCCTTGGCGGCGAGGGTGATGGGCTTGACGCCGTAACTGACGGGACTGGCAGGCGCGGTGAAAGTGATGGTTTGCGGGAGCAGTATGGTGTAGGTCGCCGAGGACACGGCGCTGTCGCTATACTCAGCGGCTTCGGCGATGGCTTTGACCGTGGTTGTCTTTGCTATGGAAAGAGGGGTCGTGTATTTCGCTGAGGTGCTGCTGGGGGTTGTGCCATCGAGTGTGTAGTAGATGGAGGCGCCAGCGGTGGCGTCGGCAATCGTGACCGTCTGCGTTGATTTGTACGTCCCAGAGGCGACGCTGAAGGTGGGAGCGACCGTGGTGTCGGGAGTCAGCAGAAAGGCGTGGGCGGCGAAGTTCGCGTCGACGTAGGTTCCCGCCACCTGGCCGGCGGTGTTGATGGCGAATGCGCCGGATCCATGCAGCGTGGTTGTGACCGCGCCGGGTGCGTCAAAGGTTGAAATCTCGCCGTTGGCGAATCGCACAAAGCCGTGGTAGGCGAGGTTGGCGTCGAGATACATACCGGCAACATCTCCGGCGGCATTGATGCCGAAGCCGCCTGTTCCTTCGAAGAGCTCGGTGCCTCCCAGGCCGGGCGGCATGGCCGATCCGGCGCCGGGGGCGTTGAATTCTGTGATGACGCCGTTGGCGGCGCGGACGAAGCCGTGGCGGACAAAATTGGCATCGGTGTAGGTGCCGGTGATCATGCCCGCATCGTTAATGCCAAGCACGACAGTTCCGGCGTATTCGCTGGCTTCTTCGGGATAGGGGGTTTCGACGGCATCGGGAGCGTCGAAGACAGTAAAAGCGCCCGAAGCGGAGCGGATGAACCCGTGATACACCTGATTTGTGTCCATGAACATGCCGACGATGGTTCCGGCATCGTTGATGGCCATAGGGGATGCGCCGCCGCCGCCGTCGCCGCCCGTCGTCGAGCCGGGAGGGTCGAATTTGGTGATGGTTCCTGTCGCGCTGCGGACAAAGCCGTGATAGAGCAGGTTGGCATCTACCCAGGTACCGGTGATGACCCCGGAGGCGTTGATGGCGATACCCTTGGTGCCTTCTTCGTAGGTTTGGGAACCACTCCCGGTGATAGCTCCCGGAACGTCGAATTCGGTGACGATGCCGCTGACTGAGCGGAAAAAACCGTGATAGGCGAGGTTCGAGTCGGCGTATGTCCCCACAACAACTCCGCCATTGATGCCGACGGGAATGGTGCCTTCATTCTTGGCGTATAGCCCGGTACCATAACCATTGCCCCTTGGTCCGGCAGGTAGGTTGCCGGCGCCTGGAACGTCGAATTTTACGATGGAGCCAGATGCCAGTCGCAGGAATCCATGAGCGACGCGGTTTGCATCGAGATAGGGCCCAGCGATGTCGCCCGCGGCGTCGATGGAAAAGGCTACGGTGCCTTGCAACGCGCCAGCCGTCGATCCCGGAGTTTCGAAGGTTGTGAAGGTGCCGGGAAAGTTGTTTTCTGCCGTGAGGGAGGGTTGAGGCCGTCCGGTGGCCGTCTCAGCTTTTTCTCGACGCAGGTTGTACATCTTGACGCGAACCGAGTGGCCAGCGATGGCGGCCAGGGTTCCTCCGACGAGGATGACGACCAGCATAACCCGGAAGAAGGCTTTCAATTGATAGACAGACAGGTTGGCAAATTTCGCGCCAAAAGCATCCACGCGGACGCGCACGAAGGTCTGAAAGGGTTTCTTCATGATCGAAATCCTCTGATCGGGTAAGAAGCGGCTTATTTGAGTGCGGGGGAAGGGAAAGCTTTCAGGGTGGAAGCATAGCATGTTTGTTTTCGCGGGCAAGGTAAATTCACAACGAGACGGAAGCCCCGAAGCTGCCTGGATGCTTGCGATTGCAGGCTCCCGGAGTGAACCGCGAAGCCCTGCTGCGAGGGCGCGATTCCATTTTGGAAGACGGCGCTACCTGTAAAGCCGATCCGCTCATTCCTCCAGGGCGCCACTCGCACCCGCCAAATTGCCGTTCGCTGCCAGCGCTTTGGGTTGCGCAAGGGCGCGCGTTACCCTAGTCATGGCGTTTTAGATGTAGAAGCGGACTGGAAACGTGTTGTCCGACTTCGCCAACAAAATGTAAAGAAATCAGAACGTTAGCCGTTTTGAAGCATCCAACCCTCAGCCAGACAGACGGAACGTCTTCCAAGGAGATCGCAAGCAATGTCGAAAGCGACCAAATACGCCGAGAAAGCCGTAGTCTACGCCGCCAAGGGCGCGTGGGCTGTATATGAGCGCCTCAATCGGATCAGTCCGAACGAGTCCATCACCCCCAAGTGGAGTGACAAGCCGCTGCTCAAGAGCTGGCAGAAGGAAAAGCCGCCACTGGGCTGGCCGCGATCGACGGATTCGCTTTGCCCCAAGTGCGTGCCAGAAATTCGCCAGCAGATTCTGGACGGCAAGCTGCCTCATGAAGTTCTGTTGAACGAGAAGGTGGGCGAAATCAAGGCGCAGATCATTGAGCGCGATGGGCAGATCCTGATGGTGAAGGATTGTCCCAAGCATGGCCACTTCGAAGACCTGATGTCGCACGACACGGCTTTCTTCAAGCACCTCGAAGAGAGTTTCCCGGGCCGCGACATTCGCGCCCACAATGATGAAAAATTGCACAATCATGGGACCTCGACCGTGACTCACGGCCGCGGCTCGGTGCTGACGATCGATCTGACCAACCGCTGCAACATGATGTGCGATCCGTGCTTCATGGATGCCAACCAGGTCGGGTTCGTTCACGAGCTGACCTGGGACGAAATCAAGACCATGCTGGACAACGCGATCACCATCAAGCCACGTCGCCAGATGAGCGTGCAGTTTTCAGGCGGCGAGCCGACGCTGTCGCCGTACTTCCTCGACGCAGTCGCGTATGCCCGCAAGGTCGGCTACAACAGCGTGCAGGCTGCCTCCAACGGCATCGAGTTTGCGAAGAGCAAGGAGCTTTGCCGCGCATCTGCCGAAGCCGGACTTCGCTATGTCTACCTGCAGTTCGACGGCATCGGCAACGCTGCCAATTCGCATCGCAAAGTGGGCAATTTGTTCGACGTCAAGCTGCAGGCGATTGCCAACCTGCACGAAGCCGGTGTGGACATCGTGCCGGTCACGACCATCATCAACGGCATCAACAACGAGCAGGTGGGGCGCATTGTTCAGTTCGCTTTGGACAATCCCAAAACCATCAGCTTCCTCAGCTTCCAGCCGGTTTCGTTTACCGGACGCGATGAAGACATTTCAGATGACCGCCGCCACGCGCAGCGCTACACGCTGAGCCACCTGGCGCATGACGTCAAGGATCAGACGGGCCTGGGCGAGCCGACGCGCGACTGGTTCCCCATCAGCTTCATGAGCACTTTTTCGGACTGGGCGGACAACGTTCACGGACCGAACAACGAGTGGGGCCAGCTCTCTTGCGGTTGCCACCCCAACTGCGGCATCGGCATGGCGCTGATGATCGACAAGGAAACCAAGGAAGCTGTCCCGGTTACGGCGTTCCTGAATGCCGATCGCCTGGCGCGCGACGTGGCCAAGGTCAACGACGGCGCCCGCGGCAAGTTCGTTTCCATGCTCGGTATCGCCCTCGCCCTGATGCGCAACTACGATCCCTTCAAGGCACCGACCCACTTCAAGATCGGCGACATGATGAAGAAGATGGACAAGAGCTTCGGCGCGACCGGCAAGGATTACGGCAAGGTTACGGGCGACCGTACCGCGAAGGACATTGAAGTTCGCCGCGCCGATCGCTGGAACTTCCTGTTCATTGCGGGGATGTGGTTCCAGGATCTGTTCAATTACGACTTCCGCCGCACCGAACAGTGCATCATTCCTTACGCTACACAGGAAGGCGAGATCAGCTTCTGCGCGTACAACACGGGCGTGGGCTGGAGAAACATCATTGAGAAGATGCACATGACCTCGACCCTGACCAAGTGGTACGAGGAGCACGGGCGTCATGAGATCTTCGCCGGCGGCAAGAAAGTGGGAATGTCTCAGCAGGGCCACAAGCTCGAACTGAACATGGAGCATGTCAATTCAGAAGCCAACCACACGCTGGACGATCTGGGCATCGCCAAGAACGCCCGCGAAGAGAAGATGCGCGCCCGCGATGAAAAGATCAAGTCGGATGCGGAGTCGGCGCGGATGGCGAAGCTGTATCGCGAGCATGTGCTGGGTGAGAAGCCCATCGACGGACTGGTTCGTCTGGATGCGATTGCGCCCGCTAAGCCGGTGGCAACGCGGGCGGAAGAGCCTGTTGCCGGGGACTAGGACTGGCCGTCCAGGCGATCGCACCTTCGGTGCAAAAACAAAGAGGCCGCCCGCGAGGGCGGCCTCTTTGTGCGTGGTGCTGCCGGTGCGGAAGGGCTATCTCAGAGGCAGATTTGTCAAATAGGCTGAGAGGGACAAGGTTCGGGAGCAGAAAGGCTGCGGGAAGGCCCAGCTTGCAGCCTTTTGAGGGATGCACGAGTTAGCAGGGCCTAAAGCCCATTCCATCTTTTGGCCTTATTCGTCACGGCTGAAGCCGTGCCCTTTCACAAAGCTCCTGTAGCCGGGTTGGCATTCCGGGAGGGCAAAAGAATGGCCGTTCTCATGAGGCGAGAACGGCCGGGAGGGAAATCGGAGAGAGGTCTGGATCAGCGGTACCGTGCGCCGGAGCGGCGAGTGTTGAAGTTGTAGACCACGCCAAAGGAGGCGATGGGGTAGGTCTTGAGCGGCTCGATGTCGCTGCGGTACTTGGCGACCTGGATGGCGATGTTCTGCTGAATCTGTGGGTTGGTGGCCACGTCGACGCAGTAGACGCCGGTCTTGTCACAGCCGTCGCCGGTCAGGTTGAAGTTCAGCGTGGGAGTTTTGGTGAAGGCAACACCCAGTTCAAACGGAAAGCTGATGCGGCGGCCAGACTTAGGGATGGAGTTGCCCCAGCCGGTCGTCATGGTGAAGGCGGGCGATCCATTACCAAGGCCGAAGGTTCCCACGCCTTTGACGGCGTTGGCGCCGGTGGCGGAGTAGTAGGTCTGGTTGTTCAGGGTGAAGGCCTGCCCGGGGGTGACGGCGAGATTCATAGTGCCCTGGTTGTCATTGTGGAACATGACGCCGGGACTGAGACGGAAGCCGGTATGGAAGGGATAGTAGTCGACTGAGGCGCGCGCCGACTGCATGTTGAGCTTGCCGGTGATGTTGAATCCCTGGGTGGTGAAATTTGCGCCGGAATAGCTGAAGTAGCTGCCGTTGGCGCGGAGATTCAGGTGCTGGTTGATGTTGGTGGTGGCGGAGATGCCGGCGCCAAGGGGGGAGACGTCGGTTCCGAAGGCGAGCCGGGACAAGGGCCGGATGCCGCCCACGGCCGTCGGTGGAACACCGCCGCGGGTGCTGCCGCCGGCCGCAAAAGCATCAGGGTCCGAAGCCACGAAAGTGACTGGAGCTGACAATGAACTGCTAAAGGCCTGGGATTGTGCTGTCACCGCTGAGGCGGCGAGAATCAGCATAGCGGTTGCGGATACGGCAAACATCTTCAAATAAGCGAATGAGCGAAGGGAAATGAACATCGCAAAACTCCAGACCGTGGATTCCCGGATTTGGCGTTACCGAGGGCAGCTGCAATGCACCGGGGGACTGCATAGCAAGATCGGCAAAAACGAGTAACCAATTCAGATATACTTTGGTAATCTAAAGTAACCTTAGCATGCAAAAGGGTCAGACGAATTGGGTCGTTGGCGGTAGGCTGTTTGCCACTTTCAGGGCATCGGGTGATGCTTCTGTTGGATTGCAAGGCGGCTTCATGGCGGTGAAACGGCTTTCGGTTCGAAGTGAATAGCCGTTACGAGGAAAACAGGCAACCTCTAAATAATGGCAATCAGGCTGAACTCAAAGCCAACCCGTTCCGTGATTCTATTCAGGGCGAATTCTCAGGAATCTTCGCTCCATCGCTATTGTCATCCGGGAAGGTGACCGGATGTAACCAGGTCGAGGTAGGTGGTCTGGGTTGAATGAGGAGGATCTCTTGGGAGTTCCCTACAATCAGCAAATGACGATTGAAGGAGGCAGGGTCGCCCAGCCGGACACTTCGGATGCTCGTATCGATATTCGCTCGTGCCTGCTGGCGTGGTATGACCGGAATCGCAGGAGCCTGCCCTGGCGGCGGACGCGCGATCCGTACGCGATCTGGGTTTCGGAAATCATGCTGCAGCAGACGCGGGTGGTGACGGTCGTCGATCGATTTCAGGACTTCCTGCGCAATTTTCCGACGGTCTCGGCGCTGGCCAATGGCAGCGAACAGGATGTGCTCGCATTGTGGAGCGGGCTGGGCTATTACCGTCGTGCGAGGATGCTGCATCATGCGGCGAAAGTGGTTGTGAAGGAGTATGGCGGGGTGATGCCGGGGACGGCGGCGGCGCTGCGCGGACTGCCGGGAATCGGCGCGTATACCTCGGCGGCCGTGGCCAGCATCGCCTTCGGAGAAAAGGTTGCAGTGGTGGATGGCAACGTGGAGCGGGTTGTCCAGCGGCTGGAGGGATGGGGAAGCGAGTCCGGGGCGGGGCAGACGGAACTGGCGCGCGAGATCGCCAAACGCGCCGATTCCTTGCTGGACCCGAACCGTCCCGGCGATTTCAACCAGGCCATGATGGAGCTGGGAGCCACGCTTTGCCTGCCCAAGAAGCCGCTCTGTCTCACCTGTCCTCTGCGGGACTACTGCTTGACGCGAGGGGAACATCCCACGCCGCAGCGAGCGGCCATGCGCAGTCAGGATGCGGCCTATGGGCTGGTGGTTCGGAGCCGGGGGAAGCATCGGGAGGTGCTGTTGCAGCAGCGTCCGGCGGAGCTGACGGTGATGCCGGGGATGTGGGAGCTGCCGCCGCTCCGGTCGGTGGAGGTCCCCGGCGAACATCTGCGTCTGGCGGTGCGGCATGCGATCATGCAGGTGAATTATTACGTCAGGGTGCGGACGGTGTATGAGGACGATGTTGAGTTGCTGACGATGCCGTCGGAAACGAGGCGCTGGGTATCGCTGCATCAGCTTGGTGGAATCGCGCTGACCGGGCTGGCGCGGAAGGTTCTGCTGCGATCCGGGTTGCCGGAATTGATGCAACTGCCGGCGGTGCCGGAGTCCTCTGCAAAGGGTACTGCGCCTGCCGCTGTGCTGACTTCCTCGAAAGCAAAGTCCCGGAATGGCCCGACCAAGATGGCCAGCCGTAGGGGTCAGTAGTAGTCCGAACAGCTCAGGTAATAGCCGCACTGGGTGCAGACCAGCTTGCAATGGTGGCCGGAGAGCGTTTGGCCGCAGTTGGGGCAGACCTGCTGGTGATGGAGGTGGGAAACTGGCGCGTCCGGGGTGGAGCGCGTTTCTGGCGGACCGAGGAAAAAGTCGGGATCGAGGGCTGCGGGGCGCTCGGGAAGCATGTCGAGAGATTAGCATGGAGAAGGGTCAGCTTTCATTGGGTAGGAAGTCGCCCTTTTCCCTCACATGCCGCGCCGGCATCGCGGGCCGACATGCGAGGAAGGGAAGCCCCAGGTCTCTGATGCGGCGGCCGGGTAGCGGCAGTCGCCCACGAAATATTCACATTCCCCACTACAGCCCACAGGGCAAGGAGCAATCATGGCGAGCAAAGCAAGTGCAGTCTGGACGGGTTCACTGAAAGAAGGAAAGGGCAGCATCAGCACCGCAACCGGTGTTCTCTCGAATGCCAACTACTCCTTCCAAACACGTTTTGAAGGTGCCGACAGCGGCACGACACCGGAAGAGCTGATTGCGGCGGCCCATGCCAGCTGCTTCTCGATGGCGCTGGGCGCGCAGCTGGGCGGCGCCGGACTGACGCCGACCAAGATTGAAACGCATGCGGCGGTCACGCTGGGCAAGGTCGAAGGCGGATTTGCCATCACCAAGATTGCCTTGACGACCACTGCGGACGTTCCGGGCGCGAGCGACGAAGTTTTCAGCAAGGCCGCGGCGGATGCCAAGGCGGGCTGCCCGATTTCGAAGCTCTTCGCCAACAACACCGAGATCACGCTGGACGCCAAGCTGGCGTAGCGCAATTTCTTGCAGCAACGTGGTACAAGAAGGGGACAGCCTCATGGCCATCCCCTTTTTTGTTCCTGGAGGTTTCGACGCGTGCGCTCCCCCACAACGCTGGCATTGCTCGTTATTTCGGCTCTGGTTTGGACCTCCGCATCGCTGCTGGCGCAGGATGTCGTGGTGGTCTCGGATGAGGAAGCGGCCATGCACCTTGTAAAGCGGGTGGCGCCGGTGCATTCCGCGTTTGCCAAAGCAGCGGGGATCCAGGGCACGGTGAAGGTGCGGCTGCGCGTTTCTCCCAGCGGAGCAACGGAATTTGTGGATTGCGAAACGGGACCGGGATTTTTCCTGCAGGCCGCGCAGGAAGCGGCAGAGCAGTACGTGTACCAGCCGTTTTCGCAGGGAGGGAAACCTGTGGAAGCTGAGTTTCTGGCGGATGTGCCCTTTCGGCTGCCGATGGGCACGCAGGCGCATACCTACCGGCCGGCGCCGCTGACGGGGGTGGAGTTTCTTACAAACCGTCCGGCGATTCCGGTGGCCAGTTTGCCGCCGGAGTTGCGCAGCTGGCTGGGAACAGTGGTGCAGCCGCACCTGGAGTCAATTCCCGACCGCGAGGCGAAGGCAAATGAGCGGCTGGCGGGGACGACGGCGGTCAATATTCCCACGACGCAACCCGGCGCGAGCCTGTACCTGTTCACGACGAGGACTCCGGAAGAGTGCGGCAACCACGGGCAGTGTCACACGCGCCTGGTGGAGGATCGAGGCGGGGTGATCAACCTGATCGCCGATGCTTCCGCGAGCGGGTTTACGACCCATACGCATGCCGGCTCGCCGTATCCTGATGTTTTTTTGTCCGATTATGGAGGCGCGTCGCACCTGATCATTCGCGGGTACAGCAACATTGCCGGCGAATGGGGCCAGCTGTATTGCGGCGATATCCTGACCAGCAGCGGCGGGGACGTGCAGAACGATGTCCACCAGTGCCGGTGAGCGAAATTTACGGAGGAACCGCGAGGCAGGCTGATTTGACACCCTGCGCCGCATTTGCGAAACTCGATCTTGCTGCCAATCTGGTTCAGGCCAGATGCAATGCCCGTGCCGAAGTGGCGGAATTGGCAGACGCGCATGGTTCAGGTCCATGTACTCGCAAGGGTGTGGAGGTTCAAGTCCTCTCTTCGGCACCAAGTTTCAGCGCCAAGTTTGAAATGCAGAATGCCCCGGTCTCCCGGGGCTTTGTCGCGTCTGGGCTAATTCTGGCATGGCTAGGAGTCTTGCGGGGAAATCGCTCTCAGCGGGGAATGAGGACGAAATCCTGAATGCCGATCTTGACGCCTTCCTGGGCGTGCTGGGGGCTGGGGAAAAAGACCACGGTGATCTCGTTGAACTTGTGAATCCGGGGGCGCGGCGGCATGGAATAGTGGAGGGTTTCGGGGAATGGGGCTGATTTGATCGCGAAATGCTCGGGCTGGGTGGAGAGAACGGGTGTGCCGCCGAGCGAGAGGGACGGCTTGCCGGGGGCCGTGGAGTCGGTCAGGATTACTCCAAGGATCACGCTGCCGGGGTGGTTGTCGCCATTGCGGATGTGCATCTGGAGTTCGCGGCAGCAGGCGACGTTGACCGAGGAGCCGAGGGTCTGGTGGGCTTCCATGAGCAGGGGGAGATAGTCGAGGGAGCGGATGTTGACCTTGGCTGGATCGCCATGGTCGACATGGGGTGTTTTGCCTGGGTTGTTGTGAGGCGGCTGAAAATACCAGTAAGGGCCGTCAAACTGGATCACGATCGGCTTGGGGTGGTTGGGGTCGAGCGCGACGGGGACGCGGGGAGCAATCACCGCCTTCTCCTTCTTTTCGGGAAGATTCCAGAGGATGATGCCGTGATAGCCTTCGCCAATCCTGGGGGCGGCTGCCTTTTCCTCCGTTTTGGGCTTGCCGCTGGGAGGCGGGTTATGGCGGGCTCCGGCGAGCAGGCCGTTCCGTTCCTGAAGAGTTGCGAGAAGGAGAACGGTGAGGACGAAAGCCGCGCCGAGGGCTGCTCCCAATCGAGACTCCTTGTGGTGATCCGGCTGGTCGGTTGGAACGTCGCGCAGGGTCTCATATCGCCATACCATGACGCAGGCAGCTGAACCGAGCAGCAGGCCAGTTGCCGAAACGGAGAGGTAGTCGTCTCCGATGGTAAAGAGTGCGGATTCCAGACAGACAGCGACGGCAAGAGCAAACCAGATTTCGCCGGATGAGCCCGGAAGCAAGGAAAAGCGATCAGCGAATGAGGGCGGAGAGTCACGCAGTGGCAGGCGTGCGAGGCGACGGGTGCAGAGCGCGGTCGCGGCTCCCATAAGCGCCATCAGCGGGCAAGCCCAGAGCGAGCCTTCACGGATGAGGAAGACGGTCGGTGGGACGATTGCCCAGATGACGCCGGCGCGCATGGCTAGATCTCGGAAGCCAATCACAAATTCTGATCTGAAGTAGCGCCAGAACGTCCAGCAGAGAGCGACCCCGGCAACGACACTGAAGGAAAGATAGATCGACGCTGTGAGCAGGATACGTGGCAGCGCGGCGTCGGCGCGCATACGAAAAGGACACGCGATCCAGGCAACGAGACTGACGTTGACGAGACCGGAGCCCACCAGAAGCATGACGGAACGCGGATCGCGTCGGGCGGGCGTCGCCGGGGTGAGCATGGTCTGCATGCCGACTTGCTAACCCACCCGAGATTTGCGTCGGGATCGCCGATCAGGAAGAGAAGAGCACAGCGACGGGACCATGGTGCAGAAGGTGACCACTGTGGCTGGGCTGAAGGCCATGGCAATGATCAGTTGCAACAGGGTTGCGCGGGGACGGTCCAGGTCGAAGATGCGCTGTGGGAAGGCCATGGCCAGAAGAACGGTGATCGCTGCGACGGCCATCCAGACTCTGAGAAAGAGCGGAATGGTGAGCAGCAAGGCGCGGGCGAAACGGCGCATGCTCCCGCGGCGCGTCGCCCAGGCGTGGAGGGAGACGTAGAGGGCGAGGCCTATCCAGAGGATGAAGAAGAAGGCGCTCACCTCGATGGCTTCCTTGCAGACGGTGAACCAGGGAGAAGCGAGTTGGCGAATGCGCTCCATCAGATTCTCGTTCTCGACGAAGTGGACTTCGAAGAAAAGCAATGACGGCGAGATGGCGCTCCAAAGGGCGGCGAAGAGGAAGGCGGTCCAGTTGGCGCGAAGTTGGGTCGACTGTCCAATGAAGATGGCGGAGAGCACCTGGCGCCAGTACCAGGGGCGGCCGCGACCGTGGCTGAATTCTTCCTGGAGGTCGCCGGCCAGGGCTTCGTGCATTTCGCCAGGGGCAAAGCGTTCGAACAGCAAGGAGGCCAGCAACGGCGGACTGGAGGGCGGAAGGATGCGCGGCGTAGAGGGTGAATGGGCAAGTTTCACGCGGCGCCTCCTTGCGGCTGTTCGCTCCAGAGTTGGACGAGGACCTGGCGGGTTTCATGCGCCTGCTGCAGGCCTTTCTGGGTGATGCGGAAGTAGCGGCGGGCGCGGCCGCCTCGTTCCTGAAGCGGCTCGCCGAGTTCGGAGGTGACGAGGCCTTTGCCTTCCATGCGCTCGAGAGAGGCGTAGACGCTGCCGAGCGAGACTTCGCGGCCGCGATGACGCTCCAGTTCGCGGCTGATGGGAACTCCGTAGGCATCGTCGCCCAGGTTGATGAGAACGAGCAGGAGCATCAATTCGAGTTCGCCGAGGTAGGTTCGCTCCGCCATTTCATACACAATAGTGAAGAAATCAGAAAGACGCAATCCGCTTCGTGCAATTTTGTACGAAAATCAGGCGGATGGGCGGTTCCGCTGAATATTGAGACTTGAATTTATACTGAAATCTCTATGGCTACGCACCTGGACAAAATTCTGGCGACGACACGCGGGACGGTTGCGGCCGGCCGCGAGCGCGTTTCGATCGCTGAACTGGAGCGGCTGGCGGCGAATCACACGCCACGAGGATGGGCGAAGGCGTTGCGCGAAAAGTCGGTGACGGGACCGGCGGTGATTGCGGAGTTGAAAAAGGCGTCGCCGTCGAAGGGCCTGATTCGGCCGGAGTTTGATGTGGACTGGCTGGCGAAGCGGTATGCGGCGGGCGGCGCCGCTGTGCTTTCGGTGCTGACCGACGAGCCTTATTTTCAGGGTAGTCTCCGCAATTTGGAGATTGCTTCCGAGGCGGGCGTGCTGCCCTGCCTGCGCAAGGATTTCACGGTGGACGAATACCAGATTGTCGAAGCCCGGGCGCATGGCGGGGATGCCATCCTGCTGATAGTCGCGGCCTTAAAAGACGAAGAGATGCTGCGCTTTACGCGAGGGGCGCATGCGCTGGGGCTGGACGTGCTCTGCGAGGTGCATACGAGCGAAGAACTGGAGCGGGCGCTATCGATTGCAGAGCCCCCGGATGCGATTGGCGTGAACAACCGCGATTTGCGAACGTTTGAAGTGCGGCTGGAAACATCGCTGGAGTTGGTGGAGCAGATTCCAGCGAGCGTGGTGCGAGTGGCGGAGAGCGGGATTGCCACGGTCGCCGACCTGAATTTGTTGCGTGCGGCTGGATTTGACGCGTTTTTAATTGGTGAAAGCTTGATGCGGCAGCCCGATCCTGGCGTGGCGCTCGAGGCGCTGCTGGCGCAGGCTTTGCAGCCAGAACGTATTGCGGCGTCCTAAGCATCAGAAGCGACTGACTCGATGATTGCAATGATAGCGCGTCGATGGTACGATGCAATCATTGCAATCTTGGAGGTGATCTATGCCGACAAATCTAGTTGTACGAAATCTGGATGAGGATCTGGTGCAAGCGTTGAAAGAGCGAGCCGCGCAGAAGGGTATCAGTGCGGAGGCGGAGCATCGCGAGATTCTCAAAGCTGCGCTGACCAAACCGAAGCGGCGCCCTTTCAACGAGGTGCTGATGTCCATGCCGAATGTCGGACTGGACTCCGATTTTGAGCGCCGGCGGGACTGACGGCCCATTTGGGTATTTGGCATGTATCTAATCGACACCAACGTTATCAGCGAGGCTCGAAAAGGGCCCAGAGCTAATGCCGGGGTAGTGGTTTTCCGGAGTCAAATTCTCGATCAGGAGGACTTCCTGCCGTCTTTGGTACCGGGAGAGTTGCGTCGAGGCGTGGAGCTCCTGCGGAATCGGGGCGATCTCAGGCAAGCAGAACTTGTGGAGGCGTGGCTGGATTCAGTTCTGCATGACTATGCGGATCGCATCCTGGATTTTGATGAGCATGCGGCGAATATCTGGGGAAGGCTGATGGCGCGGAGCGATCAAAATCCCATCGACCAGCAAATCGCGGCCATTGCGCTTCTGTATGACTTGACGGTTGTGACCAGAAACGTGAAGGACTTCGTAGCAGCGGGTGTGCGCGTTTTGAATCCCTTTGAATTGCGTGGTGAACAGGGTGAGGGCGCTGCTTCATGAGCCTGTGGGTCAAGATTTGCGGGAATACTTCGCTGGTGGATGCGCGGCTGGCCGTGGAGGCCGGTGCGGATGCGCTCGGGTTTGTTTTTGCGCCCGGTCCGCGAAGAGTCACGCCGGAGCAGGTGGCTGAGATCGTCGCCGGGCTGTCCGATGTCGATGCGGTGGAAAGAATTGGCGTGTTTGTGGAGGCGGACCTGGCGACGATTTCGCGGCATGTTGACCAGTGTGGATTGACCGGGGTTCAGCTTCATTCGTCGAATCAGCCGGGAGTCATTGCCGGACTACGGGAGCGCTTTGGAGCCGGTTTGCGCATCCTGGGTGTGATTCACTTTGGCAGCGATGCTGAAGAGCAACTGCGGAGCGTCAAGAACGAATCAGGTGTGGATGGCGTCCTGGTCGATTCGCGGACGGCGACGGCTTTGGGCGGGACAGGGATTGCCTTCGATTGGGTTACGGCTCGATCGACGGTTTTCAAACCGGAGGCCGGTCTGAGGCTGGTTGCCGCCGGGGGACTGAACCCGCTGAATGTCAGCGATGCCATTCGCACGCTTGAGCCTTGGGGCGTGGATGTCGTCACCGGGGTGGAAGCGGCTCCAGGGCGCAAGGATTCCGCGAAGGTGCGGGCCTTTGTGGCAGCGGCGCGAGCGGTTTCTAGAACGACAACCTGATTCCAATCAGCCGACGAACTCGACGTGATGCGCAAGGTGGGCGGATTTACTTTCTGCCGTGACAGGAACGCAGAGAACGGGGCATGGGACTTGCGAGATCACCTGGAGCACGGTGCTGGACGGAAAATCCTCTTCCGAAAGCTCCTCGGCCGGCGCGCCGAGGATGATCAGGTCGACGCCGAAGCGGCCGGCGAATTCCACGATGACGTCAGCGGCGTTGCCGGCCGCCAGCACGGGATGGGTGGGCACAGCGTTCGACACTTCGGAAGATAGAAGAGTTCGAAGGGTGGACTGGCTTTCCGAGATTTCGCGCTGTTCGGGATGCTCGACGACATGCAGGGCGAAGAGTTCCTTCAAGGTGAAACGGCGTGCGAAGTGCAGGCCCGCGATTGACGCGGCAAGGAAGTCGGTTGCCACCAGCACCCGTTGGCATCCTCCTGACCAGGGCAGGGACGCTGCGGACTTTGCCGGGACAGTGAGAATGGGGCACGGAGTGCGAGCCAGTAACTGACGGGCTACGGTGCCCAGCGCGATGCGGCCGGCCTCGGTCTTGCCGCGAGTGCCGAGGATGAGGAGGTCAGCGTTGTGGTCGTTAACGGACTGCAGGATGCGCTCGTAGACTACGCCGCTTTCTAGCACCGAATGCACGGGGATTCCATGCTGGCGAGCTTCATCTTCCAGCTTGGTCAGCTCGGCGCGGGCCGCCTGGTTGGCGGTGAGCATGCCGGGAGCGCCTTCGGGGAAAGCGTAGGCCAGCGGGTCGATCACGTGCATCAGGATGAGGGTAGATGCGTAGGTCTTCGAGATGGCCTGGGCGTAGCTTACGGCGGATGAGCCGGCCTCGCTCATGTCGGTGGCGACGGCGATGGTTCTGAAGGGATGCTCGTAATTTTTCATGGCAACTGCACCTGCTTGGGGAACTACACCCCGGATCAAACGCGTCCTTTTCAGCAAATCCGGGCGAATGAGACTCTATTCGCATGAATCGACTTGCTCAGTGATGCGAATCACATGCATTTGTCTGCGCCGACAATATTGAGAAGTGCTAGTACACTGGAGGGTCAAGTACGCTCCAGGTAGCGCGAATGCAGCGTTCGCGCATGTAGAGTTCCAGGAGCAGGAGGTCGTTCCCATGGCAACGGTGCTTTCCCCCGAGACGCAGACTGAAGCAAGACCCGGCCGGTTTGGAGCGTACGGCGGGCGCTATGTTCCCGAGACGCTGATGGCCGCGCTCGAAGAGCTGGAACATGCGTATGCCGAGGCCAGGGCGGATGCGGGATTTCAGGCCGAACTCGACCTGCTGCTGAAGGATTTTGCCGGGCGGCCGACGCCGTTGTACTTTGCCAGGCGGCTGACGGAGTCGCTGGGCGGGGCGAAGATTTACCTGAAGCGCGAAGACCTGCTGCATACCGGCGCGCACAAGATCAATAACGCGCTGGGCCAGGGATTGCTGGCGAAGCGGATGGGCAAGCAGCGCATCATTGCCGAGACCGGCGCGGGGCAGCATGGAGTAGCGACGGCGACGGTCTGCGCGCTGCTGGGCATGGAATGCATCGTCTACATGGGCGAGGAAGACATGCGGCGGCAGGAGCTGAACGTGCTGCGCATGCGGCTGCTGGGGGCGGAAGTGCGCGGGGTGGCTTCGGGGTCGAAGACGCTAAAGGATGCGGTGAATGAGGCGCTGCGCGACTGGGTTACGAACGTTCGCGACACGTATTACATTCTCGGAAGCGCGCTGGGACCGCATCCATATCCGACCATGGTGCGAGATTTCAACCGCGTCATCGGGATCGAGATGCGGCAGCAGATTCTGGAGAAAGAAGGGCGGCTGCCGACGGCGATCCTGGCCTGCGTGGGCGGGGGATCGAACGCGATTGGGGCATTCCATGAATTTCTGAGCGACTTGCCCGGCAATGACAAGGTGAGGCTGATCGGGGTCGAGGCCGGCGGGCGCGGCAAGACGCTGGGCGATCATGCGGCGCGGTTTGAGGGCGGCGTTCCGGGCGTGCTGCAAGGGACGTATTCGTACGTGTTGCAGGATGAGAATGGGCAGGTTTCGCTGACGCATTCGGTTTCGGCCGGGCTGGATTACGCAACGGTCGGGCCGGAACATGCGGCGTTGCATGACTGCGGCCGGGCGGAGTATGTTTCGGCGGACGATGCGCACGTGATGGAAGCGGTGGTCAAGCTGGCGCGCACCGAGGGAATTTTGCCGGCGCTAGAAAGCGCGCACGCCGTCGCCGAGTGCATGAGAATTGCCCCCACCATGCCGTCGCGTGACATACTGGTAATCAATCTCTCCGGACGCGGCGACAAGGATATGGGTATCCTTGCGCGCGAGTTGAACATCCAGGGAGCGCAAGGCCACTAAGGCCTACGGACGAATCATCCCCATGGCAATCCAGTTTGCTCGACATCCCGGCCTTGTCGTCTACCTCACTGCGGGCGACACCGGACTCAGCCCTCGCGACATACACACCTCGCGAATCGGCGAACGCGTGGACCTCAGCCTCACCCGCGACGTCGCCCTGGCCGCCATCGACGCTGGAGCCGACATCCTTGAGCTGGGCGTTCCCTTCAGCGACCCGCTGGGCGACGGCCCGGTGATTCAACGCGCCAGCGAACGTGCGCTGGCCCGCGGCACCCGCCTTGTGGACGTCCTAGCGTTGGCCGCTGAAATTCGCGCCGCCCGCCCCCAGGCCGGCCTGGTGATGTTTTCCTACCTGAACCCCATTCTGCGCTTCGGCCTTTCGGCTTTCGCCGATGCCTCGGCAGCGGCAGGCGTCGACGGCGTCCTGATCATCGACATGATTGTCGAGGAAGCCGGCGAGTATCTCGCCGAGATGAAGCGGGTGAACCTGGCCCCGATTTTCCTCGCTGCGCCGACCAGTCCCGATGAGCGGTTGAAGGCAATTGCCGAGCACAGCCAGGGTTTTGTGTACGCCATTTCGCGCACGGGCATTACCGGCCAGCAAAAGGACGTTGAATCGGGCGCTGCAGCGCTGGTTGAACGGTTGCGGCGCTGGACGCATTGGCGAGGGCTGCCGATCGCCGTCGGGTTCGGCATCTCCAATGCCGATCATGTGGCCCAGGTGGGCACATTCGCAGATGCGGCGGTCATCGGCAGCGCAATCGTTGAGTTGATCGAAAGGTCGACAGAAGAGCAGGCACCCGAAGCGGTTTCTCGATTCATTCGAGGGCTGTTTACACAGGGTCTGCACCGGCAAGACAAGGTGCAGGCCCTGGAACAGCGGGAGCCGGCCAGCCTCTAAGCTGCTTCTCCTTCCGCTCGACGAACCCTCGCAGGCAATGCCTGGCACGAACCATGCCAGATTGCCGCAAAGTTTGGCAGAACCTATTTCTTATGGCTCTTGATACGGATGGAACGCGGCAAGCACCCATTCGCATGGAGGCCAGCTACAGGATGAGGCAACTATGACGTTGGAAGAATTCCGAAAACAGATCGATGAACTGGATCGCCAGCTGGTGGTCCTGCTCAGCAAGCGCGCCGAGGCGGCCTTGGAAGCCGGTCGTCTCAAGGTGGCAACGTCGTTGCCCATCTATGAACCGGCGCGCGAAAAGGTGATCTATGAAAACGTGCGATCGGTGAACAAGGGACCTTTGCCCGACATCGAACTGACGCATATTTTCGAGCGCATCATCGACGTCATGCGTGCCCTCCAAAGAAATGAGTTGGCCAGCCAGAGACATGCCCAGGCGGTTGCCGTGGGCCACGAACCCGAGACGGGGAGCCAGCAATGATTGTAGCCATGCAGGAACACGCAAACGAAGAGCAGATCGACGCAGTCATCGAACGGATGATCGAAGGCGGCGTCAACGTCCACCGGACGACGGGGACGACGCAGACCATTCTGGCCGGTGTAGGTCCGACTTCTGCGTTGGACATCGATGAATTCAAGTTGATGTCGGGTGTGCTTTCAGTACACCGCATCAGTTCCCCGTACAAGCTGGCGGGACGGGCATTCCGGCCGGAAGGCACGATTGTCGAATTCAACAACGGCGTCAAGATTGGCGGCGATGAGATTGCCGTCATGGCCGGCCCTTGCTCGATTGAGAGCCGCGAAC